>Ga0209102_1000552_pt1 | contig 24395 bp, 25 predicted proteins | sample ConPoolayeHmetaG_FD_185483 | JGI IMG/M metagenome (GOLD analysis project Ga0209102, IMG submission 185483) | Hot spring microbial mat communities from California, USA to study Microbial Dark Matter (Phase II) - Cone Pool mat layer H metaG... ...
TCCATCTATCTATCTATCTATCTATCTATCTATCTATCTATCTATCTATCTATCTATCTATCTGTCTGTCTGTCTGTCTGTCTGTCTGTCTGTCTATCTATCTGTCTATCTGTCTATCTGTCTATCTGTCTATCTGTAGCTTAATAAGTTGGGTTCAATTTGAACGCCTTTAGCCAGGTTGATATTTTCTTGGCTTCAGGACTCTTGAGCCTTTGTTCAGTTAAGGAATATTCGGCGCTAAAATTATCAACGCACCAACCGATAAGGTCAAGGGCGGCAGGAAGGTTTTCGGCAAAAATCGGCTGGATGTCAGCTTCAGCGTTAAAAAAACCGCCCTGGAGGATATCTATAGGAGGGAGTTCAATAGTAAAGGCCGGAATGCCGGCTACTGCATAAGCCCAATCGGTAGTATCGCCATTAGTAAGGTAAAGAAGCGTGCTGGCCTGGCCAAACGTATAGCGTCGTCCGTTGACTCCGGTTATCAAGTCCGACAGACGCTGAGCTAAAAAGAAAAGAAGCGAATTTTTCTCGGCCGGCGTAGTGGTAAAACCCCAAGGATAAAGGATAACTTGAGAGTAGCTATGATAGCTGATCAGGGCTTGAATTCTATTTTCATAAAAGAGGTCTCTGACAGCTCTGGTTTCGGGCTCAGAAAAAGGCGCTGGCCCGCGATAAACCTCTGAAGCCGGGTTAGGGCTTGATCCCCGGTTATCAATGCCCCAGTTAAACCCGTAATTGCGATTGAGGTCGACTCCAAAGGTGCCGTCATCATTGAGACGGCGGTTTTTTCGCCAGTACCGATAAACCCGGATTGAATATTCCAGGCCATCGGGGTTAACGAGCGGCAGAACCCAGATTTGAGCTTCGTTGACTAACCTCTGGATGGCTAAGTTATCCTGGTAATGTTCGAGGAGGTAGCGGGCGATGAGCAGAGGGACTTCGACCGAGATCCATTCCCGGGCATGATGGCAGCCCAAAAGAAGAATGCCAGGCTCAGGTTCGTTGAGAGCGGAGTTGTCACTTATCTTGAGAGCCAGAATATATCTTCCTTCGTGGGTTGGGCCCAATTCTTTAAGCTGGGCTAAGGCCGGATACTTCTGGGTTAGACTTTTTAGCTCGGCTGCTAATTCCTGGTAGGAGTGGTAAGCCCCGTTAGCGCCTGAGGTCAGAGTGATGGAAGAAAGGGAAGGTCGAGCGGACGGGAAAAAAGGCGTCTCAAGGCTATAGGGAATGTGGTTAGATTGTAAAATGGTCATATCTTCAGGCTTAGCGACAAGATAAATTTTTTCGCCTGTTTCCAAAAGGAAGTCCCATTCTCTAACTGTGAGCCGAAGTTTCGAGATTAAATCAGGTTTTTTTTGTAAGCTGATAATCTCCACGGCCGATGGGTCTTTCTCGGCGGCAAAGCTCAGCTCAGGCCAACCCAGGGTCGAATAAAAGAAAACCCAAAGAAGAAAAATTGACAGGCGAAATAAATTTTCTTTTTTATTTCTGGCCTTCATCTCGAAGCCTCGAATTTATCTTTTTAGGGCCAAGGTCTTTTTTAGCGTCAGCCATTTTCTTAGCTTAAAAATAACCGGTCAGAGACAGAGAACTGCGAAAAACTTGGAGAGACCTTCCAGAACCTTTTTCCTGGCCCCACGAAGCGCCAAAATCAAGGCGGAGATATTTCCAGCGAAGACCCAATCCGCTGCTCAAGCCCGTATAGGTGGAGCGAGGTTGTTTCATCGGCTGAGGGTCAACTTGAACACCGGCTCTGGAGGTGAGAGATAATGGCTGACCAAAGAGAAGAAAAGAGCTCATATTTTCTATTGCCAGAGCGAAGCGGAGGACGTCTCGATAATTTCTTCTCTCTTCCTCGCCGAACCAGGTTAATTTGTACTTGGACCAGCCAAAATAACTTGTTTCCAAGCAAACCCACCATTTCGGTCCTAAGAAATACCGACTCCCCAAGCTAAAGATTAAAGGCAGGTCGATAAAATCTTCAGCTTTTCCCTGAATTACAATCGAGGTTTTACCCGCCGGCGCTGAATATTCATAAATACTGGAGCTATTTTTATGGCGGCGGTGTGGTGGCTTCAAAGAGATGGTAAGCCTTAAAGACTGGCTAAGATCGGCCGATAGGCCCAAGTTAAAGCTGAACTCGCTGAGGTCGCCTTTCTTTTCGTCTCTAATCGAGATTCCGCTTTTTGTCCAGGCCTCATTGGTCACCGTTTCCGTTATACCCGTGGCCTTATTTAAACCCAGGCCAACTGAAAAGCCCTTACCCAAACTTCTGGCCAAAGCAATATTCCAGGTCCGCAGGAAACCTTCTTGGCCGAAATGGAGCTCGTAGACAAGTTGATTATTGGCCAGAGATTCGGCGCGAACCGAGGGGCGGTCAAAATACTCGGTAATAGCCACGGCGAAACTTAAAGCCCAGCCGCCCAATTTAAGTGATAACCCACCGCCATCAAGAGCAGTTGTCCTCGCCCAGAGATTACTCGCCGATTGAAGAACTCCTGTATTCACTAAGGCAAAACGAAAAAGCGAAGCCCCTTCGCTCGACCCATTCAAGAAGAAGCAAAAGCGGGGAAGGTCGAGAAGCAAGGCGGGATTGGCCAAGGCTACAGCGGGGCTATCAGCGACTACCGTCATAATATCGCCTCTTCCCAGTCCGGCAGCCGAGACGAAACCCAGGATGTTCCAGGTTCTGAGCGGCGCTTCTTCCTCGTATTGGCCGATAACTGTTTGGCCCGGCAAGAGAGGCGCAAAAAAGAGGAGAAGGAAAATTAGCCCCGTTTTTGTTATTTTCATCCTTAGCCCCAGTCTCAGGGACTTTTCTGATTTTACTTATCTTAGCCCAGATTTGCAATCAGAGAGCGGGTATGCTATAGAGGATAAACTTATGAGGTTGGCTATGGAAGAAAAGAAGCGAAAGGTAAAAATAACCGCCACGGGGTTTTACGCTCCCCCGAAAATCCTGACCAATGCCGATTTAGAAAAAATGGTGGATACTTCTGACGAATGGATCATAACCAGGACTGGTATCCGGGAGCGACACATTGCGGACCAAGCGGAAGCGACCTCTGACCTTTGTATCAAGGCCGCTCGCCACGCCCTGGAACAGGGCTCACTGCGAGTCGAAGATATTGACCTAATTCTTCTTGCCACTTCCACTCCTGATACTCTCTTTCCCTCGACGGCGTGCTGGGTTCAGCGAGGATTAGGGGCGAAGGAAATTCCCGCTTTTGACATTTCGGCTGGTTGCACCGGTTTTTTGTATGGGATGATTGTGGGCGAAAGCCTTATCCTTAGCAATTTTTGTCGGCGGATTCTGCTCATCGGCGGCGAGTTACTCACTAAAATAACCAACTGGCAGGACCGCTCTACTTGTGTTCTTTTCGGAGATGCGGCCGGCGCCATAGTTTTGGAAGCCAGTCAGGATGAGTCAGGAATTCTTTCCCACTACTGGCGAGCTGACGGAAGCTTAGCCGAGCTTTTATACTTACCAGCCGGCGGAACCAGACTACCTGCCTCAGCCGAGACTGTGGCTCAAGGACTTCACTATTTGGTAATGAAGGGCAATGAGGTGTTCAAGCACGCTGTCCGCCGCATGGGCGAGGCGGCTCAGGAAGCTTTGAAAAGAGCCGGTTTGCACCAAGAAGATATAACCCATTTTATTCCCCACCAGGCCAACATCAGGATTATCGAGGCCACTGGCGAAAGGCTTAAGCTTTCGGGGAAAAAGGTTTATTCCAACATCGAACGCTACGGCAACGTTTCTGTCGCCTCTATCCCTGTTTGTTTGGAGGAGCTGAGACAACAGGGGAAATTAAAAAAGGGTGATATTATTTTGATGGATGCTTTTGGCGCGGGGTTTACTTGGGCGGCAGTGGTTTATCGCTGGTAAAAGAGCGCTGTTTTCGTCCGCTTTTTATTTTTCGGTGCTAAGCTGGTTAAAAATAGTCAGGAGAGTTTCTTTTTCTAATTGGCCCACATGCTTATGTCTGATTCTTCCTTGTTTATCGATAAAAATAGTCGTTGGAATATATTCTCCAGGTTGAAAACTTCGGATGATGTCTTCAGTCGCTAAGGCGATGGGGTAATTAATCTTGGCCTTCCGCACAAATTGCTTCAGGTCGGAAGGCGAAAGATTATCCACGGATAATCCGATAATCTCCAGTCCTTTATTTTTTTGGGCAGCATAGACTTCGATGAAATCGGGAATTTCGGCCCGGCAAGGAGGACACCAAGTGGCCCAAAAGTTAACCAGGAGGACCTTTCCCTGATAATGGGCAAGAGTATGGAGCTGGCCTTCGAGGTCAGTAACCCGGAAGTCCGGGGCAGCCGGAAAAGACTGAAGGGACAATCCGTTCTGAAAACCGCCAGCGAAAATAAGGCTTAAGAATATTCCTAAGCTAAGCAGGACAGATAGCTTCTTCACTTTAACCATCGTTTCTCATTACCTCGTCTATTTATTCTCCACTTATTATAAAGCTTTTATGTTTTTTAGCAATAGGCAAATAACTTAGCTTAAGAGACAAATTAAAAAGTATCTCCCTTTATTTTGGCTGCTCTCAAGAAATAAATAAGGCGGAACGAGGCCATTCCCTACTGGTCATTGCCTCAGCCCCACAAGAGGAAATCAATCTTTTTTTTAATATATTTGGTCTTTGGATTTTATTCTGACGCTGAAGATTGAGCCACAGCCTGGCCGCAGAGCCGGAGGAGACGAGACCAGTTATAATCCACTTCCTTCTGGATCAATTGAATTTCTTTTTCCGTTAGATGATGAAATCTTCCCTGCAGTCGCAAGTATTCAACCATCGGTTTTTTCTCTCTCGGCTTAATGCTGAGGATATAATGTTCGCCATTTTCTACTTCGAAAAGGGGAAAGTGGCAAGTTTGGACGGCTAACCTGGCTAATTTGACGGTATCTTCCGGCCGGCTCTTCCAACCGGTAGGGCAGGGCGCATAGATATGGAAAAAGCGCGTCCCCTTTATTTCCTTAGCCTTTTTCATTTTTTTATAAAGGTCTTCCGGATAAGCTACACTCGCGGTGGCAATATAGGGAATGCGGTGGGCCGCCATGATAGCCACGATATCTTTTTTAGGCTGGTCCTTAAAATGCTTAACTGGAGTCGTGGTTGTCCAGGCGCCATAAGGTGTAGCCGAGCTTCTTTGGATACCGGTATTCATGTAAGCTTCGTTATCGTAACAGACGTAAATAATGTCATCATTCCTTTCCGCCGCTCCCGAAAGAGCTTGTAAGCCGATATCAAAAGTGCCTCCGTCACCTGCCCAGGCTACTACGGTGGTTTCCTTATCACCGACCATCTCCAACCCGGCCTTGACACCGGAAGCCGAGGCCGCTGCCGTTTCAAAGGCACAATGGAAAATAGGCACGTCGAGACAGGAATAAGGGAAAGGGCCGTCGATGACCGACCAGCAACAGGCGGGAATGCAGAGAACAGTTTTCTGACCGAGAGCCTTGAGGACATAGCGCATAACTAAGGTAGCACCACAGCCCTGACAGGCCAGATGACCGGGGTTCATGTATTCATCTAAGGGAAGACTTAATTTCATCGTTCGGGGCTTTTTCATTGTTTTACTCCTATCCAGATAATTTCTTCTGCGGGCTGGTTCTTGTTTAAGGTGTAATTAACTATAGCCTCGAAAGTTTCCGGGGTTATGTCTCGGCCGCCCAAACCAGCGATAAACCCGAATACCGGAACAGAACTCAGGCCATAAAGAGCGGATTTAACTTCTTGGTAAAAGATACCGTGATAGCCGTAGGAAATATTGCGGTCGACCACGGCTACTTTCTTCGCCCGGCTCAAAATCTGACGGACGAGAGCAAAGGGGAAGGGTCGAAACAGGCGAATCCTGAAGTTACCGGCTTTAATTCCTTTTTGGCGAAGCAGGTCAACAGCTACCCTGGCCGTTGAGCCGGCCGTACCTGAGGTGACCAGAATAATTTCCGCGTCTTCAACTTGATAAGCGTCAACAGCGCCCAAGTACCGACCGAAGATTTTTTCATACTCCTGGCCTGTGGCTTCAACTGCTTCTGGAACCTTTTCCATATCCTTTTGTAGCTTGTAGCGCAGCTCAAAATAGTGGTCAGGAGAGGTTAGGCCGCCAAAGGCGTGGGGTTCATCCGGCGTGAGACGAAAGGCAGGCTGAAAGGGTGGAAGATAAGCGTCGACTAAGGATTGGTCAGGAACGTCCACGACTTCATAGGTGTGCGAGAGAGTAAAGGCGTCGAGGATAACCATTGCGGGGACTGAAAAGCGTTCCGCCACTTTATAAGCCTGGATGACTGAATCTAAAACTTCTTGATTATTAGCACAGTAAAATTGTATCCAGCCAGTATCTCGTTGTGAGAGGCTATCGTTCTGGTCTGACCAGATGCTCCAGCCAGGAGCCATAGCCCGGTTGATATTACCCATGACTATAGGCAAGCGAGCGCCTGAAGCCCAATGCAAGAGTTCGTGCATCAAGGCTAATCCTTGGGCAGAAGTGGCGGTAAAAGTTCTGGCTCCAGCTAAGGCGGCGCCAATTAGGGAAGCCATGGCTGAATGCTCTGACTCGACTTTGATAAACTGGGCGTCAAGGACTTTGTTAGCACACATTTCCGAGAGGAGCTCGACGACTTGAGTCTGAGGTGTAATGGGGTAGGCGGAGATGACTTGGGCCCGGGAAAGCATAGCTCCGTAGGAAAGAGAGTGGTTACCCATGATTACTTTTTTCATTTAATTTCCTCCACCATGGTGATGCACTTGGTTGGACATTCTTCAGCGCAGAGGCCACAACCTTTGCAGTAGTCATAATCGACGACCGGAAATTCATTTTCGATTAGGATGGAAGTATCGGGGCAGAATTTCCAGCAGATACCGCACTGAATGCAATTGTTTAAATCGATTACCGGCCGGATATTCCGCCAGGCACCAGTTAAATTGAAACTCATCGAGCCGATAGACATCGGCGCCAAGGGCATTTCTTTTTCCGAATTAAAGAAGATTTTTTCCGCTCTTTTTCTTTTCGCTGTCATTAGAGCCTCACCTTAATTCATTATAATGGCCATGGCCAAAAAAGCCAGGCGGCAGAAAAGAGAGATTTCCGAGGACTTGGCCGCGGGCATAAAAGATAAAATTAATTGTTAGCTGAAGGTGGAATCCTTCTTGCTTCCACGGCTGGAATAAGTTAAAGCAAAGAACGGGCTTGAGCATAGGCTTCCTCAGCGGCGCGCACATTATCTTCGGGCTTGATGGGCATCCCTTCCCGGATGGCCTCAACCAATGATTCTATTCGGCAAAGTCCAAGAATTTTAATCACTGCGCCTATGATAGCCGTGTTTACTATTGGCGCGGCCAGAGTGCCCAGTTTGTGTTTGACGGCGATTTCGGTGGCGTTAATAGTGGTGACGCGATAACGGTCAGGAAACTTAAAGTCTTCAGGCCGGCGGTCCGAGTTGATGATGACCAGGCCGCCTGGCTTTAGTCCTTCGGTCACATCGATAGCTTCGACCAATGTGGGGTCAACCACAACGACATGGTCAGGAGTGTAAATCCGGCTTTTGTCATAAATCGGCTTATTATCGATGCGGATAAAAGCATAAACTGGCGCCCCCCGTCGCTCAACGCCAAATTCAGGGTAAGCTTGGACATAATTGCCTTCCTTAGCCAGGGCGTCAGCCAGAATCTTAGAAGCAACGACGGTTCCTTGGCCGCCTCGACCGTGAAAGCGAATCTCAATCATCGGACCTACTCCTTTTTAACTCAGGCTAATCGTCGCTTTTCCTTTGGTTTGACCTTATCCTCGATTATTCAGAAAAAGGACCTTGGGTCAATGAGCCTTTTGGATTCAAAACAAGGCTTAGATTTCAAAACTCAGCACTCGGTGGGCGTGGCATTCAATGTTAACGGCTGCTGGCATGGAAGCGATATGGCAGGGAAAGGCCTCAACATGCACGGCCAGAGCTGTGACCCGACCACCCATTCCTTGCGGCCCAATTCCGAGGTTATTGATTCTCTCTAAAAGACGTTTCTCCATATCGGCGTAAAATGGGTCGGGGTTAAGGGTTCCCAAGGGACGGCGCAACAGGGCTTTTTTGGCTAACCAAGCGACATATTCGAAATTGCCGCCAACGCCCACACCAACGATAATGGGCGGGCAGGGATTCGAACCAGCTTTATCCACGGTTTCAACTACAAAGTCTTCGATACCTTCAAGACCAGCTGCCGGCGCAAACATCCTGATAGCACTCATATTCTCGGCGCCGCCGCCTTTGGCAATAAAGGTTACCTTAAAAACCTCTCCTGGCACTACCTCCCAGTGGATGTAAGCTGGAGTATTGTCTCCAGTGTTCTTGCGGCGGATAGGGTCAGCTACTACTGACTTGCGGAGATAACCCTCGCCATATCCCCTTCTTGTTCCTTCATTAATGGCCTCGCGGAGGCTACTGAGTCCGTCGTCTTTTTGTAGTTGAACCTCTTCACCTAGCTCAACCAAAAAAACCGCCAAGCCGGTGTCCTGGCAAATTCCTAATTTTTCATCGCGGGCAATTCGGGCATTTTCCCGGAGCTGCCGAAAAACCTCTAACCCAGCGGGCGATTCCTCCAGTTTTTCCATGGATTCAATAATATTGCGGACATCGTCCTGAAGGACAAAATTGGCCTCCTGGACGAGGTCTTTGACCCTGTCTCTAACCTCGGCCAGGCTGATGATTTTCATTATGACCTCCTCCCTGATGATGTCGGGTTGAAGTCCTTAGTTTATTTTGCTCTGACGGCGCTGTCAAGAACGATTAGGCTTATCCTGAAAAAGTATTTTGGTTGGAGTGCTTTTGATCCCGAATCTTCAGCCTTTTTTCGCTGAAAAGGCGCTTCTCTCGGGTAATCAGGAAAAAGAGGGGGTTTTTTATAGAGGCTTACCTTGTTGCATGGTAAAGGTTAGAATAAGAACAAATCGTCCTTCAATTTCAAAATGCATTTATAGCCGCGTTAAATCTTATATCTTTTTGTCTAGAGGAATCCAACCGACATAAGCTCGATAAATCACCACCTATTTTGCTAAAGAGTCGGACTTTCCCGGCAAAAAATTGAGAAGCCAAGAGAACGAAAAAAAGCTTCACGTCTTAGTCAACAAATTTTCTGAAAGAAGAGGAGTTAACGAGTTTTGTTGATAAGCGGCGGCGTTATTTCGGCGCGGCGTCCTCCTCCGTCAGCGGTTGATTAAGGGAATGGTTTTGGCCCATCTCTGAATTCAGCAAGTCGTAATAGACGAGAATAAATTTTCGGTTATCCTCAAAGCCCCAGTGTTTATTCTTGATTAAATCTTTAATCGCTGGTTTGTTTTTTTCCTTGAAAAATTGAATGAGTTGCTGGTGTTCTTGCATGCATTTTTCTTCCCATTCGGGTATCTTGAGCAAGATGCGGGGAAAATCGTAAAGCCTCTTTTTAAGCTGATTGACTATCTGCTGCAGAACAGCGTTACCGCAAAGACTGAGGTGAACATTATGCAGCTCCAGGTTGATATCCATGTATTTCCGGAAATCATCGTTGGCTAGAGCCTGGGCCATTTGCTCATAATCCTCTTCCATCTTGCGGATCTCCTCAGGGGAAAGGCAGTCGCAAGCTTGCTCGGCCGCTTCCGCTTCTAAGGTCCCGACAACGTTATAGATATCCTCGATTTCTTTCAGGCTTAACTTCTTTACCCGGATGCTCTTGCGAGGCGAGATTTCGATAAAACCCTCCCTTTCTAACTGAATAAGGGCTTCCCGGATAGGCGTTCGACTAATCCCCAATTTCTGGCATATTTCTTTCTCGTTGATTCTTTCTCCTGGCTTGAGATTCCCCGATTCCATTTCCTGGCGCAGATATTCCATGACACAATCTTTAAGCGACCGATAGGGAAGAAAAACATTTTCCATTTCTAACCTCGCTTTTTTTAATTATAACCAATTAGCAATAACTTAATCAAATCATCGTTAAAAAAATCTATTTTAGGTTAAGGGCTAAAAGCCTAATTTCTGTCATCTCTTCAATAGCGTAGCGGAGGCCTTCCCGGCCCGAACCGCTTTCTTTAACTCCGCCATAAGGCATGTGGTCAATACGAAAAGTTGGAATATCGTTGATAATTACGCCGCCAACCTCCAGGGTCTCAAAGGCCAGCCAGGCTTTTTTGAGGTCATTGGTGAAGACCCCTGCCTGCAATCCATAGATAGAATTATTGACCTGCCGGAGAGCGTCTTCAAAGTCGCGGTAGCGATAAACCACCACCACCGGCGCAAAGGCTTCCAACCAGGAAATGCGCCACTCGGGCTGAACGTTTTCCAGAATGGTTGGCTCATACATTGAGCCTTGCCGTTTTCCTCCCCAGACAATTTTCGCTCCTTTACTCACCGCTTCTTCCACCCATTCTTCGGTCTGGCGAGCGGCGGCTTCGCTAATCATCGGTCCGACATCAGTTGACTCCTCTAAGGGGTCTCCCATTTTCAAGGCCTTAGTCCTGGCCACAAAATCTTCTAAGAAGCGGTCGTAGATTTTTTCGTGCAAGAAAAGGCGTTGGATGGAAATGCAAATCTGACCCGCATAGGCAAACGAGCCAGTTACAGCTCGAGGCACGGCTAGGCCAAGGTCAGCGTCAGGCTCAACTACCAGGGCGGCATTACCCCCGAGCTCGAGAGTAACTTTTTTCTTCGGCGCCCTTCTTTTTAACTCCCAGCCAACGCTGGAACTGCCGGTAAAAGTGATCATTTTGATTCTTTCGTCCGTTAGCAGAATCTCAGCGGCTTCATAGCCACAGGGAATAACGTTAAAAATTCCGGCTGGCAGGTTGGTTTCGCTGACTATTTCGGCCAAAAGAAGAGAAGTAATCGGAACCTGCGAGGCAGGCCTCAAGAGCAGGGTGTTACCCGAGGCTAAGGCTGGCGCCACTTTATGGGCGACCAAGTTGAGCGGAAAATTAAAGGGAGTAATGGCGACAATTGGACCTATGGGGAACCTCCGGATAAGTCCCCAGCGGCCAGCGGCAAAGGGGGAAAGGTCAAGAGGGATGATTTCACCATAGTTTCGCTTCGCTTCTTCGCTGGCCACCTCGAAGGTCATCATCGCCCGGTCGACTTCAACCCGGGCATCGCGAAGGGGTTTGCCGCTTTGAAGAGTGATGGAGCGGGCTAATTCCTCGCGACGCCGGCCTATTCCTTCAGCTATTTGTCTCAGGAAACGAGCTCTTTCAAAACTGGCTAATTTCCGGGCGGTTTCAAAGGCCTTGGTTGCTGCCTCCAACGCCTCCTGGACTTGGGACCTTTCGGCGAAATAGACTTGCCCGACTGGTTGGCCGTCGTACGGAGAAAAAATTTCCTGAAGGCTATTCGAATCCTTCCACTCGCCGTTAATATAGAGACGATAGGCTGCTTTCATTTCCTCCTCCATTGTATTTTTACCGGGCTCGCCAGTTGTCGTAGCCCGATCTATTTTTTCATCTTTTCCTGATAAGACCGGTACAGGTTTTGGAGCAACAGGGCATCAGTTTCGAGGTTAGGACTTTCGCAGATAACGGTGCCCGCAACGCCGTTATCAGCCAGAGCCACCAGCCACTCTTCCCAGTGGAAATCAGAATCCCGCAGGTTGAGATGTCTTATTTCTCCTTTCTCTCTAAACTCGACGCCAGAAACATGAATGTGTAGATTTTTCAGCGCCTCGGTGCCTAATTTTTTGGCGACTTTCCGCAGCGTCCGAGAAAAATGGCGGTAGCCGTTGGCGGCTCCCTCCCGCGCATAAAGATGGGAAAAATCAAGGCAGGGTTGAAGACCTTCAATTTCCTGACAAAGGACCAAAACTTCTTCTAAGGTGCCAAACTGAGTTTTTTTTCCCATAGTTTCGAGGCGAAGGATGACTTTATTTTTTTCAGTGCGCAGGAAAGAAAGGATGTTTTTAAGGGTTTCCCGAATTATTGCCGTGGCTTTGTCCGGTGAATGAGAACCATAAAAACCGCCATGAAAGACCAAGTTTTTAGCGCCGCAGAGGTTAGCTAAGCGAGCCGCACTAAGAAGCTGCTCTTGCGAGGAAAGCCTTTTTCCGGTATCCACCGAAAGTAGGTTGATGGAATAAGGAGCATGGGCACTCAGGATTATACCCTCTTCCTCAGCTTTTTGCCTAATAGCGTGGGCTGTTTCCGTGGAAAACCTCACCCCCCGAACCATTTCTATTTCAAGACAGGAGAGACCGAGTTCTTTGACTCGGCTAATGGCTGTTAGGGTAGTGGCGGGAGAGGTGCTGAGGGGGATGCCGGCTGTCCCGAAAAGAAGTCGGTCAGAAGCAGAGCTCATCGGCCTTTCCATGGGAATTGAGGAAATCGCGGACAATCCTCATCGCACAATATTTACCACACATGGAACAGGCCTCGCTCTCGGAAGAACGGCGGTGCCGAACCTCATCGAAACGTCGAGAATCGATGACATAACGACGTTGCTCTTTCCAATCAAGGGCTTTCCGAGCTCGGGACATCTTCTCGTCTCTCGCTCGGGCCCCAGGGACTCCTTTGACCAGGTCAGCGGCGTGGGCGGCGATACGGGCGGCAATTAAGCCTTCCCGAACATCCTCCACTGTGGGCAACCCGAGATGTTCGGCGGGAGTGACGTAGCAAAGAAAATCAGCTCCGGCCGCGGCGGCTAAAGCTCCACCAATGGCTGAGACGATATGGTCATAGCCCGGGGCAATATCGGTGACGAGCGGGCCCAGAACGTAGAAAGGCGCTCCGTGGCAGAGTTTCTTTTCCAGTTTGACATTCATTTCCACCTGGTCAAGCGGCACATGGCCTGGTCCTTCAACCATTACCTGGACTTCCTGCTGCCAGGCGGTTTGGACTAACTCTCCTAAGGTTAATAATTCTTCGATTTGTGGTCGGTCGGTGGAGTCAGCAATGGCTCCGGGCCGTAGCCCATCACCCAAGCTGAGGGTGATATCGTAGCGTCGGGCTATTTCCAATAATCGGTCAAAGTTAGCGTAGAGGGGATTTTCTTTCCCGTGATGGAGCATCCAGGCAAGATGGAAAGCCCCACCCCGCGAGACAACATCAGCGACCCGGCCTTGTTTTTTAAGGCGCTCAATTCCCCGCAGAGTTAGGCCGCAGTGAAGCGTCATAAAATCCACCCCTTCTTTGGCTTGAGCCTCGATGACCTGGAAGAGGTCATCCTCGGTCATAAGGACGATGGAGCCCCGCCGGTCAATGGCCTCGATAGCGGCCTGATAAATGGGGACTGTGCCCACAGGCAGAGGCGAAGCTTTAAGGATGGAGCGTCTGATTTCTTTAATATCGCCGCCAGTGCTTAAATCCATGACCGCGTCAGCTTGATACTCAACGGCCACCTTTACCTTTTCTAATTCGGTGGCGAGGTCGGGGAAATCCATCGAAGTCCCGAGGTTAACGTTGACTTTTGTCCGGAGTTTAGTTCCAATTCCCACAGGCTGAATCAATGGATGACGCGGGTTATGAGGGATGACTATTTGGCCGGCGAGAAAAAGCTCAGCTACTTCCTCGGCCGACAGGTTCTCCAGCCGCGCCAGTTTTCTTATGGCCGGTGTCAGCCGGCCCTTTCTTACTTTCTCTCGGTGGGTCATGGCTAAATAACGTTTTACCTCAAATAAATAGCTTAGTCGACGCTTTCCACCCTGTCAAGGAATCATCTCTTCCCCGAAGAACCCATAGGCAAAATGTTGCTTATAGTTATCACCACTTTTTTGACGGAGGCGGTTAAATAATTGATTTCTTATTATTCCTATGATAATAATAGTAATAATGAAAAGATTAAGCAGGGCCAAGGAGGTCAACTGGAGGCCATGCTTAGGGTTATTTTTTGTTCTGAGCTGGCCCGCCCTTTCTCTTTTCCTTAGGGCATCAGCAGACATCGAGGTAAAAGACCAGGCTCAAGAGACCTCGGACTTAGTTCGAGCGGAATTAATTTCCGAAAACGCCTGGGTGCAGCCGGGAACTGCTCTCAATCTGTGGCTACGCTTAACTATCGCGAAGGGATGGCATATCTACTGGAAAAATCCGGGCGATTCGGGATTGCCGACAGAAATATCTTGGCACTTTCCGGCTGGCCTCCAACTGGAAGAAATGCTCTGGCCGTGGCCGCAGCGAATCTTGGCCCCAGAGACCATCAGTTTTGGCTACGAGGGAGAAGTTTTTTTCTTAGGCCGGTTTTCGGTTTCCGCCGATTTTCCTTGTCCGTCAGAAGCTCCGCTTCGGGCTGAAATCAATTATCTTGTTTGTCGGGAAGGCTGCCTTCCAGGCTCGACCGCAGTAGAAATAACTTTGCCAGTAAAAAATGAGCGGCCGACAAAAAAGGAGATGAATCGCGGCCTTTTTGACCAGGCTCGTCTTTTATTTCCTGAGCCGCTTACCGGATTTAAAATTAGAGCCGAGGTTAAAGAGGAAAAAATAATGATTTATTTTTATCCTGAGGGAGGCCAGAGTCTCGATTTTGAAGGGGCTGAATTCTTCTGCGAAACAGAGGGCTTGACCGATTATTCGGCTCCGCCCATTTGGAGAGAAGAAAACGGTTATAATCTCCTTGAGCTTAAGCGCTCCGCCGCCTCCTCCGTCTGGCCCGCTGTTATGAAGGCTGTCCTTGTTTTAAAATCAAACGAGACAAAGTTAGGCCGAAGGGCCTTTGACCTGCATATCCCGGTCAAAAACTATTAAAAAGGAGGTTCAGGATGAGACAATCAAGCTTAGTCGGTTTGACCTTTATCGCGCTTTTTTCCCTTTTAATTCAGGTGGGAGCGGAAGTTAAAGTAGGTGAAAGAGCGCCTGAGTTCACAGGAATCGATGCTAACGGAAAAAGCCACACCCTTTCTGATTACCAAGGGAAAATTGTGGTTCTTGAATGGCTGAATCATGAGTGCCCCTTTGTTCAGAAGCATTATAACAGCGGCCATATGCAGAAGTTGCAAAAAGATTACACCTCGAAGGGCATTATCTGGTTCTCGATTATTTCTTCGGCGCCTGGAAAACAGGGCTATTGTACGCCCGAACAAGCCTTAGCTTTAACTAAGGAGAAAGAAGCTGCTCCCACTGCCGTCCTGTTAGACCCAGAGGGGAAGATTGGTCGTCTTTATGAAGCCAAGGTAACTCCCCACATATTTATTATTGACCAGAACGGATTTCTGGTTTACAACGGTGCTATCGATAATATCCGCTCGACCAATCTTGAGGACATTCCTAAGGCCACTAATTATGTTGAACAAGCTCTCGAGGAAATTCTGGCCGGTAAAGAAGTTTCGGTCAAAACGAGTCAACCCTATGGTTGCACCGTTAAATATTAATGATTCTTCAGACTTTCCTGCGGATAAAGATGATAGATTTTAAGCCCCCCACAGCGGATTGAATCTGGGCCAGTTCATCGTTGAGGAGGACGATTGCAGAAATATCAATAAGATACAAAATATTCGGCTTCAACTCGCCTTTAGGTATCTTCATCTGGGGGCTCTATATAGGCTGGCTGAGGTGATAATTCTTTAGGTCTACCCATTAAAAACTCGGAAGAGCCGTATTAATCAATGGCCAGCATAACTGGGCCTCTTATGTTTTGTCTAAGATGGCTGGTAAAATGAAGAGAAGGGACTTCCTTTTAAGGTCAAAAAAAATTAATATTTAGAAGAAAAAGCGGCTGGTTTTCAGGAGGTGAAAGGATATGACTCCAAAAAAGTTGCTTTGCCTGAGTCTTAGCGGCGTCTTTTTTTTGAGCGGCTGGCTGGCTTTTGTTCCCCGGGGCCAAGCTCAAGAGGCGGAGATAAGGCCGGTTACTGTCGGCCAGCTCATGCCTGATTTTAAGCTGCCTCTTTTTCAGGGGGGTGAGCTGGCGCTTTCCAGCCTGAAGGGCAAAAAAGTGTTGCTCATTTTTCCCCGCGGTTTTGCGGCCGAAAACGTCTGGTGCACCATTTGTCATTATCGTTATGCCGAGCTCTTGGAAATGGAGAAGGTCAGCCAGTTCAGGGAAAAATATAACTTGGAAGTGCTTTTAGTTTTTCCGTATGATGCCGCCACTGTTAAAGCCTGGTTAGAAGCTTTGCCTGCCCAGCTTCTCAAGATTAGGGATTGGAAATATCCGGCCGACCCGCAAGCCCTGGATGAGCGAGGCCGACAAAGGCTGGAAAGGTCAAAGCGCCTTTTCCCTCGCGACCTTCTGTGGGAGCAAGGAAAGTCGGTAGCCACACCCTTTCCTCTTCTGATTGATGCCGACCGCAAGGTCTCTCGAGGCTTGGGCCTTTTCACTGAAGATTGGGGGGGAAGCAAGGTCGCTCAGGATATTCCTTCCTATTTTATTATTGATGAACAAGGCGTGGTTGTTTTTAAATATATCGGTCAGAATACAGCTGACCGTCCTAACCATGAATACTTAGAGAAGATAATTCAGTGCCTAAGCGCTCAAAAATAAAATCGCTCGCCTCCACCATCCAGGACTAAGCCTTCAAACCAGAGCATAAAAAATAGAAGAAAACCGCCGAGATCAGGTATAATTAGGTATAATATTTGAGCGCTACACATTGGCCAAATCTCACAGCTCGGGAAAAGAAGAATGAGGGAGTTAAAACCATTCTGGCGGCCGAGGAGAATAAAGCGACTTGCTCTGGTCCTGCTGGCGGTTGCTTGTTCTCTTAGCCTCGGGTTTTTGGCGGGCTTGAGTCAAAACAAGCCACCTTCTTTTTCGACCGCCGAAGCGGAAAAAATTCAGAAAGTTCTGCAGGCGATTGAAACTGTCCAGCAAGCCCAGCAAGAAAGCGGGCGTCGCTCTCTAAAATCTTTGATTTTAACGGAGAGTGAACTCAATGCTTACATTGCTTATCGCGTTGTTACCGACCCCATTGACCTCCTCCAAGGACTCGAGTTGAAACTGCTGGATGATAATCGCTTAGAAGGTAAAGCCGTCTTTGACCTGCGGCAGGAGAATTTGCCCAGTTTTATCCCGAAGGTGGCGCCCGTGTTTTTTGCCGCCTCTTTCCGGGTGGAGGCTGGCCGCATCTTTTTCAGCTTTCATAAAATTTACCTCGGGACTCAGGAACTGGCCGTAGATTTTGTCTCCGAAATGATTAAGGCAATTGCGATCGCCCATAACGCACCGGCCGAAGGCCTCAACCGTTCTTATGAATTGCCTTTTGGCCTTAAAGATATTAAATCTAAAAAAGGTCTCGCCATTTTCTATTACTGAGAAATCATGCTGCGAATTATCGGTGGTTTTCATAAAGGACGGCGGCTTAAGATGGTCCGGGACCCGAGGATAAGACCAATGCCCGCCAAGCTAAAAGAGTCGCTGTTTAATCTTCTTCAAGAAAAAGTGAAGGAAGCCGATTGCTTAGACGGGTTTGCGGGAAGCGGCGCTGTTGGCTTGGAAGCTCTCAGTCGGGGTGCGGCCACGGTGGTCTTTATTGAAGAATTCGGGCCAGCGGTAAAAATTATTAACCAGAATATTGAGAGATGCGGATTTCAGGATAAAACCCGGGTCTTGGCCGCAGAGTTTAATCGCGGGGTGATCCGTTTATCTAAGGAAAAGAAGCGGTTTGATATAATCTTTATCGACCCCCCATACGCGCTGCTTCTCGAAAGGAATCCCTTAAAAGTGGTGAAGAAGCGAGGCCTTCTAAAGCCAAATGGGATTATTGTCCTGAGACATTTCAACAAGATTAACCCTGACCTCCGTTTTTTTGAACGTTTCCGGTTGCTCCGCAGCGGCGACGATGTTATTTCCTTTTTTCGGCACCGCCTCGAGACGGAAGACAGGAAAATCGACCCCTCGGCCAGAAACGTTCAGCCGTTAACCCGACTAAGCAGGTCTTGCCCTAAGGAAGTTAAGCCAAGGAGATAGCTTTGGAAAAGGAAAAGCAGAACAAAAAAGAATTAGCCTCGGCTGATTGGGAGCTGACTTCAGAGGAAATTTTCTCCGGCCTGCGGCCAGACCGAGGTTCAAGCCTTTTTTTGGGTCGCTACAGCCTCGCTGAAGTTAAGGCTGTCCTGGCTAAGAATAATTTTTTCCGGGAAGCCAGACATCGTCAGCTCTGGCCCTTAGAGTTTAGCCTTGATTCGACCGAGTTTCCTCTCCAGCGGCTGCAAATTTTTTGGGAAAGAAACGACCCGGAGAGGCTCATTGTTGACCTGAAAATTCGGGAAGCCGGGTTTCCGGCCACGGCCCGTCGTCAACTGGACCCCGTCTTGGAAAAGGGGCGTTTTCTTCATTTAGAATGGTTAACCCTGCAAAACCCGCGGCTGGAGTTCAGCGAAAAAAGACCCGCCCTTCCCGGTCAAAACCGTCCTGGCCTGGGCCTGGGAAAGAAAGTGGTCGACATTTTTATTTATTTAGGCCGGCTCCTTCAAAGCGACGGTCTTTTAGCTTTTCCCGCCTATTTCCACAACAGCCTCCTTTTTTCCCGTTATTTTCGTTTTGTCAACCCGGAAAAAGAAGGCGAAGTCATGGCCATAAGGTCTAACTTAGCTGCCATTCCCTTTAAGCAATTAGCCTGGATTGTTTTTCTTAATTGTTTGCGGCTCAACGGCCGAACCTATGAATGGCAAGCGGAAGAACAAGCCCTCCCCCTCAGCTCTGGACTAAAGGATTATTTTGCCAGTAAAAAATATAAGGAAGCTGTCCGGTCCGCCAGCCAGAGGTACCGAGTGGAGGTGGACTGGGAGAATTTTAATAGCTACCAGATTTCTTTCTCTGGGGCCATTCTCCGCGCCCCCTTTGCCGTTCCGAAGTAAGTTTGTTATAATTATTGTTCTTAAGGAGAAAAAAATGAGGGAAGGTATTCATCCTGAGTATGTTGAGTGCACAGTGACCTGCGCTTGCGGTAACACCTTCAAGACTCGGTCGACTAAAAAGGAAATCCGGGTCGAGATTTGCTCCCAGTGTCATCCTTTTTTCACGGGCAAGCAGAAGATAGTGGACACTGCTGGCCGGGTGGAAAAGTTTAAGAGGAAGTACCGGGAGGCTCGCCTAAAAAAATAAGCCTTATGTTTCAAGAACTGGAGCGTCTGGAAAAAAAATATGAAGGTTTACTCCAGTCTCTTTCCGACCCTGAGCTTGTGACCAACCCCCAAAAAATAAGAGAGATTGCTAAGGAAAAAGCAGAACTGGAACCCCTGATTCAGAAGTATCAGGAGTTTAAAAGGCTTCGGGAGGCGATAGCTGAATCTGAGGAGATCCTCAATGACCCCACGGCCGACTCCGAGCTTAAAAGCCTGGCTGAAGCTGAACTTAAAGATTTAGACCGGGAAGAGAAAAAAATCGCCCAGGAGCTGCGCCTGATGCTTCTGCCTCGAGACCCCTATGATGGTAAGAATGTTTTTTTGGAGGTCAGGGCGGGCGCAGGAGGCGATGAAGCCACTCTTTTCGCTCAAGACCTCTGTCGGATGTATGCTCGTTATGCTGAGAGTAAAGGCTGGGAGTGGGAAATTATGGACCAGAGTCTGAGTCCCATCGGCGGGTTCAAGGAAGTAATTCTCAGCATCCGGGGAAAAAATGTTTATTCCCTTCTTAAGTATGAAAGCGGCGTCCATCGGGTCCAGCGAATCCCTAAGACAGAAGCCAGCGGCCGGATTCATACCTCCACGGTAACCGTGGCTGTTTTGCCTGAAGCTGACGAGGTGGACATCAAGATTGACCCTAAGGATTTGAAAATCGAGGCCTTTGGCGCTTCTGGCCCGGGCGGCCAAAACGTTAATCGGAATTACACCGCCATTCGCATCACTCATAAACCAACAGGCATGGTAGTTAGCTGTCAAGATGAGAAATCCCAATATCGGAATAAGGAAAAGGCGCTGCGAATTCTTCGCACCCGCCTTCTGGATAGCGCCAAGAAAAAGCAAGAAGAAGAGTTAGCCAGAGTAAGGAAATCTCAGGTGGGGACAGGTGAAAGGAGCGAAAAAATTCGCACCTATAATTTTCCTCAGAACCGGGTCACTGACCATCGTCTGGATTTATCTTTTCACAACCTCGAAGCGATAATGGACGGTGAACTGGACGAGATTCTGGAAAAACTGGCCCTCCGTTTCCAGATGCAGGCGCTTGAGCATCGGGTCTCTGCAGCCTGAAAGTGAGGGGCGTTTTACGGTTGACCAGGAGAGAACTCTGGCTTTATGGCCGAAACAAATTATGCGCCTTACCTGAACCCGGTTTAGAAGCCCGGCTGCTTCTTCAAAAAGCGGCCGGCATCAATGCCCAGGAATTTTTTCTTTCCCTTGAACAGCCAGTCGACGGAAGCTTGGTTCGCCGCTATGAATATTTTTTAAGGCGGCGGCTCGAGGGGTGCCCTTTAGCCCTGGTCGTGGGCGAAAAAGAGTTCTGGTCTCTTTCTTTTAAACTCCAAAAGGGGGTCTTTATTCCTCGACCTGAAACTGAATGTTTAGTCGAGTTTGCCTTGAAGGTTCGCTGGCCAGAAGAAGGTGTAGTCGCTGATATCGGTACTGGTTGTGGAGCGATTGCTTGCTCCCTTGCCAAGGAAAGGCCACACTCAACGGTTGTGGCTACTGATATCTCGCGCCGCGCCCTCGCTCTGGCCCAGAAAAATGCCGCCCGTCTCGGGTTAAAAAATATCGTTTTCAAGTTAGGGTCATTTTTTTCGCCTTTGGCCCAGCTTGAGCTGGCAGGCCGTTGCGATTTGATTGTCTCGAATCCGCCTTATGTTGCTGAGCGAGAGTGGCCAATGCTGCCTGAAGGAATAAGGCTTTTTGAGCCGAAGCGCGGTCTGGTGGCCGGCCCAACTGGGCTGGAATTCATTTCTCGCTTAATTCGAGGCGCCCCCCAATTTCTGAGGCCGGGTGGATACCTTATTTTTGAGATTGGTTTTGGCCAGCTCGAGAAGGTCTTGTCAATTCCCAACAAAAAGCTGTGGCGGGAAATTTCTTGGGAAAAGGATTTAGCGGGAATCCCCAGAGTATTGGCCTGGCAACTAAATCCTGACTTCAGATTCGGAGCTTCTCCAGGGCTGGACTAATTTTGGCTGTTTCGTAGCGAATTTTTTCCCAAGCTTCAAGCTCTAAGGAGCAAAAGGCATCAACAATTTTCGGGTCGAACTGCTGACCGCGGCCGCTGATAATCTCCAGTTGAGCGGCCCGGAAATCCCTTTCTCGTCGATAGGGTCGATGAGAAGTTATGGCGTCAAGAGAATCAGCCAGGGCGAAGATCCTGGCTTCCAGAGGGATATTATCTTTTTTGAGACCAAAGGGATAACCCTGGCCGTCAAAGCGTTCGTGATGATAAAGGATAATGTGGCCCACTGTCTCGACCAATTTAATTTCTTTAATCAGACCATAGCCTAAGGTTGGATGGAGTTTTATTTTTTCCCATTCTTCGGCCGTTAGCCGGTCAGGCTTTTTAAGGATGGCATCAGGGATAGCGATTTTGCCCACATCATGAAGCAAAGCGCCCTGACGAATATGGTCTATCCGCGAATTATCAGTTATCCCCAGGATTTGAGCTAAAGCCTGGCTATACCTGGCAACTACTCTGGAGTGGCCAAAGGTTTCGACGTCTCTTAAATCAAGAGCGGTCATTAAATTTTCGAGGGTGGCATTGTAAATCCCCTCGAGCTCAGCCGCTCGCCGCTGAGTCCGAGCTTTATCCTGCTTGATTTTTTTTAATTGCCCCGCTACCTGGTTTAGTTCCCGGCGGTAGCGCTCTTTGTCTATCTCGCTCCTGACAGCAGCCAGAAGAGCTGACCAGTGCTCGGGACTAACTAACTGGTCCACCCAGCCCTTGCTGACGGCTTTAAGGTCTTTCTGACCCGGGTCAGGGGGAGTTAAGAGGATGAGAGAAGCAATTTTTGCCCGCCTCTTCCATTCCTGCACAGCTAAAGGACTTAGATTTGGGAACTGGCCAATATTCCAGATAACTATTAGAAATTCATCCTTAGCCACCTCAGAAAGTAGGGTAAAAGAGGGTTTAAGTCGAAGCTCGACTCTAAACCCTCGAGATTCAAGGAAGTCAGCTATTTGCTGTCCCTGGGTTTTTTCCGAGTCGATGATTAGAAGGAGAGGGGTAGCCAAAGAAAGAGGGGGGTCAACCGGCGCTTGTTGGCCCCTATTGTCTTGAAGCATAGATTCCTTTATACTTATTTTTGGGGAGAGTTGCAAGCGGGTTAATTCTTTAAAGGATAAAGGTTTTTCCCCCCTTTGGGTGAGAAAAGATCGAAGGAAAATCATCCCTTGATTCCCCCTGGGGGGTGATTGCTCTGCCGATTGGTTTGCAAGAAGATAGAGCTAAGCTCAAGAGAGTTGATTTTCACCTCAAAGAGGCAAAGAAGAGGCCATGGTGGCGGAAAAGCGAGAGAGTCCAAGAATAAATTTCGGGCCAATTTTATTTGGCGCCGGAAGGAGACGCAAGCATGAAGTTAGATGAATTTAAGTTAGGTATGAAAATACCTTTGCTCGAGGAAGTCGAAAAAAGATTGAGTGAAGTTTTCCAACAAAGAAAAGAGGAAATAGAAAGAGAACTGGAAGAAAAGATTCGTCGGGAAAAGGAAGAAGCAGAGAAAAAATTAAGGCTCATTGAGCAAGAACTGGAGAAAGGAAGGGAGCTGCTGACTGATTATCATCAGGTTCTGGCTGATTTTGAAACCGAGAGGAATCGCCTGCAGGAAGAAATAAAAGAGCGCTTTGGCCGAGTAGTCAAGCACCAGTCGGAAATCGAGAAGTTAGCCTCCTTGACCCTCGAAGAAATAAAGAAGGTTGAGGCGCTTAATCGCGAGCTGGAAACATTGGAAAAAAGAAGCGGCGAAAAAATTAGCTTTATTCGCCAACAAATTGAAGAAAAATACGGGATTGTAACAACCATTCCTGAAATGCCTGCTGAGGCCGAATTGAAAATTGACCTGGAACAAGAGCTGGAGAGGCTGAAAAAGATCCAGGAGCTTTTGTCTACGGAAGTGGCTCGGATGAACGGGGTTAGCGGCCAAACAGCGGAAGCGGCCCCTTGCGCTGAAGTTAGCCCAGAAGTAGAACCAGCCAGGCCGCTGGAAGCAGTGGGGGCTGAAATCACGGCGGCACCGGCTGAGCCGTCCGAAACCGAGTCTAATTCTAATTTTTTTAGCGAACCGACCGTTTCTGAGGAAAGACCTCAGGTTGAACCCGGAGCGGAGGCTGTATTTGAGACTTTTCGGGAGGTTTATGAGCGACTGGAAGGCTTTCGCCGGGCTCATACCGAGGGTAACGGCGAGATTCCCTATTTTGAAAAAGACGGCCGGATGGTCATCGACGCCGAGAATTTAATAACCGCAATGAATGAGGCTTTAGAAGCCTCGAATAAGCTTTACCAGAAATTGGCCCAAACGGACTCGCCCAAGGACCACTTTTTCATCAAGCAAGAGATTATTAATCAACAGGAATTGCTGCGGAAACAGCTGCTGCGGATAACCAAACTTTGTGATAAAGAAGGCTTTACTTTACCCCGTTTTACGGAATCAATTTTGAACGTCAACCTGCTGCGCGACCTTCTTGAGAGGTTAAGCATCGAAAACTGGAGCGACGAAACTGATTTTCAGTCTGTAACTGAGTTTATCGAAAACTTAAAAGAAAATTTTTATCGCTTAATTACTCCGCCGGTTGTTTATCTTAAAGCCATCCTGGAAGAGCTGGGAGCTGCCTGAACAGACTTGCCTAATTAACCGCTGAGGATTTATCAGCCAGACTGAGCAAGTAATCTTCGAGAATTTTCTGCATCGAGGGCGAAGGAAAGACGAACTCTATTCCAGCATGGAAAGTAGGCGGCGTTTCCGCGGCCTTTTCCTGGTAAACAACATTGCCGCCGAGCTGACACGCCTTGTCCTCCAAAATAATGGTCAGGCTCAGAGGTTTGCCCAGAGGCAAGTCAGAAGAAAGGCACACCTTGGCACCGCTCAAGCTGAGGTTAATAGTCTTCGTAACCTTGATGCCCGTGTCTTCAAGGACAAGCAGCGGCGTGGAAATGAAATGTCGAGAGTGGCGCCTTTTCTCCAGAATTCTTGATTGGTCATAGGAATCAAAAACGCGCCATCTCCCCTGATGATTGTGCCTTAGGGGATAGGCACAAACTCTGTTTTTTGGCGGGAGTTCCTCTCTCGGGGCAGCTTCGGCCAAAGCGGTTCTTTTTCCCTTAGCTTCGGCTAAGGCTAAGTCAGCTTCAGTGACTAATTTTTTCAAATCTTCTTTGCTCAGCGTGGTGGAGAGCTTTTCGAGCGGCAGCAGAGTAACCCCAAAGCTCATGGTCAAATTTTTGCGGGGCTGGTTCTCTTGATAGCGGAAGTAGTGCTCCTCGACATTGCGCCGGATGCGGTCGGTAAGTAAACAAGCTTCTTCGATATTTTTTACCCCAAAAAGAAAAAAGAGAAACTCTTCCCCGCCATAACGGCAAAGGAAGTCTTCTTCGCGGATTGAGGCTT
>Ga0209102_1000553_pt1 | contig 24388 bp, 21 predicted proteins | sample ConPoolayeHmetaG_FD_185483 | JGI IMG/M metagenome (GOLD analysis project Ga0209102, IMG submission 185483) | Hot spring microbial mat communities from California, USA to study Microbial Dark Matter (Phase II) - Cone Pool mat layer H metaG... ...
GGGCAGCGCCAAGCTCCCGAACATCGCCACCTACTTCCAGGCCCAGCTCGGCGTGCCCGTGGACGTGGTGAACGTGTTCCTGCCGGGCCGGCTCCAGGCGCACGGGGTAAACCGGGACTACCTGCGGTCGCACGCGCCCACGCTCCTAGTGGGGGCGGGCCTGGCTCTGCGCGAGCTACTGCGGAAGCGCAAGCACACGAAGGCAGCGGAGAAGAGCAATGGCAGTCTGTGATATCAACCTGATCGCCAGTCGGCGCGCGCAGAAGCAGCGCGCCGTCATGATGCTGCGCCTCGGCGTGTACTCGCTGATCGCGCTGTTCGTGGGGGTGGCGATCCTGTATGCGTGGATGGTGGTGGCGACGCGGCTGGTGTCCGGGCGGATCGCGGAGACGGAGGCGAGGCTGAGCGACCCTGCGCTGGCGGACGCGGTGACCCGCATCCAGTTCCTGGAGACCTCCATCGCCCAGCTGGCGCCGCGGGTGGACCTGCTGGAGAAGGTGCACGACAGCGAGCGGGCGTGGATCGAAATCCTGCGGGACGTGAGCGCGTGCATCCCCAAGGACGTGTGGATCACGCAGCTCTCCTCCCGGCGCACGGGCAATGAACACACCATCTCCCTGCGGGGCGCGGCCTACCGCCAGCGCGACGTGGGCGAGTTCATGCTGCGGCTGGACAGGCCGGAGTGGAGCGGCGTGCCCGCGCTGGGCTTCAGCCAGGTGAGCACGAGCCAGACGGGCCGGCCCGTGACCGAGTTCGAGATCACGGTCCCCCTGAGTAAGCCGATAGGGAGCGATCTGAGATGAGCGCAGCCGGTGATCGCAAGGTCGTCTTTGCGCTGCTGGGCATCGCGGCGCTGTGTCTGATCGGGCTCGGCCTGAGCTTGTACCGAAGCAAGTCGAGCGAGCTGCACAGGCTGGAGCGGGAGCTGGCCGAGAAGGAGCTCAAGCTCGAGGAGGTCCAGGCCAAGCTGGCGAGCCAGCCGGAGCTGGAGGCGGAGTACGAAGGACTCCAGGCGCGCCTGTCGGTGCTGGAGCCGGCGCTGCCCGACAGCGCCTACATCCCCACCTTCCTGCACCAGATCGAGGCGCTGGCGCTGAGCACAAGGAACCGGATCCTGATGATCCGCCCGAAGCCCCAGCCGGCGCGGCGGAGGGGGGCCGCCGATGTGGTCGTTGACGATGAGACCGGCGAGCTCCGGGAGGCCTCGGGGGCCGAGGGAGCTCCGAAGGCGCCGAAGGCCGGGGCGGCCCCGGCGCCGGAGCTGCCCTACGACCAGGTGCCGATCGAGCTTCGGACCGAGGGGAGCTACTGGACGACGCTGGACTTCCTCCAGGAGCTCAAGCAGTTCCCGAAGATGATCGCCGTGAACGATATCAGCCTGCAGCCGAAGCAGGCGGGCGCGGACGCGCAGACGTCGCCCGATCTAACTGCGGCCATGGAGTTGATCGCCGTGGTCACGAAAGGGGGGAGTGATGGACCGTCGCGGTAAGGACCTTCTCCTCCTCGTGCTGGCGTTGACGGCCCTCGTCGTCGCGCTCTACACGTTCCGGGGCAAGCCCCGGCCCGCGCCGCCGCCGGCCCCCACGCCGGCCGTGGCGAAGGCGGAGGCGCCGGAGGAGGCCGTCGCGCAACCCGAGGAGGCGGCAGAAACCGCCCCCGAGGCGGCCGGGGAGGCGGAGGGCACAGAGGAGACGCGCAACCCCTTCGCGGGCCCGGGCCTCGCCGCCGCGCCCGCGGCGGCCGAGGGCGCGCCCGCCGCCGAGCCGGCGGCCCCGCGGGAGACGCCCGCGCCCATCCCGGGCGAACAAGCGGAGCCGGGCGCTGGGCTGAGGCTGGCGGGGATTATCGCTGGCCAGCCGACGATGGCGCTGATCCGGCACAACGAGCAGCGCTACTTCGTCGGCGTGGGGGACTGGGTGGCCGAGAGATACCGCGTGCAATCCATTAGCACGCAGCAAGTCGTGCTTGCCGGAGCAGACGGCAAGGTGATCCTCAGGATGGGAGGGAGGCAGTAGCGCCATGACTCGCACACGCAGTCTGTGGGGCACCGCCATGGCCGTCGCACTGGCCCTGGCGCTCGCGTCGGGTGCTGCCCTGGCCAACGGGCACGCCCGGCCGCAGTACAGCTCATCCGCCCCGGGGGCGGCGGCCGCGCCGGCCGGCCGCGCGGGCGCAGGGGCGCCGGCGACCACGGCCCGCTTCACGCTGGAGTTCGTGGACGCCGAGCTGGTGGACGTGTTCCAGGCCCTGGCGACGCAGAGCGGCGTCAACATCGCCCTGTCTGGCAGTGTGAAGGGCAAGACGACGCTGCGGCTGCGCAACGTCACCCTGGAGCAGGCCCTGAACATCGTGACCAAGCTCAACGGCCTGGACTACGCGTGGGTGGAGGCCGCCTACGTGGTGGGCACGCCCGAGGAAGTGCGGGCGATGCGGGTCTCCGAGCTTCGCCCCTCCGTGGTCGTGCTCCAGCACATCCAGCCGGAGTACGCCCAGGAGGTCCTGTCCAAGCTCACCCCGGAGGTGACGGTCTCGACACAGCCGGGCGTGCGCTCGGTGCTGCTGCTCGCGCCGGAGCCCTCGCTGGCGAAGGCGGAGCGGGTGCTCGCCGAGATTGACGTGCCGCCCATGCCCACCCCGCCGACGACGGAGGTGGTGGCGCTCCGTCATCTAAAGGCGGACCAGGTGGCCGAGCTGATCGCCAGTGCGGTGCCCGAGGCGGTGGTCCAGCCCGGCCCGCAGGAGAACAGCCTGCTGATCACCGCCGACAGCCAGCAGTGGCAGTCCATCCGCTCGCTGGTCTCGTCGGTGGACGCCGCGCCGGCGCCGGCGCAGGCAACCCAGCGGGTCCACTACGTCAGGTACACCGAGCCGGAGGAGCTGCAGTCGGCGCTGGTTGCGCTGCTGCCCGACGCGCGGGTGACGCTGGCCCCGCGCTCGTTCACGCCCACGGTCACCCCCCCGACAACGGGGGCCGGCGGGAGCGCGCAGCTCCTGGGCGTCGCGGGCGGGGGCGCGGCCCGCACGGTCGCGCCACCCGTGACCGCCCTGATCGTTTCCGGCGCGCCGTGGACGGTGGAGCGGGCGATGGAGATCCTGGAGGAGCTCGATGTAGCGCCTCGGCAGATCCACATCGCCGCCATGATCACGGAGATCAACAGGGACGACATCTCGCGCCTGGGCATTGACTGGGTCGGCCTGGGCGCGGGGGGCGCGGGGTTCATGATGGGCGAGCCCTCGGCCGGGACCCTGGACCCCAGCGACGATTCGGTATATGAGGCGAGGCGGCTGGCGATCGGGAGGATCCAGCGCAGCCATCTCCAGTGGGCGGGCAGCATCCACGCGCTCGAGGAGCAGGGCCGAGCGCGGGTGTTGTCCAACCCGAGCGTGACCACGGTGGATGGCCGGGAGACGGCGCTCCACACGGGCGAGACCTTCTTGTATCCGGTGACGATCGCGGCCGGCACGGTCGGCGGGGCGATCCAGGACACCCGGGAGGCGAAGGTCGGCGTGACGCTGTCGGTGCGGCCGTACGTGAACGACGACGGCGAGATCACCCTGGCCATCGCGCCCAACGTGGCTGCGGTGACGGGCTTCCTGGGTAACCTGCCCATCATCAGCAACCGGTCGGTGGTAACCACCGTGAGAGTGCGCAGCGGGGAGACGGCGGTGATCGCGGGTCTGGTGACCGAGCAGGAGCGGACCCTGATCACCAAGGTGCCGCTGCTGGGTGATGTGCCGCTGTTGGGCGAGCTGTTCAAGTACCGCCGCAAGAACCCGGCGCGCACGGAGGTGCTGGTCCTGGTGACGCCGACGGTCCTCGAGAGCTAGCGCGGGCACACGGGCGCGCCCGTCGCGGGCGCGCCGGCGGAGGGCCCGAGCGAGAGATGCGATTCATGGCGCCGGCCCGGGGGCCTGCCCCGTGCGGGGTGGGCCCCCAGGCACCGGCGCCCGGCGGGAGCCACGAGCGGGCATGGAAACGCGCACAGTCGCAGACATCGTGAGGGAAGTGACGGAGGTCTCTGACGAGCAGCTCCGGCAGGCCCTTGATGTGCAGAAGGAGACCCGGGAGCCGCTCGCGCAGATCCTCGTCAACATGGGCGCGATCTCGGAGAAGGACAAGGCCCGGGTGCTGGGTAGGCAGTGGGGGATCCCCTTCGTTGACCTGGGCGAGCGCCAGGTGGACCGGGAGCTGCTCAAGCTCATCCCCCACCACCTGCTGCAGCGATGGAAGGCGGTGCCCATCGAGCGCAACGGCATGCGGCTCGTGGTCGCCATGGTGAACCCGCTGGATGTCTACGCGGTGGACCAGATGCGGCTGGTGTCGGGCGCCGACATCGAGCCGGTGATTGCGACCGTGGACGACATCAGCGCGGCGCTGGGCCAGACGGTGTCCACGCGGGAGGAGATCGGCGCTGCGCTACAGGAGGTGAGCGAGGAGGTCGGGGGCGAGGGCGGCGAGATCCAGCTCGAGGAGAAGCAGCGGGAGGAGGAGCTCAGCATTGACCAGCTGCGGGAGATGCTGGATGACGCGCCCGTGGTGCGCCTCGCCAACCTCATCATCCGGCAGGCCATCCGGGACAAGGCGAGCGACATCCACATCCAGCCGGAGGCGAACCGGGTCCGCATCCGCTACCGCATTGACGGGATCCTGCACGACACCATGACCGTGCCCAAGAAGGTGCAGGCGGCCCTCATCTCCCGCATCAAGGTCATGGCGGACATGGACATCGCGGAGAAGCGGGCCCCCCAGGACGGGCGCATCTCGCTGCGGCTGGCGGGCCGGGAGTACGACTTCCGGGTGTCCACCAACCCCGGGGTGAACGGGGAGAAGGTGGTGATGCGGATCCTCGACAAGCGGGGGGTGATGGTGAATCTCAACCAGCTCGGCATCCCCGCGGCGATGATGGACGACTTCGACAGCCTCATCAACCGCAGCTACGGCATCATCACGGTGACCGGGCCCACCGGCTCGGGGAAGTCCACGACGCTGTACTCGGTCCTCAACCGCATCAACAGCCCCGAGAAGAACATCCTCACCATCGAGGACCCGGTGGAGTACCAGCTCCCGGGTCTCACGCAGACGGCGGTGAACGAGCGAGCAGGGGTGACCTTCGCGACCGCGCTGCGGACTTTCCTGCGGCAGGACCCGGACGTGATCCTGGTGGGCGAGATCCGGGATGCGGACACCGCGCAGATCGCGACCGAGGCGGCGCTGACCGGCCACCTGGTGTTCAGCACCCTGCACACGAACGACGCGCCCACGGCGGTGGCCCGCCTCATCGAGATGGGGATCGAGCCCTTCCTGATCGCCTCCTCGGTGGTGGGCGTGCTGGCCCAGCGGCTGGTGCGGGTGATCTGCCCGGACTGCAAGGAGTCCTACACACCGCCGGTGGACGCCTTCCGGCGGCTGAACCTGGCGATGGACCTGGAGTCGGTGACCTTCTACCGGGGCATGGGGTGTGAGCGCTGTCGCCAGACGGGCTACCGCGGGCGGACGGGGGTCTTCGAGCTGATGATGATCACGGATCATCTGCGGGAGCTGGTGCTGCGGAAGGCGCCGACGCACGAGCTGAGGCAGGAGGCGCTGGAGGCGGGCATGATCACGCTCCGACAGGATGCGATGCAGAAGATCCTGGAGGGGATAACGACGATGGAGGAGGCGCTGAGAGTTGTCTACACTGGCTAAGCCGAGGCGGGAGCTCAAGATCGAGGACTACTCGATGGAGGAGGTGCTGGGGATGGCAACCGAGCAGCGAGCCTCCGACATCCACATCACGGCCAACCTGCCGCCGATGATGCGGGTGGATGGGCGCCTGCGGCCCATGAACTTCGAGCGGCTGACGCCGAACGACTGCAAGCGGCTGGTCTTCAGCGTGCTGGACGACCACCAGATTCAGGCCTTCGAGACCAAGCACGAGCTGGACCTCTCCTACGGGATCCCCAAGGTAGGTCGCTTCCGGGTCAACGTGTACATGCAGCGGGGTTCGGTGGGGGCCGCCTTCCGGGCGGTGCCCCGGCGCATCCCCACTATCGAGGAGCTGGGCCTGCCGCCGATCGTGCGCAAGCTCACCGAGCGCACCAGCGGTCTCATCCTCGTCACCGGGCCGGCGGGCAGCGGGAAGTCCACGACGCTGGCGGCGATGGTGGACAGCATCAATCGCACGCGCAGCGCGCACGTGATAACCATCGAGGACCCCATCGAGTACCTCCACCAGCACAACCTGGCGATGGTGAACCAGCGGGAGCTGGGCAGCGACACCTACGACCTGTCGGCGGCGCTGCGCTCGGTGCTGCGGGAGGACCCCGACGTGGTGCTGATCGGCGAGATGCGGGACCTGGAGACCATTGACACGGCGCTCAAGATCGCGGAGACCGGCCACCTGGTGTTGGCGACCCTGCACACGCGCAACGCGCCCCAGAGCGTGGACCGGATCATAGACGTCTTCCCTCCCCACCACCAGGAGCAGATCCGGGTGCTGCTGAGCAGCACGCTGGAGGCGGTGATCGCGCAGCAGCTCCTGCCCAAGATCGGCGGGGTGGGGCTGGCGGCGGCGGTGGAGGTGCTGGTGGCGACGGCGGCGGTGCGGAACCTGATCCGGGAGGGGAAGACGCATCAGATCTACGCGCTGATGGAGACGGGGGGCGAGCTGGGGATGCAGACCATGGACCGGGCGCTGGCGGCCCTGGTGAAGCGGGGAGTGGTGGCCGAGCAGGAGGCGGCGCCGCGGGCGATCGACGCGGATAACTACGCGCGCTGGATGGTGGCGCTGTGAAGTTCGGGGGCAAACACGGTATAGACATGGATGTGACGGCCCCGCAGCTGGCCTCGCCGGCGCGGGGGGCCGGGGGGCGCGTGACTGGGGAGACCCGAAGGAGCGGCTACGGTGCCCACTTACCGATATAGCGCGATGGATCCGAGCGGCCGGGCGGTGAACGGGACGCTGGAGGCGGACAGCCTGGAGGTGGTCCGCGCCAAGCTGTCGGAGCTGAGCTACCACGTGATCAGCATCCGGCAGGCGCGGGCGCAGTTCAGCGCGCAAAGCTGGCTCTCGGGGCTCCAGCGGGTGCGGCTGCGCGACCTCACGGTGTTCAGCCGCCAGTTCGCGACCATGATTGACGCCGGCCTGAGCGTCGTCAAGTGCCTGGACATCCTCCAGAAGCAGTGCGCGAACCCGAAGCTGAAGGACGTCATCGGGCAGGTCAAGCACGATGTGGCGGGCGGCAGCAGCCTGACGGAGGCGCTCCAGAAGCACCCCCGGATCTTCTCGAACCTGTACGTGAACATGATCCGCTCCGCGGAGGCGGGCGGCATCCTGGACTCGGTGCTGGACCGGTTGTCCACCTTCCTGGAGAAGGAGCAAGAGACGCGCAACAAGATCAAGTCGGCGATGACCTACCCGGCGGTGGTGTTTCTCTTCGCCCTGGTGATGCTGGTGGCGCTGGTGTTCCTGGTGCTGCCCAAGTTCAAGGGGATCTTCGACGTGATGGGCCTGGAGCTGCCGCTCACGACGCGGCTGATGTTGAACTCCGCGGATCTGGCGCGCAGCTTCTGGTACGTCGGCCTGGTGCTCGCGGTGGGCGCGGTGATCGCCCTGCGCGCGGCCTCGCGCACCGAGAAGGGCCGCTACGCGCTGGACGCGGCGAAGCTGCGGATGCCGGTGTTCGGGGATCTGATCCTGAAGACGTCGGTGTCGCGCTTCGCCCGAACCTTCGGGACGCTCATCAGCAGCGGGGTGCCGGTGCTGCGGGCGCTGGAGATCGTCGCCGACACGGCCGGGAACCGGGTGGTCTCGGAGGCGGTCGCGCGGGCTGGGGTCAGCATCAAGGAGGGGGACAAGATCAGCACTCCCCTGATCGGCAGCCGGGTGTTCCCGGTGATGGTGACCCAGATGATCGCCGTGGGGGAGGAGACAGGCCGCCTCGACCAGATGCTCGTGAAGGTGGCGAACTTCTACGACGATGAGGTGGACGCCACGCTGAAGAGCCTGACCTCGCTGATCGAGCCGCTGATGATCGTCGGGCTCGGCGCCATCGTCGGCTTCATTGCCATCTCGGTGATCTCGCCCATCTACCAGCTCGTCGGCTCCATCGGAAACTAGCCGCGCGCCTGCGGGCGCGCGATAAGCGAACCGAAGGGAGGCGCGGGGCGGTCGTGCATGGCCCCGGCGCGGCACAGGCGACATGGCAAACACACGCAGCAGACGCAAGAGCCCCGATCGGGCAGAGGTCGAGGCCGTCGTGCGGGAGTACCAGCGCACCAGGGACAGCGCGCTCCGGGAGCAGTTGATCGCCCAGCACCTGTACGTGGTCCAGACGGTGGCCCGCAAGTTCGCCGGCCTGGGGGAGTCCCACGATGACCTGCTCCAGGAGGGCACGATGGGCCTCATCAACGCCGTGGACCTGTTCGACCCGGACCGCGGCGTGCAGTTCTCCACCTACGCCACCCATCTGGTGGAGGGCCAGATCCGCCACTATCTGCGGGACAAGGGGAAGCTCATCAAGCAGCCGGCCTGGGTCCAGGAGCTGACCACCAAGATAGTGAAGGCCACCGAGGCGCTCACCCAGGAGCTGGATCGCCAGCCCACCCTCGCCGAGGTCGCCGAGCGCGTCGGCACCAGCCCCGAGAACGTGCGCCGTATGATCGAGGCCCGCGAGCGCTCGAAGGTGGCCTCCCTGGACGCGGTGGCGAGCGGCGACGAGAACCAGGGCCCGGCCATTGACCCCGAAAAGCTGTGTGGTGTGGACCGGGACGAGGTCTACCTCCCAGTGGAGGACCGCATCTTCCTGCGGGAGGCGATGGCGCGGCTGAAGACCCTGGAGCGCAAGGTTGTCCACAGCTTCTACTATCTCGATCTGAACCAGACCGAGATCGCGCGGAAGCTGGGCATCTCGGTCAACTACGCCTCCTACCTGCTGCGGGGCGCGCTGGCCAAGCTGCGGAAGACCTTCGAGGCCCAGGAGGCCTCCGCGCGGGAGCAGGCGGAGGCGGAGGAGCGCGCTGACGCGCCCGCCGGGGATTACTCGCTGTCGCTGCGGCCGGCGCCATATGACCCCAAGACGAAGCTGGCCGCGGGAAGCTACCTGCTGGAGCGGATCGAGCAGGAGGCGGAGCGGGCGCGGCGCTACCCGCAGCAGTTCTCGGTGTTGGTGCTCGAGCCGGATCAGGAGGAGGTCTCCGAGGAGGATACGGTGGCGCTGGGGCGGCTGCTCTATCGCAACGTCCGCAGCATTGACCTGGTGGCGCGCCTGCGGGGGGCGCGCTTCGGTCTGCTTCTGCCCCACACGGGCCGGGAGGCGGGCGTGCTGGCCGAGCGACTGGTGCGCACGGTGGCGAGCCGGCTGGGCCGGGAGGGGCGTGCCTTCACGGCCAGCTGCGGGTTCGCGGTCTTCCCCACCAACGGGCGGACGACGCAGGAGCTGCTGGCGGGGGCCGAGGAGGCTCTCGCCCAGGCCAAGGCCCAGGGGGGCAACCAGTATCAGCGAGCTCCCTCCCCCGCCGCGGACAAGGGGTCCCTGGCAGGGGCCGCGGGCGGGTAGCCGCCCCATTAGAGTGGACCGCAGGGGGCCCTGCCGCGAGGCGGCAGGGCCTTTCATCTCAAAACGGGGCGTCGGTTGTGGAATAACCCGGCCAGAGTGCAGCCCCCGCGCGGCAGCCGCCCGGGGCGGCGCGTAGGGCGGGGGCTGAAGAGACCTGAAGCACCATTCTCGAAGGGAGGTGACGAGACGAGATGATGTCTAGCATCGCGAGTCGCAAGCGCAGGGGCTTCACCCTGATCGAGATGTTGATCGTGATCGTGGTGATCGCCATCCTGGCGCTGATCGTGATCCCGAGACTGCTGGGCGCCGGCCGCAAGGCCAAGGAGGCCGCGCTGCGCGGCAACCTCCACCAGATCCGGAACGCGATCCAGCAGTTCGAGGCCGACTGCGGAGACTATCCCGCCGAGCTCTCGCAGCTCATGACCGAGCCGGCTGGCGGGAACGGCGGCACGGGCGTCGCCCTGGACGTGGAGGGCTGGCAGGGCCCGTATCTGCGCACCGCAGATGGCAATCTCCCGGCCGACCCCTTCACCGGCGCTGCGGACTGGGCTTACACGCCGAGCACGGGTCACGTCCAGAGCAGCTCGACCTTGACGGCGATCAACGGAGAGGCCTACAGCAGCTGGTAAGCGCGCCAACGCTCACAGCACCACTACCGACTAGGCGTTGTTGAGTGTGCGGGGATAGCAGAAGGTAACCTGACCAGGCGACTTCTGCTATCCCCGCGTAAGGCGGACGGGAGTGCAGGCGATGGTCAAGCGGCCGCAGAGAAGATCGAGCGGACTGAGCCTCATCGAGACGTTGACCGCGGTGTTCGTGCTAGGGGTCGGCCTGACCAGCGTGAGCGCGCTGTTCATCGCGGGGGTGATCTCAAACACGAAGGCGGAGCGGACCTCGCTCGCCCTCAACGCCGCTCACCAGCAGATGGAGCGGCTGCGGAGCACCGGCTTCTCCGGCGCTGTGGCTGACCCGGAGATCTGGAAGGCGAGCGACGGCTATACGATTCTGCAACAGAACCCCGACATGACCGGCCAGATCGGCTTCGGGGTGCCGGAGCTGCCTGGGGCAGAGGGCGTGATTGACATCGCCTACTACGTCAGCGCGTCTGGCTACTACCCGAACCTGAAGCAGACGACCGTCACGGTAACCTGGGCTGGCGGCGGCGTGACGGGCGGGCAGGCGGTGCTGCAGACCCTGCTCGCGAATCGGCCCTGATCCTTTGAGGAGCCGCCCATGACCATGACAGGATCACCGAGACGAGGACGGCCGGGCGGGGGCCGCCGGGGAGTGACGCTGCCGGAGGTGCTGGTTGCCTCCATCGTGCTGGCGGTGGTGGTGGGGGTGATCGCGGCGCTCTACAGCGCCTCCATGCGGGCCTGGTATCGGGGCGCGACGGAGACCCGGGCGCAGCAGAAGGCGGCGTGGGTGGTGCAGCGCATGGGCCCGGACATCCGGCATGGGATGGCCGTGACGCCGGCGTCGGCGCCCTATGACACTGTGTGCATTGCCGTCCGCATCCCGGCCAGGAGCTTTGACAGCGACGAGAACACCTACCTCAATCAGGTGGGGACCGATGCGGATGGACGCCCGTACCTCATCCCCGGGGGCTGGGCGCTCTATTACCGCGGCGACGCCAGCGGCAACCTGAGCACCACCGGCGACCGCGTCTGGCGCCGGCTGATAGATGAGGACGGGCAGCTCGTGCGTCAGATGGAGATCGCCGACAACGTCGTGGACAACCCGCCGGACGCCAGCGGCAGCCCCAAGCCCATGTTCATCTACTGGCCCGACATCTACCGGCTCCGCTCGGTCGAGATCACGGTCACCGTCCGGGAGCGACTCGGGAACCGGGTGGCGCAGTCCACGATGAACGGAGAGCTGACTCTGCGCAACAACTGAGGGCCGGAGACCGGCCCGACCAGACAGGCGGCGGAGATCCAGGAGACCGCGATGGCTGTGATTCGTCAGATGATGCAAGGCGACCGGAGGCGAGCGGGAAGCGTGTTCCTGCTGGCCATGGTCGCCTTGACGACGCTGCTGATCCTGGGGGCGACGCTCGTGCAGGGAGCGATGCAGGGCCTTGCGCGCGCCTCAGACGATCTGCGGCGCCGGGAGGCGTATTCGCTCGCCGAGTCGGGGGTGGACATGGCGATCTGCAAGCTGTACGAGAACTATGACAGCATTAACGAGGCGCTGGAGACCTCCGGCCAGTATACCGACAGCTACACCCTCCCCCAGGGCTCGGTGTCGTACACGGTGACCGCGCCGTACGAGGGCATCCCAGACACCTGCCTGATTGACTCGGTGGCTACGACGAAGACGAACAGGCAGGCGCGCATCCTGGTGGTTGCCTCCTATATGCGGGACGTGGACCGGGTCTTCGAGGGAGCGATCTTCTCGAACAGCCCGCTGGTGCTCCATGGCGCCGGCGGGGTCTTTCCAGATGAGACCGGCAAGGGCGGCGACATCTACGCCAATGGCGACATCACGTTCAAGGGCACCTCGTTCACGATGACGCCCGAGGGGTCCATCTACTCCAGCGGCGGCGTGAACTGGGTGCCGCCACAGGTCCCCATGACTCAGGTGCACCAGTACATCGCGCCGATGACCATGCCGGTGATTGACATGGACTACTACGAGAGCATCGCCACCACCAAGTACACGGGCAGGGTGAACTTCACCAACGCGAACATGCAGAACCTCACCGGGGTGATCTACGTCAAGGGCGATGTCAACATCGCGGGCAGCTACACCGGCCAGGCGATCATCGTCGCCACCGGCAAGATCCAGGTCACGGGCTCCGTGACGGCGGAGCACCCCGAGAACGACACGCTGGCGCTGATCAGCCCGAAGTCCATCAAGGTCTCAGGGAACCCGACGGTGCACGGCCTGATCTACGCCCACAGCGTGCTCGATGACGCGGAGACGACCCTGAGCGGTAACTGCACGGTCTACGGGGCGGTGATCTCGGACGTGGTGAAGACGAACGGAAGCATCGAGGTGCACTACCGGGACGTCTGGAAGAACCTGCCTCTGCCCGGCCAGGGCAAGACGCAGTGGGCGCCTGTCTCATGGCAGGAGCTGTATCTCTAGATCGCGGGCCGTAGCAGAACAGCTGAGAGGAGGCGCGTCATTGAGGGGCCTGCCCTTTGGCGCACCCGTAGATCCGGACGACAAGCGCAAGGAGATCCTGTGGATCGCGATCAGCTTCATCGTGATCCTGGGCTGTTGGCTGGCGGTGGTGCTGATCTTCGGCTATCAGCCGCTGCTGTCGGGGCTCACCTACGACGAGCTGGTGATGGTGGTGGGCCTGGGCGTGCTGGTGTTGTGCGCGATCCTCTACCTGGGCGCCAAAGAGCGAGAGCAGCGGCATCTGAACCGCCGGGTGGTGGGGGACCTGAAGGAGGCGGTGACGCGCCTGGACGAGCGCCTCAACCAGCTCCGGCGGCTATACTCCGCGAGCGCGGAGCTGGCCGGGGCCCTGGATCTCGACCAGATCTCGCAGCTCGTGACCGACTGCCTGCTGGAGAGCATCGGGGCGGACTCCTCCTCGCTGGTCCTGGTGGACACGCGCACCGGCGAGGCGGTCTATGAGCGGCATGCCGGCAACGGCCGCGACGATGGACCGGCGTGGTACGAGGAGCTGACTGACGCCAAGACGCGGGCCGGCGATCTGGCGGCGAGGATCGAGGCCTGGAACTCCCGCCGGGGTCTCATCTGCGCGCCGCTCGCGCTCCAGAACGGTTTGGCCGGCGTGCTTGGGGCGTGGCGGGGAGACGGCCGCGCGCCCTTCGGCAGCGATGACCTCAGGCTGCTGACCACCCTCGCCAACATGGCCGCGAAGGCGATCGAGAGCGGCCAGCTCCACGCCGAGCTGCGGGAGTCCTACTTCGCCACCGTTCGGTCGCTGGTCCACTCCCTGGACGCGCGCGACAACTACACGGCCACGCACGGGCGGCGGGTGGCGGAGCTGGCGGCTCGCATCGCCGAGCGCCTCGGCGTGCCGGAGAGCCTGGTGCGGGACATCGAGGTGTTCGGGCCGCTGCACGACGTGGGCAAGATCGGGGTGCGAGACGCAATCCTGCTGAAGGCGGGACGGCTCTCCGATCGGGAGCGCGCGATGTGCCAGGAGCACTGCCTCATCGGGGAGCGGATCATCGGCCCGCTGCGGCCGAGCCGGGAGGCGCTGGCGCTGGTGCGCAACCACCACGAGGCGTGGGACGGCAGCGGGTACCCCGACCGGCTCGCCGGGGAGGAGATCCCGCTGCTGGCGCGCATCCTCCAGGTGGCGGACTGCTACGACGCGCTGATCTCCGACCGACCCTATCAGCCGGCGATCGGGAGAGAGGAGGCGCTGGTGCACTTCCAGGTCAACGCCGGCAAGCGCTACGACCCCGATGTCGTCCAGGCACTCTGCGACGTGCTGGGCGAGCGCCCGGAGTCGGAGGCGGAGGAACCGGCAACCGAGCGAAGGCCCGCCTCCTCGCTGGCGAGGGCCGGCCCCCAGCCCCCCGGGCGCGCCTAGCGTCCGCGCCGCAAGCCGTCATCACCACCGGTCTCACCAATGAGGGACAGCATATGACCACGACCAGAGAGCACAGCGCGGCAGGCGCCGCCAAGGGCCAGCCGCAGACCGACAGCGAACAGCTCGCCGCCATCCTGCTGGCGCAGGGGCTTGTGGATCGCCACGGCCTGGAGCGGGCGATGACGGTGCACCGCACGCAGGGCCGGTGGCTCGGCAGCGTACTGATCGAGCTGGGCACCATCGCGCCGGATGAGATCGTCCGCGTGTTGTGCAAGCACCTGGACCTGCGGCCGATCGAGCTGGACAAGATGCAGTACCAGGCGGAGGCCGTGCGGGCGGTGCCAGAGTCCATGGCCCGCCGCTTCGGGGTTGTACCCCTGTCGAAGGCGGGCGACTTCCTGCACGTGGCGATGGTGAACCCGCTGGACACGCTGGCGTGCGACCTGCTGCAGGCCCGCACGGGGATGCGGCTGGAGAAGATGGTGGCGACCGAGCGCGCGGTGCGCACGGCGATAGACCGCTTCTACAGCCGGCTCGCCCGGGAGAGCAAGCAGACGGCGACCGATCCTGGGGCCCCCGTGAAGCAGGCCCCCGGCGCGGCGCCCGATGAGGAGGCGCCCACCGACGACAGTATGCATGTGGACGATCTGCTCCGCCAGATGATGGAGCGGCACGCCTCCGACCTGCACCTGAGCGCGGGGTCGCCGCCCACCGTGCGCGTCAACGGCGAGCTCCTGCCCCTGAGCAACACCAAGCTCACCCCGAGCAGGATGCACGACCTGGTGTACGCGATCCTGCGGGACGACCAGATCACGGAGTTTGAGGAGACCCGCGAGCTGGACTTCGCCTACAGCGTCCGGGGGCTGTCGCGCTTCCGGGTGAACGTCCATCGGCAGCGGGGCTCAACGGGCGCGGTGTTCCGGGCGGTGCCGGTGGAGCCCCCCTCGCTGGACGGGCTGGGGATGCCGGAGGTGCTCAAGCGCTTCTGCACCCGGCCCCGAGGCCTGGTGCTGGTGACGGGGCCCACCGGCTCGGGCAAGTCCACCACCCAGGCGGCGATGATCCGGGAGATCAACATGACCCGGCGGCGCCATATCGTGACCATCGAGGACCCGATCGAGTTCCTGCACGCGAACGAGCGCTCCATCATCATCCAGCGGGAGGTGGGCAGCGACACCCGCTCCTTCCAGGCGGCGCTGCGGCACGTGCTGCGCCAGGACCCGGACGTGATCCTGATCGGCGAGATGCGTGACCTGGAGACCATCAGCGCCGCGCTCACCGCGGCCGAGACCGGCCACCTGGTGATCGCCACCTTGCACACGACGAGCGCCTCCCAGACCGTGGACCGCATCGTGGACGTCTTCCCACCCCACCAGCAGGAGCAGGTGCGGGTCCAGCTCTCGACGGTGCTGGAGGGCATCGTATGCCAGACTCTGCTCCCCTCGGCCGACGGCCGCAGCCGAGTCTGTGCACAGGAGATCCTGGTCGCCACATCGGCGGTGCGGAACCTGGTGCGAGAGGGCAAGTCTCACCAGATCCCCTCGGTGCTCCAGTCCGGGGCCTCTGAGGGGATGCAGACACTCGACCAGGCGCTGATGGCGCTGGTGAAGGCCGGCCGGATCACGCCCCAGAACGCGATGGCCGTCGCCAGCAACCCGCACGACTTCCAGATCTTCCTGCGGATGGGCTGAGGGCGAGGCTGCGGGGGGCTGGTTTCGCCCTAGAGGGTCGGCAGCTCCGCCGGCAGGGGAGCGCCAGTCAGCGTCTCGGCGGACCCCGGCCGCACGACCAGCAGGTCCTCCAAGCGGACCCCGCCCAGGTCTGGTGCGTAGATCCCGGGCTCGATGGTGACGACATTGCCCACCGCGAGCTCCCTCTCCTCCTGGCGGGCGAGCCTGGGCGCCTCGTGGACATCTATGCCGACGCCGTGGCCGAGCCCATGGCCGAACGCCTCGCCCCAGCCGGCCTCGGCGATGACCGTCCGCGCCGCGCCGTCCACCTCGCCGGCGCGGGCGCCAGGGGCCAGCGCGGCCACCCCGGCGCGCTGGGCGCGGTAGACGAGCGCGTAGAGCTCCCGCGCCCGCGCGCTCGCCGACCCGACGGCGAAGGTGCGGGTCAGGTCTGAGCAGTATCCATCCAGCCTCGCGCCGATGTCCACCAGCAGCAGATCGCCCTCCTTGAGCTCCCTGTCGGTGGTCTCGGCGTGGGGCAGGGCGGAGCGCGGCCCCGAGGCGACGATGATGTCGAAGGCGGCCTGGGCGCCGCGCCGGCGCATGAGGAACTCGCCCTCGAGGGCGAGCGCGCGCTCGGTGGCGCCGGGGCGGACGAGGGAGAGGATGTGGGCCAGCGCCTCGTCGGCCAGCGCGGCGGCGGCGCGGATCGCCGCGATCTCCTCTTCCGACTTGACTGCCCGCAGCTCCTCGACCAGGCCCGGGGCCTCGGCCAGCTCCAGGTCGCCGGCGCCCTGGGAGAGCTCCTGGCGGCGGGCGCAGGTGAGGTGCTCCGGGTCGTAGCCCAGCGGGGCGGCGGCCCACTCCCGGGCCCGCTCGCCCACCGCGTGCAGAAGGCGCCGCTCGACCTCGACGAACTCCCAGTCGGGGGCCTGCTCGGCCGCCTGGAGGCGATAGCGGAAGTCGCTGAAGAGGGCGGCGCGCGTGGGGCCGACGAGCAGCGCGCCGGAGGAGCCGCGGAAGCCGCTAAGGTAGTAGATGTTGCTCGGAGAGGAGACCACGAGCGCCCCGAGGCAGCGCTCGCGCAGGCGGGCGCGGAGCGCGCCCAGCCGCTCCTGCGCGGGGTGGCTCATGCCCGCTCCCGGACGCCGAGGCGGACGGCGAGGGCCCGCAGCGCGAGCAGGTAGCTGTCGAGGCCGAAGCCGCAGATCTGGCCGATGGCGGCGGGCGCGATAAGGGAGCGGCGGCGGAACTCCTCGCGGGCGTGGATGTTGGAGAGGTGGACCTCGACGGTGGGGAGGCCCACGGCCTGGATGGCGTCGAGGATGCCGACGCTGGTGTGGGTGAAGCCGCCCGGGTTGATGATGATCCCGTCGGCCGCGCCGCGACAGCGGTGGATGGCCTCGATGATGTCTCCCTCGTGATTGGACTGCACAGCCTCGACTTCCAGGCCGAGCTCGGCGGCCAGGGAGGCGAGTGCGCGGTTCACATCCTCGAGGGTCTCGCGCCCGTAGATCTCGGGCTCGCGGGCGCCCAGCAGGTCGAGGTTGCAGCCGTGGATCACGCAGATGCGTTTGGCGGCCATGCGCCCCCCTTCGCCCTCAGCCCAGGTCGAGGATCATGCCGACCTCGCCGCAGTCCGGGAACTTCGGGCAGCGGATGCACTCCACCCACACCTTGTGGGGGAGGTTGGACTTCTCGATGAGCGTGAAGCCGAAGCGGCGGAAGTAGTCGGGAATGTAGGTGAGGGCGAAGACGCGGGGCAGCCCGAGCGCCCTCGCCTCCTCCAGGCAGCAGCGAACGAGCTCGGCGCCGCGGCCCTCGCCCCGGGCGGACTCGGCGACGGCGAGGCTGCGCAGCTCGGCGAGGTCGCCCCAGGTGACGTGGAGCGCGCAGCAGCCCACGATCTCGCCATCGCGCTCGCTGACGACGAAGTCGCGCAGATGCTCGTAGATCTCGTTGAGGGAGCGGGGGAGCATCTCGTCCCGCTCCGCGAAGGTGTTGATGAGGCGCTGGATCGTCGGCACGTCGGCGACCCGCGCCTTGCGCAGGCGCCCGGGCATGCCGGGATTCTAGCACACCCCGCGCGGGTAGACAAGCGAAGGGGGGCCGGCCGCCCGCGCAGAAAGGCTAGAGGTCCTCGTCGCCCGCCCTGGTGGACCCGATGGAAGACAACGCCTTCGCGGACATGCTGGTGATCGGCTGTGGAGCCGCCGGCGCGGCCTGCGCGCTGGAGGCCGCTCGCGCGGGGATGAGCGTGATCCTCATCACCGCCGCCGCCGACCCGGCGGAGTCCAACAGCAACCACGCCCAGGGCGGCGTCGTCGCCCGCCCTCCTGGGGACTCGGCGGAGGCGCTGGCGGCCGACATCATGGCCGCTGGGGACGGGCTGTGCCACCCCGAGGCCGTGCGGCTGCTCGCCGAAGGGGTCCCGGACGTGGTCGAGCGGTTCCTGATCGGCGAGCTGGGGGTGGAGTTCACCCGCGACCAGTCGGGCGAGCTCGATTTCACGCAGGAGGCCGCACACGGGCGGCGGCGGATCGTCCACGCCGATGATGCCACGGGCCGAGCTATCCTGGAGAAGCTCCTCGCCGCGGTGGGCGCGCAGCCGAACATCCGCTTGCTGTCCCGCGCCACGGCGGTGGACCTGATAACCGTTCCCCACCACTCGCGCGACCCGAGGGCCATCTACCAGGAGGTCGCTTGCCTCGGGGCCTATGTGCTCGACCAGGCCGCGGGCCGCGTGAGGCGGGTGTTCGCCTCCTCCACGGTGCTGGCGACGGGGGGGCTGGGCCAGATCTACCTGCACACGACGAACCCCCGGGTGGCGCGGGGAGACGGGCTGGCGATGGCCCACCGCGCCGGGGCGGAGATCATCAACGCGGAGTACGTCCAGTTCCACCCGACCGCGTTCTACCACCGGGATGCGGACCGCTTCCTGATCTCGGAGTCGGTCCGGGGGGAAGGGGCGGTGCTGCGCACCAGGGACGGCCGCAGGTTCATGCCCGACTATCACCCGAACGGCTCGCTGGCGCCCCGGGACGTGGTGGCGCGGGCCATCCACGAGGAGCTCCTCAAGCGCGGGGATGAGTACGTGCTGCTGGACCTGTCTGAGCTGCCCCTGGACCCCAGGGTGAGGTTTCCGACCATCTACGAGACGTGCCTGCGCTACGGGGTGGACATCACGAGGCAGCCGATCCCCGTCGTGCCTGCGGCCCACTACTTCTGTGGGGGTGTGAAGGTGGACCTGTGGGGTAGGACGAGCATCCGCCGGCTGTACGCGGCCGGGGAGGTGAGCTGCACGGGGGTGCACGGGGCGAACCGGCTGGCCTCGACCTCGCTGCCGGAGGCGATCCTGTGGGGCCAGCGCGCGGCGCGGGACGCGCACGCGCGGGGCGAGCCGCTGCAGACGCGGGTGACGGCTGAGATCGCGGAGTGGCACGATGAGGGTTTGACAGAGGACATTGACCCGCTGTTGATCATCCAGGACTGGATGCTGATCAAGAGCACGATGTGGAATTACGCGGGGATCGTCCGCTCGGCGCGCCGGCTCAGCCGCGCGACCGCGGACCTGAGCTACCTGGCGCACCGGATCGAGCAGTTCTACCGGGAGACGAAGCTGGCCGATTCGCTGGTGGGGCTCCGCAACGGACTGGAGGCCGCGCGCATCGTCGCCGAGGCGGCCGAGCGGAACCGCCACAGCCGGGGCTGCCACTACCGCAGCGACGCCGGCTAGCTAGCGCACCCGAGGGGCCGGCATCTCTCCGAGAGTCACCTGAAGGGTCATCTCGCGGCCCTCCCGCCAGACCCTGACCGCCACCCTCTCACCGACCGCCCGCGACCTCACCGCGACGCCGAGGTCGTTGGCATCGCGGATCCGCCGATCGCCGAAGGCGAGCACGACGTCCCCGGGCTCGGCCCCGGCGCGGCTGGCCGGCGAGCCGGCCACCACGCCGACGATCAGGCTCCCCTCCCCCTCCGGGACGCCGAGCCGGCGGGCCTCTTCAGGGCTGAGAGAGCGGTGCTGGACCCCCAGCCAAGGCCAGACCATGGCGCCGGTGGCGATGAGCTGTTCGGCGACAGCCCGCGCCACGTCCATGGACACCGCGAAGCCGATCCCCTGCGCGTAGGGGATGATGGCGGTGGGCACGCCGATGACGCGGCCGCGCAGGTCCACCAGCGCGCCGCCGCTGTTGCCGGGGTTGATGGCGGCATCGGTCTGGATGAGGTCCTGCATGACGACACCGCTGGGGGCGGTGATGTGGCGGCCGACCGCGCTGATCACGCCCACGGTGACGCTGTTCTCGAAGCCGAAGGGGTTGCCGATGGCGATCACCCAGGAGCCGATGGGCAGGTCGGCCGCGCTGCCGAGGGTGGCCGAGGGCAAGTCGCCACCCGGGATCCTCACCACCGCGACGTCGGAGACCGGGTCTTGGCCCACCACCCGGGCGTCAAAGCTGCGCCCATCGGCGAGCGTCACCTGGATGCTCGCCGCGCCGCGCACGACGTGGGCGTTGGTCATCACGTAGCCGTTGCGGCCGTCAATGATGACCCCGCTGCCCTGGCCCTGGCGCGGGAACGGCTCGGTGGGGACGCCCATGAACTCTCGCAGCATCCGCTCCATAGGGCCCTCGCGGGGCCTGAACAGGGCGTTGATGTTCACCACCGCCGGCCCTACCGCGGCGACCGCGGCGGCGATGGCGTCCTGCGACTCGAGGCTGACCGCCGGGGCCGACGGCCGCTCGGCCGCCACCTGCATGCGCGGCCCTCGTTCCGCGCGGCCCAGCCACAGCCACACCAGCCCCGCGCCCACCAGCACCCCTATCAGCGCGGCGGGCAGGGCCGCGCAGGACCGCCCCCTCATGTCACGCCTCCCGCCAGCCGCTCGGCCAGGCCGATAAGGGTGCGCACCCCGGCGCCGGTGGCGCCCTCGACCTGGTGGGGCTGGTCCTTCTCGCTCCAGGCGGTGCCCGCGATATCGAGATGGGCCCACGAGGTCTCCCCGACGAACTCGCGCAGGAACCAGCCTCCGGTGATGGCGCCGGCGGGCCGGCCGCCGACGTTCTTGAGGTCGGCGATGAGGGAGTCGAGCTGGCTGCGGTACTCGGGGAAGAGCGGCAGCCGCCACATGCGCTCGCCTGCCTGCTCCCCGGCCTCGAGCAGGGCCTCCACGAGGTCGTGGTCGGTACCCATGACGCCCGCGGCGACGTGGCCAAGCGCGATGACGCAGGCGCCCGTGAGGGTCGCGATGTCCACCAGGTGGGTGGCGCCCAGGTCGCGAGCATAGGCGAGGCAGTCCGCGAGCAGCAGCCTGCCCTCGGCATCGGTGTTGATGATCTCTATCGTCCTGCCGCTGTAGGCGACGACCACGTCGCCCGGCCGACAGGCGCCGCCTCCGGGGAGGTTCTCGGCCGCGGGGATGATGCCCAGCACGTCGAGCTTCAGCCCCAGTGCGGCGACCGCGCGCATGGCCGCGAGTACAGCCGCGCCGCCCGCCATGTCGCCCTTCATGAGGTGCATGTTCTCGGAGGGCTTGATCGAGATCCCGCCGCTGTCGAAGGTAAGGCCCTTGCCCACCAGCGCCAGCCACCGGCCGTCGCCCCGGCCGCGGTGGCGCAGCACGATGAGCCGCGCCGGCTCCTGGCTGCCGCGCGCCACGGCCAGGAACGCGCCCATGCCCAGCTCCTGGAGGCGGGCCGGCTCGAGGACCTCCACCTCGAGCCCCACGAGCCCGGCCAGATCAAGCGCCTCCTGGGCCAGCCGCGATGGGGTGACCTCGTTTGCAGGCAGATTCACCAGGCGGCGGCAGTAGTTGGTGGCCTCCCCTCCGAGGCGGGCGAGGTGGGCGGCGGCGGAGGCGGGCTCGAGCTGCTCCGGGGGTGTGGCGAGGAGCGCCAGCTCCTCCAGCTCCTCGGGGAGGTCCCGCTCGGACTGACGCTCGCCGCCGCGGTACAGGCCCACGTAAGCGGCCTCCACGACCGCGCGGGCGGCGCCGCTCAGGCGGGAGCGGCCCTCGAGGGCGAGATGGAGAGTCGTGCCGAGGCGCCGACAGCCCCTGTCCCGCAGCCGGCGCGCGGCGGCGCCGCTCGCGCGGCGGAGCGCGTATAGATCGAGGTCGGCCGGCGGGCCGAGGCCCACGATGGCGAGCCGGCGGGCCGGCAGCCGGCCCTGGGTGTGCACGAGAGTGAGTTCGTCCGGCTTACCGCGCACCTCCCCGGCCTCGATGAGCCCGGAGATAAGGCCGCCGAGCCGTTCGTCCAGCGCGGCCAGCGGTCCCTCGGGCGCGGCGCGCTCGCCGATGCCCACCACGAGGGCGTCGCCGTCGTACTCCTCCGCCGGCTGGCGGGAGACGCGTATCTCCACTCGTGAACACCTCTGGCGCGGCCCCCGGCGATGCTAGCCGCGCCCGCCTGTTTCCTGCTATAATCTAGACCATTCGGTCGGCGGGCCGGGCGCGGAACCACCGGGGCTGCTGGGTGTCTAATACGGTGGTGGGCTGGCGGCCCCTGCCGGCCGGCGCGCCAAGGAGGAGGACGACGCGATGGCCGAGCCCCCGGGCGATCCCCTGGCAGAGACCCTCGTGGCGGCCGGGGTGATTACCCGCGAGCAGCTCGAGGCCGCGGTGGCGGCCCGCAACTCGGGCCTGGAGAGGCTGGACGAGACGATCGCCCGGCTGGGCTTCGCGCGCGAGGAAGACATCTACGCGGCGGTGGCGGGGCGGCTGGGGCTGGAATACGTGGACCGGCTGGAGCGGGGGATTGCGCCGGGCGTGCTGTCTCAGGTGCCGAGCGAGTTCGCCATGCGGCGCCAGGTGCTGCCTCTGCGGGAGGAGGACCACACCCTGGTGGTGGCGGTGGCGAATCCCTTTGACGTGACCACCCTGGACGACCTGCGGCTGCTCACGAGCCGGGATGTGCGCGCCGTGGTGGCCTGCCCGCGCCTCATCTCCGAGGCGATCGAGCAGTGCTACATGGAGCGGATGTTCCGCGAGATTGACGATATGCAGACGGAGGAGGTCGCGGAGGAGGATCTGGAGATCGCGGATCTCCAGAAGATGGCCCGCGAGGCCCTCATCATCAAGCTGGTGAACCTGATCCTCCACCAGGCGATCCAGGAGCGGGCCAGCGACATCCACATCGAGCCTCACGAGCGGGAGCTGCGGGTCCGCTACCGGGTGGACGGCGTGCTGCACAATGCCTCCTCGCCGCCGCGGCACCTGCACCCGGCGATCATCTCCCGCATCAAGATCATGTCCGACATGGACATCGCCGAGCGCCGGCTCCCCCAGGATGGCCGGGTTCGCATCCGGCTCGCCGACCGGATGATTGACCTGCGGGTCTCCATCATCCCCACCTTGCACGGCGAGAGCGCGGTGATCCGGCTGCTGGACCGCTCCCAGGGGCTCATGCACCTCACCGACCTGGGCATGCGGGCGGACACCTTCGCGCAGTTCCGCGACCTGATCTCCCGGCCTCACGGCATCATCCTCGCCACCGGCCCCACCGGCTCGGGCAAGAGCACCACGCTGCACGCGGCGCTGCACGAGATCTACTCCCCCGAGAAGAAGGTCATCACCATCGAGGACCCGGTGGAGTATGAGCTGCCCGGGGCCAACCAGATCAACGTCCGCCCGGCGATCGGGCTGACCTTCGCCCGGGGGCTGCGGCACATCGTCCGCCAGGACCCAGACATCATCATGGTGGGCGAGATCCGCGACCGGGAGACGGCCGACATCGCCATCCACGCCGCCCTGACCGGGCACCTGGTCTTCAGCACAGTGCACACGAACGACTCGGCCGGGGCGGTGACCAGGCTGCTGGACATGGGCATCGAGCCCTATCTGGTCGCCTCCTCGCTGGTCGGGGTGATCGCGCAGCGGCTGGTGCGCACGCTCTGCCCGGCCTGCCGGCAGCCCTTCCGGCCCACGCCGGAGGAGCTGCGGCGCATTGACTCGGCGCCTGCGCGGGCCGAGCCGGTGACGCTGTACCGAGCGGTCGGCTGCGAGCAGTGCCGGGACGGGTACCGGGGTCGGGCCGGGGTGTTCGAGCTGTTCACGGTGGACGAGGAGGTCCGCCGGCAGATCGTGGACAAAGTGTCGTCGAGCCAGATGAAGCAGCGCGCGGTCGAGAAGGGGATGCGCACCCTGCTGGGGGATGGGCGGGAGAAGGTGCTGGAGGGGAAGACGACCATCGAGGAACTCGTCCGCGTCTGCCAGCGGGACGAAGTGTAAGCATGGCGCGGTTCCGCTACGAGGCCCTCGACCGGGCGGGAAAGAGCATCTCCGGGGAACTGGCGGCCGAGGATGCCGAGGAGGTCAAGCGCCGCCTGCGGGACATGGGTTACTACCCCTCCCGGATCGCGGAGGCGGCGCAGCTCCGGCTGGGTGAGCCGAGCCGGGCGCGGGTGGGACGGGGCGTGGGGCCAGCTGACATTGTGGTCATCACCCGGCAGCTCGCCGACATGACCGCGGCGAGCCTGCCGATGTTCCGCAGCCTCTCGGTGCTGGTGGAGCAGGCGGGGGGGCGGGCGGCGCTGCGGCAGCTCCTGGAGGCGGTCCGCAGCGATGTCCAGCAGGGCCGCCCCCTGTCGGAGGCGCTCCAGCGCCACCCCCGGCAGTTCCCGGACCTCTACATCAACATGGTGCGGGCGGGGGAGA
>Ga0209102_1000554_pt1 | contig 24356 bp, 25 predicted proteins | sample ConPoolayeHmetaG_FD_185483 | JGI IMG/M metagenome (GOLD analysis project Ga0209102, IMG submission 185483) | Hot spring microbial mat communities from California, USA to study Microbial Dark Matter (Phase II) - Cone Pool mat layer H metaG... ...
TGAGCATGAGATGAGTGCCGCGGGTAAATCGATAACTCTCCACAAGCCTTTAAGGGTTAACCGGGTTTCAAGCAAGATTCATGGGGATAAGTATGGTTATGTTCACCTCGTCTCCGGGACGCCTGCCGACGCTGTTGTAGTTGCTTTAAACCTGATTCTCGCTGAGAAGCCGTGCATAACTGTGAGCGGGATAAACATGGGTGATAACATAACGCTCGACAATCTTTTCACCAGCGGGACGATAGCTGCGGCGATACAATCCTTGTTAAGCGGTGTGGCTGCAATAGCTTTCAGCGTTGAAATACCGCCGAGCGTTGAACGCAGAGAGCTTAAGGTAGGCGGCTTTCAGCATCACGGCGAGATTGCAGCCGAGATAACCAGGTTCATGGTTGAGAATCCCCTCTCAACCCCGCATGTTTTAAACGTAAACTTTCCTTTTCACATGGGCAGGGAAACCGGCGTGGAGCTGACTTCTCTCGCCAAGATCAAGTTTGAAAACTATATTCTTGAGAGGAAGGATCCGAGGGGCTTCCCGTACTATTGGATAGGGAGCTCTGAGATAAACGTTGACAAGTCTCACGAGGGCACTGATCTCTATGCTTTGACTGTTCAGAAAGCAGTGTCAATATCCCCAATAAGCCTGGAGGTTAACACTCCAATTCTAATGGATACCGAGTCATTCTACAGGAGGGAGCACCTTGAGAAAGACAGGAGAACACTTGTAAACCTGCAGAGGAAGGTTAGGGAAATACTGGTTTCGAAGACGCATTAAGCATGCTGTTTAAAAGCAAGGCTTATATTAATAATCAGCATTATTAGAGAGGGGAATATTGATTGAGAGGGTAGTCTCTTTAGAGGTTCAGAAGGCTTATGAGGAATTAAGAAGCATCCTGCTTGAAAACAATTGCAGGATAATAATGGAGGAGCCTTTGAAAAGCATTATTGTTGAGCATGGTTCTCCTTCCAGCCTGTCGCCACGAGATACGTGGAAGAGAGTAAGCTTCTACTTTTTCCCCGACCCTTCTGGAACCAGGATCATCGGCTCCTCATCAATAATCTTTCCAATACCCGTCAGCATCATTACCCAGCTAATAATCATGCTCCTAGTCTTCTTCACAATCAGCATCCTAACCCCACCGATAATCGCTTTCCTAAACTTCTCCACAATCTGGTTTTTCGCAACCGGGATTGGAACCGCAGCCTTCGTCGGGCTTATCGCGACACTAATAATCTATGAAAACTATTATCGTCTCCATCGTAGAAGAAACTTGTTTTTAGAGGAGGTTTTCAGGCTGCTTACGCAAAAAGCTGGGAAACTTAAGTAGGGCCTTCAAGCGGGCTCACGGCTTTACCATAAGCCTCCTGGATGAGGCGAGAGAGCTTCTCGGCAGCCTCTTTAACAAGCCTATTGGCGGCGGCCTCATCTCTGTGAAAAGCGTTAAAGTATATCTCTATTAAAGATCTCTCCTCCGAACCCTTAGGATGGGATTTTATATAAACTTTAGGGTAAAGCTCCTTAACTCTGCTGATGAGGGGCGCTAAAGCCGATTCCTTGACGCCGGTGACGCGGAGGGAGAGCTCGGCAACCCTGAACCCGGATTCCCCTGAAACCTCTTTCGAGATGGACTTGTCGAATATTGCCTCCATCTCCCTCGGAACCCCCGGCAGAGCATAGATGACAGTGCCTCCGGAAACGGTCTTAACGGCAGGAGCGGTTCCAACGGGGTTCGGCAGGGGCTCAGCCCCCTCAGGCATTTTCGCCATCTTTACCCTTGCCTCAGTCAGTTCTTCACCCATTTTCTCGTATTTTCCCCTAACCATTTCAAGAGCATCATGGTTCAGGATCAAGGGTTTTCCCAGGGCCTTCGCCAATCCTTCGAGAGTAATGTCGTCGTAAGTAGGGCCCAGTCCGCCTGTAGTTATTATGTATCTGGGCCTTCTTGAGAGGGCCTCGCTGACGCAGGAGGAGATTTCGCTCAAGTTGTCTCCCACAACCGTTATCCTCTTAACGGAGACCCCTAGCCTGGTTAGTCTTTCAGCAAGCCAAGAGGCGTTTGTGTTCACAACCTTTCCTATTAAAAGCTCGTTTCCAACGGATACTATCTCGCAAGTCAGCTGAGCCTCCAAACTGGTTAACCGCTTAACACTGTTAGACTTAAATTTTTACTAGTGTTCCCGGGGGCACTGCCCTGTTCAACGCGTCTCGAAGAACACGTTGTTACCCGCTATTGGTTCCTAAATGTTTCTAGCGCAGGTTTTCTGCCTGAAGGCGAGCGCAGCTTTTCTATACGGGCTCCTCCTCCGGAGCCTTGCTCTCCGCCTTGCCTCAACCCTTCTACGCAGCTTGTCCTCAAAACGCTCTTCCGAACCCATTGAACCTAATGGCGCGTGCTAGGAATAAAAGTTTTAAGCAGGGGGTTTGAAACTTTAAAGCTCGGGGGAGGTTATTCTGAAAACGTTGAGGAAAATAGACGGGGAAACTATTCTGAGGAAGCTGGGCGAGGCTGTAAGGCTCGACGAGGAGAGCTTCCCATCCTTGACTAGCAGGAGCGTCTTCGAGATGCTTGTCGCCACAGTTCTCTCCCAGAACACTAGTGATAGAAACACGGTGAGAACGGTCAGGAGGCTCAGGGAGACTGTTGGCATAACGCCTGAGAACATTTCTAAAGCTGGTCTGCGCGAGTTGAAGACTGCGATAAGGCCGTCAGGCCTCTACAATGTTAAGGCCAGAGTGTTGAAGAAGCTTGCTAGAATCGTGGTTGAGAATTACGGTGGCGATTTTGAGAAGGTTTTGGAGAAGCCTGTCGACGAGGCGAGGAGGGAGCTTATGAGCCTCCCCGGCGTCGGCCCTAAGACCGCCGACGTAATACTTCTCTTCGCAGGCGGTAAACATACTTTCCCCATAGATACTCATGTTTTCCGAGTTTCCCGCAGGCTCGGGCTAATAGGGTTGAGAGACGGCTACGAGGAGGCTCGTGTAAAACTCATGGAAACATTTCCACCAGGCTCCTACTTGAAGGCGCACCTCCTACTCATAGAGCATGGGAGAAGAGTCTGCAGAGCTAGGAAACCCTTGTGCAGGGGCTGTGTTCTTCTGGAATACTGCTCCTTCGGGCAGGGTTTATTGAAAGGGGGAATGTGAGAAACGGTTGGCAACTGTTTACCTTTTAGAACGCGCGTTGCAATCCGGTGTCACGTACAGGTATATCTTGTGCCATGAGAGTTCAACAACTTTTTGAGGCACCCAGCCTTTGAAGGTGAACTCGTGGCTAACAATCCTCGTCCCAGGCTTAAGCTCAGCTTCAAGCTTAGGCTTAATCTTCTCATTAGCGGTCGTCGTCAGGAAGAGGGTTAGGACAGTGGCTTCAGAAAGGTTAGCTTTCAACAGGTCCTCGTTGTAGACTATTATCCTTCTCGACAATCCTTCCCTCTCGATCGTTTTAACAAGCTCCTCGTAAAGATCCTTTCTTATCTCGTATCCAACCGCTTTCCTGGCGCCGAACTTTTTAACAGCCGCGAAAAGCATCCTGCCGTCTCCGCAGCCAAGGTCGTAGACAACGTCGCTAGGCGTCACGCAGGCTAGCTCCAGCATCTTTTCAACAACCTCGGGTGGAGACGGTACGTACGGAACTGTAATCTCCATGTTTTCACGGAGTTCGTCGAGGAAAGAAATAAACTTATCGCCAGACATTTTTTTAATCCCGGCTTTTCCCAAGGATTTTCATGATCGTGCGAGCATTACTCAGCATGAAGTGGTTATTGTTCATGAAAACGTATATTCTCTTAGGCTTCGAAGCCAACACGCTGCGGGCAGCCTCCTCCAGCTCCTCAACCGTGTAATTATGGGAGTACCATGATGAGCGGCCGTGCATCCTGAGATAGACGGTGCCCGCCGTGTTGAAAACATGCCTAGGCAGGTCCGGCGAGTCCACGGAGACTATTGTGAAACCCCTGCCGCTGGCCCACTCCTCCCATTCCCCGCTGAACCACTTGCTGTTCCTCCACTCTAAAGCCGCCTTCTCCGCGACCCCGGTCTTGGCGAAAAACCTTTCAATATTCCTGACGGTGTTCTGGCTTGGCTCTACGAACGGGGGGAGTTGAAAAAGATAGTAGTCTATGCTCTCCTCCAACGGTTTGAAAAGACTGGCGAACCTGTTGAAAACGCTCACCGCCTTGAAACCCATGCGGTATACGTGAGTAACTATCCGGTTAACTTTGACGGCCCACCTGAAGCCCCGGGGAGTCTTCCTAGACCAGGAGTAGACCTGGCTGCCGAAAGGGAACCTGTAGAAGCTAGCGTTAAGCTCAACACTGTTCAAACCACTGTTCTCAACATACCAGTCAAAACTGTTTCCCTGATTCCAGTCATAGCTCCAACCCGACGTCCCTACGAAAATGTGCGCGTTAAATTTTCTTCTCATATTACAATCCTTCGATGAGAAACCGCATCATAACATTGCGCGCACTTCTCCCCCAACCCTCTTCCAGCAGCCTGCCTCTACTCCTCCTTGTCGAATCTTTTCAACACGCCGGGTATTTTCTCAACAAGGTCTGAAGCAGTAATGTGGAAGCCTTTCTCCTCGACAGCCTTCAATCCAGCCTCCCCGTGAACATAGGCTGCTGCAGCAGCCGAGTTGAACCCGCTGTTCCCCCAGGCTAGGAAGGCTGCTATTATGCCTGAAAGAACGTCTCCGGTGCCGCCTACAGCCAAGCCTGGCGTGGCGTGCTTGTTAACCTTAAGGTTTAAGCCGTCGGTGATGACTGTTTCAAAGCCTTTAAGCAGTAGCGTAAAACCGTGTTTCCTAGACAGCTCCATGAGCATGCTCGCGTTCCTAAACCATCTTGCCTCAAGCTCAGCTTCGAAAACCTGTTTAAACTCTCCGCGGTGAGGCGTGGCTACAACACCCTTCAGTAGGCTGGGGAAGGCTTTGAAAGCTTTGAAGCCGTCTGCGTCGACGACAACCGGCAGCAGCCTGCTTCTAGCCTCGTTAACGATCATCCTGACTGCTTCAACAGTCTCCTCATGTAGCCCTAGGCCTGGGCCCAGCACTATCGAGTCAGCCTTATCCATAAGGTTGGAGACAAGGGGTATTGCCTCCGCGTTAAGATGCTCCCCAGGCGTGGCGTAAACCACGAGGTCCGGGGACATTGCTCTAACCGAGGCTGCAACCGGCTTCGGCGCAGCCACTATCGCTAGGCCAGCCCCGACTCTTAGCGCCGACAACGCTGCTAAAGCAGGTGCTCCCGAGAAGGTTTCACTCCCGCCAACTACTAAAACATAGCCATAGTCACCCTTATGCGAGTCTCTCCTCCTGGTTTTAACAACCCTCCTAACATCCCCCGGTCCAGTGTAGAGCTCAGCCTCAAGAGGTATGCCTATGTCAGCCACCTCAACCTTCCCCGCGTAGGGAGAGTTCTCCAGGAAATCCTTAGGCTTGTGGAAAGTCAGGGTGTAGGATGCTTTGACAGCCAGGCTCTTCCCAGTGCTCTCTGATCCAAGGCCCGTTGGAACATCGACGGCGAAAACCGTTTTACCCGAGGAGTTAACCTCGCTAACTATTGAGGCGAAAGGCTCCTTTAAAACTCCTTTAATCCCTGTGCCAAGCATAGCATCCACTACGAAGTCGCATTTCGCCAAGAGCTCTTTAACAACCCGTGTCTCAGAGGAGTCGGCTACGAAGAGCTTCTCAACATCATCCATGTGGAGCAGGAGGAGCCAGTTTACCCTAGCCTCCTCACTCCTTATTTCGCTAGGCTTGCCCACGAGAACAATCACTATTCTAGCACCCGTGTTCCTAAGGTGCCTCGCCGCCACAAACCCGTCGCCACCGTTATTACCTGTTCCGCACAGGAATAGGAACGTTTTACCCCTCGCGTCAGTCTTCGACGATATGAAACGCGCAGTAGCTGAGCCAGCGTTCTCCATCATGCAAAGCCTGCTGAAACCCAGGGCTTCAGCGTTCTCCTCTATAGCAGCCATTTCGAAGCTGGTCACGACCCTGGGTAGAAGCTGTTTCACTGCCTCAAGCCACTCATCCATCTTGAAATACTGTTTAAAGAAGCCTTATAAGAATATATTCTCCAGCAGGCTTAAGCTGAGGAAAGTGAAGCGCACGAGGCTCCTGAGAGACCTTGGGAAAATCGTTTCAGACGGGAAGGTTAGGGAAACGGTTTTGAAAAGGCTTAGAGAGTTTGAAGAGGCAAGGGCTAGCAGAGAGAGGGTTTTCAGCGAGCTCTGCTTCTGCATTCTCACAGCCAACTGTTCCGCGGAGGGGGGGCTTAGGGTTCAGGGGGAAATCGGGGAAGGGTTCTTAAAGCTGAGCAGGATTGAGTTGAGCAGGAGGCTTAGGAGCATAGGGTACAGGTATCCCAAGACTAGGGCGAAATACATAGCTGAGGCTAGGAAGCTCTGCGAAGACGTTTGGAGAATCGTTAACGAGGAGGATGACCCTGCCCGAGTGAGAAGATGGCTTGCAGACAATGTTCCCGGGATAGGCTTCAAGGAGGCGAGCCACTTCTTGAGAAACATAGGCTTTAGGGGCCTCGCGATAATAGACAAGCATGTTCTAAGGGTTCTCCACAGGTACGGCTATATAGAGAGCATTCCTAAAACTCTTTCCAGAACCAGGTACTTAGAGATAGAGAAGACTCTTTCAAAGATAGCTGGGGAGCTGAACGTCTCGCTGGCGGAGCTGGACCTCTACCTTTGGTACATGGATACGGGAAGAATATTAAAGTAGAAGCGGATTATCACGCTGTGATCGGCTGGGCCTCGATCTAGCCTTAAAACCAGCGGGAAAGCCTCATACCCGGTTACGCTAAGCGTTAAACAAGTTCAACAATGTATTCCCTGCCACGCTTGATTTTCCTGATCACTCCTTTCCTCTGAAGCTCGTTTAAAACAATCGAGGTCTTCGACTTCGAAAACTTGGCTGCGTCCTTAATCTGGGACTGCGTCAGCCTACCGCCAGCCTCCCTGAGAAGCTTTATCACGAGATCCTCGTCTGAAAGCATCTGCATATCCGGGGGCCTCAGCCTTCTCCCATGGGAACGGCGGAACAGCATTACGACTAGGAGCACCACCGGCGGAGCCAGCAGAGCCAGGTAGAACACTAGAGGCAGGCTTCCAGTCTCCGTCTCGCCCCCGCCCTCTTCGTAAACCGAGAGCTGTATCGGCTGAGGATCCTGGCTGAACCTGTACGGCGAGTCTGAAGGCAGGCGCAGCGAAACCCTCCAGTCCCCAGCCAGATTCATGTTTAAAACGTCTGAGAAAACCCCGTTGTCCCCGACAGCCACCTCCCTGACTGTTTCAGACCCCTGGGGGTTCAGGTAGACAACCCGGAGTGTGAGGCCGGGGGTAGGCGGGCTAACCCTCCCTCGAAGGCTCAGCGAAGAGCCTTTCTTAACCCGGGTGCTGTCTGGGGAGAATTCCTCAACCCTTATAATCCTGCTTTGAAACACGAGCCTCGGCTCCCAGTCTGAGAAATCCATCCTGCCAACCCAGGCTACCCTCAAAAAGTCTTCGCGCGAAGGCCTAGGGCTCGTAAGCTTAAGGAAATAATCCTGGTCCAGCTCCGAGTAGTCTATTTCAAGCGTCTCGCCAGTGAAAAGGTAGAACCCTCCTTCAAAAACGTCTCCAACCTCAATACCGTCCGGAGTTTTAAGGCTGAAGTTAACCCATTTAAACCTGTACTGGATAACCCCCACCTGCTTCAATATTCCAGTCACGTCGATCTTGAGACTGAAGTTTTCAGCAGCCATGTGCCTCCCCGTTAAGGATGCCGCCTTGCTAACTATACTGCTTATGGTTGATTCGAAGCCCGAGATGAGAGCATTCTCGTCAGCACCATCCTTGAACAGTCTGAAACTATCCAGCTCCTCCTGCGTATCAAGCGTGGTGGAGAGCTCAACAACCCATGTTGCTGAAGAATCCTTGTGCAGAATAATCCTGTAGGTTGTTTGAAACTCGAACTCGCACTCAGCCAGCGGAACCAGCCCGGATAGTGTAACTAGGATGATTGCCAGTAGGGCTCCTGCAACAGCTTTGTGAAGCGTCATGCGTGGAAAAAATAAGAATTAGAGGAAGTATAAAAGTTTGCAAAAAGATTACTTTTTACAAACAGATTTAAAAGGCTACTTTTTTAACCCTTGTTCTTGCCTTTACCCTTAGCCTGCTTCTGCTCCTCAACCCGGGCCTTTATCTCAGCCTTCTTCTCCTCTTGCAGAGCCTTCTTCGCATCCCTGAACGCGTGGTTAGCCTCCACGATCCTTTTAGCAAGCTCCTTATTGCTCTCAGGAATATTCTCCTGCAATGCTTTCAGCGCCTCCTTCTCAACACCCTCCAGCTGTCTCAGCCTGGTTCTAATCTCAAGCCTCAGCCTATTCATCTCCATTATGTATTCTCCCTGAGTTATTTCCCCGTTCCGCAGCCTCTCCTCCAGCCTCTCCATCTCCTGTTCCATTAATTCAACAGTCGCCATTATGCGCGTTTGTTCATCATCCAGCTCGGAAAGCCGTTCCACCCAGGTTTGGAGCAGCATCATTTTCCTCTCAAGCCTGATTTCTAGAAGCTTCTCCTTATGCTGTTGAACGAGATCCTGTATTTGCGCTGACAGGCTTTTACCCAGATAGGGTGGGAGGGTTTCATCCTCACCCGTATCCTCATCGCCAGCAACCCTTGAGACTAGTAGTGTTGAAACCGCGGCTACAGTAAGCATTGCTAAGGCTGATGCAACCATTATTCTCCAGTGTTTCGCTCGCATGCTTCCTCTCATTTTCACCGGAATATCGATGAATAAGGCCTCTATTAAGCGTTTTTCAGTTTTTTCTCATGAAATTACCTAGAAACAGTTTATTAAAGTTAAAAAAGGTTCATAAAAGTTTTAAATCCTGTTAGAGCTTAGAAAAATGCGCTATTTTAAAAAATTGCTGGGTTCTCGCTCCTATTGCAAAAATGTTAGATTAGGAGGGATGTTGAAAAAGCGTTAGGTTAGCTCTAAGCCGCTCCATAAAGCTGCTTGTGGAGCTCCAGCAGCGACCTAACCCTCTTAACAACGTTCGGATGAGTGCTAAGGGCTTCAACCAGGCTCTCAGCGGACGAGACCTTTCTGGAGGCGAACTCCTCTAGAGCACGGACATCGTATATTCCCCTGAAGGCCCTTGCCCCAACCGTGGACTCTGGGTCGGCTATGAGGAGGGCCCTGAAGGAGGAGTAGCTACTCATCGAAGCCTTAACGTTCTTAGGCGTTCTAGCGTTTATGTCGGATATTTTAACGAGCGCGCTTGCAAGGCTTAGAGGCCCTCCCGGCGAGACCGTGGAGCCGTGGTAGTCAGCGTAGTACTCCCTGCTTCTGCTGAAACCCAGTATGAGAAGTGTTAGAACATAATATAAAGCCATTCCGAGCATTCCTACGAGTAGAAAAATCCCGCCGTCACCCCTGTCTCTGCTGGAGCGTGAAGAAAACATGCCGGAGTAGTAGAGTGATATTGCCACCCAGTAGACTAGTGCTGGGAGAACCGATAGGAACATCATTACCTGCACATCCTTGTGTTTAAGGTGGCCCAGCTCATGCCCTAAAACCGCTTCAACCTCGGACACGCTTAAACTGTTGAGCAGCCCTCTTGTGACGGCCACCCTGGGACCGGTTAACGGGCTGCCGTAGGCGAAAGCATTGGGCAACGGGATTTCCGAAACCATTATTTTCGGGGGGTTCTTAAAACCGCTTTTCTCGGCGAGCATCCTGACGCTCTCCTCCAGCCATGGGAGCTCACCTTGATTCAGCGGCCTAACCCTGTAGGCAGCGTCAATAATATAGGGGCCTATTAACCATTGGAACAGGTTTAGCCCGATTATGATCGGGAGAAGCATCAGCATGTCCACCCCAATCATGAAGAGGATAAGGGCTAAGAAGCCTGTGGTTATAGCGATAACCATCATCATCGTAGTAATCATGTTTAACCTTAGTTTCCAGAGTTGCATTGATTATCACCTCCGTTTGCCAATTTCCACATGGAAGGATATAAGTTTTACGCTAAAACTTTTGACGCTGAACCTCCGGCAAGCTTATTAGACTTGCGTAGTGTTGCTATTACATGCCTGTCTGCCCTATTGACACAGGTAGGTACGGGTCCCCGGAGATGAGGAGGGTCTTCGAGGAGGAGAACAGGTTGCAGACAATGCTAAACGTGGAAGCGGCTCTGGCTGAAGCACTGGCTGAGGTGGGTGAGATACCGTTTGAGGCTGCTTCAACCATAAGGAGCAGGGCTTCTTCGAAAATCGTCACAGTGGAGAGGGTTAAGGAGAGGGAGAAGGTTACGAGGCACGACATAGCCGCCATGGTGGAGGTTCTTTCAGAGGAGTGTGGAGAACACGGCGAGTATGTCCACTGGGGGGTTACGAGCAACGATATAACGGATACTGCTTTAGCGTTGCAGCTTAAGGATGCTTTAAACATACTCAAGAAGAGGCTGGCTGCCCTTATAGAAATCCTCTGCGAAAAGTCTGAGGAGTATGCGGAGCTGGTTATGCCCGGCAGGACGCATGGTCAGCACGCTGTCCCGATGACACTCGGGTTCAAGCTAGCCGTTTATGCTGCTGAACTCGCTAGGAGCTACGAGAGGATGCTTCAACTCTCAAAGAGGGTCCTGGTTGGGAAGGTAGGTGGAGCGGTCGGCACCATGGCGGCGCTCGGGCCCAAGGCGCTTATCATAGAGGAGAAGACTATGCGTAGACTAGGCTTAGAACCGGTTGAAATAGCTACGCAGGTTGTTTGCAGAGACAGGCTGGCTGAGCTCGCCTGCTGGGCGGCCCTGCTGGGCTCAAGCCTAGACAGGCTCGCCGTCGAAATAAGGAACCTGCAGAGGACTGAGATAATGGAGGTTGCAGAGGGTTTCGGCGAGGAGCAGCGTGGAAGCAGCACGATGCCGCAGAAGCAGAACCCTGTTGACAGCGAGAAAGTATCCGGCTTAGCTAAGGTTCTAAGGGGGCTCGTAACACCTGCTTTAGAAAACATTCCGCTCTGGCATGAGAGGGACCTCTCCAACTCCAGCAGCGAGAGATTCATCATTCCACTATCCATGATGATACTTGACGAGATGCTCACGACTATGCAGAGTGTTTTAACGAGCCTGAGAGTCTATCCTGAGCACATGGCTAGAAACCTGGAGATAACCAGAGGCCGGATTATGAGTGAAGCCGTCATGATGAAGCTTGCTAGGAAAGGCATGGGTAGGAAGAGGGCTTACGAGCTTATGAGAAGACTATCCAGGGAGGCGTTTATGGAGAATAGGAGCCTGCTTGAAGTATTGGAGGAAAGCCCCGAGGTTGCGAAGTACATTAGCTTCTGCGAGCTGAAGGAGACTATCGAGCCTAAGAATTATCTCGGTAAGAATAGGGAGCTAATAGGCAGGGCGGTTTCTTACGCGAAGTCGAAGCTTGATGAAGACACGGTTTAGAAGGTGCTGGAAGGAGTTGAGCCTGAGCCACAATACTCTCGTAGAATCCATAAGGAGGGAGGCTGAAAAACACTATTCCGACGATCCTTCTCACGATTGGCTTCATGCTGAAAGAGTCTGCAGGATGTGCGTGAGAATCTGCGAGAAAGAAGGTGGGGATCCGAAGATTCTCGTCGCGGCAGCGCTCCTCCACGATGTTGGGATGAAATACGAGTTGGAGCAGGGCGTTGACCATTCTGAGAAGAGTGTTGAAATCGCGGAGGAAATTCTTTCTCGAATAGGTTTTCCAGGTGAGAAGATAAGCATGGTTCTTGAAGCGATCAGAGTGCACAGGTTTAGAAAAGGCGTTAAAGCAGTCAGCATAGAATCCAGGATTCTGCAGGATTCTGACCGTCTAGACGCGATGGGCGCTATAGGCGTGGCTAGGGCTTTCGCACACGGTGGCAGGAGGGGGATCCCGATGTATTCAAGTGGCAGAGACACTGGCTCGACTGTCGACCATTTCTACGAAAAGCTTCTCAAGCTGAAAAACAGTTTGAACACTGAAACAGCGAGGAGAATCGCGGAGAAGAGGCATGCGTTTATGGAAGAATTTCTCTCAAGGTTCCTGAAGGAGATTGAAGGAGAAGCATAAGCCTCTTGTCTAGACGATTATAGAGCCCTGCCCAATTAATGACGCTCGGTCTACTGTTGTAGACAGCATGTCTATTTTTTCGAACAGCGAAAGACATAAAATCGCGCGCTAAAAACTAGGGAGGTAATAGAATTATGAATAAAAACGCTCTCACCATTATTGCTCTTTTGATCCTTGTAGCTGTTGTTATTCTTCCCGGAGCCGCTTTGACGGGCAATCCCCTTGAAAGCCCTGAAGTCTATTCCCTGTTCCTAGACTGGCTCAGCGGGAAGTCTATGGGCTTGATCAATTTTAAAGTGGTCACGGTTGATGAGAACGGAACCCGAATACCGATGGCTATGGACGATTACTTCACAGTGTATGTTCATAACTTCACATACACTCTCCACAGAGCGCCTTGGAGCGAAGAAACGGATAAGCGGATTGAGAGCAGGGTTCCTTCGTTCTCGATAAAGGTTTGGCGGTTATTGGATAGATTTACAGGCGACTGGATGGTGCACGAGTACACCATTGTGGTGTCTAGCAGAAATTATTTTGGGACGGTGCTTGTCAGGGTTAAGCCAGACGAGCCTATTAAGGACGTTGAGGTGAAAGTACCGGTTGGCAAAAAAGGCACGTTCAGCACTTCGAATCAAAGCAGCACTGTGAGCGAGCCTCCCCCACCCTACGAGACCCAATGGAGAACTGAATTAACTAACGGTGTTCAACTCCACACCATTACGGGGGTAGTCGCGAGCATAAAGTTTAGGATAGGCAATTACCTGTACTTCAGCCAGAAGTCGAGACATATTCATTGGGATCCTGAGAGCAGTAGAATCATTGTTGATTATGATTGGAGTGTCTCTGGAGACAAGGAGACATATTGCAACAACGATGTTGAAACAGCTTCCTTATCCAACGGGCAGAAAAAATGGGTAAAAGTAAACGTGGATTATAAGTATGAAAGGTGGCCTGACACCACACCCTATAATTACTATGAGCTTTTAACACCCATAAGTTTCGGAGGCTGGGTTTGGGGAGGGGACATATCGTGCAGCGCATGTGGAGGAAGCGTGAGCGGAAATTACCGGCAATATCCTTCTTCTACTCCACTCCCAATAGAGTGTTCCCTGGGCGAGGGTGTGCGGGTGATTGAGAGTTTTGGTGCAAGCGTCTCCTTGGCTGTTAGCTATGGTCCGATAACTGTTCAGGTTGAGGTCTGGAAAGAGGTATCAAAAGGGAGTAATACCCATCCTCCTTCCGTAAAAATATCAGGCGTCTCATGGCAAGCAAACACGCTCTGTGCTTTTGACGCAAACAGTCAATGGAAAATCGTCCATTTCACTTGGCAACCCTAGGTTCCGTTCACCCTACACTTTTTTACAGGATTATACTCCCGGCAGAGGGCATGTTTAAAAACTTCTCCTCACGATTTTTCACCCGGCAGCCTTGCCGATACAGATAGTCTTCGTAGGGCCAGCGGGATCGGGAAAGACGACGCTTGTCAAAGCCTATGGAGACTGGCTTTCTAAAAGTGGCGGGAAGATTTCTTTCGTAAATCTTGATCCCGGTGTTGAGAAAACCCCGTATTCTCCATCCTTCGACATACGAGTCTTCTTAACGGTTGAAGAGATAATGAGGAGAGAATCGCTCGGCCCCAACGGGGCTATGATAAGAGCAATGGATATTCTGGCTGAGAGAAGCGTTGAGTTCGCCTCCCGGATAAGCATGCTGGAGGGAGACTACAGGCTTATAGACACGCCTGGTCAAAGCGAGCTTTTCGTTTTTAGAAGCGCCGGGCCGGATATAGTGAGGGGGCTCTCCGCGGTCGATAGGACGATAGTAGTTTTCCTTATAGACGGCCAGCTCATTTGTTCTCCAAGCGACCTTATAGCGGTTTTTTCACTCGCAGCGGCCTGCAGGCTTAGGCTCAACGTGCCCTTCGTCCACGTTGTAACGAAAGCTGACGTTTTAAGCAGGAGCGACCTTGAAAAACTGATGCAGGAGCCGGAGTACCTGGAGGGGAGGATTGTTGAAGAAGAGGCTGGCCTCCTTCAGGAATACGTTTTGGAGCATTCTAAGATTGTTCACCCTCTTATAAGGAGGCAGAGGACGGTTCTGGTTTCAGCCTTATCCGGAGCCGGGCTGGACCTGATGGACTCCCTTATTCACGACGCTACGTGCGAGTGCGGAGATCTTCGCTAAGCCTCTTCTCACGTATTTTAACGAGCTCCTCATAGTATTCCCCTGAAGCGATAGTGTCTTCAATAAGCTTCATCACCAGGTATACCTCGGTGAAGAAAACAGTATCATCCGCTAGGAGAGCCCTATTCTTCAACTCCCTCACCCTGTGTAAGACGCTTAACCCGGCGTCCATCAGCGTGAATACGAGAACCGTGTGCTTCAACTCTTTAAGCGGGTCCCTGAAGCACTCCGCCAGGAGAATAAGCCTGTTGCCAAGACTATTCATATCGTCGAGATTCATGTTCAAACCATCGTCGATACACTTTTTCATAGAAACGTTTATCGGAGTCAAGGATCCCTGAATCTCGGAAAGAACCCTTCTCAAGCCTTCCGTCAAGCCTTAGCAGTAATATCTAGCTTTAAGCCCTAGATTAATTTTTCCCCGTGTTTGAGAGAGGTTTATAAGTCTCTTCAACATGGTTAACAAAGAAATGAACGATATCTCCGAACTCTTGAAAAAGGTTCTTGACTATGCTGTTGCAGCAGGCGCCTCCTACGCTGAAGCCAGGCTCCATAGCGATTCCGACAAGGGTGTAGCCCTGAAAAACGGCGAGGTTGAGGCTGTTGAGGCGAGCTACGAGGTTGGGATGGGGATCAGGGTTCTGGTTAACGGTGGGCTCGGCTTCGCCTCCACCAACATGCTCAAACCGGAAAACCTCACTAGGGTTGTGGATAAAGCGGTTAAAATGGCGCGAGCATCCTCATGCTTGAAGTCGAGCAGGATATGTTTCTCAGAGGAGGAGGCTTACTCGGTTGACTGGAGGGTTTCTGAGAAAAAGAGGCTTGAAGACTGGTCTTTAAGCAGCAAGATCGACTTTCTGAAAAACCTGGATAAGGCTGCGATAAGCCAGGGGGTTGATGTTTCATCAAGATACATGGGATACTCTGAGAGGAGGACTGAGAGGGTTTACGCGAACACGGAGGGCGCACTGGTCTCAGCGCTGGTTCCACGACCATCGTTTTTCGCGCTGATAACTGTGGCAGACCCTTCTAAAGGAGTTATACAGAGGACCCTTCAATTCGGAGGGTCAGGCGGCATAGAGGTTGTGGAGTCTTGGAGGCTTGAGGAGAAACTGGGTGCTGAGGTCAAGACTCTTCACAAGATGCTTACAGAGTATGTCAGGGCCCCGGAGGGAGTTATGGACGTTGTAGTCGGCAGCGAGGTCGCGGGAATAATTTCTCACGAGGCCTCGGGACACCCTGGGGAGGCGGATAGGATACTTGGAAGGGAGGGTGCTCAGGCTGGCGAATCCTACTTGAAAGCAGAAGACTTGGGCAGGAAAATAGGGAGCGAGGCTGTTAACGTGGTTGACGACCCCGCTATACCGGGATCATACGGTTTCTATCTTTTCGACGACGAGGGTGTTAAAGCAAGGAGGAAATTCTTGATCAAGGAGGGGAGAATATGCGAGTTTCTCATGAACAGGGAGACTGCTGCAAGGCTTGGCGTTAAGAGTAATGGTTCAGCCAGGGCCTCAAGATACGGCGTGGAGCCAATAGTTAGAATGTCCAACACGTTCATTCTTCCTGGCGACCATAGTCTTGAAGAGCTTTTAAGCGGCGTTGCTAAAGGTGTTTACGTGAAGAGCTTCATGGAGTGGAACATTGACGACAAGAGGTGGAACCAGCGGTACGTGGGGCTGGAAGCCTACATGATAGAGGAGGGTAGGATAACTAGGCCCGTGAGAAACCCTGTGATAGAGATAACTACTGAGAGGCTTTTCTCGAGCGTCGACGCGGTTGGGAAGGATTTGGATTTTGTCGCCGCGACCTGCGGCAAGGGAGACCCGATGCAGGGCATGCCAGTATACATGGGTGGGCCGAGCTTCAGGATGAGGAACATCATGGTCAGGGGGGTTGGTTGAAGATGGTTGAGCTGCACGAGAAGGCTTTGAAGATGCTTACCGACAGGGGTGTCGAGGAAGCTGTAGCGACTCTTTACGAGTCTGAGGAAAGCTCCGTGAGGTATGCTAACAACGAGCCTACTGTAGCTCTTTCAGAGAACATCAGCATCCTGACGATATACAGCAGCATTAAGGAGAGGTGTTTCGTGGGGAGTTTTGAAAACGTGTCTGAGGATTTCTTGGAGAAGATCGTCGACGAAGTAGTAACCCTTACTAAAAACTCTCCTCCAACACCTTTCTACGCGCCTCTTCCAAGAGGAGCCTTTAACTACAGGGTTGGGAAGAGGGTTGAGAGGAGGATTAGGCAGCTTGACGAGCAGCTTGTCTCACATGTTTCCGAAGCCGTCAAGGCTAGCAGGGAGGCTGGTGCGGAGAGAAGCGCGGGAATACTCTACTCGAGCCACATGGTTGAGAAACTCGCGTCTTCAACCGGCTTAAGCCTTCAAGAAGAGTTTGCATCCCTCACGCTTAACCACCGTGCCTTCGCCAGCCCAGAGGCGACAGGACAATGGGTCTCATGCTCCACGAGCCTCGAGGGATTCAACCCTTACGAGGCGGGTAGGAAGGCGGGGGAAATAGCTGTGGCAAGCCTCAACCCGGTTCTCATCGATGAGGAGGCTTACGATGTCTACATGGAGCCCCTAATATTTGCAAACATGATGAGCGAGGTCGCTGGCTTCGCCTCAGGCTTCATGGTTCAGATAGAAATGAGCTTCATGACGGGCAAGATTGGCCAGAAAATCGGCTCTGAGAAATTAACTATCCGCGACGACCCCACGATGCCAGGCGGACTCGGCGAAAAGATCTTCGACGACGAGGGGATACCGACTCAGAGAACAATCATAATTGAAAACGGTGTTCTCAGAAACTACCTGCACAACAGCAGGACAGCCAAGGTCGCTGGAGCATCATCAACAGGCAACGCTGGAATAATAAGCCCCCACCCGTGGAACATCGTTGTTGAACCCGGAAACGTTAAGGAAGAAAACATGATGCAGAAGCTGGGAAAAGGGCTATACCTGACGAACAGTTGGTACCAGAGGTATCAAAACTACAGGACTGGGGACTTCTCAACTATCGTGAGGGATGGAGCGTTCTATGTGGAGGACGGGGAGATTAAGCATCCTGTCAAGGGTGTTCGAATAAGCGACAATCTTCAGAGAATCATCTCAAACATTGAGGAACTCTCTGACAGGCTTTATCCTATAAAATGGTGGGAAGTGACCACTCCCACGTATGTTCCAACAGCAATCATCAGGAACGTTAGGATAACCAAGGCCTTCGGCTACTAGTTCAGACTCCAACACCCTCAAGACCCATTTCCATTTTCTCGCGAATTTTTTCCTGCAAAACCCATAAGCTCCATCTCCTCTCCTCCAGCTCCCGCTTCCTTTCTTTTGGTGGAACCAGTCGATATTCCCAACGTCTTCCCAACGCGGAGGATGTCACTACACAATCTCTCTCCGCCTCGTATAAGGCGCGTTTCACCTCTCTAGCAGATAGGCCAGTGCTAATCAAATCTTTCCTTAGTTCATCCTCAAGAAGCCTATCGGTACACCTCTTCGAGAATATATCTTCAACAGCCTTCTCAAGTCGTTGAGTCTCTTGCTTCTCCTCCTTTCTTTTCTCCGGAGAAATCCAGTGGTATGACGACCATGTTTCATAGTCGATAGTGATCAGTTTTCTCCTCTCTGCTTCATCGATTACATCGTCCACATCATCGGCAGCTACACCCTTCTCTTCCAACTTTCTCTTCAGCTCACGATCAGTCATTACCTTTACCCTCCCGTCTTTGAAAATCGATCCGACTATCGAAGGAGCCGACCGGATCGCTGCACGCCATCTTTTCATGGTCTCTTCTCGTTTAGCTCTTCCGTAGGCTTTGCCTTTTTGCGTCTCTTAGTCATGCCTCCTACCCTTGTCTAGACCAAACCTTCTTATAACTTTCTCGTAATCCTCTTTATGGGTGATTCTAGCGCGCGCTCCAAAAGAGAGTGAAGCTCGCGAAGCTTGTCTGCCTTTGGTGAAGAGTAGTACTTGGATTTAGTACAGTCAGAAGTATAAACGCAGGTTTTTGCAACTCACTGTTAGACCCTTTAACCTTAAGCTTTTAGAAATGCACAGGTTAACCAGACAGACATTGCTTCTTGAGAAAGTACAATCATCGCACAGGTAGTATAGTCCACAATCCCTACATAACTTTCCACATTGCTGAACCTCGCTCATTAGTTTGTAGTATAATGTGACAGCTATTTAACTGAAGCACTTGTCATTGTCTAGATCAACCCGGTTATTATCGCGACGCCTACTATTAAGAGCAAGACGCCTGCCAGAAGCCTCATGTATCTCCTCTTCTCAATCCTCCAAGCGTCAATCTCAATCACGCTTCTGCCAAAGTACACTATTAGGAGTATCGCTACGAGCGGTAGGATGAATACCAGATTGTAAAGGAGGAGTAGGAGGAATACTTCAAGCGTCAAGCCTATTTTAGAAAGCAGGTATAGTATTGTTATGTATATTCCGCCCGTGCACGGGAGTTCAACCATTGAGACAGCCATGCCTACTAGGAATCCTCCGCCAATGCTCATCGTCTCAGAATACTTGCCTAGGATTCTGGTTAAGGCCCCGGGCTGCTCAAGGCTGAAGCCTCTCCCGTAGTAGAAGAACTCTTTAAACTCTAGAATGCTGAACAGGATGGCTGCTGAGCCCACAACGTAGCGCAACAGACTTCTGAACGAGGCTGTGCTAATTACGTACAGCAAGCCTATTCCTGCAGCCAAGTAGGACACCATAACGCCTATTGTGAAGGCTCCGCAAGTAGTCAACATTCTTCTCGACGAGCCTGCTTGAAGCGAGTATGTGATGAGTAGAACGATCGTCGCGAATGCACATGGGTTCAACGAGTCTACGAAGGCTGCGACGACCACGCTGACCAGTGGAGGCAGGGTGACAGTAGGCTTATGCTGCTCAATAAAAGCCATTATTATTTCCCCAGCCTTATCGCGGTATTCACGGCCATGGCTGTACTCAAGAATTGTTTCCTCAAGGTTTTTAGTGATCTCCTCCTCTCCAACCAGGCACGTGTCTCCTATGAAGACCGTCGGAACCTCGCGAAACTCCTCAGTTATGTTGAAGCCTTCGGCGAGAGCAATGAATAACTCTATACTCGTATCGTTGCTGGAGATGTCGAACCTTTTGAAAACCACTTCAGGATACCTCGTCTTAATGCTGCTGATGTAGTCCTCAACCCTAGCGCAATGCTCACACCCCTCGGCGACGAAGCAGTAGACAATTATGGTTTGAGGCGGGGCGAGGACTGTTAGGCGAGCAGCCAATAGTAGAGCCATTAAAACAGTCAGAAGCACCGGATGATTTATGGAGGAGGAATGGGCCAAGATTAAGACCCTTATTTTAAAACGAACGTTTTAGTCACGTTTAGGCTCAACGTGTTGTATCGAATAACGCATGAAAGATTGTTCAGCCCGCTTGAAATCCCGTAGCAAGGCGAGCATGGAATATCAATGATGAATGATTTAGAGTTGAAGCCTTTTTCAACATTAATCTGTAGAACTCCAGATGGGTCAATCCATTTATTGTTCACAATATACCCTCTGTAACGGCTCTTAAAGCCGAATATTTCGATATTGATGCTACCGAGCTTCTGGCCGCTGAGCACAATTATCGTAAAGTTAACCTCGCCTTTAGACAACTGATACTCTTCTCTATCGGTTAGAGCCGAGAGAACAACCGTCAAGCCTTCTTGAGAATAAAGACTGGTAGTATAGGAGTTAAGCCTTGAGAGGTATTTGTTAGCACCCTCAACCATCCCTATAATCTCTAAACATGTTTCAGCCAAGCTACGGTTTACGAGCCAGTAGGAGAAGAATTCTGAAACGCTTTGATTATAACTGTTGCCATCAGCCATGTAGCTATACTTGCCGTCGAAGAGAAGAGCACTATCGTAGTCAGTCGTGTTAGCAAGCTTCATTAAGGTATGGATTCTTTCAAACCTCTGTTGCTCACGCAAATACTGAGTATAGTCTAGACTATTGTTTAGCAGCCAGTGTGAGAAGAAGCCTAGGACACTCTGGTTATATTTTCCATCAGAAGCCAGATAACTGTATTTTTCGTCGAACAGGGAAGCCTTAGCGTAATCAGTAGTGTTAGCGTATTTCATGAGTGAAGAAATCCTCTCGGACCGTGAGCGATGCTCAGCATAGAACTGGTAACCGAAATAGCCGCCTATAATCAATACGATTAAAAATACCGACGCGATTCCGATTCCATACCGCATTCCTTTTCTAGGCATATTTTCCAGAATTATAAACTTTTCAACATCTAGACGCTTGCGTCAAAACGAGTGATATGCCGTTGATCCAAACGGAACATGCTGATTAAAATGCGAGAGCACTTGGATGAGGCATCGCGTCAAGCTTAAATAGTAGCTGGATAAAATATCCAAGTCTAGAATGTCATATGTTCGGCCAAGGCTCCTAGCTAAGAGGGTCGCCTCACTAGCCGTATTAGCAGCCCTAGCAATCTCCTCAAACTATGTCCTGATAAGCCTGCCAAATGTTAAGCTTATGGATGCAATAGTTTTCGCGTCGAGCATGGCCATGGGTTTAAGGTTTGGAGCAGTACTATCAATACTCATATGGATGGTCTACGGGACCTTGAATCCCTACGGGCTCAATCTGCCGACGCTAATAGTTGTTACGCTAAGCGAAATGATATACGTATTATTCTCTAAAATACCACCGGCATTAGGATTTAAGGCTGCTAGAGCAAACATTCACAATTCTTTAGTTCTTGCTTCAGTAGGGCTGTTTTCAACCCTTGTGTACGATCTTGCTACAAACGCTTTCGTAGGATACTTGTTCTACGGATCTGTTTTAATGGGGCTAGTCACGATGAACTTCCCCATCCCCATGGGTATTATTCATGAGTTCTCAAACGCATTATTCTTCCCGATTGCTGTACCAGTCATATACAAGGTTTTGAAAAAAGATAATGCTGCTGCTTAAGTCTGCTTATGTCGTGGAAAATCACACTCATAGGGTAAGCGCGCGCTGAAAGCTGCATCGTTTCAAAAACACCCTAAGCTACGATAAAGTTTAAATATTGGTTGGATAAATTATCCAGCCCGCTATGGTGGCAACAATGTCTAAAGAAGCTTCACACTACAGGAAGATTTTGATAATCGTAGTTATCATCTCCACATCAGTACTTGTCGGAGAAACTTTCTACCTGGTTGGCCTTAGAAGACAGTTGGACACGCTTATGCAGGAAATGGAGACTCTAACTAGGAGCGTTGAAACAATAACTCTGAGAGTAAGTCTCCTCGTAAAGTATGACAATGGCACCGGGGTTTGGTTTAATAACACTCTTATACCTGTTGGATGGAACCTGTTCAACCTAACCCTCTATGCGCTTGGAGGAAGAGTAGATTATCAAGCATACCCTTTCGGCGTATTCGTCACAGGTATAAATGGCGTTAACCAGTATGGTAGCCACTACTGGTTCTGGTACAGGTGGGATCCGGAGGCGCGTGACTGGACTCTTGGAGAAACAGGTGCAGACTCGTACATTCTTAAGCGTGACGATGTCTTAGCGTGGTATTTGGCAGACACGAGTAGTTGGCCCCCGGCTAAGCCTTAACGTTTTTCTACAAGCACCGCGGGTCCATAACTAGTTGTCAACGCTGGAGTCTTTGAAAAGGATCGTTCAAGAATGTATGAAACACCCTAAAGACTATACGCCTGGCCACGTTCTCCTAACTATTCTACACATAGGTGAGGGCTCTGTTTCACGAGCTAGGCTTCAAAAGCTGCTCGGCCTGGGCGAGGGCTCTGTTAAAAGCATGGTTAAATGCATGAAGAAACATGGTTTAATATCAACCTCCGCCAGTGGCAGCAGGTTAACCAGCAGGGGAATAGGGGTTTTTAAACGCGTTAGGCTTCACGTCCCAGAGCTGAGGAAAACCGTTTTAGACTACTTGTCGGTTGGAAGGGTGAATTATACGGCTGTCTTGAGAAACATGGAGCCACTGGACGCTTTGAAGATCAGGGATATGGCGGTTAGACTCGGTGGAAGCGGGGCAGTGCTCCTCTCCCTGAAGGAAGGGTGTCTTAAAATACCCTATGTCGCGGAGGACCTTAGAAGCGTCTCGGCGAAAGATTATGAAGAGCTTTCAAAAATGAGCCTTAAAGAAAAGGATTCTATACTTATTGTGGGCGGTGATGATGACTGTTCAGCCCTAGGAGCCATGGGCTCTATAATCCTGGAGCTGCTCACGCGTCAAGCTTAAATCTAAGCATGAAACATGAGTAGCGGGTTGACGATAGCTGTTTTAACGCATAAGCCGTGCTCATACTCATCCATACGCCTTATGGAGGAGGCGGGCAAGCAGGGTGTCGGCTGTCAACTGGTCTCGTTCAGCGACACGGCGCTCCTTGTTAAAGAAGGCAGGGTTGAGCTCAGGGTTTTCCAGGATAAGGGGGTTCGAAGGGTTTTCTCAAGGCCCAAAACCCTGTTAAGCCCTATAATGATGTACGCGCTCTCGTTAACCAGGATTCTTGAGGAGGAGGGGCTTTACGTTGTTAACCCGTTTAAAGGGTTCATGAACACTCTAGACAAAATGATTACCTATAGGAATCTTTGCCTCAGGAATCTTCCAATACCTGATTCGCTCCTCACGCCTTCGCGGGAAAGAATTCGGGAAATGTCCTCGCCCTTCTTCCTTAAGCCGATATACGGCTCAAGGGGGAGGGGGGTTAGACTCGTTGAAAACATGAACACCATGCCTAGTCTGGAGGCCCACGGCGCATGGGTGGCTCAAGCCCCAGCTAGGGACATGGACTGGGACCTCAGGGTGCTCATCCTAGACGGTTGTGTGCTTGCAGCGATGAAAAGGGTTTCGAATAAGCCTGTTACGAACATATCTCAAGGCGGGGTTGGGGAAGCCTTTGAGAAAGATGGGGAGGTGGCGGAGCTGGCTGTCAAGGCTTCCGAGGCTTTAAACTGTGTTTTCGCGGGTGTCGACATGTCTTTCAAGCGAGGCGAAGCTTTTATACTTGACGTTAACCCTCAACCGGATTTCATGGGTGTGGAGGAAGCAACCGGTGTTAACGTGGCTCGAGAGATAATCCGCCACATGTTTTCCAGGGTGGGGGGATAGTCTTGAAGACGATCGGCCTAGTTATAGCGCTTGGACACGGGGAGGAGGGTTTCGTGGAGCTGAACCAGCTTGAAGGATTCCCGGTTTTCCTCCACGTCGTCAGGAACATTGGGGAAATAGCTGAGGAAGTAGCCCTAGCAGTGGCTAGGGATTCTCGGAACCTTTTCGCTGAAGCTGTTTCCGAATACGGCTTCGGGGAGTGCAGCGTCCTAGGCTTAAACAATACTGAAGACCTGTTTAGCACTTTTAAAGAATGCTTGGAGAAGGTTTCGGGTGAAGTGGTTGTCACCGCTCCGGCTAACGCTCCCCTCATACCCGTTGACATACTCGCCCTTCTGGCGGAGCTCTGCGAGAAGAGGGATGCCGTGCTGGTTAGGGATGTGAAGGGGGGAGTGGACTGGCTCCTATCCGCCTACAAGAGGCGGAGCTTCATGGATGTTGTTGAAGCAAGGAGGCCGGCGGGCTTCGAGGAGCTCGTCGACGGGCTGAGGAGAGTCATGTACATTGCCCACTCCAGTTTGAAAGACATCGACCCCATGCTTTTCACCAACATAAGGGTTACGCGTGCCTCCGACATACCTTTCGTAGAAAAGATCCTTAAGGGAGTAAGGAGGCGTTAGGATGATCAGGATATTCGGGATAAAGTACGACGGCCTCATTAAAAAGGGCGATAATCTTGCTAAAATAACTATAGAGTCGCTCCGGAGGAATGGTGTGGAGGTTGAGAAGAGGGACGTGGTAACGCTCACCCATGTCGCGGTTTCAAAGGCCTTGGGCTACACGATTAGGCTTAGCGAAGTCAAGCCGAGCCCCCTGGCGGTAGCGCTTGCAGACAGGCTCCGCAAGCCGCCTGAGGAGGTGGAAATCATACTTAGAGAGAGCAGGGAAATAGTTAGGCTGTCCGGAGGAAGAATAATAACTAGGAACAGGGGTGGAATAGTCTGCGCCAACTCGGGGATAGATT
>Ga0209102_1000555_pt1 | contig 24356 bp, 22 predicted proteins | sample ConPoolayeHmetaG_FD_185483 | JGI IMG/M metagenome (GOLD analysis project Ga0209102, IMG submission 185483) | Hot spring microbial mat communities from California, USA to study Microbial Dark Matter (Phase II) - Cone Pool mat layer H metaG... ...
CTTTATCCCGATAAATTTCTTTTAAATCGCTGCTGTCTTGCTTAAGGAATCGATCTATCGCTTTCGCCGCTCTTTTGCCTGAAGCTATGGCCGCAGAAACATAACCTGCTCCAGTGGCGGCATCTCCGCCCGCAAAGATCCCAGGCAAACTCGTTCTGCCCCAGTCATCTACAGGTATTAAATTTTCTCTGGTTTTTATTTCGGGAGGCAAAAAAGAAAGGTCTGGCCTTTCGCCAATCGCCAAGATGAGGCTATCCGCCGCCACAACAAAATTGGTTCCTTTAATAATTTCCGGAACACCTCTTCCTTTGCCGGTCACTTTTCCGGGTTTGGTCTTCCCAAATTCAACTGTCTTGACTATCCCCTTTTGACCTACAATTTTTAAAGGGGCAGCTTGAAATATAAACTCCACTCCTTCTCTTATGGCTTCTTCTACTTCATCTTTAATGGCCGGCATCTCCTCTTTTGTCCGCCGGTAAACCAGAGTCACCTTGCTCCCCAATCTTAAAGCTACGCGGGCAGAATCAACTGCCGTATTTCCCCCACCAATTATAATTACTCTTTTCCCCAAAACTGGCTTTGTTTGCGTATGAACTTCTTTTAAAAATTCCAGACCAGTATAAATACCTTCTAATTCACTTCCAGGAATTTTTAATTTCTGATCTATATGCGCCCCAGTAGCCAAAAAAATTGCCGCAAAAGATTTAAGATCTTCCCAACCAAAATGAGTTCCGAATTTTGTGCCCGTCTTAATCTTTACTCCCCATTTCTCAATTCTTTTAATTTCCTGAAAAAGAATTTTCCGAGGTAAACGATACTCGGGGATACCATACCTTAACATGCCTCCCGGGTCGGCCATAGCTTCAAAAACTTCTACCTTATATCCCTCGCGGGCCAGGAAGTAGGCGCCAGAGAGTCCAGCAGGCCCGGCGCCTATGACCGCTATCTTTTCCTTTTTTGGTTCCAGTTTTTCTGCTTCGGCTCCATTCTTAATTCCCCAATCTCCTAAAAATCGCTCCAAAAAATGGATAGCTAAAGGCTCATCATAATCCTTGCGATTACAATCCTGCTCACAAGGATGGTAACAAACCCGCCCGCAGACAGCTGGAAAGGGGTTGGCGGCCAGCATTTTTTGCCAAGCCTCGTTCAGCTTTCCGTCGCTTATGGCCGTAAGGTAATAAGGAATGTCTTGCCCTAAAGGACAGGTTAAAGAGCAAGGGGCTTGTCTGGAGGTATAATAAGGGCGCAAATATCGCCAAGTTCCCGTTTTATTCCAAAGCGTAGATTGCAGAGAAATAGAAAGAATAGGCACATCGCGGAAATTTTTGATAACTATTTTTTCTTCCATGCCCGCTCCTTGGTAGGCCAAATTTGGGAAAAATATTCCGAATTCTTTTCTTTTTTAACGTTTACCAATCTTCACTTTTTCATAAGCCTCGCGCGCCGCAGCTTCATTTTCTATTGGCTTAATAGGGACAGATTCTCTTATGGTCTTAGCCAAAGTTTCTATATTCATTAACCCAGTAACTCGGGCGAAAGCTCCTAAAATAGCCGTATTAACGATAGGCTCAGTGCGCGATCCAAGTTTATGTTTGAGGGCTATGCTGCTGGCATCTACAGTGGCCATTTGAAAATGTTCCGCAAAAGGGAAGTTAGCTGGATCTTGGGGACTGTTTAAAATAATTCCGCCACCTTCTTTCAATCCTGAGGTAATATCTATGATCTTATAAAGGACCGGATCAAGAACGATTACCCAATCTGGATTGTATATTTCGCTGTGCAATCGAATCTTCTGGTCGTCAATGCGGGCAAAAGCAGCAACTGGAGCCCCTCTTCTTTCCGCCCCAAAAAAAGGGAAAGCTTGCACTTTCTTACCTTCCTTGGCTGCGGCTGTAACCAATAATTTGGAGGCCACGACCGCTCCCTGCCCTCCCCGGCCATGAATACGAATTTCGATCATAAAAAATTCTCCTTCAGACTGGCTATTTCTAAAGCGGCAATTTTTTTAATGCATCACAGCTCCGCCATCGACATTGATCGCTTGCCCAGTTATATTGCGTGCTTCTTCCGAAACCAGAAAGGCAGTTAAATTTGCTATGTCTTCAGGGGTTTGCGGACGACGTAAAGGAGTTACGGTTTCTACTCTTTTGGTAAATATTTCATATAAGGTCTTTTCGGCCAGAGAAGAAAAGTGCTCCTTAAACCACCGGGCCAGCTCTGCCCACATAGGAGTCCAAATATATCCAGGACAAATGGCATTTACGTTAATATTATACCGCCCCAATTCTTTGGCCAGAACTTGGGTTAACCCAATAACCCCAAATTTGGAGGCACAATAGGCGCCGATAAATTCTTCTCCTGCTTTGCCGGCTACCGAAGCAATGTTTATTATCTTCCCTTTACGCCGCGGAATCATTTCTTTGGCCACCGCCTGAGAGCAGAAAAAAGTACCTTTAAGGTTAACTTGCAGCGGCTTATCCCAATCTTCTTCGTTATAATCAACAATCCGGCCAGCGCTTCCTGTACCGGCATTATTCACCAGAATATCAATTTGATTAAAATGGGCTAACGTTTCTTTAACCATATTTTGCACTTCCCCAAAATTACTCACGTCTGTTTTAATGGCCAATCCTTCTCCTCCTGAATCTTTTATTTCTTTTATTAGCTCCTTTACCGCTTCCTCATTGATATCTGCGGCAACGATAACAGCCCCTTCTTGGGCGAGCCGCCAAGCAATGGCCTTTCCAATGCCACTCCCTGCCCCGGTAACAATAGCCACTTGATTTTTTAAATTATACATAGAATTATCCTTTTTTATTATTTGAAATTCTTATGCCATATTGTTATCAACTTTGTCAATCTCGGATCTTCCTGACCGTTGATCAGTTTTAGGAGTTCTCTTCAGGAAAGAATAGATGGTAAGGGCCAAAAGAGGGGTTTCGGCGAACTCTTTCCTCATATCCTCCACTTCCCGAAGTAAATGAGCATAGCAATACTGAATCTGATGCCTGGAGAGCGCATTAAGAGGATTATTTACACGGAGGAAGCTCGATCAAACCTCGAGCCTCTTACTGCCACAGTAGCTCCCTACAGATCATGTCTTTGAGAACGCCGTTCGGTTGTCTCCACTCACCGGCGACATATCTCCTACGAAATAAACCTGCGGCTTCGGTCTCGGTAGACAAGAACAATTTCTCTAATCTCATTGATTTCTCGGCTGGTATAATTCTTGCCACGGTATATGATACCTTGTCCTATACCCAATTTTTAACCCAAGAGAGACTGTAACTTAAGTCTCCTTTTTCCATTTCTTCAAAACACAAGGTTCATTCGCTTCAGTGAGCATTAATTTCTTATTGACTCCATTTTTTAAATCGTAATAAACTCATGAGCATGGGGAAGGAAAATATTGGCAGAGATACTATTCATACCCCCTTTCTACTAACACCTTCTTCTTTATCCCACTCTTTGGCAAAGAGGGGTGAGGCGAGATTTTTTGATAAAAAATTAACTGTAACAACTTAAAAAGAGAACTCCTCCCTAGAAAAATAGCTAAACCCATCACTTTACTTAAAGTGCTGGGCAATTCATTAGGTTGATAGGGGTTAAGAGTAATCAAAAGAATATCTCTCACAAAAGGATGATAATTATGGGGTGAATATAACGAAGGACGACTCTGGAATTATTGTATTAATATTTTCTTACAATCCTCTGCTGGTTGCGAAGGTTAAAAATGTCCCCGGCCGCAAATGCCACCCTGAAAAGAAATACTGGAGTTTCCCAAATACAAGTGGAACATTAGAGAAGAAATTAAAGGGTTTTGAAGGTGAAGAAGCTCACATAGGTACCGTATTGCGTGTCAAAAATGTCTCCACTCCTCTTGTGGGAGAGGGGGGTGAGGGGTATCTTGAAGACTTTCGCAGAGAGCTCCTTTCAAGAAAATACAGCTATAAAACCGTTAAAGCCTATATTTACTTCAACATAGATTTTCTGAATTTGATTCACAAGAAACCTTTAGAAATAACTGATAATGACATAAAAGAGTATCTGGTCTATCTTTCGGAAAAGAAAGAAGCGTCAATTCCTACTTTAAATCAGGCACAGTTTTACCACACATCTCTTAGAGGGATGAATTGATTTAAGGTATATTCAGGAGTTATTAGGTCATGCTCACAGCAAGAAATCCGAGAATTACACTCATGTTAGCACGAAAAGCTTAGGGAAGATAGTCAGTCTAATTGCTGATATAAATAAATTTTACGAAATGTTGCTATCACTTATTAATGTGAGCATAAAATAAACGACATCTTAATACGGGGTTCGGCAAGCCCCAAGGGCTTGCCCTACGAGAAATTAAAAAACCTCAAATGTAGGGCAAGGGCTTGTCCCTTGCCGCATTTGGTTTTATTTCTTATGCGTAATTACGACACAATTTCATTGGGGAAACTCGATAAAGCCAGACCACGGAGTAAGATAAGAGTGATAACTGTAAATATTTAATTGCTCCGATTAATAATATAAAGATATGTTCACAGTCCTAACATTAATGGCAATCGGAATCATTATCGGATTCACGATCCAAGACAAAGCGAAAATAGTAAAAGCAATAGATCCAATGATTAACATTGCAATTTATGCCTTGCTTTTTTTACTCGGCATTTCCGTGGGGACAAATGAAATCATAATCAGTAATTTGGATACACTTGGGGCACAAGCATTGTTATTAACTTTAGGAGGAGTAATGGGGAGTGTTGTATTGGCATTTTTCACTTACAAATTCTTTTTTAAAACAAAAAAATGAAAAACTCGCTTATCATAGTCGGGTTTTTTGTCCTTGGTATATTCATCGGACTCTACAATCTATTACCTCAAATTTTCGTTGAGATAGATTTTAGTATATATGCTCTTTATATTTTGATGTTTCTTGTTGGCGTGGGAATTGGTGCGGACAAAAAAGTCTGGGAAATCTTGAAAAATGCCAAACTAAAAATAGTTTTAGTCCCATTGACGGTCATAGTAGGCACAGCTATTGGTGTTACTATCGTTTCACTCTTCCTAAAAGATGTCAGCCTTCGTGAATCACTGGCTATTGGGGCTGGTTACGGATATTACAGCTTATCTAGTATTCTTATAAGCCAGATTAGTGGAGAAGCACTCGGGGTAGTGGCTTTAATTGCCAATATCGCCCGAGAAATTACGACACTCTTAGTTACACCTTTATTTGCAAAATATTTTGGAAAAATCGCCCCCATAGCCTCTGGAGGGGCGACGTCAATGGACACAACACTTCCCATCATTATTAAATTCGTGGGGAAAGAATACGCAATAATATCAGTGTTTAGTGGGATAGTATTAACAATGCTTGTGCCCTTTGCTGTAGCATTTATCTTGAAATTTTGAATCGTGAATTTTTGAAATCATGATCGCAACACATCGGACAAAAGCGTATAGCCGGTTCGGCACTTTTTTCGGCTGGCTTTCAGCACAACCAAAAGTGCTTCTCCCATATTTGCTGTTGGCGGCTCACTACGTTCCCTATTATATCACCAGCAAACATTGGCTATACGCAAACGTTAGCTGTCATTGGCTATAATAAAAATGTCCTAATTGGTAACCCCCACCCGATCAATTTTACACTTGCTTTTAATCTTATCTTGCTTCATAATTTCCTCACTTGCAGGGTGATATTCTTTGTTTTTTCATCAACCACATTATAACCAAGATTTATCGCCCTGCAAGCTAATTTTCCCACAAAACACAAACAAAAAATCGCTCAATTTAGGATTGATTAAATAGGGAGACGAATAATTGATTCTTAGAAATCCCTTTTTCTTTATCGGAGCAGTAATTTCCATAATCTGCTTACAGGTATGGTTCTGCTATTTAAGTTTTAATTTTTTTCTGGAAGACAATTATTTCTTGGCTCTCACTTTTTTCCTTCTCGTTCCCTTTTTGGCCCTGCTTATTGTTCTTTATTTCCTTTGGTTTCGCCAGCAAAAAGGAAAATTATCATAAAGGGATGTTTCTTTTGAAAAAAATTGGAAGAGAAAGCAATCTTAGGGGACTTCCATCTTCGCTTGGGGTTAGCAAAAACGAAATAAATACCAAATATAGATAGCCGAATCTTTATTAAAAGCTATTAATGGGAGCATAAAATAAATGACATCTTGATGCAGGTTCGGCAAGCCACAAGGGCTTGTCCCTTGTCACATTTTCGGATAATACGAAGATCAAGGGAGTCGGCTCGATGGAAGGTGTTAAGGACTTGAGCCCTGGCATAAACTGTTCTGGGATGTCTGATATTATGGACTAAATGGACGTTTGACACGACCCAATTTTTATGCAAAAATTGTTATTTAATAACTAATTAAGAAAAAAAGAATTCTGGATATTTTCACGCCTGATGATCTGCTTCAAACAATTTTCTCCCCAATTTGTTATTAGGAGGTTTATAGACCATGGCCGCCGAAAAAGATTTTAAACTTACTTATGCCACAATGTTTAACCCTCCAGAAGAGTTCCACATTCGTTTCGAGGAAGAGCTCGGCAAAGTGAGAACTAATTTAGGTAAAGAGTATGCCATGATTATAAATGGCCAAGAGCGATATTCCTCTGAGAAGTTCGCAGATCGCAATCCCGCCAACACCGATGAAGTGCTCGGCATTTTCCAAAAAGGTACCACCGAAGATGCCCACGATGCTATCGCGGCGGCCAAAAAGGCCTTTAAAGCCTGGAGTCGTACCCCATGGCCAGACCGGGTGGCTCTTATTCGCCGGGCCGCCGAACTCATTGATCAACGAATTTATGAAATAGGCGCTGTCCTCTCCCTGGAAGTGGGTAAAAACCGCACCGAAGCTCTTGGAGATGTAGCTGAAACCGTGGATCTCTTTCGTTATGCTTGCCAATCAATGGAAGAACATCACGGCTTTATCGTGGAAATGGGCCGCGACCCCTTGCCCGGATTCCTGGCCACTAATTTTTCTGTGCTGCGGCCCTATGGTGTGTGGCTAGTAATCATTCCTTTTAATTTTCCATGTGCCCTCGCTGGCGGCCCGGCAGCAGCGGCCTTGGTCACGGGCAATACTCTGGTGATGAAACCGGCCACTGATACACCCTGGACGGCACGTCTGATTGCTGAATGTCTACGTGACGCTGGCCTCCCAGACGGTGTTTTTAATTATGTTACAGGGAGTGGAAATACCATCGGCCAGGCCCTCATCGAACATCCAGATGTGGCCGGAGTAACTTTCACTGGGTCATATGAAGTGGGCATGAAAATTTACCGCCGTTTTGCCCAGTCACCTTGGGTACGACCTGTAATTCTCGAACTGGGCGGAAAAAACCCAGCTATTGTCTCGCGCCACGCCAACTTGGATGATGCGGCCATCGGTATTACCCGCTCGGCCTTCGGGCTGCAGGGGCAAAAGTGTTCAGCCTGCTCACGGGTTTATATTGAAGAACCAGTGTATGATGAACTGGTGGAAAAACTGGTATCCTTGACCAAATCCTTAAAAATTGGCGACCCTACTGAACGGAGTGTATACTTGGGCCCCGTAATCAACCAGAATTCATACCGCGATTACCAGAATTTTGTCAAAGAACTGCAACAAAGCGGCACCATTCTTACGGGTGGCCAAATTCTCACTGAGGGAAACCTGGCCAAGGGATATTTCGTAGCTCCTACCCTGGTAGCTGATCTGCCTCTTAACCACCGCCTATGGAAACACGAAATGTTCGTGCCCATCACCACTCTGGCCAAAGTCAAGAATCTCCAAGAAGCAATGGACCTGGCCAATGATGTTAATTATGGCCTCACCGCTGGTTTCTATGGCGCCCCCGAAGAAGTAGAGTGGTTCTTCGACGAAATTGAGGCAGGAGTTACTTACGCCAATCGTCCTCAAGGTGCCACTACAGGTGCTTGGCCAGGCTTTCAGCCTTTTGGGGGCTGGAAGGCCTCAGGAGCGACTGGAAAGAACGCTGGCGGAATTTATTATCTTCCATTGTACATGCGCGAACAGATTCACACCTTGGTTAAACGACTATAAATTTTTAATTTCAGTCAAGGATATATTATCTAGCTGCCAACCCTTATCCTCCCTCAACATCCCAAAATCATCCACAAAATCACCACCAATAACTATAATAACAATAAAGGACTACATGTAGTCTGCTTATCTATACTTCCCTTCCAGCCCCAACACCAGAAAATGCTTCTCAATTAATTGCGGCAGCCCCAAAGCCCGAAAGGTTTCTACCAGCAAGGGCAGACCAGCAATAGAAGCCAAATAGAGATGCAGAACAGTGAGCGTAGGTATTTTGGGAGTACTCAACGTCGTCCCCAGAAATTGAAAGCCTACTTTCAGCATCCCAAGGTGCAAAAAACCGCTTTATGCGGCAAACATTTTCCACTCCCCCAAATAATTATTTTCTTTTCTGGGCCTCCTCTTCTCTGAGTACCCTGCGCAGTAATTTACCAATGCTATTTTTGGGAAGCTCTTTTCTGAACTCAATATATCTAGGGTATTTATAAGCTGCCATTTTATCTTTGGCCCAATCTATGAGCTCTTGTTCAGTAATCTTGCCTTCGAACTCGGGCTTTAAGACTATAAACGCTTTAACTGTCTCGCCTCTTTTAGGATCCGGAACAGGAATGCATGCCGCTTGGTCTACCGCTGGATGGCGCATCAAAAATCCCTCTACTTCTTCAGGAGCAATATTGAATCCGGAAGCTTTTATCATTTCTTTTTTTCTTCCTAAAAAATAAACATATCCATCCTGGTCAAATTTACCCATGTCCCCAGTATATAAACGTCCATTCCTTAGCGCATTTTTGGTCTCCTCAGGCTTTTCCCAATAACCCTTGAACACCGCGGGGCTTTTTACCGTTATCTCACCTACAACTCCGATCTCTACTTCTTTTTCCGGATTGTCGAAATCCATTATCCGTAAATCTGTGTCATAAATAGGAATGCCCACGCTCCCTATCCTTGGTTTATCTAAGGGACTGAATGTGTCGCAAGTATGGGTTTCACTTAACCCATAAGCAGCCTCAACGAGAATGCCACCTTTGGTGGCTTTGCGCCAGGCTTCAACTAATTCCTCCGTTAAAAAAATACCAAAACTTGTCACTGGATTTATGCGCAAAGAACTTAGATCATATTGCCCTATCTCAGGTAGAGCCAAAATATCCAGATTCATGGGCACAGTACTATACATCTTCGTACATTTTAAACTACTAATTGCTATTGCTGCGGCCCGAGCATCAAATCTACTTAATAAAACCATTGTGCATCCTGTATATAGCGGAGAGGTCATTCCCCATAGCATGCCGGCAATATGAAAAATAGGCATCGCTGTAAGCATTTTGTCTTCAGGAACATATTTGTAAACCTGAGCATTAGCTGCCGATTTAAATAATTGATTTTTATGAGTTAGCATAGCCCCCTTGGGTAAGCCAGTAGTTCCGCCAGTAAATTGCAAAAGAGCAATGTCTTCCATAGAAATCTCCAGAGGATTTAAATGGAGACTTGGGGAATTTAATATGTCCATTAGTTCTATAGTTCCGGGAAAAGTTCTTTTCGGCTCGAGCATTGTCTCATGGAAAGGAACAATAGGATTAGCCGGCATAAAATCTTGAAAGCTTGTTACTATTACTGTCTGCAAGGAAGTCTGCGGGCGAACTTCTTCAAGGACTGGGTAAATTTGATCGAGACACACTATGGCTTTTGCTCGGGTATCGTTCAATTCTGCTTCTAATTCCCAAGCTTTGAACATAGGGCTCAGGGGAACGACAATGGCACCTGCCTTATGAGCTCCAATTTGAGAGATAACATACTGGGGACAGTTCTGCAGGAAAAGAGCGATCCGATCTCCTTTTTGTACTTTGTTCTGACTTAAGAAAGCCGCAAAACGCTCGGTATATAGATCTAATTCTTCATAGCTAATTTCTTTGCCATAGTAATTTATAGCCACTTTCTGCGGGTTATTTCGCGCATGCATCCTTAAATATTCAAATATCGGCTTTTCTCCATATTTATATACTAATTTTTCCGGAATACCATCTGGCCAATTTTTCATCCAGATTTTTTCCATATTAATTCCCCCTTATCCTTTATGAAAATTTTTTTAAAAAATTTAATCCTCCCCTCTTAAATTATTTTAGTCATTTTTATTATACTCAATACTTCCTAAGAGTGCATTCAAGAAAAAATTATATCGGTGAATATCATAATATTGTTTTGACACTCATTGAAGCAATGCCATATACAGCCATTTTCTAATTAGTTTCTTTAAAATGACTTGATTCTATGCCTCTGCGAATGATTTTTTATAACGGTGTCATCATGAACCAATCTTATAACAGAATTATTACATATCGCAAGACCGGACTCCTATATCTGTTATATTTCAAGACCTAAACCCAAAACGTTTAGTAAGCGGCAGGCATTTCCTTCTCGCCAGTGCAGAAAGGCGTGGTGAGGAATAACCAAAAATGGCCAAATGCCTCAGAAGTTATTATTTCCAAATTTGTGGCCTAAAAAACAAAATCTCCACCCTTCAGTGAGGCATTACAGCATGGCAATTTTTCTATTTGCTTATTGATTTTTTCCAGTCTATAATTCCTGGCAGGCAACTGCTCTGGGCAAATTGAATACTTTTAATTGCTCCATACCCTAAAATCTCTTCTCGGCGTTCATTTGAGCTGCCTTTTTTAAGACGATCCATATCTTGATCTATTTCCAAACTAAGGTTTTGCTCAATGTTAGTGCAACTTTTATCATGAGGAGGAAATATGGGAGAAAATAATCCATTAAAAAAAGTTTTTATTTTAGTCTTGATAACTTATTGCGTAGCATTTATGGCTACCTCCACTCCCGCGGCAGAATTCAAGGCGAATTGGCAATTAATTGAGAGCAACAAAATAGGAGATACGGGTAATTTATATGTAAAAGATTATTCCCTAAGAATGGAGGAGACCAAAACCCAAGTTCAGCAAACCTATATGATTGTAGATTGTCAAAGCGAGATTACTTACTTGATATATCCAGATAGAAAATCTTTCTTTATGCTTCCTCAAAATTTAAGCGGGTTTATCCCCCGAAGAACACTTATAGAAAAAGCTGTGAAAAAGCATGTCGGCTTAGAGAAGCTTAAGACTTATGATTGTGAAAAATATCAATATTTCCTCCCCGGGAAAAAAGATCCCATAATTACGCAGTGGGTGGCTAAAATTGTAGATTTCCCTATTAAGGCTTGCTATCACGAAGAGAATAAATGTTGGGAGATGACCAACATTCAAAAAGTTGCGGTAGATGAGAGTATCTTTCAGGTTCCTAAAGATTTTAAACATATGACCGTAAAGTCGTTGGAAAAAGGGGAACCGCCCAAAGCAGTAGCCCAAAAGCCATCTACGCCTAAAGAGGAAACAGCTATGCTCATCGATATGGCCAAATTAGCTTACTATAAAGGGTATAAGGCTAATGCAGCTGCGCAGCTTAAGTATGCCTTAATGGCTGTATGGCAAGAGTTACCATTCACGGTGGCCAAAGTACGCTTGGTCAAAGAAGATAAAAGTTTTGAACAAAGAGCAAACAATATCTATAACGCTGGTGAGCGAATATACATAGCTTGCTATGTTCTTGGTTACCAGTTCAAAGATGACCGAGCTCAAATAACTTCTGACTATTATTTTTTAGATTCTAAAGGAAAGGAACTATTGAGTCAAAAAAAATTCGGCAATTTTAAATGGGAAACAACACTTCCCGATCCTGAAACCCAGCTGAATTTTAATTTCCGTTTTACCGGCGTTCCTGCTGGAAATTATACGCTTAAGGTAGTCCTTCATGACGAATTTTCAGGCAGCAGCGTTGAGTTTGCCGAAAAAATTGTTTTTAAATGAATTTATTGCTCGAAAAATAGTCTTGATAGATTTATTAAATATGACTTTAATAGTCATAAGAATTTCAACAATAAAAGGACCACGATGAAAGTAGCAGCTGTTTCAAAATTAAAGGCCTCTTTAAGTGAATATTTGAATCAAGTTAAGGCTGGAGAAGAAGTTTTAATTACAGAAGGAACACCGAAAAAAATTGATCAAAAAATTATGAAATGGGAAGGAAAAGGAGGGAAAGATAATGCCTATTCAAGATTTGATTGGCAAAGAAATTCCGACTTTTGAAATGCCTATTGAACGGGGAAAAATTAGAGAATTTGCAGCCGCTATCGGAGACGATAATCCCATCTATTATGACCTGGAATACGCTAAAAAAACTAAATTCGGCGGCATCTTAGCTCCGCCAACTTTTACCACCACTAAGTCTTTCTGGCGCATTGGGGGCACCAATCAGGAAATTGCTGGATTGGACAACCGGTTTGTTTTGCACGGCGAAGAAGAATATGAATATTTTGCGCCCATTTTAGCCGGGGATACTTTAACCTGTAAAGGTCGCATTGCTGACGCCTACGAAAAACCCGGCAAGAGAGGCGGTAAGATGATTTTTGTAGTTTTTGAATTTAATTTTTTCAATCAACGGAAGGAAAAAGTTCTTACTTCGCGGTCAACCCTTATTCAAACGGGCGGAGTGGTAAAGGAATAAGACTAATGATTGATGTGCACAGCATTTGAAAAAGGAGAGAGAATATGGAACCTAAAGTTCTTTTTTTTGAAGATGTTCGCGAAGGAGATGAAGCTCCTTCCTTGGTCATTCCCCATATCACCCGCACCCAGATTGTGAAATATGCCGGTGCTTCTGGAGATTTCAATCCCATCCACCACGATGAAATTTATGCCATCCGGGCGGGTAATGAAAAAGTCTTCGCTATGGGCATGCTTACGGCGGGCTTTTTAAGCCACATGATCACCGACTGGGTTGGCGATGGTAATCTGCGGCGCTACAAAGTGCGTTTTACGACCCGCATTTGGCCGGGTGACACCGTTACCTGCAAAGGTAAGGTCACCCGGAAATATGCCGAAGGCGGAAAGAATTTCATTGAAGCTGAAGTTTTTGCCGAAAACCAGCATGGTGAAAAAGCGGTCACTGGTTCTTTTGTGGCTGAACTACCCTCCCGTCTTAAATCTTAAAAAGCCCGCTCGTATATTTTTTCAATATCTTTTACAGAGAGCAATCGTGGAGAACGCGAGAGCAATCTCTGTTCTTTATGCGCTTCCACGGCCCAACGGGGCACCTTATTCTTATCCGTAATATTCAAATCTGTTAAAGAAGTTGGCAGATCAACACTTTGCAATAAATGTTTGATTGCTTCTAAGGCTCGGGTGGCAGCTTCTCGAGCAGGGAGGCTGTCTATCTTCTCCCCCATGGCCATGGCCAGCTTGACCATTTTTTCTTGTTTGGCTACCATAATTCCTTCAAAGCAGGCTAAGAGGAGCGCGCTTAAGGTAATGCCATGAGGAGTATGGTATTCGCCTCCCACAGGGTAGGCCATGGCATGCACAAGACTCGTCCCGGAATTATTAAGAACTATACCGGCCATCAAACTGCCCATGGCCATGTAATAGCGGGCTTCTAAATTTTGGCCGTCGGCAAAAGCAGGGCCGAGCCAGCGGGTAATAATAGAAACAGCTTCCAAAGCTAAGGCATCAGTAATGGGGTTAGCATTTTTGGAAAGGAAGGGCTCAGCCGCATGGATGAAAGCATCTATGCCCGCACTTGCTGTGACTCGCGGCGGGCAACTTATAGTTAACATAGGGTCTACAATAGCTACATTTGGTAATAAGGCAGATGAGGCCACGGCCTTCTTTACATTTACTTCCCGATCAAGGAAAATGGCGTGTTTGGTTACTTCTGCCCCTGTTCCCGAGGTCGTAGGGATAATAATTGTGGGCTTGCCGCGCTTGGGTACTTTTTCCCGTCCGAAATAATCTTTGGTTTTCCCCGGATTAGTCACCAAAGCTGAGGCCATTTTGGCCACATCTAAAATACTTCCTCCTCCCAAGCCAATGATTACATCAAATTTTCCTTGGCGGGCGATTTCTGCTGCTTCTTCCACCACACTGGTGGCTGGCTCAGGAGTATCCCTTCCCTGGATATTAACTTCTATATCTATAGATTCTGATTTCAGAGAAGATAAAGCTTTCTCCAAGATACCTGCTTCTTTGACATGAGGCCCGGTTATTAAGAGAACTCGCCCCGCGCCTAATTTCTTTGCTTGTTGTCCCAGCTGTTGGATAGTATCCATCCCGAAGATAATAGATGGAGTGGCGAACTGTATCGTCTGAAACATCTTTTTTTAATCTCCTTTTCCATTTTTTTCAAAAAAAGAGGACCTAAAAATTAGGCCCTCTTTTAATTTCTTAAATTTTCTTTTTTAAACTTTATTTAGATTAGTAATGTTTGCTAATTCCTCTAACACTGTAATGACCACGGAAGCTTCCATTTCTCCTTTTCCTCGGTTCTTAGCCGCCTTCACAATCTCGCGGGTAATACTCCCCGTAGGAAGAACTGCCCCCACTTCATCAGCCAGTTTGATGGCGGTAGATAAATCTTTATACATGTTGTTTAGAGAAAACCCCGGAGCAAATTCATGCTTAATCATCCTGAGCCCCCTCGTTTCCATAGCTCCAGTACGGGCACCGCCGACCGAGGTAATTTCCATTACTTTAATAGGATCAATACCTGCTTTTTGAGCCAGAACTAAGGCTTCGGCTACAGCTTGGATGGCTATGCCCATAATCAAGTTATTGATCAACTTGAGAGTAGTTCCTTTCCCATTTTCACCTACGTGAATAATCTTCACGCCCATCTTTTCAAAAATAGGCATACAGGCCGCAAAAGTATCTTTAGGGCCGCCGACCATTATGCCCAATTTTCCTTCGGCAGCTACTTTCGGATTTCCGGTAACGGGGGCATCCAGCATTATTACCCCTTTTTCTTTAGCTCGCGTGGCAATTGATCGCGACATTTCCGGAGCAATACTGCTCATATCAATCAAAATTAATCCTGGATGCGCTCCTTCCAAGACCCCATTTTTCCCGCAGACCACCTCTTCCACTGCTGCCGAGTCAGTAACCATGGTAATCACTACTTCAGATGCTTGAGCTACTGCTTTCGGCGAGTCAGCCCAATTTGCGCCAGCTTTAAGGAGAGGTTCTGCTTTTTCTTTTGTCCTGTTCCACACAGTTAAGGAGTATCCCCCATCCAACAAACGTCGGGACATTTCTCTTCCCATGAGGCCTAAACCGATAAAACCTATATTTTTCATGATATCTCCTTAGAATTTTCACCAATCTTATAATTTATTGAACTTTACCGATATTTCGGACAGCCCGAGCTAACCTCTGGGCATCCTTCTCCCAGAAAACCTTAAATTCATCAGCATCTAAATATGAAATGGGTGTATCCATCTTCTCCATGGCTGATTTGAATTCTGGAGATTTCACAGCTTCCTTAACTGCCCCCCGCAAAATCCTGATCACCCCGGAAGGAGTAGCGGCTGGGGCAAAAAATCCGGACCAAATATAAAATTCCACATCTTTATATCCCAGCTCCATAAGCGTGGGGATATCAGGAAAAGCAGCTAATCTCTTTGCTCCCCAACAGGCCAAAACCCGGAGAGTTCCCGCTTTAATATGGGAGATAGCTACGTTCGGCCCAAGAGAGGAGGTATCAACATGCCCGCCCAAAAGAGCAGTTAAAGCCGGACCACCTCCCGCAGTGGGAATATGCCTAAGTTTAATTCCCGCTGCATGAGCAAACATCTCCATCGCCACGTGCATAGTGCCATAAACGCCGGAGGAACTGTATTTTATTTCATTGGGCCGCTTTTTAGCATCAGCTACGAAATCTGCTACAGTTTTCCAGGGCGCTTCATTTCTAACTACAAAAATCGTTGGGTCGGCAGTTAGCAGAGCAATGGGGGCAAAGTCTTCCATTTTATAGGTCTTTGGTCGGCCAAAAAGTTCATCTACCACTGGCATGACTGAAATGCTGGAAAGAGCCACCATTAAAGTATAACCATCTGGTTTACTTACGGCCGCCGCCTGCATACCCACTGCCCCGCCAGCACCGCTTTTATTCACTACCACTACGGGCTGTTTAAGAATTTTTTCTAAAGAGGCAGCAAGAGGACGAGCAACCAAATCAGCCACTCCACCGGGAGGGAAAGGGACGATAACTTGGATGGGTCTTGTTGGATAAGCTTCCTGAGCTTTTCCTATTCCCGGGGTTAAAGCAAAGAAACAAATTGTTGCTACTACCGCCATTATTTTTCTTATTTCCATTTTTTATCCTCCTCGTTTAGTTTAATTATTTGCTGGTTTATTTCGCCAGTCTTGATAGCAAGTAATTTTTTTATCCTTTCGCTAATCGGTCTCTCCAGTCCATCCCTTTGCGGATTAAAGGAATTATAGCCAGAATAACCATAACTAAAGCTCCGGAAAGAAAAATGATAGAAATTGGCCGTTGGACAAAAATGACATAACTCCCCGCGGACATCGCTAGCGCTTGGCGGAGGCTCATCTCAATGGTTTGGGCTAAAACTACGCCCAATACAATGGGAGCAGTTTCAAAGTCAAATTTCCGTAAAATATATCCCAAAAGCCCCATTATTGCCATAATTCCTACATCAACCAAACTGGTGTTAACTGCGTATACCCCCACAATACAAAGCATAAGGATAGTCGGATAAAGAATTTTATATGGTATGCGCAAAAAATTAACAAAGAGTCCCACCAATGGCAAATTTAAAAGCAAAAGGATCAAATTGCCCACGTACATACTGGCAATGAGCCCCCAAAAAATTATCGGCGAATCTTTTATAAGTAGAGGGCCAGGGTTAATGCCATGAACCATTAATGCGGCCAACAATACTGCTGGAATAGGCCCTGTAGGTACACCTAAAGCGAGCATCGGGACTAATGCTCCACAACTTGCGGCATTATTTGCCGATTCTGGCCCGGCTACTCCTTCTATTGCTCCTTTACCAAATCGTTCTGGATGTTTAGAAACCCTTCTTTCTACAGCATATGATATAAAAGTAGAAATGATATGCGCTGATCCAGGAATGATCCCGATCAAAAATCCCAGAACTGTTCCTCTTCCTATGGGCGCAATTGAGTCCTTAAATTCTTGTCGTGAAGGAATAAGGTCTTTCAAGCGGGGTTTTAATACCTCCGGGCGAACTGGTTGTCCTGCGGTAGCTAAGATTTCTGCTATCCCAAAAAGGCCAACGGCTACTGGGACAACTCCAATACCATCCCCTAAAGCAACAATCCCATAAGAAAAACGAAAATAACCTGTAAAATGATCAATGCCGATCATACCCAGGAGAAGTCCTAAAACTATCATAGCTAAATTTTTAATCATCGATCCCCCAGTCATATAACCGAGGACTAAAAGGCCAAGGATCAAAAGAGAAAAATATTCTGGAGGGCCAAAGCCAAGGGCGAATTTGGCTAATGTAGGAGCCATAAACATAAGGCCAATAACGCTTAGGGTGCCAGCAATATAAGAACCGATAGCAGAGATAGCTAAAGCAGGGCCCGCTCGTCCTTTTTGCGCCAAAGCATAGCCATCAATACAAGTCATTACTGAAGCTGCCTCTCCTGGAATTCTCATCAAAATAGAAGTGGTAGAACCTCCATACATAGCTCCGTAATAAATCCCAGCCAAAAGAATAAGTGCTGATGTGGGGTTTAAACCAAAGGTAGTCGGCAAAAGTAAACTAATTCCGGCCAAAGGGCCTACCCCCGGAAGTACGCCTACTAATGTGCCAATGAGACAACCCATAAAAGCATAAAAAAAGTTCATTGGAGTTAAGGCGGTAGCAAAACCCAGGTATAAGTTCTGAAGCGTCTCGGCCATTAAAATCCTAAACCTCCTCGGGGCAAAATAACTTTTAGCAAATTATCAAAAAGCCAAAAGGAACCAAAGGAAAGTCCAAAACTTAAGCTGAGGGTAAGCCACCATTTAAGACGCTCCATTACCCCGAACAAAAAGACTAAAATAAGAAAAATAGTAATTCTGTATCCCAGTGACTCTAAGAAAAAAGTTGCCAAAAGGCAACAAACAAAGATGGCTGTAGCGTGACGTCCTTCCACCCAAGATAAGGAGCGCAAAGGAAGTGAAGACCGCCCCCGAATAATCAAGATTATCGCCAAAAGGGCTAAAAAAGAAGCTAAGATTAATGGCAAATATCCTGGTCCAGGAACACTATGAGTGCCTAAAGGTAATTTTCTATCTTCCCAAGCTATAAATAAAGAAAGGATAAGAAGAGCTATTCCACTGACTCTATCTATGGTCATTGATCTTTTTCGAACTTTAAAAAAAATTATTAACTAAACTTTTCTACCAAGAAGTTGAAGAAACTTTCAAACCGCCTACGAAATCTCCAGAATGTGCTTTTTTATAGTCTCCAAGTGCTCCTTCATGATCTTTTCAGCGCGTTGGGCATCCCGATCTTTTAAAGCTTCCACTAAATCTTTATGTTGTTGAAAGTAAGTTTTTTTTCTTTCTTCGTTCAATGATGCTTCTTTCAGAATTCCCCATACATTACTCTGCCTTATTTTATGAATAATCAAAAAAAGTGAGATCAAAATATTATTATCCGTAGCTTTGGCTATTGCCAAATGTAATTGTTCGTCCCAAATTTCAAATTCTGAGGTCTTGGTTGCTTCCTGAGAACGTTGCAGATAGCTTTCCATTTGGGATAATTCTTGAAGAGAGGACCGCAAAGCAGCTAGCGCTGCCAGCCTGGGCTCTAATATTAAGCGGGCTTCCATAATTTCCGAAGGGTTGGTCATGGCATGAAGAGAGGATATGCCCTCCTGCCCGGTATTGGGCTTTGGACCGAGAAAGGTTCCCCGCCCTACATGGCGCCAAATTAATCCTTCATTCTCCAAAGCCATTAAAGCCTTGCGTAATGCTGAGCGGGAAACACCCAACTCTACTGCCAAAGTTCGTTCTGGAGGCAACTTTCCATTGACAGCAATCTTTTCATTTTCCAGAATGCTTTTTAGCTTTTCTATGATATTTTGGGAAGAATGCCTAAGCGCGGCCATGTATGGTTCTTATCCTTTATTTAACCAATTTTTACCAATAATTTATAAAACGCCTATTTTAAGAAAAAAAATACCAATTTTTTTAGAAAAAAGCAAACAATATTTTATCGTTAATAAAGATCAATTTTAAACCAATTATTGATTGGTATTTGCTTTTTATTATATTAATCTATGATTTGCTCCATTTTGAGTTACAAAAATTTTATTGATTTACTTCTTTCCCTTTTGGTTAAAGCTGCCATGAGATTTGAAATTAATGGAAGATAGTGATGTTACCATTTTGAGCTTTAGAGAAATTTTTCCAAATTAATAAGGGAATTTCAATTTATCGATCATCTAAAATATTTAGTTTTCCTAAATCTTTCAGAACTTGGGCAATCTCAGTTAAAGCTGCTTCTTTTAATGGTTGTAAAGGGGGAATAGGTACTCCAACTGAAAATCCCTGAAGTTCCAGGCAAGCTTTAATACAAGGTGCCAAAGAATATTTTTGGAAAATATAGTTTATTTTCCATAGGCGCTTTTGGAGTGTAATTGCCTCTTCCCATCGCCGCTGCTGGGCAAGTTCATATAGGCGAACACTTTCCTCTGGAATCACACAAGATGGTCCAGCCATCCAGCCCACCCCGCCAAACATCATGACCACTAAAGGAATATGGGCTGAGGCACTAAAGACTTTTATCTTTCCTTCTAGTCTACTCATCATGGTTAAGAGATTTCCCGTATTGGCCGAAGCATCTTTTAAGTACCGAATATTGGGCACAGAGGTCAAAGTCTCTATTACTTCCAGGGATAAATTAGTCGCTGAAAAACTCGGGTTGGTGTATAAAACAACCGGGCAGGAGACCGCTTCGGCAATACTCCGAAAATAAGCTATGGTGCCTTCGGGAGAGACTGGAAAGTATGTTTCCATAATGGCTAAAATCCCATCAACCCCAATCTTTTCCATTTCTTTGGCCTGACGAACTGCCTCCCGAATGGAAGTATGGGCCACTCCCGCCACCACGGGCACCTTTCCCTCATTAGCTTCTATAACTACCTCGACCACTTTTTGCCTTTGGGGCCAGGTTAAGTAGGCGAACTCACCGGTACTCCCCAGGGGAGTTAGCCCATGAACCCCTTTAGTTATTAAATGCTTTACCAATGATTTAAGGACCACCTCTTTTACCTTGCCTTCTGCATCAATGGGAGATACTAAATAGGGAAAGACTCCGGCAAATTCTTTTTGAGCCATACTTCCTCCCTTTAAAGTATTCTACGTCCTTAAAGTTTTCTTGATTTTGTTTCCAAATTAAAATAAATTATTTAAAAATTTTTCTCCACTCCTTTTTAAAAATGTAAGGAGCCAGCATTTTTCAGAATGGGAAATAAAAAATTTTTAAAACCACAAGATGCTCTTCGGCAAGCCATTAAGCCAGGTGATCGAATATTCTTCTCTATAGCCTCTGGACAGCCCCAAACTCTTCTGCAAGCCTTGGCTGAAGATTTCGAATATTACCATAATGTAGAAGTTTTTAGCGGTTACATGCTTACTGAACATCCCCTGGCCAAAAAAGAATTCGCTTCTTCTTTTCGCTGCTTTAGTTTTCAAATCAGCCCGCCTTTGCGCAAAGCTTGGGCCGAAGGACTAATTCAATTCATACCCGCCCGCATCTCAGAGATCCCGCGCCTGCTTTCACGTGACGGCCCTTTTCCGGTTGATGTGGTCTTAGTGCAAGTAGCTCCCCCCGATAAAGAAGGAAGGTTCAGCTTGGGAGTTTCGACAAGCCAGGCCTTCCCTTTGGCCTGGCAGGCGCGCAAGGTCGTGGCGGAAGTAAATGAAAATGCTCCGCGCACTTTTGGCCCTTGCTTCCTCTCTGCTGATCAAATTCATTATTTGGTGGAGTCCAACAACCAGCTAATTCCTTATGCCGATATTCAAATTGGCGATACGGAAAAAAAAATAGCTGAATACGTGGCCGAACTCATTCCTGATGGAGCAACCATCCAAATGGGCATCGGCAATCTGCCTACGGCTATTCTCCAGCTCCTGGAGGGGAAAAAAGATTTGGGAATTCATTCGGGAATGCTCTCCGATGCCGTGGTAGACTTGGTGGCCAAGGGGGTTATAACTAATCGTAAAAAAAGTATCTATCCAGGGAAAATTGTAGCTGGTGAATTAATTGGTACAGAAAAATTGTTTCGCTTCGCACATGAAAATCCTTTTTTGGAAATGTATGGAGCAGAAGTGAGTCATAATGCTCAGCTCATTGGTCATATAGACAATTTCGTAGCCATTAATTCTGCTTTGGAAATAGACCTTTCTGGCCAAATCAATGCTGAATCCCTTAATGGGGAGCAGGTAAGTGGTGTTGGAGGGCAGTTTGACTTTGTAGAAGGGGCTTATTACTCTCGAGGAGGAATTTCCATAACAGCCCTTAATTCTTCTGCTGCTCAAGGCAAAATTTCCCGTATCGTACCTTATCTCCCCCCGCAAGCAACAGTTACCATACCCCGTTACATGGCCGATATAGTGGTTACTGAACATGGAGTAGCCAGGTTGCGCGGAAAATCTCTCTCTCAGCGGGCGGAAGCTTTAATTTCTATTGCCCATCCCCATTTTCGAGACAGCCTCTGGGAAGCATTTAAAACCAAAAAACATGGAAAATTCTGAAATCTCGCGAATTTGGAAAGAATTAACTAATTTTCGTAAACAAGAAATCCCCTTACTCTTAGGCATAACAGGTGGAATTGCCAGTGGTAAATCTACTGTAGCCGAGATGTTTGCAAAATTAGGAGCCCCTGCTATTGATTTTGACCAGCTAAGCAGGGTTGTGGTTGAGCCCGAGAAACCAGCTTGGAGAGAAGTAATTGCTTATTTTGGAAAAGATATCACTTTCCCGGATGGGCATATTGACCGGAAAAGACTCTCGCAAATTGTCTTCCAGAATATAGAAAAAAGGAAAAAATTAGAGAGCTTGGTCCATCCATGGATTTTTGCGGAATTTCTTAAGAGACTAAAAGAAATAACTCTTAAGGTAGAGAACAAAATAATCCAGGTCATTGTCCCGCTTCTCTTTGAAGCTAACCTGCAACACCTTTTTCACAAAATCCTATTAGTTTATATACCTCCAGAAATGCAGATGGAAAGATTAATGAAAAGAGATCAAATTACCCGTGATTTGGCTGCAAAAATGATTTCCGCTCAATGGCCTATCGATCAAAAACGAAGATTAGCTGATTTTTTAATAGACAATTCTGGTTCCCTCATCGAAACTGAAAAGCAAGTACAGGCGATTTGGGAAACCTTGCAAAATTTAGTGACCAAAAATAAACTTACCTAAAGGAAATCTCCTTCTCCAGGATTTGATTTTCATTCATACTCTTCAAACCCTTAATCTGCTGGATAAGATTGTTTATTTTCAGATTATAATTCCGGCGTTCAAAAGATTTGCTCACGATAGCTACAATATCCGCCACATTAAAAGGTTTGGAGATAAAATCTCCGGCCCCATACCGAATAACTTCTTGGGCATTCTTCAACGTGCCATAGCCGGTAACGATAATGACTTCTACATCGCTCTTTATTTTTTTTATTTCTTTCAAGACCTCGATCCCCGATAGTCCGGGCATATTTAAATCCAAGGTTACCAAATCAATATTCTCTTTTTCGATTATCTCTAACGCCTCTTTGCCATTTGCAGCGGTGAAAATATTATAAATAGGTTTTAAAATCATCCGTAAAGATTCTCGAGGCCCGGCTTCGTCATCAACTATTAAAATTGTTCCCCTATTTTGCGCCATAAAAAGCTCCTCGAAGTATTTTAAATTTTTAATAGTCAAATTTTTAGCTGCAATTTTTATGCCCTGAACGGAATGTAAACAGTGAGTTATAACTATTTGATTTATCAGAGCTTTTTAAACAAAAAAGATATTCTGGCTTTTTTTAAAAAAGAAGCAGGCTGAAAAATGTCAAATTTATAACAGATTATGTTAGATTTATGAAATGCCAAAGTAAGGCTTGCGTCTGCCTGAGCCAGGCCTGAATTTATCAACCACCTTCAGTTTCAAAGGTGAACGGCGCTCAAGGAAAAAATCTATTGCTTAGCTTCTTTCTATTTAGTAAACTAAGGCAAAATCAAATATAAGGAAAATTAAAGGAGAAATTTATGCTGCCTATTGTTTCTTTAAAAGGTACTCCTAAGGAGGTTGGATCTCAGTATGGTTCTGCGTGTCGAGAAATGATTAAAAAAAATATAGACCTTTATTTTCGGCTTTTTAAATATTACGCCAACCTCAACTACCAACAGTCCTGCCAATTAGCCCAACTTTTTATACCCGTCATCCAAAAATTTGATCCTGAACTTTTGGAAGAGATCGAAGGAATTGCGGCAGGAGCAGGAGTAGCTAAAGAAGAAGTGCTAGCGCTTAATGTGCGCACGGAATTAATGTATCCTGATAAGTTGGCTACTGGAGGCGAATGTACTTCTATCGCAGCTCTGCCGCCGGCCACTTTATCGGGGGAAGTCTTAATTGGGCAAAATTGGGATTGGAAACCTCACCTTAAAGAGACCACGGTTATCTTAGAAATTGAACAAATAAATAAACCCAAAGTAATTACGCTCACCGAAGCAGGGGTGGTAGGCAAAATTGGATGCAATTCGGCGGGGTTGGGAGCTTGCTTAAATATTTTAAAAGCGCCGGTGGAAAAAGTTGGTCTACCTATTCATATCCTGATGCGGGGAATATTGAAATCCCCCAGTATGGGAGATGCTATAGCTAAAATAGTATCCATGGATCGAGGATCAGCAAATAACTGCCTCATAGCGCACCGCGACGGTCTGGCTATGGACTTTGAAATGGCTCCGACGACTTTAGACTTTTTTTATCCCCAAAATGGAGTACTTGTGCATACAAATCATTTCAATTCTGACCTTCTTAAGCCGCTGGATGGGAATTTGCCGCAATATCCTGACACTCTCCTGCGTTACGGAATAGCGCAACAAAAATTATCTTCCCGACTTGGGAAAATTACCAGCACCGATTTTCAAGAAGTCTTCCGCGATCACTTCAACTTCCCCAATTCCATTTGTCGTCATCCTGATGGACGCGAACATGAATTAGCCCAGGCGCAAACTGTGGTTTCGATTATTATGAATTTGACGAAAAAAGAAATTTATGTAGCTGAGGGCCCAACCTGTCAAGGGGAGTATGGAACTTTAAATTTTTCTAATTTATAAAAATTTTAAGGAGGAGGGACAAATGAACATTAAATTCAAAAATTTAATTTTTTTTGCCTCTTTCATTTTATTTATCCCCGGCCTTTGGGCCTGGGGAGCAGAATTTCCTACCAAGCCAGTAACCC
>Ga0209102_1000556_pt1 | contig 24278 bp, 23 predicted proteins | sample ConPoolayeHmetaG_FD_185483 | JGI IMG/M metagenome (GOLD analysis project Ga0209102, IMG submission 185483) | Hot spring microbial mat communities from California, USA to study Microbial Dark Matter (Phase II) - Cone Pool mat layer H metaG... ...
TATTGGAACTGTTGCCGCGAAAAAATATGATGTTGAAGCGTGGATGCCAGCTCAGAATGGTTATAGGGAGATAATTTCGTGCAGCAATTGTACTGATTATCAGGCTAGAAGGTTGAATATAAGGTATAGAGAGAGAGAAGGTGAAGCTCCTAAAGGATTTGTGCACACATTGAATTCTACAGCTGTAGCCACAGGCAGAACAATTGTTACAATATTAGAGAATTATCAGCAAGAAGATGGTTCTGTTATTATTCCTAAGGTCTTGAGAAAATATATGAGTGGCATTGAGAAAATAGACCCTAAACGGTAAAACTTTTAATACTCTTGTGCGAATTCTGAAGCTACATTTGGAGGATTAAGGTGTCTTCAAAAACAAAACGTGTAAGGGATAAGTGGCGAAGCAAATCATGGTACACTGTTATGGCTCCTGCATACTTCGGAAATGTTGAATTGGGAGCTGTGCCAGCAGACGAGCCGGAGAAAATCATCGGGAGAGTTATTGATGCTACCTTGTATGATGTTACAAACGATTTTGCACATCAATACTTGAAAATGTTTTTCCAAATCACCGAAATTGATGGCAAAACAGCCAAAACAACCTTTAAGGGGCATGAATATTCACGTGATTATCTGCGAAGTTTAGTTAGACGAAGAACAACAAAGGTTGATGGGCTTTTTAATGTAACCACTAAAGATGGATACAAGTTGCGGGTGGCAGTTTCTGCTTTTTCGCTCTCCAGAATTCGAACTTCGCAAGAAAAAGAAATTCGTGCAATAATGGATAGAATTATTAAAGAAAAATCTTCCACTTTAACATTAGACCAATTTGCTCAAGAAATGGTTTTGGGGAAAATTGCCTCAGATATTTATAATGAGGCTAAGAAAATAGTCCCCTTAAGACATGTTGGCATTAGGAAATCAAAACTAGTAATGCAATTGGCACAGCTTCCTATGCAGAAGGCTAAATAATTAGTCTTTCAAAAGACTTCTGCCATATTCAAAACCTTTTTCAAAAGCCATCAGATTTAGTTCTTCTGTGCCTTTTGGTATATTCAGCTTAATAGATTCTTTGAGTGCATCCTTATTCAATATACCCGTTAAGGCAACAAAGGCGCCTAGCATGACTATGTTTGCAACAATTTTTCTTCCAAGTTCTTCTGCGATTTTTGTGGCTGGAATTTTGAATACTTTTATGTTAGCCAAATCTTTTTCATGTGGGATCATGTCTGGATCCATGATAATTGTTCCATTTGCCTTTACGTCTTCTGCATATTCATTGTAAGCGTGTTGGGACATCACAATGAGTATGTCTGGTTCAACAACTTTGGGAAAGTCAATTTCTTCTTCTGAGATTACAACTTCTGATTTGCATGCTCCGCCTCTTGATTCTGGACCGTAAGATTGTGTTTGAACAGCGTTTTTTCCACCGTGGATGCATGCTGCTGCGGCTGTGATTATTCCAGACTTAATTATTCCCTGCCCACCAAAACCCGCAAATCTGATTTCAATCCGCATGCTAAATTCACCATTCTACTGCTTTCTCGTTAATTTGAGCTAATTTCTCATGGAAGAATTTTTCATAACTCACTTTTGTTACGTTTACAAATTCACCAACAACAATCTTTTCAGATGTAATTTCGGCTTTTGAGGGATCGGAAAAGTTTTCTACCACTGAAGATCTTCTGAACCATTCCATCATTTCCAGACCAGTACGCATCTTGTTTTGTCTACCAAAAATTTCTGGGCATGGTGAAACCACTTCGATGAAGCAGAATCCTTCTTTCTGTAACATTCGCTTAATTGATTGCGTCAGTCTTCTCACGTGAAGCGTGGTCCATCTTGCCACGTATGTTGCACCAGACGCAGCTGCTAAATGCACAAGATTGAACGGGTGCTCAATGTTTCCATAAGGTGTAGTGTTTGTTATTGATTCAAGAGGTGTTGTAGGACCTTGTTGCCCTCCAGTCATTCCATAGTTAAAATTGTTGGCACAGATGACTTTAATTCCAATGTTTCTTCTCGCCGCATGTATAAAATGGTTTCCTCCTATAGCGAATAGGTCGCCATCTCCACTTATCACCACAACTTCCAATTCTGGATTTGCCAACTTGACTCCGGTAGCAAACGGGATTGCACGTCCATGTGTCGTGTGAAAGGAATCTGCGTTAGTATAGCCTGCAGTGCGTCCAATACACCCTATGCCAGAAACGACCACCAGCTTATCTAAATCTAGCTGCAACTCATCTAATGCGTGAACAAAACAGTTTAATACAATACCATTACCACAGCCAGAACACCAGATATGCGGCATCATTGCCGAACGCAAATATTTCGAGAAAGGATGGGGCAGTTCTTGAACCATTAAGCATTCCTCCTTATTGACTCGAATATTTCCTTGGGTGTATGTGGTTCTTCACCTAACTTTGAAAGAAAAGACACAGGTGTCGTTTTTGCAGCTCTTTGAACTTCTCGAACAATTTGTCCACAATTCATTTCTGGAACAACAATCGCCTTAGTTTGATTAGCTATTTTCGCAACTGGTTTTTCTGGGAAAGGCCAAAGCGTGATTAAGCGTAAAAGCCCTGCCTTTATCCCTGCCTCCCGCGCCTTTCTTACTGCACTTAGTGCTGCTCTTGCCACTATTCCATAAGCAACAACAGCGACATCAGCATCTTCAAGCATGACTTCCTCAACCTTTACAATTTTATCCTCATTTCGGCTGATCTTTTCACAGAGCCGCTTGACAAGCTTGGCTTGAACTTCTGAACTTTGCGTTCTTGGATATCCCATTTCATCATGCGTCAATCCTGTGGCGTGAAATCGATAGCCTTCACCAAAACAAGCCATTGGAGGGACCAGATCATCGTCAGGCACGAAAGGTCCATATTTTCCTGGTGAGGCACTCGGTTTTTTACGATTCACTATTTTTATCTCTGAAGCATGAGGCACTACGACTTTTTCCCACATATGAGCAACAATCTCATCCCCCATCAAAAGCGTTGGAACTCTATACGCCTCAGCTAAGTTAAATGCTTCAATTGTTAAGTTGAACATTTCCTGTACAGAAGAAGGTGAAAGGGCTATTGTGGCATAGTCTCCATGAGAACCCCACTTTGCCTGCATTACATCTTGTTGTCCAGGCAATGTGGGTTGCCCGGTGCTTGGTCCACCACGCATGATATCCACTATGACGCATGGAGTTTCTGTCATAGCAGCCAAGCCTATGTTCTCCTGCATAAGACTAAAGCCAGGTCCAGAAGTCGCAGTCATAGCCTTTAATCCAGCATAAGAAGCACCAATTACTGCTGCAATTGATGCTATTTCATCTTCCATTTGAATATAAATTCCTCCAAGTTCTGGCATTCTTCTGGATAGATGCTCAGCAATCTCTGTTGCGGGAGTTATTGGGTAACCTGCGAAAAATCTGCATCCAGCAGCTAGGGCGCCTTCCGCACATGCAATGTCGCCGTTCATAAAATGGACGCCTGAAAGTAATGCTCTTTTTTTGGTCATGTTAACATGCCTCTTTGCATGGTTTTTCAACAACGAATATTGCAAAATCTGGGCAAACTGCAGTGCAGAAGCTGCATATGATGCATTTGCTTTCATCCACAATTTTCGGAGGATGAACTCCTCTTGCATTTATTTCTTGTGATTCCTCTAAAACTTTTTTTGGACAGTATTCTATGCAGAATCCACAGCCTTTACACTGGTCGCTAATAATGTGAATTTCTGCTTTCGGTTTTTTTACTTTTTTGCCGTCAAGTGGTTCATGCATAATTCTTTCAGGCATATTCAATTTCCCTCTGAGGCTTTTTGAAAAATTTTCTTTGCTTTCTCAATTTCTTCTTGCCTGATGTTTTCCACTATTTCTTGCATTTCAAGAATTTTGGACGCAAATCTCTCGCCCTCTGCTGCAGAAGCCCAAAGTAACTGTAATCTTTCCTTTGCCAATCCGTTTTGCTCCATCTTCTTCCATAGGCGTTCCACACGCTTTTGCGTATGATAGTTGGCGTTTATGTAGTGACAATCTCCCGGGTGGCAACCAGCAACCAAAACTGCAGCAGCTCCTTTTGCAAATGCTCTTTCAACAAATTTTGTAGCCACACGTCCAGAACACATAGTTCTAATAATGCGCACGCTTGGAGGATACTGCATTCTGCTGACTCCTGCAAAATCCGCACCAGCATAAGCACACCAGTTGCAACAAAAAGCCACAATCTTTTTTTCTGCATTATATTCTGTGACAGCGTCTATCTGCGCCATGATTTGTTCGTCAGTAAAGTGATTCTGTGTTAAAGCACCGAACGGGCATTCAGCCGCGCAGGTTCCGCAACCGCCGCAAGCAGCCTCTATTATTTCAATTCGCTTGAGCTCCCTATTCAACGTTATTGCATTGTAAGGACAAACTTTTGTGCAAAGTCCGCATAACTTGCACTTTTCAGCATACGAAAGTGGTGTTATGGCTTCCACTGTTACTTTTCCCTTAGCCATCAATATGCCGGCACGAGCAGCTGCAGCACTTGCCTGGGTCACGCTGTCCTTTATGTCTTTTGGGGCTTCTGCGCAGCCAGCAAAGAATATTCCTCCTGTGGCAGCGTCAACTGGTCTAAGTTTTGGGTGAGCTTCCATGAAAAATCCATCTTGAGTTCTCGAAAGCGTTAATAGGCGTTGTATTATTTCGCTGTCTTTTCTCGGTTCTAAGCCTATAGAGAGGACCGTCATGTCCACATTTATTTTATACAATTCCTTCTGCAATGTGTTTTCTCCAACAAGCAAAAGATTACGAGTTTTTCTATCTTCAATTATATATGCTGGAAGCCCCCGAATGAACATGACGCCTTCTTTTCTTGCTCTTTTGTACAAGTCTTCAAAACCTTTTCCATAAGCTCGTATGTCCACATAAAAAACATAAAGTTCAGTTTCTGGCCAATGTTCCTTGATTAATAGACTGTCCTTTATTGTGTTCATGCAGCAAACATTGCTGCAATATAATCTTTTGTTTCTTTCTGAGCGGGAACCAACACACTGGATGAAGGCCACACGCTTAGGAATTTTCATGTCACTTGGTCTTATGAGGTGGCCGCTAGATGGTCCACCTGCGTTGATTAATCTTTCAAATTCGAGTGAAGTTATCACATTTGGATATTTACCATAGCCATATTGTGGCAACACTGAAGGGTCAAATACATCTGCACCTGTTGCCACAATTATCGTGCCTACCTCAAGCTCGACAGTTTCTGGTTTCATTTCAAAATCTATGGCTTGTCGTTCGCATGCTTTTATGCATTTGTCGCAAACTATGACGCCATCTTTGTTTAAGCATAGGGCCATGTCTATTGTAAATGTTGACGGAACTGCTTGGGCGAATGGCGTATAAATTGCATGTCTTATGGCTAAACCGACGTCAAACTCGTTTGGCGCAATAGTAGGGCAAACTTTTGCGCATTCGCTGCAAGCTGAGCAATCTTTTGTAACATATCTTGGTTTCTTCAATATTTTAATATGAAAATTGCCTATATACCCTTTAACTTCAACAACTTCACTTTGGGTTAACAATTCAATGTTTGGATGATGTCCTGCATCAGACATTTTGGGAGCAAGAATGCAGATGGAGCAATCCATTGTTGGAAAAGTTTTGTCTATTCGAGCCATCATCCCCCCGATGCTCGGTTCTTTCTCAACCAAATATACCTTATAGCCCGTATCAGCCAAATCCAATGCTGCCTGAATGCCAGCAATTCCACCTCCTATGATTAGGGCTTTTCGAATTATCGGCACTTCAATTTCTTCTGCTGGCTGAAGTAACGCAGCCTTTGCCACAGCCATTTTCACAAGGTCTTTAGCCTTTTCTGTTGCCGCTTCTATATCGTGTAAGTGAACCCAACTGCATTGTTCACGTATATTAGCCATTTCAAAAAGATACTTGTTTACTCCGGCTTCTTCACATGTTTTTCGGAATGTGGTTTCATGAAGGCGCGGTGAGCATGATGCCACTACTAAACGGTTGAGCCTATGCTCTTTTATGTCGTTTTTTATTTGTTCTTGTCCTTGGTCAGAGCATGTGTACCGATTGTCTTTGGCTAAAACAACATGCGGAAGAGTAGCGGCAAATTTTGCGACATCTTCGCAATGTACAGAACCAGCAATGTTTAAGCCGCAATGGCAGACGTAAACGCCAATTCGAATTTCTTCACTTTCAGGCTCTACCTTTTCCGTCATGGCATTAGTCCTCCTAGAGATTTTAAGTAATTCTCAATCGATTCAGCAGCACATTTCCCCGCTAAAATAGCCTCAATGACTGATGCAGGTCCAGTTACAGCATCACCGCCTGCGAAAACGCCTTTTAAACTCGTTTCCTTAGTTATTGGATCCACCCAAATGGTGCCATCATCATTCAATTCAATCTCTGTCGGCAAAAATTCCAAGTCAGGGATCTCGCCAATTGCAAAAATTACCATATCCGCTTTCTGCATAAACTCTGAGCCTTCTATCGGCACTGGTTTTCTTCTTCCAGTCTCATCAGGTTCACTTAACTGCATTCGAATACATTCAATGCCTGAAACTTTTCCATTTTCTCCCAGAATTTTTTTGGGTGCAACTAGAAACTCGATTTTTACACCTTCCACCTCTGCTTCTCTAATTTCCCAAGGGTTTGCAGGCATTTCCTCTCTTGACCTGCGGTACAAGATGATCACTTCATTTGCTCCAAGCTTTAGGGCAGTTCTAGCAGCGTCGATGGCTACGTTTCCACCACCAATCACGGCAACATTTTTTCCCACATTCACTTTTTCGCTGCGGTTTACATTCCATAGGAAGTCGAGAGCATAAACTACACCTTTCAAATCTCCGCCTTCAATCTTTAGCTTTTGGCTTTTGTGGGCACCGACACCGATGAAAATTGCTTTATAGCCTTGTTTCCATAAATCATCAAAACTCAAGTTTTTGCCAATTCTCATGCCAGTTTTTATTTCAACACCTAAATCTTTTATTAACTGAATTTGCTTGGTTAAAACTTGTTTCGGTAAGCGATATTCAGGTATGCACTTCCTTAACATTCCACCGGGCTCATTAAGAGCTTCAAAAACTGTAACTTCACACCCTTTTCTTGCTAGTTCCCATGCTATTGTTAGTCCAGCTGGTCCTGAGCCTATTAAGGCGATTCTTTGTCCAGAAGTTCCTCTTGGTTTCTTTTTTTTCGTTCGTTTTGCTTGTTCTTTATACAATTTTTCAATTTCAGCTAAGACTTTATCCATATTCAATGTTGCACGTTCTGGATGAAAACAAACAAAGGTTGCCACAAATGGTAAAGGAATATTTTCAACAATTTTGGAGAGGGCTTGTTCGAAAGGTCGCATATATCCCTGCTTTGCAGCAATTGTTCTAATGAAAAGGAAAATTTCAGGCAGTTTTAAAGCTTGTGGACAACGTTTATAGCAGCGGTAACACCATGCGCACAGCCAAAGCTCCTCTGAAGTCAAAACATCATTGGAGTTTAGGACAATTTTTTCTAACAGACTTCTAGGATTGTAATTTTTTCCAAGCAATTCAGCTACTGAGCAACTGGCTGTACAGATACCGCATTCGTTGCAGTATTTAAGTTTATCAACATCTAAAAGTCTTCTAATGTCTTCCTTGAAAATGCTGGTCTTTGATGTCCCCAAATGATGTGTCCTCTGTAATTTTGAGGATCATCAAAGATATAAAGGTTTACAAACGTAAAGGTTTATTTTCGCACGTAAAGCTATACATCCGACTCTAAGCTTGAATTGCCATAGGTGAATCGTTTTGGTCTCCTGAAGACGTGAATGCCGTTAAGCTCGTCAAATTTCTGAAAGCCTGCAGTTGCAAGTTTCTTAATCTCTTCAACTGTCGTGGCTGTAGCGACATCAAACTCGTCGTCTTTAAAGGCTATCATGTGTATGTATTTCATCGTGTTCATGATGCTTTTGTGTCTCAGAGCTTTTTTAACTTCTAAGACGTTGCCGTTAGTTATATGTGCAATCATAGTTCCGCCCCAGTGCCTGAAGCTTTTAAGTGCCATATAGTTAAACCGTGGGTTTTTCAATTCGCATGCCAGTCTTTGCCTCAGCCTTCTGAAGGTTAAATAGACATAATGATATCTCGTCGGGAAAACTTTGTTTGACGTTTTCGGTAGGCTATTAAGCATCGAAGCCAGCTTGTTGGATATCTTTACCTGTCCTGCATTATGCCCTTTCACTGGGTTGTTGATGGTTATTATGTTGTCCGAAATGTCTTTCCATTCCAGCCTTAGGATCTCTCCAGGGTCGGCGAAGGTTTCTTTTAGTGTTTGAAGGAAGGTCATCATTCGCTTGGTCTTACATGAAGCGATTATTTGGTCTAATTCTTTTTCAGTTGGAACAAAAGGCAATGAGTCTTTTTGTTTGTATTCCGGTGGGTTCCAGTCGATTTTAAGAAGTTGTCTCACCATGATGTCGTAGGCGCAAACTGCTAATTTTTTGGTGCTGTCTTTCCACTTTGCTTGGGAAATAACCTTTTTGACATCTTCTGGGTTTAACAGGTTTGCACCCAGTTTTACAAGTCTTTTGATTAAGTCGAGATATGAGCTGTTTGGGTAGTAGCCTTCGCTTTCGAGGTGAGCCATGTATTTGGTGATTAGTCCTTTTATCGTCGCTTGGTCCTGCGTCCCCTCCCGCTGGGGCTTTTCTGTTCGGGTTTCCACTTCGACCAAGGTTTGCACCGCCTTTCCGGCGGAGGGTGCTCGCGTTTTAGGGTCATAGCGCCCTTGGCAGTCTAAGGGTAAGGTGTTAGGCGAATTTAAAATCTGCCTCTGAACTTTCTGAACGTGTTGAGACTTGTCAGAATGGTTGCGATTAGTCTGGCTAAAGCGGTAGCCGCAGTTTCTGCATAAGAGGCGTTGAATTATTTCGCCATTTGCTAAGTAACGTAATCCATCTTTGTAAAGCCTTTCTGAGCCGCATTGGGGGCATTTTATGGCGGTGTTTGGCATTGGTTGAGTTTTCCTTCTTTTTTCTTCAGGTCAATTAGCATTTGAACGTCGGCTGCAAGCTTGTCTATGCAAGCCTCAAGCTCTTCCCATTTTTCATATTCACGATACAGTTCGCGGTATTTCCAGGCGGCTTGGAAAATCAGTTTGATGCGTTCCAAATCCTCCTTTGTAAGCTCGGTTTTTTCGCAGAGTTTGTTAAAAGCATCAACATACCGTGCGAGAACTTCCTCGAAGCTTGGGATTTCAGCCTTGCCTATTTGTCCGACAAACGATTTTTTGTTTTGTCCGACAAAACTACTAAGCTTCAGCCGTTCAATCTGCTTAGCTATGGCTTGGGGTGTTCTGTCCTCGAACTTGCCGCTTTTAACAATGTCGTCAAGGCTTAAGCCTTGCTGCACCATCTCCATCAGAAGCGTGTTTTCAGCGTCAGTCCAACGTTCACCCCTACCCATCAACTCACCCCTCCTTGGCAATCATCATTTTGCGACTGGTTTTGCCTCCTAAAATCGAGACCCCCCTACGTTTTTCCAAGATGACCCGCCGAAAGTTTGGCGCACACGGTCAAAGCAGTTCTGGCAACGCCTCAGAATTTGATGGCCTTTGACATCGTTTATTTCGTATTCAACTGCGAATTTACCGCATAACTCGCATTTTTCAGACGCTGGAATCCTGTGCCACAGGAAGTCTGGTTCAGCCTTGTCCTTTGAGTTTTCCGAATTTTGGCAAGGTTCAGAAATGTGGATGTTTTCTCTTATCCTTTCTGAAAATACAAGCTTTTTCTGGCTGTTTTGCGTTGAGAAGCTTGAATCTGGCGTAGATGGCACCTTATCAGCTTGTCGCGCCGTGGTATCCACTTCATTTCCAGAAAAGATTGAAAAAAGCTTGTTTTCCGTCGTTCCAGTCTTCAAAAGCGGTACGGAAAAATCAAAGCCTAAACCTCGGTTCTCCATTGTGAGTGGGGATACCGCACCGTGAGAAGGTGACACGATGGTGTTTAGGAATTTTTCAAGCTCCTTCTTGTAAAAGGAAGGATATTCGCTTGTGTTTTCGAGAAGGACAAGACGTTCTGGCTTATTTTGGACAAGCTCGTAAGAGTAGGGCTTTGTTGTTTGTATCTCACGGAGGTAGCCTTGATTAGCCAAGGTTTTCAGTATTCTGGCTGCAGTCACTGTGGATATTCTGAGTTTTTCTGCAAGCTTGTTCTTGTCCATAGCTTCATCGTTTTCGAATAGGGCTAAAGCTTGGGCTTGACGGCTTTCAAGCCTGCTGATGGTCTCTGTTATTGTTGGCGCAAGTACGTGCAATGCGTTTGCGTAGTCTTCATCGTTTGCTATAACAAATCTTGAGTTATCTCTTTCGTCCTTTAAGCATAAACGCTGTTTTTGGCGTAGAATTGCGAGGACGCGGATGAAGTTCAAAATCTTTTCAACATGGCTTCTCAAGGCTACTTTCTGCTCCTTCTTCAAGGCTAAATCAACAAGCCTCAGCAGACTTGAAGGTGGAAAAACAACAACTTCCACACCCCAGTCAAGCAGCCTCAAGGCGTTTTGAAAGTCTTCTTCCCTGTATGGGCATGTGGAACGCGACAAACCAAGCTTTTGCTTTAAACCTTCAGGAAGCATAGCGTCTCTGAGCTTCTTTGCCAAAACGCGTTTTGTTAAAACGTCTGAGTCGTTTAGGCTGTGTTTGAAAACTCTTCGGTAAAGGTCTGGATGCAAGCCAATATCGGACTCAGTTGTTATGAAGTTTCGCGCGTTTGTTTTGGCTCTGCCCAGCATCATTTTGCCGGTTTCTTCATCCCTCATTGGGTAAATTGTTTCTATGCTTTCTCCTTCTCCAACGCTTCGCAAGCCCAAAGTTCCAGTTCTGCTTTCCATACCAGCCATTTCATAAATCAGCAGCGTGCCTGAAAACTCCTCTGGAATGTATTTGACAGCTTCAGGCGTGCTTGTTGTAAACTCGAAAAGCCATTCTGGCGGAATCAAAGGCTTGATAGCCCGTAAGCTCTCGTTTTTGCCACTTCCACTGTATCCTGATAAGATGCCGCTGATCGGATACTTGGTTTGTCCACTGCAAATCATTATGAAATTGATGAGTAAAGTGTTGTCTTCTCCGATAAGCCTGCGCCTTCCAAACTCTAAAACATAGTCAAGCAGCTTCGAGTCCTGAAGCAGTTTTTCAGGCCGCTTCTTTTCCTCTGGGCTTAAAAGCTTAGCCAACACTTTAGGCGCTATAGGGCATTCACTGTCAAACCAAACCTTTACTTGTTGCCTTTCAACATGGCATCCAACATTTTCAAGGGCTTCGTAAAAGACGGCCCCTAAATCCTGCACGATAGTAGGCGGATTATCGTTTAAGCGCCTGTAGCCGGCTGAAGGAGCCATTATGCAAAGCTTACCGTCGCCTATCAGCTCTAACGCAGCCTCGTTATGATAGGCGCTGGCTGATTCGGGGTTTTTGTTGCAAAAGTATATCCAATGCTGCCCGCCACTAGGCGTTTCTTCGACCTGCGTTGTCGGAAGATTCTTGAGGGTTTGTTTGCCTTTCTCCTTTGCTTCTTTGTTAACGTTTTTGACGTCAAAGTCTATAGCAGCAAAAAACAAGTTGTTGTCGAGCCGCGAACCCCCTATGATGGCGAAACCGTCACCCTCAGACCAAGGCAAAGTTTCAAAGTCGCTTTCGCTTTGCCTCTTCCCTTGCCATTGCTTCCACTCATGTAGAGGCTGTTTTTTCTTAAGCAAAACAATGCTTAAGCCTTGGCGCCAATATTCATGTGCTGCTTCTCTTATGTTTTGAGCCATTTTCACAAATCTCCCTTGCGGTGCAAGTTTCACATCTGTTAGGGCTCAACGGGCGCCTAAAGTGGCATATGCAGCCTGGCAATGTTGAATCCATGTGGATTAGCCTCGTCTTTTCCTACTCACTGTAACGCCGTTCTTGAAAACCCAGTAGAACCATCCTTCATGCGTTAGCCTGCCACCGTAGGCTGCAAGATCCTTAAGCATAGTCTTAAACTCTGGATTGTTGACATCTTCTGAACGTTCATATGGACCGCTTGAGCCTTCTGCCTTCTCCCATCTGATTTTGTCCTGTTTCCAAAAAGACATTTGGACCACGCCCTTTTCAGCGCCTAAACGTTGCTTGAATGCTGCGATCCCAACTTCCTGTCCGTTGGCAAGCTCGAAAATGCCATCCCAAACTTCTATATCGAGAATTTCGGCAACAGTTTCTTTAATGATCTGCTTGACTAATCTCAAATTTTCCCCATTCATTTTTCAACCTTCTGTTTTGAGCGCTTTTCTGATCAGTTTAACGACGTATTCGCTGCGATTCGTGAGGCCACGCTTTGCGTCTATTTCTTCAAGCAAATCTAACGGTATGCCTATGCCGATTGGTATTTTCCGTTCTTTTTTGCCGTTCATTTTTCATCGAGAGTGTTGATGCAAGCAAGATTTATAAGTTAGAAGGCTATAACCTATAGGTTGCAAGCAACTTATAAGAGGTCTATGTATTGCTGATTCAGAAAGGGAAACAATCTATTACAGAAAGCCTCAAAAAAGTTCTACTTCAAATCGCAAAGGAAGGACCGCAAACAAAATACAAGATTGAGAAATATACAAAGGTTAACCACGCGTCCATCCATGAAGCTGTTAAAAATCTTGTCAATGCAGGCGTTCTTGAAGGCGAACAGATTGGAACAACCAGAATCGGTCTTCCAAAAACTCAATATAGACTCACTTTCTACGGACTATGTATTGCCCTTTCAGTTGCAGAACCTAAGGATTACGATAAAATCATACAAAAATGGAAACATTTAGAACCCCTTCTGCTTGGACGGTGGACATATTTCAAACAAAAAATTGGAAGAAAAGAAGCTGAAGATTTTATTTTCCAAGCCTCTTCCGCCGTGAAAGAGTATGGCTCACCTGAGAAAGCAATAGAATGTTTTACAAACACGGCAATGTGGGGACTAATTGAGTGGGATCCAGAACAATGTAAAAGAGAAGGCCCAAAACCAAGTTTTGAAAAATGGATAGAAGCATTCAGAGCCGATCCACAACTAAAGAAATTAGCTGAGGGATATATAGACGAGCAACTTGAAACTGCACGTGCGAACATGAGATGGTTTTTGTCTTTAAAACGAAGATTCTCAAAACATTCATAGGCATGGTGGTTTGTTACTATTGCAATTCAACAAAACAGTGAACTTCAGTGTTTTGGGTTCCATTGGATCCTTTTTTCTTTTTTGAGACCGTAAGCGTGCCCCCCCCCAAGCCAGATAAAAGAGGGAGATTCGGGTGGTGTTAAGGGGTTACGTGAGGCTGATGGTTTAAGTGTTGTTTCTGAAATTTTTCCGACAACAACTTTTAAAGAGTTCAAAAGTCAAGGCTGAATTTTCTGGAAGCCGACGACAACTAAACCGTTCTAACAGGTAAGAATCATGGTTAAAACGAACATTTTTGAGTATCGATAAAAATTTTCTTTCAAGTCTAAAAAGATAGCCTCGAAGCAGGTTGCTCTATAGTCACGACTATTAAGCCAGTTTTCTGACTGAGAAGAGAATTGTTGATGACGTTAGAGGGCGGATCTTAAGGCTTAGTTCGAATGTTAAACAAAAGAAAAGAAAATTTCTTGTGATGACTCCTCTTTACGTTCAGTTAAACATTATTAATAGAACGCTCGGAGCGCTTTATGCAGTCACGCAATTTTGATTTAGAGAACTTGTAATTTTGGTTAGCGCTAAAAAACCTTTGTTGCTATCAAAGAATGTTCAGGTGTTTCGTCTGCAGCGTAGGTATTCTTCTAAGGCTATTGAAATTTCTTGATAGCAACTTTTAAAAGCAGAACCATCGGATATTTGGTTTGGAAAAATTATGCATAAAGAGCTGCTGAAGCTTCTTGCTTGCCCAATATGTAAAGCTCCTTTGGTGTTTGATGGGAAAACCTTGGGCAACCGCCTTGTTAATGGGTATTTGAAGTGCAGCGGAGGGCACATGTATCAAGTTAAAGAGGAAATTGGATTGGTTATGGATGCAAAGTTGTCTGCAGATGAATTTGAATGGAAAGTTGACGTAGCTGACGAATGCAAATATGATGAAATACAAAGAAAGTACGCTTCATACTTGCGTGAAGACCAGAAAGCAGCATTAAAAATCCTTAATGAAAAACTCATTCGCCACATTACTACCTCATATAAAGAGTCTGACAATATAGTTTTAGATATCGCAAGTGGTATGGGAAGATTTATTCTACAACTGGCAGAGAAAGGCCCCAAAAACATGCTGATTATTGGCACGGATATAGACGAAAAACCGTTACGCGTAGCCATGAATAAAGCCAAAAAAGCGGACGTATACAACAAACTTTCCCTCATGGTGACCGACGCCAAGCACCTGGTATTCAAAAATGAATCGTTTTCGACAATATCCTCTTTCTTCGGATTCGACAACATCCCAGAAACAGTCATAGCCCTTAAAGAAAGCTTCCAAGTTCTAAAACCGAACGGAAAAGCCATCTTCTCATCCATCTGGTATAGAGAAGGCTCCAGAAGCATGAAAGTAGCTGAAAAATATGGGTTTGGACAAATAGCATGTGAAAAAAGGCTAGAACAAACATTGAAAAAAGCAGGGCTCGTACTGGACTGGATTGAGGAAGTTTACTCCGGCGTTTGGCCCTATAATCCCATGGATTTGCTGCCAATTGAAGACGAAGAATATTCCCATGTAATCGTCCAAGCAAGAAAACCTTTTGAATAAAGCTCTATTTTAAAGGTGAAGGGGAATTAGAGTCACCGAAAGGCGGTGCCATGAAAGTTAGGGACTCATTGTTTTGTTAGCTGGCGCTGACACCATACTTGTACACTCGGTCACAACCACATCCAGGGCATCTAACCGTCTTTACATCATCCACCATTCTCACCTCCAAACGACTTTACGAAGAAACACTAAAAAAGGGGGAATTTGCGGGAGAATTCGCCACGAGTCTCAAGTTCAAACCCCATCCCGGGCTGCTAAGGTTTTCTTAAGAATTTTCTAGTATGTTTTGAGAAATGGGCATGAAGGAAATTTGAATCTTCGCAGGCTACCAAGATACTTTAGTCGGAATCGATCAAGATTGATTTTTGGAATCGCTACTCGGCAAAACTTTTAATGAGCCAGTTTCTTTTTTCTCTAACATGAACATAGACACTAAAGAGTTGAGCCAGTTTCTTGTGAAAGCAAAGGTTAACACTTATGCTAGTGACCCAAAAGCAACAATCTTACGGGACGGAACCAAGGAGTTAGTTTTCAGTGAGGGAAGACTTTTCTATAGAGACCGATATTTAGGAGAGAGTTCCTTTATTGGACAGGAACTAGTTTTCCATCAAGATGAACACCTTTGGGGTATGAATTATTATGGGTATGCTATTCCTTCCAAGGACTTTTCCTTAAGGAATTTGTATACATTCCTTCGAAAGGCGTTGAAAAGGGTTGACGTAAAGAAACCGTTCAGAGGTCCAGAAAAATATGAGGAACGCTTCTTCAAATATGCCAACAGTGTGGACGGCGATGTTAGTCAGTTTAACGGAGCTGAGACAATATTTTACAAGGGAGTTGAAGTTTACCGATTGCTATATCATGGAGGATTCATCAGCGACGAGACCTAACGCAGCTTTAAACCTTCCTTCAAGCTTGCTTTAAGTATGCTTTCTTGAAATAAAGGCAAATCGAGTCTTAACGCCGATATTTTAAACCAAGATTTGAACCTATCCCGGGCTACTCCACATGTTTTTGGGCGTGCCGAACGATTTTTCTTTTGAGTTTTTGCGTCCTATCGCTGAAACCATGTTTTATAAAATGGAAGGAAACCAGATCGCTCAGCAAACAAAAATGCAAGCAAAGAATCTTCTATTTCATTTTCAAACTCTCTCTTCTCTCTTGTGTAGTCAACTTGAAGAGTTGAACATAAGGAACAAGGGAAGCCACAAGTTTGTTCTCAGCTTTCATGAGGTGTTCCTGAAATGTTGTCCGAGGAATACGGTTCTGTTTCGCTATAGTCTTGACATTAGCTTTTCTGGGTGATCTAAAATATCCGTAGCCATAAGCTGTGAGTAAAGCTTCGATCTGTTTTTCAGTCAACTCAGAAAATAAGCTATCAGCAGTAAGCGTCAATGAGCTCGTGATAAAACCATTTAAAGGCACTTTACGTAAAATCTCGAATGTGAAACTTTTATCCTCAAATCTCTGTAAAAGCCTTTTAATATCTCTGTGCTTGAATGCTATCACGCGATAGTATTCCCACCCATGATTAATAACCACCGGTGAAATATGAAGAAGATTAAAGACTTCAATATTTTGGCTCACAGAATCCTCTGAAGCGCACAAACATTTCTTAATAAAAAAGTAAACTTTATTGTGGTCAGATGACTTTTTGATTATTCCGTTGATCTTATTCATCTCTTCTAATACGGCTGAGCACTCTTTCAGTTTATCCACAATAATCTCGATTACTTCGTGTTCTCTGTTACACCAAAGAAGCATTTTCAGAGATGGAAACTTTTTCGAAATGTTGCAGAACCGACAATCGTGCGTTACTTTGAAAACAACTTCAAATAGTGTCATGAGATAAAAGGCATGTCTTCATATATTTATTTGTTGAGCCGTCATATGGCGACTAAAGCCTTTTGGCGTTCACAGGCATTTTAAAAGGAGGTAGAAATGACTAATCAAAGACCTATATTCCGAGTCTGAAAGCTTCTTGGTGGCATCAGTGAATTATTCAAAATTTCTTCACCATGACTGACCAAGCTGTTGCAAATGGAAAGCTAGCTAACTGGGAGTAAAACTATATCAACATGACAAGCTTTGCTTGATCCAAAGAGAAATGAAATACTATACAGTTAATACCCTATGTACACAAATTCTGGAAAGAATTATATTTTCAAGATGTAGTAATCAATTGAATGCTGAAAGTAACTAATTCAGTCTATTTCAATAAAAGAGAGGCAGGAGCCAGCAACAGTGGATTTATTGTTAGAGAAAATGATGTCGTTTTTGTGGATAATTCAGAGTGGCTATGGAAAACGAAGGTAGATCTAGATTACTTATCATCGTATATAGGTAAACCGATTCAATTTCTTATTAATACTCATTTTCATCCAGATCACACATTCGGAAATCAACTCTTTAACTGTGACATAATTGCAAGCGACAAAGCACCCACACTTTTCAAGCAAAATGAAATGGAGTTGCTAAAGTGGCTTAAACAAGAGAATGACTTGGAAGCTCTCCAGAACCTTCGTGCCATAAAAATCACTTACCCCACAAAACTAGTTAAGGATAAGACCACATTGGACAACTCGTGTCCAATAATAGAATTGATTCACTTAGGGGGGCATACTCCGGATAGTCTCGTCGTGTTTGTACCAGAAGAGAAAGCGATTTTCACAGGTGACTTGATATTTCAAGGAAGTCACCCCTTTATGGTAGGCTCTAACATCAATGAGTGGCTTAACGCTTTAGATTGGTTAAAAAGCTGTGGTGCGACTCTTTTTCTTCCAGGGCATGGAGAACCTTGTAGAAAGAAAGATGTGGATTTCATGCATAGTTATCTTATCAAGTTTAAGAGATGTCTTACCGTTCTTAAGGCCAAGGGGATGACTGCAGAGGAAATTGCCAGAAATCCAGATGAATTAAAACTTCCTCAACTCGACAAGCCGCAACGCATCACAAGAAACGTGCTGTTCCAATATGAAAAAGTCTAGACATGATAATGTTAGATGCTTTGCGTAACTTATGTTCAGACATGCAAATTACTCAGTGACAACTATTTTATGCCTTCCAATAATACACTTTAGAGAAGAGTCTGGGACTCAGTTCAAATAAAGCACTCCACATCTCAAAATTCCATTTTAAGCTTATTTTGAGGTGTTTTTGCTCATTTAAAAGAGAACGTTGTTGCACCCTCAATGTTTTAAATCGATGGTTAAACCTGTTCTAGGTCATTACAGAAAAAATCCAAGAAATATAAACTTATATTCGACCTGAACAGCACATTTTGAGCCGTCATTTGACTATCAAAGTCTTATAAGTCTATAAATGAATACATAGTCATATACAATCAGAACCCTTTGAATTATCAGGTGCTTTGAAATGACGTGGGAAACAAAAATGTGTGAGCAGGAGTCGCCAAGTTTAAATGCTCAACGCTTTTTCTGGATTTTAGCAAGATCTGCTAAAGATTGCAGCTAAATAACTTCAAGATGGGAGAACGATTTTGGTTAACAAAAATCTTGTGGGTAGATGCGGTCTTTACTGCGGTGCTTGCCTAATTTATAGAGCTGGCAAGGATTCGGAAACACTCCGAAAAGCAATCGTTGAAAGAGAAAAGTGCAAACCTGAAGATATCTGTTGTGAAGGGTGCCTGACTGTGTTAATAGATGGTTGGAATAGTGAAAGATGGGGAAAAAACTGTGACATAGTGAAGTGTCTCAACGCAAGAAAACTAGGCTTCTGCTACGAGTGCAATAAATACCCAAACTGCGAAAAATTTCTTGAGATAGCTAATTCATGCTTAAAGCACGGTGAAAATTTGATTGAGAATCAGAAGAGAATTAAAAATGGACAAATTGAAGCATGGCTTGAAGAAGAAAATAGAAAGTGGAGATGCCAAAAATGCAGTAAACCAATCGCCATGCACCTATCAGAATGCCATTGGTGCGGAGCAAAATTGAGGAAAAAGTGGCACCTTCATCTACAGCACGCATCATATGGTGATTATAAAATGACTAAAGATGGAATTTTCTCCGCAATTGTTATTGTATTACTGCTTTTTACTTCACTGATTACTTGGAACATCTATTCTTGGTTGATTCTCCTTGTTATGCTTCTAGTTTTGGCAGCTTGGTTTCTTAAGCGTGGTTCCAAACATTACTTTATAAGAGTAAATTGCATTTCTTATGGAAATAACTTGGGAGGATGTAACTTTGAAAAAAGTTAATAGTTTTGCAGAAATCAATGGAGGAAAAATATACTACGAAATGCTTGGAGAAGGTCAACCTTTAGTTTTTATTAACGGCGGCAATATGGATTGCAGAATGTGGGATGATCAATTTGAAGAATTTGCCCAGTACTATAGAGTCATTCGTTACGACTTTCGTGGTTGTGGCAAATCCGAAATGCCAAAGAAACCTTTCTATATTATTAATGACCTATACGAACTGCTCAAGTTTCTGAATGTGGATAAAGCGTATATTGTTGGTCTTTCTTTAGGAGGCTCAATAGCCATTCAGTTCACTATAGAGCATCCTGACATGGTGGATGCACTTGTTTTGGTTGGTTCAGGTTTAATTGGGTTCAAGTGGTCTGAGGAACACAATCGTCGAATCATGAAGATTTTCATGTCAGTGAAAGATGAAAAGAGTGCATTGAATGCAATGGAAGAATGGTTAAAGGACCCATATATGGTTCCTGCCATGGAAAAGCCAAATGTAGCTCGGAAACTGAGGAAAATTTGTTTGGAAAACTATCGAGCGCTTTTAATTGATCGAACCCTTGGATCCCAACCTAATGAGCCCAGTATCCTAAGGCTTTCAGAGATAGCAACTCCAACACTTGTAATCATTGGTGACCAAGATGTGCCTGATATCCACGCTGTAGGCGATGTCTTGGAGAAGAATATTCGCGGTGCAAAGAAACTAGTTGTTAAGGGAGCTGGCCATATTGTTAACATGGAAAAACCAAAGGAATTTAACCAAACTGTTCTCAACTTTTTAGAAAAATTGAAATGAACTGAAGAGGAAAGTGATATTGAATGAATGATTTAGTCGGAGAGAAGATGTTGTACATAAAGCCAGTGTTCGTGTTTGGCAAGTATCCACGCTTTATTAAGCCTGACTATTCTGGCTTCGAAAGAAATGTCAACGAAAAATTTATAACAAAAAAGGCAAAGGAACTTGAGCTACAATTAAGGCAATATTTGGAAAATGCCGACACTAGACTATTGGAACCCTCCATGGTTTTTAGCGAAGAAGACTTGGATGATGCTTTGAGGTGCTCAAGCGATGTGATAATAATTTGCAAGTTTTGTCTTGGTTTGACTAAATCATTGGAGAAGCTGCTTAATCTGCATGTTCCTATCTTGCTTTTTGAAGAACCGAGGGTTCCTTATCTGGCATTAGATGCTTATGAATATCTGCATGATAAAGGCAACGTGCAAGTAGTGTTAGATTATGAGGATTTGAAGGCAAAGATTAAAGTTCACGGATTGCGAGAAAGTCTTCGCAATAATAAGGTACTTGCTTTGTCCACAGATTTGCCTGCTTACGAGCAAGTTGCAGCTCTTCGTAATCCAACTCCAGAGCAAATAATGGAACGTTTTGGGGTTCAAGTTGAACACGTTAAACATGCTGAACTGGTAGAAAAATGGAGCCAAATACCTGAAGAAGCAGCTGTCGGCTTGGCTAAAAAGTGGCTTCGAGAAGCATATCACATTGTTGAACCGTGTGAAAATGACCTTGCATTTGAGGCGAAGCTTTACTTGGCGATTGAAAAACTGGTTGAAGAACGTTCTGCAACTGCTGTGACGATGGTTTGCAGCGACCAAATTGCACCATTACCTGCTGAGTGCTTTGCCTTCGCTAAATTGCGAGATGAAGGGGTTCCTGCTGGCTGTGAAGCTGATTTGACATCCTTATTGATGCTGTTGCTTGTGCAGAAATTGTGTCAGAGACCTGCTTTTATGGGGAACGTTCTGGTGGTCAATCCAGAAGAAGAGACTGTAGCTATTTCGCATTGTGTCATGCCTTTTAAAATGGCTGGTTTCGATGCAGAACCTAAACGTTACGAGCTTAGAGATTATCATGGCCTAAAATTTTCGGGAAGTTTGACTGCCTATTATCCTTTGGAAAACGGACAGATTGTAACTCTAGCGCGTATGGATCGGAATTTAACATCTATTTACGTCAAGACAGGTGTGATTGTGGATTGCAAGGAAGGATTTGATTGTAGAACAACATTGATAGTCAGAATCTCCAATGTTAGGGAATATGTTAATAAAACCTCGGGTAACCATCAAATAGTAGTCTTCGGTGACTGGATAAAGGAGTTCGAAGACGCAAGCAAAATTTTTGGAATGCGATTTATCAATTGACTTTGCCAGAATGCAAAGTGTGTGTGCCATGATCGCAAATGCGCCAAAGACAAGCATCTCAGGTACTTTGAAATTGGTTGTTAATCTATAGACTTCTATTCCAGAAAATTCATTAATATCTTCAATGGATTTATTAATTGAATTTCTACTATTTTTTATTCTTGGCGTGGCGTTCCCATGTAATAGTCAACCAAGAAAAAGCCAATGTTTGAAAGATAACTTCAGGCAAGGCGATAATATGGAACCATAAAGGAATTTTGGTGTAAACAAGTCCTTCTATACTTCCAGGCGAGGCTCCAGCGGGAGCAACAATCATAAGTGCAAGCATCAATCCCCACAATAACGCCCAACCTCGTCTTGAATTTATGAAAACTTCACGGAAGGGGTAGAGCGCCAAAGCTATTATTGGACCGCGGATGAGTTGAAAGAGGGATCCAGCCATTACTAATGGGTCAGTGGTAGGGCGCATGAAAACGGCAACATCTGGCATAGAGTAGAAGCTAGCGTAGCCTAAAAAGTTAAAAAAGATGATGCCAAAAACAAAGTAAGTCGCGAAATGAACTAAAGTTACCCTTCCAATCCAGCTCATAATAGATTTAAGATGGATTGTTGATTGCACTTTATTTTTCTTTTGCCCGGAGAGATTTTTACAAGCATGGCTCAATGTAAATACCTCCTGATCCTCAATTGTCCCTGAGAAGACTTTATTTGCATTACTGTAAATTTACGGAAAGTGGATATTGAAAACTGAGAATTTGTGCCGATATTTGAAGCTGTCTAGACTGCCAATAGAATTTTCTCTACATAAAAAAGATTTAAACTTACTGGCGCATATCAAAAGATCATAATAAGTATTAATTGAGCGTGGAAAAGTGAAAGCGCTGTTGTTGCCGATGTTGACATGTCCTGTTTGTAGAAAGTCATTAAAGTTTGCTGGAGATGCTTCTGATGATCGTTTGTTGAACGGTGTTCTTCGCTGTTTTAGTGGACATCTATATTAGATTAAAGACGAATTCCGATATTAAAAGATCCAAAACTGAGCGAGAAGGAGTTTAGTTGGAATATCGAGTTTCCAAGCGTAGAAAAATATGACGAAATCCGCAAAGAATATTCGTCTTATCTTTCTGAAGAGTTGAGAAAAGCGGATGAAACATTGCTAAACGAAATTGCAAGCTCTATTTCAAACGAAAATCTGATTTTGGACGTAGCATCTGGAATGGGCAGATTGCTTCTTGCTTTATCAAGAAAAATATCAAAAGATGGACTTGTAATTGGGGCAGACATTGACGAAAAACCTCTACGAGGTGCTAAGCTTAAACTTGAGGAACAGAAAAGCTATAAACAAATATCTCTATGCGTAATGAATGGTAAACTTCTCGCCATAAAATCTCGAAAGCTTACATGCGTTACATCCTATTTTGGTTTTGATAATATCCCTGAAACAAAAAAGGCGTTTCAAGAAGCCTCCAGAGTCTTAATGCCAAAAGGACGATTGATCTTCGCGAATCTATGGTTCAAAGAAGGTTCAATGAGCTTAGCTTTAGCAGAAAAGTTCGGTTTTGGAGCAATAGCGACCAAGGATAAGCTTTTCCAAACGCTCGAAGAGGCTGGATTCAAAATCGATTCGACCGAGGAATTCTATATTGGACAATGGCATTACAATCCGATGGATCTGCTTCCTCTTGAAGGTGACTGGTTTGCCCACGTACTCGTGAAAGCGCATAGAAAGTAGGCTCGTGAGCACTGCAATAATTCATTACCAGATGTTCTTAATGGATTCAAATCTTACATTATACATACAAAGATTTACATAATTTTCTTATACTAATTGCAAGAGTGTTACGATTCTTTTTTAAATTCAGGATTTTTGTTTTCGTCACCGAGATCGGCTCCACAGTGATAGCATTTTCCTTCGGTTCCATACACTGGTAATGGTTTTCCGCAGAATGGGCATCTATATTTATTCTCGCTTTCACGAAGCCATTCTTCTGTTTCGCCCCTTTTGATTCTTTCAAGATTTGCCTTTACGTTCACCCCAATCTTTGCATAACGTTGAGCCAACTTCACAAACTTTTCGCAAGAGTCCTTCTCGTATTCGCCACATTGGTAACAAAATTTCAATCCTTTATTTTCAAGGCATTGAACAATCTTGCAGTCGTTTCCCCAACACTCTGACGTTAATGCCATACAACCTTCGCATCTAACTTTTTCTTGTGGGCATTTAAAGCGCTCTGCAAGTTTCTTTAAGAAATCGCCATCGTCTATGTAAGCTCTGTAGATCCCGCAGGCACCACAGTACAACCCACATCTGCCAACTATGTTTTTATTGACCAAACTTTCACGCTTCTTTTGGAGGAAGACCTTAAGTAAAGTTTCCTTCTTTAAAGCTTTTAACCGTCTTTTGTCGGCAGCGTTTCTGAAAGCAAATTTGATTTAGATCTATCTTGAAGTATAGTCAAGTGTCAGTGAAATTGATAAATATGCGATCTTTTCTAAGCGTTAGCGAAGAATTTGAGGAAACAACATTACTGTCAACATAAGATATGCAGATGATGGCCATGAGTGTTGAAGCTGTAGTAGCTCATGAATTGTCAAAAGTTTATAAAGATGGTGTTAAGGCTCTTAGAAATGTCATGATTTCCGTGAGAAAGGGTGAATTATTCACCATTATTGGTCCAAATGGAGCTGGAAAGACTACTTTCTTGCGGATCATTTCGACTCAACTGACGCCCACGAAAGGTGATGCTGAAGTTTTAGGTTACAGCGTGGTTAAAGAACCAAAAATGGTAAGAAAGCATATTGCTGTGGTTCCTCAAGACGTTGCCGCTTATGGAAATTATACACCGTGGGATTATGCCTACTATTTTGCTAAACTTCAAGGATTATCGAGTTCCGAATCAAAACGATTGGCGAGGAAAGCCTTAGAGGCTGTGGAACTTTTTGAGTTAAGAAATAGAGGGTGTCTTAGAGATTGTTTCACTAATCTGGATAATTCCCTCATTATTGCTTTGTTGGGCAGCTCTTAGCACTTTAGGGTTCACAATATCCACATATCTTTACAAGTCTAGCACTTACACTTTAAGCTATATTGCTACTATACTAAGTTTAGGTTTAATCTTCTTTCCGCCTGTGTACTATCCAGCAAAAGGCCTAGGCA
>Ga0209102_1000558_pt1 | contig 24254 bp, 22 predicted proteins | sample ConPoolayeHmetaG_FD_185483 | JGI IMG/M metagenome (GOLD analysis project Ga0209102, IMG submission 185483) | Hot spring microbial mat communities from California, USA to study Microbial Dark Matter (Phase II) - Cone Pool mat layer H metaG... ...
GCGTTTGGGTTTGATCGATTTTATGATCTGTTCTAATGGGTATGAATGTTGGCGGTGTGAGTTGGATCAACGAATGGAGGATCGATTTGGGACTCACCCAGCCTTTGCCCTGAAACCAGCGAAAAAGAAAACTCCCTTTCAAATAGGGCTTTTTACATTTCATCCCAATCTTTTCTACCAAGAACAACACCTCTGGCTCAAACCCATGGATTCGTGGATAAAAGTAGGGCTTGATGGCCTTTCTTCTTCTCTTGCCCTTGGGGCCGATTCGCTCTGGCTTCCTTTAGAAGGGGAGTCTATCAAAGAGGGGGAGAGGATAGCGACCCTCATCCAAGGGAATAAAAAGGTCACCTTTCTTTCCCCTCTCACGGGGAGGATCTTGGCAGTGAATCGGGAGGCATTAGATTCACCCTCCCTGGTCGGTCGTGATCCCTATCATCGGGGTTGGTTACTCATTATCCAACCCGAAGAGAAAGATAAGATCTATAAGTTTTACTCGGGAGAGAGGGCAAGAGAGTGGTTTACAAAGAAGGCCCAAGAAATAGAGCCATTCTTAGGCGATTCTAAAGGAGTTGAGTCTACGAAAGAGGTCTTTGGGAAAGAAGAGATTCGGGAAAAATGGGATCGATGGCTCGAGATTTTACTTACCCATCCATCCTGAACTAAAAAATTAAATCGGGTGATTAATGAGATCGATGGATGAGATCATAGAAGAGAGGGTTCTTCTCGGAAACGAAGCGATTGCTCGAGGTGTAATAGAAAGTGGATGTCAGTTCTTTGCGGCTTATCCCGGGACCCCCAGTTCCGAGATCCTTCCCGCGATCGTTCGGTTTAAAAAGGAGAACGATCTCGACATTTATGTGGAGTGGTCTACCAATGAGAAGGTCGCCTTTGAAAATGCACTGGTGGCTTCCTATACCGGGAAACGGGCCGCTGTCGCTATGAAACAAGTGGGCCTCAATGTGGCCACAGATCCTCTGATGAGCGCTGCCTATATTGGAACGATCGGAGGGTTTGTGATTATCAGTTGTGATGATCCAGGGCCGTACTCTTCCCAGACAGAACAGGATACCCGTTTTTTAGCGATGTTTGCCAAAGTTCCTGTCTTTGATCCGGCCAGTCCAAGAGAGGCCCAGGAGATGCTTCCCCTGGCCTTTGAGCTATCCGAAAAATATCAGATCCCAGTTATTCTAAGGCCAGTATTGAGGGTTTCCCATGCCCAACAGAAGATTGCCTTTCACCCGATTCGGAAAATAGAAAGGAAAGCCAATTTTATCCATCAACCCCAGCGTTGGAGTGCGACCCCCAGATTTCGATTTATTCTCCATAAACAGCTAAATCAGAAACTGAGAAAGATTGCTGAAGAATTCGACTCCATGTCCCATCTCAATTTTGTCGAGAATGATCGAGAGAAGCCCGCCTTTGGTATCATTGCGAGCGGAATTGGATATGCGATTGCTCGGGATGTGCTTTTGGAGCTTGGCTTAGAAAAGGAGATTCCCATCCTGAAGATCGGGACCCCCTTTCCTCTTCCCTCCCAACGAGTAGAGACTTTTATCGAGAAATGTAAGGAGGTCCTCGTCCTTGAAGAAACCGAACCGGTCATCGAACTTCAAATCAGGAATAAGTCCAACGTTCATGGAAGGCTGGATGGGTTTATACCTAATGAAGGAGAGATGCTTCCGGAAGTCATCACTCAAGTGATGGTCGATTTCTGTCGAAAATTTTCCATTCCTGTAGAGGAACCTCCTTCCAGCACCCCTTTTGAGAAGTTGGTTGCGGATCTGGGCATTCCGATTCGTCGTCCAACTCTTTGCTCCGGTTGTCCTCACCGCGCTTCATTCTATGCCATTAAGAGGGCCTTTCCAAACGGGATCTTCCCGAGCGATATTGGTTGCTATACCCTTGGAATGAATCTCGAGGCCGTCGATACCTGTCATGATATGGGGGCAGCCATCACTTTTGCCAGTGGCCTTTATCATGCCTACCACCAGGATGGGAAAGAGGTTCCCATCATTGCTACGATTGGGGATTCGACCTTTTATCATTCGGGAGCTCCGGGCCTCCTCAATGCTGTCTATAATGGTTCAAAATTTATTTTAGTGATCCTCGACAATTCTATTGTCGCCATGACAGGGATGCAGCCTACCCCAGAATCTGGGGTCACAGCGGATGGCCATCCTGGTCGGGCTCTCTCGATTGAAGAATTGGTCAAGGGCTGTGGTGTCGATTATCTCCAGGTGGTCAATCCTTATGATATTCAAGGGATGATCAGAGAATTAAGGAAGGCTTATCGTTATACGAGGAGTCCCGAAGGAGGAGTGGCTGTCCTGATCGCACGTTATCCTTGTATTACCTACCAGAAGGAACAACTCAAAATTCGACCCATCCGAGTGGAGATTCGGCATATTCCACCTCCCGAGAAGGATCTCCCTCCTCTTAAAAGTAAAGCCTTACCCAAAGAGCTTCTTCCCATTTATAGGAATAAAGTGTCACCATGTCAGGGGGCCTGTCCTCTCCAAGTGGATGCAAGGGGATATATTGAGCTGATTGCTAAAGGGAGATTCGATGAGGCCTTGGCTCTGGTTCGGAAGAGAAACCCATTTCCCGGGATTACAGGGAGGCTGTGTGCTCGACCGTGTGAAAAAATCTGTCGAAGAGGGAACCTGGATCAGCCCATTGCCATTGACCTCCTGAAACGTTTCTTGGCCGACAGGGAAGAGAAACCCTTTCATCCTACTCCAGGGGAAGAAAGGAAAGAGAAGGTAGCGATCGTCGGTTCCGGGCCTTCGGGTTTGATGGCAGCCTATGAACTGAGAATGAAAGGCTACCAAGTGACCATCTTTGAGGCCCTTCCTTTCATGGGTGGAACTCTGGTTATTGGCACCTCTCGATTTCGATTACCAGAGGAGGTCTTAAAGAGAGAGATTGAAGTGATAAGAAGAGTTGGAACGGAAGTGAGGCTGAATACAAGGATCGGAAAGGATCTCACGTTGAATGATTTGAGACAACAAGGATATCAAGCGATCCTTCTTGCTATTGGAGCCCATCTCCCTGAATCGAATCTTTCAAATCTTCAGACAGAAGGGGTCATCGATTCTCTTCATTTTTTAAAAGGGGTTGCCCTGGGTGAGATCACCTCTCTCCCTCCAAGAGTTCTGGTTCTGGGGGGAAGCGAGAGAGACGTGGATGCAGCCCGAACCGCCCTTCGGTTGGGGGCAAAAGAGGTTCATCTGTTTTTTAGTCGATCCAAGAAGGAAATCCCTGCGGATGCTTCAGACGTTGAAGAGGCAGAGAGAGAAGGGGTGATTTTCCATTTCTTTTCGATACCCACCCGGATCCAGACTTCTCGGGGAAAAGCTGTAGGGATTTCTTATAAAAAGGCCCTTCTCAGTGATCCGAGTAGCCTCGGAAGAAGAAGAATCGTTTCTTTTCAAGGTCCTGAGAAAAGAATAAGAGCGGACTATATCATCCATTCTCCTCTCTATCTGCCAGAACTCTCTGAGTTGGATCTCCCTTTAAAAAAGTCCATCTTAGGAACGATTCAAGTGGACCCGGAGACATTGGAGACCTCTATTCAGGGAGTTTTTGCCTCAGGAGATGCAGTCACCGGGCCGAAGAATTTTATAGATGCCCTGGCGATGGGGAAAAAGGCTGCTCTTTCAATCGATCGGTATTTGAGGGGAGAACCGTTAAGGATGAATCGAGAAGAAGAAGGGAGTTTTGCCAAGTTAGTTTCAGTAAAGGTTGATTATGTGGAGACTGAAGCGAGGATAGAAGAACCTCTTCTACCTTTGGAAGAGAGGGTCCAAGGGTTCAAAGAGGTTCGTTTATTGCCGAAAGAAGAGGAGATCATCCGGGAGGCAAAGCGATGCCTCCATTGTGGCGCCTGCTATCAGTGTGACCTCTGCCTATGGATATGTCCTGAAGAAGCCATTTCGAAAACGGAGGAAGGTTATAAAATCGATTATGAGAAATGTTCTGGATGTCGGATATGTGCGGAAGGGTGTCCAACTTCAACGATAGAGATGAATCCAATAGGAGCCTGTATTGGATGTGGATTCTGTATAAGACGGTTTGAGTGTCCCTCTCTGATCCGAGGAGAGGATGGTCGGGTGAGGATCGATCGGCTCACCTGCGTGGATTGCGGACTCTGTTTGCAGGTGTGTGCTCAGGGGGCAATCTACCAGCTGACTCCATAAAAATCAGATCGGGCAATCCCTCACTGAAGGGTGAAAATAAATTTAAGCCTGACAGGAGTATTTTCGAAACCCATGGAACGCGGATAGATTGAATATAAATAGATCCTACGAATTGATCCGTCGTAGAAATGGGTTTATGATTAAAACAAACCAAGGTAACGATTTCTATGGGCCATTTAAGGTAGCCGCACCATGGGTTTCTCCAATACCCCTCTCGGGTTTATCCGCAATCTGAGTGGGGGTATCAGATCGGAGCGCTCGAAAGATGAACATTCAAATGATTATTTCAGGGGTAGGGGGACAAGGAGTTCTTCTCATCACTCGAATCTTTGCCTATTACGCCCTCGGAGAGGGATATCCCATCATCGGGTCTGAAGATCACGGGATGAGTCAAAGGGGAGGGTCGGTGATGACCCATCTAAAGATTGGCGATTTTAACAGTCCTCTTGTAAAGAAAGGGAATGCAGATATCCTCCTTTCTCTCGAAAAGACCGAGGCTTATAGAACACTCCCCTATCTTCGACCCTCAACCAATGGAAAGAATGGAGGGCTCTGTTTCATCAATGCCTCAGACCCTCATTATATGGACCCTCGGGTAAAATCCTATTTAGGAGAGAGAGGAATCGAAGTGCATATTTTTCCCGCGGAACGTCTGGCCAAAGAGATGGGGATGCCCCAATCGATCAATATTGCATTGATCGGGTTTGCTACGGCTCATCCAAGATTTCCTTTTCCCTATGAAAAATTGAGAAGGGCCATCGAGAAGGTCACTCATCCCCGGTTTCGAGAAGTGAATCTGAATATTTTTGAGAAGGCAGCCTTTGAAGGTAAACGATGGATAGAAAGGGAAGCCCAAAGAGGGGAAGATTTGACATTCTAAAAAAAGAAATTAAATTATTGTTGTGAACTTTTTTAAGGGGTGAAAAAATGAAGAAGACCCTTTTTGTTCTGGGAATTTCGGCTCTTGCTCTCCTACTTGGCCTCTTCTTTTGCGTAGGGAAAGATAAGGCTAATTCCCTGCCTAAAAATGATAAACTCGTTACCGCAAGGTCTCTGGGTCAAGCCTTCGTAGAGGTAGCAAAAAAAGTCCAACCTTGCGTCGTCAACATCACCACTGAGAAAACGATTACGATGAGACCGTGGGAAAGATTTGGGGAGGATTTTTTTAAAGGGAGTCCTTTTGAAGAGTTCTTCAGGGGATTCGGTTTTACCCCACGGGAGAAGGGAAGGGAGTACCGTCAGAAACAGCGAAGTGCAGGATCAGGGGTGATTGTGGATCCAGAGGGTTATATTTTAACCAATAATCATGTCATTGAGGGGGCTGAGAAAATCAAAGTCCGTCTCAATGACGGCAGAGAGTTTGTGGCCACCGTAAAAGGGCAGGATCCTCGAACCGACCTAGCCGTCCTTCATATCAAAGCAAAGGATCTTCCTGTCGCAGTGTTGGGTGATTCTGATAAACTCGAGGTGGGAGAATGGGCGATTGCCATAGGGAATCCTTTTGGGCTGGAACATACGGTCACCGTTGGGGTGATCAGTGCGAAAGGCCGTTCAGGATTGGGGACCGGAACCTACGAAGATTTCATCCAGACCGATGCTTCGATCAACCCAGGCAACAGTGGTGGGCCCCTGGTCAATATCGATGGGGAAGTCATTGGAATCAATGCCATGATCATCCAGCCTGGAACGGGAATAGGATTTGCTATCCCTATCAATATGGCCAAACAGATCTTGAACGATCTGATCAAAAAAGGGAAGGTCACCCGCCCATGGTTAGGGATCAGTGTTCAGGATCTCTCTCCTGAATTAGCAGAGCATTTTAAATTAAAAGAAAAAGAGGGGGCCCTCATCTCCCAGGTCTATCCAGGCACAGGGGCTGAGAAAGCAGGACTGGCATCCGGGGATATCATCAAATCGGTGGATGATAAACCTGTCAAAAATGTAAGCGAACTGATTAAAGAGATTCAGAAAAAGAAGGTAGGACAGAAAGTAAAGATCGAAGTCCTCCGGGATGGGAAACCGATGACATTTGAAGTTACAACCTCGGAGATGCCCGAAAAGGTAGAATTACAAAAAGAGTATGAGAGCGAGGAGAAATTTGGGGCTCGGGTTCAGGAATTGACCCCGCAACTCGCAGCCCGATATAAGATTTCAGGGGTAAAACATGGAGTCGTCGTGGTGGAGGTCATGGAAGGGGGACTGGCCGAGGAGATAGGGCTTCAAGAAGGAGATGTGATCCTTGAGATTAACCGAAAGAAAATTGAAAAGATGAAAGATTTTGAGAAAGCCATCAGAGAGGCCAAAGTCGAAAAAGGAATCCTCTTTCACATCCACCGAAAGGGAAGCAGTTTCTACCTCACCTTTAAAAAATAAGATGGGAAGATAAAAACATTATCCTACAGCCTTGACGTATCTCATTCTTAAATCAAAGAGGACATTATCAATAAATTTTTCTTCCTCTGAAGTGAGATTTCCTTTAGTCTTCTCTTTAAGCATTCCAATAAGATCGATCGTCTGCTTGGCTAAAGGAAGGTTTTTGGATTGTTTTTGGGTGACGGGGTCTTGAATCTCCCCTAACTGGATGAGGGCCGAGGTGCTCAAAGAGAAAATAAAATTGATGAAAGTAATTTCAGGAAGGGGAGACTCCTCTTCTTTATTCTCCTTTTTTGCCCCTTCTTCTTTCGAAGCCTCTTCCTTTTTTACCTTCTCCTCTTCTTCCTTCCTTGCACTGAACCTCCTATCTCTTACGGTAAAGCCCTTTTCTTCCTCAGCCTTTCTTTGTTCCGCCATCTTGCCCTCCTATAAAAAATTAAACAATTTCAAATATTTATATAATAACTTGACTTTCTTTATGTAACAGATTATATTATTAGCACTCTTTTTTAGAGAGTGCTAAAATCTCCCATTCGAGGTATATATTAATGTCAAATTTACCGGTTGTCAAAAATTCTTTAGAAACCTATCTGGCCCAGATCAATCAATTCCCTCTTTTAACCCCTGAAGAAGAATTTCAATTGGCAGTAAGATATTATAAGTACAAAGATATTACGGCTGCCCACAAATTGATCACCTCGAATCTGAGATTTGTGGTCAAGGTAGCATTGGAATATCGTTCCTATGGGGTCAAACTGGTCGATCTGATTCAAGAAGGGAATATCGGTCTGATGATGGCTGTAAAGAAGTTTAACCCCTATAAAGGATATCGATTCATTTCCTATGCGATCTGGTGGATTCGCGCCTATATTCAAAATTTTATTATTAAGACCTGGAGCCTTGTCAAGATTGGAACGACCCAGGCTCAAAAGAAACTTTTCTATAAGATTGGAAAGATTCGAAAGGCCTTGGAATCCGGAGATGGGGATGAAAAGAAGTACGACGTGTTAGCTAAGGACTTCGATGTCGACAAAGAGGACATTATGGAGATGGAGCAGCGTATGGCATCCAGAGACCTTTCCTTAGATTCCCCTTTCGATGAGGAGGGGGAGTTAACCCATCTGGAACTCCTCCAAGAGGAATCTCCAAATCAAGAGGAGATGCTCGCCAGACAGCAGGAGGAGGAGATCCGGGAGCGGGAAGTCCAAAAGGCCTTGAAACGGCTCAATGAGAAGGAGGCTTATGTCATCAAACATAGGATCATGGCGGATGAGCCTTTAACCCTTCAGGAGATTGGAAATCATCTCAAACTTTCTCGTGAAAGGGTAAGACAAATCGAGAGTGAGGCCCTTAAGAAATTGAGACGGGAAATCAGCTCCAGCCTTGCCATCCAGTCCTGAAAGGAGAGAATGCCTATGCCTATTTACGAGTATCAATGCACCCGGTGCGAAGAGGTCTTTGAGCTCTTCCAGAAAGTCAATGAATCTTCACAGACCTCTTGCCCAAAATGTTCAGGACCTGCTAAAAAACTAATCTCGGCCACCAATTTTGTCCTGAAAGGGCCTGGATTCTACGTGAATGATTATCCTTCGAAGAGTCGAAAGGAAGGAGAAAAGAACGAAAAACAAGAGGCCGAGAAAGGAAAGGCCTCAAAGAGTGAGGATAAAAAGGCGGCTTAATGGGAGGAAGGGGGAGAAGAAGCCCTTTCTCTAAATTTTAATAGACTTACGATTTCGTCGAGAATCCGATCCGCTAACTCCTCTTTGCTCATTAATGGGAGATCTTTGATTTCTCCAGAGGAGAGAAGAATTTTCACCTGATTGGTATCCACTCCAAATCCAGCCCCTGGTTTCGTCACATCATTGACCACAATCATATCCAAATTCTTCTCCATCAACTTTTTTTGGGCATTGGCAAGGAGGTTCTCGGTTTCGGCAGCAAATCCAACGACGATTCGATTTCCTTTCTTTTTCCCTATCTCTTCGAGAATATCCTCTGTTCTCTCTAATTCTAATGAAAGAGAAGAGGCAGTTTTTTTCAACTTCTCCTGACTGACCTTTTTGGGGCGATAGTCGGAGACGGCCGCGGCTTTAATCACAATAGAACAGCTTTCTATGTTTGAAAGAACAGCCCTCCTCATCTCCTCGGCTGTTTTGACCGAGAAGAGTTGGATATCCTCACGAGGAAGGGAGAGGGAGGTGGGACCACTCACCAACAAGACTTCTGCGCCCCTTCGTCGGGCCATTTTGGCCAGGGCATAGCCCATCTTTCCCGATGAACGATTGGTGATTACTCGAACCGGGTCGATCGGTTCTTGAGTGGGTCCAGCAGTGACAAGGATCTTTTCCCCTTTGAGATCTTTCGGGGAGAAGATCTCTTTTATTTTTTCTATGACCTCGTTTAATTCAGCCAGCCTTCCTTTTCCATACCAATGGCAAGCCAGTTCTCCTTCCCCGGGTTCCACGAAGTGGTAACCTCTTTCTTTCAGGGTTTGAATATTCTGTTGGAGGGCTTTATTGTCCCACATGTTGACATTCATGGAGGGGACAAAAAGGACAGGGGCCTTGGAGGCCATGACCATGGTGGAGAGGAAATCATCGGCAATCCCATTGGCAATCTTTCCGATGATATTTGCAGTAGCCGGGAGGATCACAATCAATTCAGCCAGATCCGCCAGGGCCACATGACCAATTTTCATCTCTTCGAGAAGAGTAAAAGGATCGGTGACGACAGGATTTCCAGAAAGGGTTTGAAAGGTGAGAGGAGTAATAAATTGCTGGGCATTTTTAGTCATGACCACATGGACACGGGCTCCTTCTTTTATGAGGAGTCTCACAAACTCAGCAGCCTTATAGGCTGCAATTCCACCTGTGACTCCTAAAACAATCTCTTTTCCATTAAGCATAGATGTCTTATATCATAAAACCCTTCCTTCCTCAATAGAGATTTATTGAAGTAAACTTTTTTTCGTGATAGGAGTCAAGCAGTGAAGAGCCAAGAACTTTAAAGATTCTACAAGCCCTACCCCCTATCCCTCTAAAGCCTTCTTCAACCTCCTCTCTGAATGCGAAATATCTAAAACCCCTATTTCATGGCTCACCTTTGGTGGTTCATTCCCTTCCAGTAACACAGTTTGAGATGAACCATTCCTATCTTGCATCACGAATTGTCCTTCCATTTCGAGCCACAAACATAATTTGCAAATTATAAACCATCTATGAGCCAGAGAAGAGAGACTATGTGTAAAGCCAGATATGTTTATTGTGAATAATATAGAAATTAAGTGTAACCTGACCGGTGGAAGAACACTGTTAATCAATACCTCTAAGCTTATTTTGATACGTGGTCAAGTATAGGATTATCGGTCCTTTGTCTCGAGAAATTCTTTGACCCTTTCCTTCACAAAGAGTATATCTTTCAACATCAGTCTTTGTGCATCGCCGACCCTATGCTCCATTATGGCATTTGCTATTTCCAGATGGATATCAAATACGCTTTTCTCAAAATTTGGATCTAAAAAATCTTTGGTCACATAAAGCAGGGTTTCTATCAAGGAGTCGACAAGCACTTTCCAAATTGGGTTGCCCGAGAGTTCAGCAATTAAGGAATGAAACTCAACGTTTGTTCTCTTAAGCTTTTCAGTGTCGTTCTTCTCTAAGTGCTCCTGACCAGCGCTCTTCAGATTAAAGATCCTTTGCATCCCGTGAGTTCCCATGTTTTTTATAGCCTGCCTTATTACTTCCGGTTCAATAGTCGTCCGAATATCGAAAATATCTTCAATTTTCACTTTGCCAGACATGGCCATATTTCTTAAGGATTCGAGCAAGGGCTTGTGCACTTTCTTACTTACAAATATTCCCCCTTTCGGACCCTTTTTTATCTTCACGTACCCCATCACATCGAGGATTCTTAAAGCCTCTCTGAACATTGCCCTGCTTACACCCAGTTCGGAAGCGAGTTCCCTCTCTCGAGGTAGCCTAAGACCATCGGGCAGGTTTTCATTTTCTATCTTCTCACGGATCATTTCTGCAACTCGTTCAAAGTCCCTTTTTTTCTCGATGGCTCGAAAGATCCTTTTCCTATTCATATTACAATCATGATACAACGGCAGCATTAAGGCGTCAATATTTCTCATTCCTCCGACTTTAGAAGAGGAAGACACCGACTCCTATTTCATCAGGTCTGGAAGAAAAGTAACAAGACGGGGGAAAAAAGTAAGAATCAGTAGGCAGATCAACATAGATACTATATAGGGGACCGTCTTCTTGAATATCTCGTCCATGGATATGTCTTTGGCCTGACCGGCAACGATATACACAATGAGACCAACCGGCGGGGTAATCGTCCCGATGGACAAAAGGAGCACCATAATTGGTCCGAACCAGATGCCATTAAAACCCAGTGACAAAATGAGCGGATAGACAATCGGAATAGTCAGCACCATTATTGCCAACCCTTCCATGAACGTACCAAGGATGATGTAAAATAGGTAGAGTGCTCCCATTACCAAGTACTTGTTTAGATGGACGCTGTTTACTAATTCTATGACTTCGGCCGGAATCTTGCTCATCGCCATAAAGGCACCGAAAATATTTGCGCCGATTACGATTAAAAATATCATTGCACTTACGCGTATTGAATCCATGAGCGAATCCAAAAAGGCTTTATAAGTGAACTCTTTTCTCGTCATTGAGAAGACAAAGGAACAGAAGGCGCCAAACGCTGCTCCCTCAGTCGGAGAAAAAACCCCAAGGTATATCCCTCCTATAACCATTAGAAATAGGGAAATAACCGGGCTGATCTTTGATGTAGCAAATACCTTACTCCTGAAAGGAACCCTCTCGCTCAGACTTTCTGGAGCCAGGGTTGGATTCACCTTCGTCCAGATCCATGTTGTCGCCATGAGCATCACTGTCAAAACCACACCTGGCATGATCCCTGCGATGAGAAGCTTGCCTATTGGCTCGAGAGTCAGTATTCCATAAAGAATCAACAACGTGCTCGGTGGTATGAGAACTCCGAGTCCTGCAGATGAAGCTATGCATGCAGCGGAAAAATCTCCTTTATATCCATAACGTTTCATCTGGGGCAAAGCAACAGAACAAATTGTGACAGCAGTGCCTATGATGGAACCGCATACCATTCCAAAAATAGCGCTAGCGCCAACAGCACTAAGAGCAAGGCCAGCTCGAATTCTTCCAATCCACATATTAGCCACGGAATAAATGTCCTTTGCTAATCCACTATAAGAGAGGAGTTGGCCCATGAACAGGAATAACGGGATCACGCTCAAGCTATAACTCTTTACACTCGCAAAGGTCTCTATCGCAAGCTTACTTAGGCCTGCTTGGAGGCTGGTTAGGAATACAGTGCCTATAAAACCCGAGATCATCATGGATAAGGCTACAGGCATACCAGTAGCAAGAAAGAAAATTAAGATTCCTATACCTATTACACCAAAAAATTCAGGCGGCATTCGATCCCCCCTTCCGCATTGCCGATAGAAGATCAAACAGGATATCCATTGCGTAAATCCCGCTCCCTACGGTCATTGTCAGGACTATAGGCCAGTGGGGGAGCTCGAGCACTCCGGTTACATTCCCTGCTCTATAGAGTCTCACCGTGTGTAGCCCGAGCTCCCATGTAAGCAGACAGATGAGGAGAAAGCTCACAGAAAGCGTAAGGATTTCTGCGTATCTCCTTTTTGGGGGTGTTAATTTGCGGATAAAGAAATCTATTGTCACATGCCCCTTAAGTACGTGAGTGTAGCCGAGTGCCAAAAAAACCATTATCGCTACGGTAAGTTCTGTTACCTCAAAAACCCCAGCAAGGGGATAGTTAAAGAAATATCGACCCATTATGTCAATGAATGTGATCACGGTTAGGAGAAAGATAAACCCAGAAGCTAATTTTCCGAGTAATACGTTGAGAAAAAAGATTGCCTTATGGGTTTCCAATGGTCCTCCTTACTTGAGATACTGAGCCGAGAGTTTTTGAGCTTCTTCAAGAACCTTTTTTGCAGGAAGATTCTTCTTCTCCATGTCCCTCACCCATTGGGAATAAATGTCTTCCACTGCCTTTTTCCATCTTTCTTGTTCGTCTTTTGTAAGCGCATAAATTATGGCTCCCTTTTTCTTCAACGAATCTATTCCCAACTGCGCTGCACTATCATACACAGTGGCCGCTTTCAACCCCATTTTTTCTCCCATCATCTGATCCAAGATTCTTTGATCCTCTAAAGAAAGCTTTTTGAAAGAGTCGTCTTTCATTACCATGACGAAAGAAGGGACATAGAAATTGGCTACTGTTGCGTGCTTTACAACTTCGTGGAGACCAAAGTCGTAAATTGCGGACCAGGGTGTTATACATCCATCTATAACCCCCTTTTGTAAAGCCTCGTACAGTTCACTTATGGGGAGGGTGACAGGAACAGCGCCAAGCCTTTCTAATGTGTTTTTTAGCACCAGAGAGTGGGTTCTTATTTTCATTCCCTTGAGATCTTCCATGCTTCGCACCATCTTCTTGGTAGTAAAAAGCTGTCCTGTGTCCCCTGTCCATATCCAGCAAACTTTAACATTCGGATGCTCCTTGGCAAGTTCTGGAACATCTTTCCACAATTGGTGAAAGACCTTTGTTCCGTGAACTGCCGATGTGAATAGAAAAGGTAGCTCCATAACCGATGTGAGAGGAAATCTCCCCGGAGTATATCCGTGTACCACATAGGCAAAATCCACGATCCCAGTTGCAGCTGCATCGTAATGATCAGGCGCCTTGGCGAGGACCCCACCCGAATAGACAGTAATCTTGACCCTTCCATTGGTTGCCTTCTCTACCTCTTGAGCAAAAGGAACCATGACTTCAATGTGCTGGACATGCTTGGTCGGCATAAAGTGAGACATTTTTAACTCTAAACCAAAAACAGAAGACACAAACACCATAAAAACCAAGAAAAAACTTTCGACCATTAAGAATGCCTTATCTTTCATAATCGCACCTCCTCTTTTGGTATTTTTATTGGCATTTTTTACGTTCCACCGATCTCTTCCAAATCAAACCACCATTTCTCTGAATGGTTTGGCCTTCCATGCCCTAAAAGGTCATCCCCTAAGATGGCAAATTTTCTCGCTAAGGAGGGTTTTCGCATTGCCTAATCTAATCCCTTTTTATTACCAACCCTAAAAGACATAGATTTCTCTACAACAAATGGCCATCTTTTCTACCCATTATATATTTCCTTCTTCCCATCGCTTATAGCCCCACTCGGACACTCTCTTGCACATTTTTTGCATTTGGAACAGAAGTCTATTCGTCTCTCCAAGGCCCGCCATAAGGAGTATGGGAGGAACCACTACTAAATAGTTTCTTGGGTGGTGCGCTCGTAGGGGATACCCTAATCTTTTGATGTAATCTGGGAGAATCCAAGCTATGAAATCTCCTTCCTTTCCGAGCTCTATTGAACCCGTTCTCCCTTTCATCTACCCCCTTTACTTCATCCTTGACAATCTTAGTTGTAGGCCTATCGACTTTCGTAATTTTCTGCATTAGAAAAATCTCGAGATCCTTTCCATAGACCCGACCATCGATGCTCTTCCTTAACTTCTTTGCGTTTAATTACTCCTCTTCCGGTGAATACTCCACATTTCTGGGTAACTGGAGAATTCCGTCGCCATTCACATCCTCAAGATCAAACCACCATTTTTTTGAATAATCTGGCTTTCCATACCCTAAGAGGTCATCTCCTATGATGGCAAATTTTCTCGCTAAGGAGGATTTCCGCATCATCCAACCCACCGCCTTGTGGAAGAGGGTATAGGGTTTATTCCACGGGCAGACTTTGATACATGTACCGCATCCTGAACCTCTTTGATTTCCTACCCTGAACATGGTACATTTCCGCTTGTCAAATGGCCATTTTTCGTACCCATTATATATTTCCTTCTTCCCATCGCTTATAGCTCCACTCGGGCACTCCCTTGCACATTTTTTGCATTTGGAACAGAAGTCCTGAACTCCGCAATCTATGGGCTTGTCGGGCTTTAACGGCATATCCGTAGTCACCACAGCGGCCTTGAAACGCGGCCCCAAAAATGGATGAATTACACTATCTCCAAGTCGACTCATCTCTCCAAGGCCCGCCATAAGGAGTATGGGAGGGACGACTACGTCGTAGTAGGGGGCGTAATGGGCTTTGGCAGGATATCCCAGTCTCCGAATGTAATCGGCGAGAATAATCGCAATAAAACCAGATGTAGCATACGACATCATGCTCATGGCATTGCTTATCCAGTCGCTTCCTGTAGAAGCATTAGCCGTTTTCCAGTCTTGGTCCACAAGGATGCCTATGGCAAATTTGTGATTCAACTCGATTTGGACAGGGAGTGATTCTGGATCCTTGAAATCGAACTTGTGACTGTAGACGGCGAATCCTGGAAGCTCACATATTCCCACAGCGTCTGCCCTCAAAAAATACGCTACCTCTTTGATATGTTGAGAAAGGACTTCCGGATCGGAAGGAATGGGTGCCTTCTGTGGAGCCTCTATCCCAGAGGCCAACGGCTTCATCGCCCTTCTTATCCAGGAGGTCGCAGCGGATAAAGGATGCTTTTCAACGAACCTTTGCATCTCCCTTTTTATCCTTGATCCATAGTCACCTGCCGCCGCTTTGCAAAATCCAGCCTCTCTTTCGCTCACCCGTTGAACCTTATCAAAATCTATTCTAATTGTTGGTTTGTCGACTCTTTTTATTTTATGAATAGGGAAAGGATCGAGCTCTCTTTTTAAGTAACCTCCCATACCTCCTCCTACATAATATTGTGTTTTTTGAGCCTCTCTCTCAAAAAAGTAAGATCCTCGTTGAACAACTGAAGCGCCCGCTCCATGTCTTTCTCGAAAATGGCCCCAAGAAGTTTCTCGTGAATCTTGATAAGATTTTGCTCGAACTGAAGATCAAGAAAATTGAAGGCAACCTCTGCGAGAATCTCTAATAAAGCCTTTATAAACAACGAAAGTATCGGATTACCGGATAAATCGGCGAGTATTAGATGGAACTCTATGTTTTTGTTCTTCAAGAACACTGGATCGTCCAAGTTATTTTTTGCCTGCTCAAAGAGCTGACGAAGTTTATCAAAAACTTCTTTCTGGGGATTTTGTATGGCTCTCTCTATGGCATAGGGTTCGAGTTTGAATCTTACGTCCCAAATGTCTTCAATCGTTATCCTACCGTTCTCAGCCATATTTTTCAGAAAAATGCTCAGCGGCCTGTGGAAAACATTGATTACGTATGCTCCTCCTGAGCCCCTTCCTCTCTTAATATGACCCAGAGTTTCTAAGAGTTTTAACGCTTCTCTTATTATGAGCTGGCTAACACCAAATTCTTTTGACAGCTCTTGAACAGATGGAAGCCGCGCCCCTATTGTAATTTCTTCCATTATAATTTTCTTTTGAATCTGAGAAGCCACAATTTCAGAAAGACTCAATTTCTTTAGAGGTTTAAACATTTTCTAACCTAACTTTATATAGGTCAGACTTTATTCTAATTTTTATTTCTTGTCAAGTAAAATATTTTTGAATTAGATAATCCATCACTTAAGGTTTGAAATAAATTTAAGCCTGATAGGAGTATTTCCTAAATCCATAGAACGCGGATGGATCTCCCCCCCTCCAATACCCTTCTTGGGCTTATTCCCCATCTGAGGAAGGGATTACTGAGCTGGAAAGATTGTTGAAGAAGAATATTGAGCAAATCAAAAGAAGACTTTTTCTGAGGTTCGGATTTAGATATTGACAAAAAAAGAATTAAATATCATTCTTTAGTGAAGTTAATAAAAGGAAATCATTCTTTTCTAAAGGAGGTTTGTCTTTTATGATCAGAGCCTTCAATAAACATTACAAAAAAGCGATCGATCTCATTGAAAATGCCTCACCCAGCGAGAAGATAGAGATGGCCGAGAGGATTCTCGAATGGTTCAGAGAGCTTCCGGAAGAATATCTTGTCTCCCTGGCCCTCTTTTTTAACGAAGTCATCGATGACCTTGGAGATGAAAGTTTAGAAAAGATTGACCTCAAGGTAAAAAGGAGGAAGAAGATCGAAGAGGAGGAAGAAGAAGAGGAAGAAGAATACGAGGAATATGAGGAGGAAGAAGAGGATTACTACGACGATGAAGATGAAGAAGATTACTAATCCCTATCTTGCTATTTCGAAGCAGGAATCGCTCGATGATAGGCCCACCGTTCCATCCGCCCTATCTCTTCCTTCATGGTGATCGAAAGAGGGACAATATTTCCAGCCGCAATCACAATATCCTGTTCTGTAAGGGTCCTTCCTTCATGAAAGGCTTCGATCATCGCCCCATTGACCGCCTGCTCAATTTCAGCCCCATTGAATCCCTCAGTGACCTTGGCGAGCATATTTAGGTTTACCTTGGAGGGATCTACTCCATGCTTCTTTAAATGAATCGAAAGAATGGACTTCCTTTCCTGAGGATTGGGGAGGGTGACAAAGAAGATTTGATCAAAACGTCCTTTTCTTAACACTTCAGGAGGAAGAAGTTCGATGACGTTGGCTGTGGCAGCAATGAAGACAAAGGCCTTCTTTTCCTGCATCCAGGTCAGAAACGAGGCAAAGACTCGGGATTGAGTTCCCCCACCTGCCTTCTGACTTTGAATGCTGATGCCTGCCTCAATCTCATCGATCCAGAGGACAGAGGGAGCCACAGTCTCTGCCGTTTGAAGGGCTATCTGCAAGGCCTTTTCAGGTTCTCCCACGGTGCCATCATAAAGTCTTGCCATATCGAGATGAAGCAGGGGAATACCCCAGAAGGAGGCGAAGGCCTTTGCACAGAGGCTTTTTCCACATCCTGAAACTCCGGTGATGAGCACCCCTTTAGGAAGGGGAATTCCTTGGAGTTTGCCATTCTGACTCAGAACCCCTGCTCTTTTTCTTAACCAGTCCTTCAGATTTTCGAGTCCACCGATCTCATCGAGGGTAGGTCGATCAGTGATCAACTTCAAAATTCCTGATTTCTTAATGAGTTGTCCTTTTTCTTCAATGATGGCATCCACGATCGAAGAATCGAGACCACTTCTTCTCGTCAACGCACTTCGAAAAGCACGAGCGACTTGATCCAGGGAGAGACCTAAAGCCGCTTTGATCATTCGTTCTTTTAATTCTGGGCTAAGAGATTCGGCCCATTTTAGAGAGGGAGGGGAGCTGCTCAGAACCTGGTTTAAAATCCGTTCTATCTCCGACACGTCAGGCATAGGAAGTTCATAGATCACCATATCCCGGAAAAGTTCTTCGGGGACCACGAGGATTGGGGCGATGATAAAAAGGGTGGTATATCGGTTTCGAAGAGCGCGATGGACATCCTTCATCTTTCTGGCTAAAAGAGGATCGGTTTTCATGAAGGAGTGAATCCCTTCGAAGAGATAGAAAGCCTGATCCGTTCGCCTCATCACCTGATCCAGGGCTTCAAAGGGATCCTTCGAATTCTCGATGGTTTCTTCTTCTGCTCTAAGGCCTTGGAATGGATTCCAGACGAAAAGCTTTGGCCGAGGCTGAAAGGTGGTGGATAATTCTTTGAGAAGGGCTTCTACGCGATCTTCCTCATCCGAGACAATATAAACAATAGAAACCCTTGAGAGGATAAGTTTTCTCAAGTCTTGAAGAATCTGCTGTTTTTTAGACATTTCATTCATTTTCTTGAAATTATATATAAATCGCTTTTCATCGTCAACGAATCATTGTCAATTTAACGTAACTTCCTATGACTGTAATCCTCTCCCCATCCGAGGAGAGGGAAGAGCAATCGAACTTCAGAAATGGGGTACTTAGGCGATCAAATCAGGCCTTGGAATCTCATGTTCACAAGGGACGCCAGTCTGGCAGAGACCACAGGAGGGAGGAGGATCGATTAAGCCATATTCCAGTCGCTTAGCCTTGAGAAGGTCGGAGTGGAGATAATCGTAGCACCTATCTTTATCATGACCTTTCTCTGTGATGGCCCCTGCGGGACAACGCTCGATACACTTTCCACACTTCTCGTTTCTAAATTGGAGACAATGCTCTTTATAATGTCGATATTTTCTTTCGGTGGGTTTTAATTTGAGGGTGGTCACGACGCTTCCGATCCGAACGGCTATTCCTTTTGGAGTGATTAGACCATCACTGAGACTAAACGTTCCAAGGCCACAGACATAGGCCGCATGGCGCTCTGACCACGGGGAGGCCCACCCTACCTTCTCGTGACGAAAAGAGTGATAGGAGGAAAGAAGTAGAGGGGCCACGGCCTCAAAACCTAACTCTTCTAAAAATAGAACAAGGTGTCTCCTCAGGGCATTATTGCATGCCTCCCCATAATCTCTTGTATAGGCCCAGAGTTTGGAGGGAAACTTCTTCTCCATTCGATTACTTTTTCGAGTGTCCTCTGAAGCAGGGAGCACCCATGAGATGACACTCACATCACCCATCTCCAAAAAGAGAGAGGCCTTTCCTTTTTCCTTTAGGGAAATTCCTATGAGTTCTCTCGGGGTGAGATGGAATGGGCCGATGATCGTCTTGAATTCATAAAAAAGAGGATCCGTTCCTGAAGCAAACCCAACGAGGGGTTCGTCCCAGTAGTGCCCATGATCAAGCTGGAGTCTCCGATTATATTCACTTTCATTAAGAAAGTTTTTAATGACCTGTTCCAGAACCTGATTAGGATTTTTTAGAAAGACGACCTTCTCTTCTTTTGTCATCGGTAACGTTCTATCCTTTTTCTACTCCCTTAGAATCAAATCCACCTTTTTCCTGGATGCCTGAAACCTTGCATCGATACTCCTCGATCGCCATCTTCAGGGCCTCGGCCGCGATCGTGAAACAGGGGGTTTTCTCTTTTGGAAGTTGAGCGATAATCTCTTTGACCGTCTCTTCAGAGATTTTCAAAGCCTCTTCAATGGTAGTTCCTTTGATCCGCTCCGTCAGGATGGAACTGGTCGCAATGGCTGCGCCACATCCATAGGTCTTGAATTTAGCATCCAGGATCTTATTGTCTTGAAACTTCAGGAACAACTGCATGATATCCCCGCAAGAGGCATTTCCTACGGTTCCCACTCCATCGGCGTCAGGGATCTCGCCTACATTTTTAGGATTCTGAAAATGTTCCATCAGGAATTTAGGATATTTTGCCATCTTCTTTCCTTTCGTTATTGGTCACTTTAATCTGATTTTCTAACCGATTGACCCGCTCCTCGAGCCTCTGATGAAGTTGGAGGAGCATCTTCATGATATCAGAAAGGGGGTCGGGTAGATTTCCATGCTCGAAATCGAGTTCTTCTTTCTCTGGAGTAGGAGTTTCGATGATTCGTCCTGGAACTCCCACCACCGTGGCTCCTGGAGGGACGGATTTTATAACCACCGAGCCAGATCCAACCCTTGCCCCATCACCAATGGTGATAGGTCCAAGGACGGTTGAGTTGGAGCCAATGATCACTCGATTTCCTATGGTTGGATGCCTTTTCTTCTTTTCAAGGGTTGTTCCACCGAGAACGACTCCTTTGTAAATCAAGCAGTCGTCACCGATCTCGGTCGTCTCGCCGATGACCACTCCCATTCCATGATCAATAAAAAGACGTCTCCCAATCTTTGCGCCTGGGTGGATTTCAATTCCCGTAGCCCATCGATTGAAATGGGAGATCAGGCGGGCCGTGGTATACCATCTTCGTTGATAAAGATAATGGGCAACCCGGTGGAGCCAGAGGGCATGGAGACCTGGGTAACACAGGAATATTTCTATCACGTTTTTTGCTGCCGGGTCTCTCTCTTTAATTGTTCGAATATCTTCTTTCAATCGTTCAAACATAGTTTAAGATATAGTTTTTTAATAAGATATTTTCTCCCAAAAAACAACGAATCAGTCGTTTCGGTGAGGGATTTCCAAAGGGTTGTAATCTCTCACTGAAGGGTGGAAATAAATTTAAGCCCGAAAGGAGTATTTCCGAAACCCATAGAACACCCACCCCCTCTCGGGCTTAAAATTCCTCTTGACAACTAAACAAATGTATAGTATATATACGACAAGAGGTTTGGAATCCAGATTTCGAAACAGGCACCCAATCCAAATCATTCCTGCTACGAAAATCAAAGGGGTGGCTTATGGAACTGACGGATCGACAGAGAGAGATTTTTGATTTCATTAAGACTTTTATTAAAGAGAGGGGTTATCCCCCTTCGATCAGGGAGATTGGTGCTCATTTTCATATCTATCCTCGGGCTGTCTTAGACCATCTCAGGGCATTAGAGAAGAAGGGCTATTTGAGACGCCAAGGGACGATGTCAAGGGGACTGGAGATTCTTGTCTTTCGGGAGGGGAGGAGGTACGAAGAAGAAAAATCATTGGTTCGGGAAGTTCCCATTCTGGGAAGAGTGGCTGCAGGGAAGCCTCTCTTAGCGGTTGAGCATCTCGAAGGAAGCCTCCTGCTTCCTGCGGAGTGGATCGAGGGGAAGGAGGTCTTTCTTCTGAAGGTGAAGGGAGATAGCATGGCCCCTTACATTCTTCCAGACGATGTGGTCATTGTGCGGTCTCAATCCACAGCAGACAATGGGGATGTGGTTGTGATTCTGATGGGAGAGGAGGCGACCGTAAAACGGTTTTTCAAAAAGGGGAAGAGGATTGAGTTGAGGCCTGATAACGAGCGATGGGAGACGATTCGGCTGGAGGAGGGAGAGGGAGAAATTCAAATTCTCGGGAAGGTGATCGGGGTATTTCGAAGGTGCTAAAAAGGGAGAAAAGCATAGGGCATAGAGAAGATAATAAGTTTTAGAAAAGAGATGAATCTACCCATAAGGAGTTGGTTTGATAAGGTTATGGTTCAGCTGGATCTGGGGGGTTCCTTCCCAAAGAGGGTTCTCTTCTGGGGAGAAGGGATGGGAGGAATGGCTTCTTATATGGCAGGCTGGATGGCAGGCAACGGGATGGAGGTCATTGTATTGGATGGAGCCAATCGGTTCGATCCTTATATGGTCTCTTCTTTTGCCAAAAAGGCGTTGATCCGTCCAGAAAGGCTCCTTAAGAGGATTCTTATTGCGAGGGCTTTTACTTGCTATCAGATGGCCACCCTGATAGAAAGATTGACTTCCTTCGGGGGAGGAATTCGTGAGACCTCTCTTCGAAAACCCTATGTCCTTCTTCTGGGGCCAATTACTCCCTTTCTGGACGAAGAGGTCTCGGAGAGGGAGATTTGGCCTCTCTTTGAGAGAACTCTGAAAAGAATAGGGGAGATCGGGAGACAAGGGTTTTCCTTTTTTCTCTTTCAGCCCCCTGTCTCCTTTCATTTCTCTTCTCCTAAAGGGAGGGTTGGGAGAGGAGTGGAATCGAGAGAGAGAGCCCTGATGAAGAGACTATTTCGATTTTCTGATCTGATCTGGAAGATCTCTCTCGAAGGGGAGGAACTTCAGATCAAATCCGAAATTTTACCTCCCTTCTTGGCACCATGCTCTTTGTGAGGTTTTCCCTATGGGACGGACTGTTCTTCCTTTCAGCAAAGTTCTCGAGGAGGAGTTTCAGGAGTGGAGGAAGTTTCGAAGAGGTTTGAGAAAAGAGGATCAACTGTTTCTCGATCGCCTCTTCGAAAGGGCGAGGCTTCATGTTCAAGCAGGAGTCTATGCTTCAAGGCCCTGGCCTTTTGAGACCATCCTGATCTCCATTCTTCTGGAACATGAGAAGGCCCTCGTTGAACTGAAGGAAAAGCTCAGGACCCTCGAAAAAGAGTCAGAGTCCAAAGAGAGCAATCTCCGTTCAACTATCCCCGAGCCATAGGCTCCCAGTAAAAATAGACTCCGAGGGTAACCCCTCACTGAAGGGTGGAAATAAATTTAAGCCCGACAGGAGTATTTCCGGAACCCATAGAACTTAATACCCCTCTCGGACTTATTCCTCCCTTCTGAGTGAGGGATTAACTCAGAGGAATTTAAAAAAGAGTTTTCACTTCGATGGAATTCCGGGGCTGGCTTTTCGACCTCTATCCACTGGACTCGGCAATGATTTTATGGATAAAAGGTGAAGATGGGAGACTTCACCGGCTTGAAGATCCCTTCCAGCCTCGATTCTATGCTGAAGGGAAGAAGGAGACCCTTCTCTCTCTGTTTCGCTTTCTTCAGGAGAAACGATTTGCCTCCGGGTATCAATGGGTCCGAAAGAAGGAGTTCTGGAGTGGAGAAGAGATCGAAGTCATGGAGATCGAGATCATTTCTCCGGAGCGATATACCCAGCTTCCAAGATTGCTTCCTCCATGGGAAGAGAGGCTTCGCTTTTACAATTGTGACCTTCCGGTCACCCAACTCTATCTTTACGAAAAGGGAATCTTTCCCACAGGTCGAAGTTGGGTGGACTCGGAAGGGAGTCGCCTCTTTCAAATTCATCCTGACCCCACCGAATCGGTCTGGGGAGAGGAGGAGGGGCTTCCTGACCTTCGGATCATGGAGCTTCTCATGGTTCGTCAAAAAGGTTCGAATCCCTCGCTCGTTCTCGAATGTGAAGGATATCGAGAAGAGATGGAGGTTCTCGATATGGAAGAGATTGCAAGACACTTCAGACGGTTCGACCCCGATGTCATCCTCACCGACGATGGAGATGCCTCGCTTTTCCCCCTTCTCCTTTCATTGGAGAGGCGATGGAAGAAGTCTATTCCATGGGATCGTGACCCATCCCCTTTCAAGAGACAGATTCGTTCCGAAGGGCGTTCCTATTTTTCCTATGGTCGGACTTATTATCAAGCTCCTGCTCATCTTTTATTCGGCAGATGGCATATCGACCGTCGAAACTCCTTCATCTATGGAGAGTCGGGGATGGAGGGGGTGATTGAACTGGCCCGGCTCGCCAAGATTCCAGTTCAGAGGATGGCTCGTACCTCTCCGGGAACAGCCATTACCTCCATGCAACTGGATCGAGCCTTTCAAGAAGGGATTCTTATCCCCTGGAGAAAGGGAGAACCCGAGCGGTTTAAGACCGCATGGGATCTCCTTATCTCCGATAAAGGAGGACTTGTCTTTCAACCTAAACTGGGGATCTTTGAAGAGGTGGCAGAGATCGACTTCGCATCCATGTATCCCACCATCATGGTCCTTCACAATATCTCTCCAGAAACGGTCCTCTGCGGATGCTGCGAAAACCACAAGGTTCCAGAAGTAGGCTATACCCTCTGTGAAAAACGAGAAGGGATCGTTCCCAAAACGCTTCGACCTATCCTTGAAAGAAGAGCAAGGCTGAAGGAGAAGATGAAACGACTGGAGGAAGGGAAGGAAAAGGTAGAAGCCTGTCGCCGAAAGCAGACAGCCCTGAAGTGGATGCTTGTGACCTGCTTTGGATATTTAGGCTATCGAAATGCGCGGTTTGGAAGGATCGAGGCCCACGAGGCCGTGACAGCCTTTGGCCGAGAGAAACTTCTTCGGGCAAAAGAGATCTGTGAAGAAGAGGGATTTGAACTCCTCCACGCCATCACGGATTCGCTTTGGATCCGGAAGAGAGGGCTGAAAGAGGAGGAGGTTCTTGAGCTCTGCGACAAAATTAGCAAAGCCACAGGAGCCATGATGAGTCTGGAAGGAATTTATCACTGGATCGCTTTTCTTCCTTCCAAAGGGAACAGAGAGAGTCCTGTGGCAAACCGTTATTTTGGTCTCTTCAAAAACGGAAGGCTCAAGGC
>Ga0209102_1000559_pt1 | contig 24182 bp, 18 predicted proteins | sample ConPoolayeHmetaG_FD_185483 | JGI IMG/M metagenome (GOLD analysis project Ga0209102, IMG submission 185483) | Hot spring microbial mat communities from California, USA to study Microbial Dark Matter (Phase II) - Cone Pool mat layer H metaG... ...
CGGCTAACTCCCTCGATTCTGAGTCTGGCTTGACAGCAGGTTTCAAACAAGATTATAATCCACATCAAGAAAGGAGGCAAGCGGTTGGTCTAGCAAGCGACTGCCAGCTTGTCTCCTGGCAACCTTCTAAGCAGCGGGTCGTGGGTTCGAATCCCTCCAGGGACGCCACAAAGCAGTGAAAAGTGAACCAAATGGATTGCCAGTCCAATACACCTCTTACCATTTAAGAGAACCAAAGGTAAGATGTTAGTGTGTGGACATATGGGGATTACGTTCGGTGTTGCCGCGCTCTTAGCTTACACGCTCCCAAACAGTCGTTATTCTAGTAACGCTAGATAGCGGATACTCCCCATGCCCTCATTCACCGGCTATACAGTAATTACCGCATTCCCCTTTTCGGTAAGGCTAAACGTGGTGAACGCCAGCGCCTCCGCATCGTGATTACGGTGTGAAATAACTACTATATTTGATTGCTTATCTACCTTGGCAAAGGCCTGCGCCAGGGCCTTCGTAACTGGGCTGAGCCTGGCGGCATTGTTAAGATTCTGGTATTCCAACTGTAATAACTGACCCAACACCTCGGATGCCTGGCTCTTCGAAAACCGGATACGAGCTATATTAGCTCTTAATTTGACAACATCAGGGGGATTCAGGTATTTCACCGGGTTGATAAAGGTAACCATTTCTTGAGCAACCTGGAGAGACTTGAGCAAAAGCTGTCGCGGCTGGAGCATTGGGGTGGTTACTTTGACACCCTCGTGGTCATAGGCGGCCAGTGCTGCCGGAATGTTCTCCTGGGCTAATGATATTGCCGTAGCAATAATGTTGTAGGCCAGCTTATCCGCCTCCTCGGCATCGCCAACAGCGAGATTTATCAGAATTATAGCCGGCTGGCCGTGGAACTCAGCAAATTCTTTGGTTATCAACTGGTTGTACTTCAGCGAATGTTTCCAATCTATGTTTTTGAGACTATCGCCTGGTTGATATAACTGACTACCATAGTACTCTACTCCTCTTCTCAACCCGTAGATTGCCTTTAGCGCTTCTATGTTGGAAATGAAGGGCAGGGCTCCCGGTTTAGTCTCCGCCAAATATCTCTTTGCCAGCCAGAAAGCATATCTTGCCCTGGGAATAACATAAAGGCGTATCAGCCCCAGTTCAAACCTGGTTTGAATTAAGCCCCACCGGTCCGTAGCGTGCGCCTTAAGCTTGATTATTGACGGTCCTGATAACGAGGGGGAAAGAGATACCTTTATTACCGGGTTATCTTCTTTTAATGATAATATATTCGGGCTCACCTTCAGCCAATCATAAGGCGACTCCAGGAAGAGTGACCCACCTATTCGTGTCTTGGCGGTCAGCTTAACATACAAGTCCTCCTCTGAACCTGCTAGCATCCGGTGCTGAACCTGAGTCTCCTCTACTGGCTTAACTGGCAACCTGCGGAACACCACCGCACCTAGAATGCCAAGGTAGATAATTACAGTAGCAGAGGCTAAGAGAAGGGACAGGCTGCCGAGCAGTAATGAAACACCCAGCACAGCAACTGCCACCAAGAGAAGGGTTAGAGAAACACCAGTAGGACTACGTACGTATCGGGTATCCCGGAGGACAAGTGTTTCAGAGGTTTCCTCTAGGTCATGATTGTTGAGAAGTAGCACAGGCAGGGAAATAAGCAAGGAGAAGAAGGGACCGACAGACGAGGTGAAGAATAAAACGACGGCAAAAAACACAAAATATTCCGTCAGCAGCTTGACAATGGCACTAATGGGCCACCGCCATAAGTAGAGACACCAGACAAGCAGTAGTATAGGGACAAAAGATAGCGCCAGTGGTGAGAGTATAGTGGCTATTATCAAGACAATCACCACATATATCCTGAGGAAGACTACTACGCTGCGGCTATAGAGGCCAATCATATCTCTAGTTTAGGCACTGGCACCCTCTCCAGAGCCCTGTCCAAGATTATGCTGGGGGTGATGTCGTCCATCTCAGCTTCAGGCTTAACCCTTATCCTGTGTTCCGTGGCGGGATGCATCAGGTGCTTGATATCATCAGGAATAACAAAGTCACGCCCGTCCAACAAAGCAAGCACCCTGGAACACTTGTAAAGTGCTATGCTACTCCTGATACTTGGTCCGGATAGTACATCAGGGTCAGAGCGTAAGGAGTCCACGAGCGAGGTGATATACTCCACGATGTCTGGCGAAACGTGAACCCCCTTAGCTAGCTCCTGCAACTCCTTTATTTCATCCAGAGTGGCTACCACATTTATATCGGGTTCATCAATCCGGTCGATGTTACTTACTATCTGTTTTTCCTCCTCCTTTGAGGAATACTCACTTAAGACTCTGAGTAAGAACCTGTCTATTTGAACATCAGTTAACGGGTAGGTGCCTTCTGCCCCCGATTGAATTTGAGTTGCTATTACCATAAAGGGCTTTTCCAGGGGATAAGTTATCTTCTCAATGGTAACCTGGTATTCCTGCATAGCTTCAATAAGTGCCGACTGCGTTCTGGGAGTAGTTCGATTAAGCTCGTCGGCAAGGACTATATTGGCAAAGATTGGCCCCTCAATAAACCTGGAATCCCCACTTGGGGAGTAAACATAAAACCCAGTTATGTCTGCTGGCATCATATCCGGAGTGAACTGTATCCGCTTGAACTTGCCACCGATTGCCTCGGCGAAGCTTCTGGCCAGCTTCGTCTTGGCGGTGCCTGGCAGCCCCTCAATGAGCACGTGGCCCCCGGCGATAAGGGCGAGCATGAGGGCTTCTTTAACTTTTTCCTTGCCAATAACAGCCTTAGAAAGTTCGCTCAGGACCCTTTCATACAGTTCGGAGACTTTATTAGTATTGTCCAATGTTTTCTCCCTTCTTCAGTGTATATCTGGACACTGCCACAAATATCATAGCGGTGATACCCAGTAGTGCGTAAGGACTCGATAATAGTTCCCGGGCACCAACTAGCCTCGTCTTTGATACATCAAGGGGAGCCCTAGTTAGATGTGAGATGTCAATCATTATACTCTCTTGTTTGCCAGTGGGGCTGGTCAAATACCTTGTAAAGGCATAATTATCGTCCCTGCCCACCATACTGTTTATCACGATGCTGGGGTCAGCGACAAGTGCCAGCGTCCCCTTCCCAAGCCGAAATTTGGCGGCCACGACAAACGGACCCTTTGGCTCGTTCCCGTCCCAGGAGCCGTTCTCGTTTAGGTCCAAAAAGCTAGCCGTGGAGGACCGGGCCATTACCGCACTTTCTTCAACATTGGTTAGACTTGTGGCGTGGTTAAGCATTACCACATTTATATCGCTTTCCTTCACCTCGGGGGCGAAGTCGGTTATCCTGGGCATCCATTGGTTCTTGTAGCAAAAGAGGGCGTCGAGTAGAGGCTTATTGGTAAAGCGGACACTGACGCCGAGGTACGCCAGAACGCTATTCCCATAACCGTAATCATCCATCAATAACAGGGTGCCGCCGTTGTCAAGGAACTGCTTTATCTTTAGCAGTTCTTCGTTGGTGTAATCAATGTAGGGGATAGCCACCAGGACGCTATTCTCCGGCAAGTTGGGCAACTCCTCGAGCAAGCCGATACTATTAACACCGAATTCGCTGGAGAAGTTCTTTATCCCGTTCCACATTATATTGCTTGCCATGAAGTCCTGTACTGAGGGATAGAACCATATACAGAGTAATGATATAACCAATATTAGCATCACGACAATAAACAGGACACTAGATACCCTCACTCTTTGATTCCTCCACTATGATGCGAGATAGCTGCTGGCTCTTTTCCACATCCTCTTCTGTAGGTCTATATTGAGAATAGAGTAACCTTTCTATCATCCTGGTAAACTCGATAAAGTATTTACCAGCCGGTCCCAGTGCTTTACTACACTCGTAAGCAAATTCCCGTAATGTCACCTGAGGTCCCAACAAGGCTTTGGTTATTATTTGTAAGGCTCTCACCACCAGGCGATACAGCGAGAAGATTATAACCCGTGATGCCTCTCCGGCTCCTTCGCTCTTTTCAGTCCGGGCAGGGATAGTTACTTTCTCAGTGTATGCGGGAGCTCGTTCCTGCGGGAGCGCCCCAATGACGGGCCTCGCCGTTAGCCTCGCATAGACTCCCAGCCTTTTTCTTAGCCTGCCCGGCAGATAAATACCCAGGAACAACAGGACAGCGAAAAACGCGCCACAGTTCACCACATTTACCATTAATACGCTACTCGTGGCGCTGAGAGAAGCGTGCCATGGTTCCTTTGGGAGAACCTGTATTATCAGTTCTTGTGAACCTATCAGGCCGAGACCCATTCCCACCCCGATTTTAGTTTCGAAGGTACCATCTTCGGAGCTTACCAGTTCAAGGTGAGATTTACCCAGACGCATTTTGATTAGTGCCCTATTAAGTTGCCCAACTTCGGAATATAGTCTACCCTCCAATCCAACGCTGCCCGGTATCATCGCCACCTTGGGTATTCTGAGGTCTAAAATTGGGGTTGCCTTGGTTACGTTTAGAATGGCACTGGCAACTACCGGCGAATACCTCCCTACTGCTGCCGAAGACACGGTGATAATGTGTTCGCCTATGTCTGCTTCGGGGTCTACTTTTATTTTTTGGGCGAACGCTTCCTGTGCTACAGCCTCGGTGATAAGGACATCGTCGAAATAAATTTCAACCTTTCTCTCGTTAAGCGGTGGGGACTCACCATAGTCGAACCGCCCCGTTACCGTGGTCTCCACTCCCGGATAGGCTTTATCTTCTACCGTAACCTCAAGCTCAGCCTCGTAAAAGAGGACCTTCACCTTCACCACCGGACTCAGAGATGCTAGATAAACACCTATATCTCTATCTCGAGGATAATAGAGCGCCTGTATCTCTAACTCAGGTATGTACCAGTATGGAATCTGTAACATGCCCTGGTAAGACCCCAGGGCATCAGTCCTGACAGTGACATATCGAGAGCTGTTGACGAGGATATCAACCTCTCGTCCAGCAAGAGGTCCCCCTTCGGATGCCAGTACACCCTGAAAGCGAACGTTATCACCCACAAAGGCAACTGTGGGCTGTATCTGAAGGGTAATCTCTGTCGGGCTTAATGACTCTGGTGCTAAGACAGCTTCCATCAAGAAACTCTGATATAAATCAAGCGTCTCTTTTATTTTGTCGATTTTATCAAGTACCTGGTTATAGGCCCGTCTCAGGTCACTGCCCTCTGGAGCCGAAGACACTTTCAACTCCGCACCAATATTTTCTATAGCCTGCTCAATTCGCTCAAGCTCCCTATTTGCTTGGGATAAGTTTTGAGAGATTTGGGTCGCCAGCTCGGTTGCCTCATTTAAGCGAAATTGCTCCCTAAGTGCTCTGAGCTTGCCCAAGTCTTCATCAATTGCCACCACCAGATGAGATATACTTATACTGGAGACGGCGAACCTGTCTGTCGCTACTCTTAGACTCTGAGGAACATTGGCAAAGGGCATCTTCTCCAGTCTGGCTTCAACTTCCGCCGGGTCCTTCTGCAGAACAAAGTCGAGAGAATCAGAATAGTACCTGAACAAAGCGATGCCGCTAAATACTACCTCGGCTGTTTCCGGGTTCTCGTGAGGCTCAGCGGCAAGTACCGAAGGGCTTATTATGAGGAGCACAGCCACGCATAGAACCGCCCCTACTATCCTTTTCCTTAGATTTGCACGCAACGTCATCTTCCCGACAGGATTTCCACTACCTTCAGCACCACTACCACCATGAAGCCAGCAAACAATACGGCGCTAACGGAACTGAGAGCCCTCCTCGCCCTAGGATTAAAATACACATAAAGCAACGTAATAACCAAATAGGCGAGGACATTGAGGACAAAATAGACCCCAAGGTCCTTTTGACCAAGGAAGGCTAACAGCGTATTTATTGAGCCACCAGCCAGAGCAAGAGACACTATGTATTTGTTATATATCCTCAAGACAATACCTCTAGTACAATCTTACTTTTCCCTTTGCTGTAGCTTTCCTCTTTTATTCTGATCGGTTTTTGCAATGCTTCGCTGGATATGGCCGCCACGATTGAGGCTATCGGACTACCGAGGCAGCGGTAATACCAAACGTCCTCATAATGCCACCTAGAACCACTAATTTCTACGTCTATTCGAGCATCAGTCAGCTTCACACTTGCTGAATTGGCAATATCCAGTACCCCTGTTAAAATATAGGTTACCGCAGCCTCAATTTCAGCCGATGTCGGTCCCGGCTTGGTCTCCAACATGTCAATGTTTATACTCCCGGCGGTGGTAACCGCAATTGCCATATCATCTGGATTGAGCCCAAACCTTACTATTAACCGCCCCGGAATCTTCTCTTTGACCCATTGAATATCTTCGTCCTCTCTCAGTGGCACCAGCGCTTGAGGGTGCCCATCCCTCATGGTTGATGGTAGATATATTGCTTTGTTTTTGAGCCCGAGTTCCTCCAAGAGGGCAGCAGTATTCTCCATGCCAGTTTTCAGCATTAACTGGCACGTTTCGGGAGAAATGTAGGGTCGGGTATTAGCCAAGGCGATGCAGGTGAGACCGAGGGTGATGACAGAAATCGCCGCAGCCGTGAGCGGTACCGAGTTGATAATAAAGTAGGATACAGGCACAAATATGGTGCCGGCTAAGCAGAGCCCTAGTCCCAGTATCCTATATGGGTTACTCACCATATTGCCCTGTTTAGTTTTTTTCTGGGCTACTATCCGGGCGTTTTTCACAGTTTGTCTTTCAGCGTCCCCGGTCTTTCCAGACTGTCCAGCCTCGTTCCGGGCTTGTTTTTTGGCTCTGCTGGCTTTTCTGACTGACCCGGCTTCCTGCCTTTCCACCGGGCGACCCCTTAATATTGGGTAGTTGCACCACTGACAGTGGTCGCCGCTAGTTTTTTGACCGCAGTTAGGACATGTAATCATCTAAAACAGTCATCCCCTTTTGAGACTGGCACAATTGTTGTTGCTCATAACGGTATGTTCTAGAATCTCTACGCGCATAACTTCTGCCGCCCGGGCTAATCTCTCACTTAATTTTATCCGGGGTTTGCTATATCAACTCGCGCGGCTTGACGTCGTTCCCCCTTTGACTTTTATACTGATGATATACATAGCACATTCGATTGTCAATCTTGCTCAGAAGCCACGGACAACCCCCTATTTATCGTGCCTCGCCTCTTGTCTAACTTCAAGCCATCCCCAGATGGAACTAACGCCCCTGGCCAGAAAGAAAAAGGCTAGCTATAAGCTCCTCGAAACAATCAGATACAGCAATCTTGCTGACCGAAAGTCAGGTATGGTAGAATCAGTCGTGGAACTGGCAAGGCAAGTAGCGGGGAAAGTGAATAATCCCGCTGCCTGACTGTTGGTAATTCGGGTGCCCTCTAGCCAGTTTTGGAAGCTAAAGACGGGCCGCTAGCTCAACTGGTAGAGCAGCTGACTCTTAATCAGCCGGTTCGGTGTTCGAGTCACCGGCGGCTCACCACAGAACCGGGTCACTGGTTGATTTAGTCGAAAGCTCAAAACCGAGAACGACCGGTTGACTAAAGAAATTTGAAATGCGTAATTAGTTGTATTGTTGGTCATGTTGCACCGTCCAATGCGGGGGGGGGAGAGGGACAGATTTTGCATTTTCTCGCCAGTTGTATTACGCTACCTCAAGTTATAGGAGGAGAGAATAATGAAAGATTTTAGAGGGAAAGTTGCCTTTATTACCGGAGGAGGTTCGGGTGCCGGGTTCGGTCAGGCAAAGGTATTCTCAGAAGCGGGTTGTAGGGTTGTCATTGCTGATATTCGTAAAGACCATCTGGACGAGGCAATGGCATATTTCCGGGAGAAAAAAGCGGATGTTCACGCTATACAACTGGATATCACTGACCGAAAGGCATATATAGAGGCTGCCGATGAGGTGGAAAAGATATACGGGAGCCCACCTCAGTTGCTGTTCAATACCGCGGGTGTTAACGCCTTCGGTCCGGCTGAAGCCTCGACATTTGAAGATTTTGATTGGATTCTGGGGGTTTGTCTCGGTGGTGTCATCAACGGTATGGTGATTTTCGTGCCGCGTATGATACAGGCTGGTAAGGGCGGGCACATCGTCTCGGTCGCCTCAATGGGGGGATTTATGCCGTCGCCCAAAACCACTCCATACTCTACCGCGAAAGCCGCGGTTATTATGCTTATGGAGTGTTACTATCTGGCGCTAAAACCGTACGGTATCGGCGTATCCTGTTTGTGCCCGGGCGGTATCAAATCCAATATCGGCGAGTCATCATATACACGGCCAAAGCACCTGCAAAACACTGGGTATAACACAAATGAAAAGACAATCGAGTTCATGCGCCACCATTATTCGTTTGGAATAGAGCCCGTCGAGCTGGCACAGATACTCAAGAAGGGTATTGAAAATGAGCAATTCCTTATTATCCCGTTCCCGGACCCGGAGAAGATGTTGAGGGAGAATTTTGAGCGTCTCATTAATTATACCACCCCTGAAGGCATGAAGAGACAGGAGGAACTGATGAAGAAGCGCCGGGAAGAAATGAGGAAACGAATGGCTGAAATGAAAGAAGGACCTTTAGCGGGTGCCATTGAAGCCGGCTGGGGAAAAGCCAGACCTGACCTGACATGGGTCAAGGATGAAGGATTTGAGTAACCGAGAAAACGGCAAAAAGTTAAGCCGTACCTTTATTTGTTATTTGTTATCATTGGGCTAAAATAGACCAGTTAAATCCCGTAAATTGAATGGAGGGGCGTAATGATGAGTGAAGTACGATATTCCGTAATGAGTCCTGAAGCCGGGGTGCAAAAAAGTCCTGGTGGCCCACCACCGGGCATGGGTGGTCCCCAACCAGGTCCGGGCAGACCTCGACCGGGTATGGGTGGTGCCCCACCACGCACAGGCACACCCGCACCCACCCCGTACTCCCCGGCCAAGCGGCTGGATACACTGGAGAACAAAACTGTGTATCTGGTAGATATCGGTTTCGGGGGCGGCTATAATTTTATGCTCCAATTGCAGAAGTGGTTTAAAGAAAACATGCCATCCGTGACCACGATAGTGAAACGGAAACCGGGGCACGTGTTTATGGACGATAGGAATGACCTCTGGGAGGAAGTCAAGGCAAAAGGTCATGCCGTTGTCCTCGGCGTAGCCGGCTGACCGGGGTGTATTTCAGCAGTTGCTGGAGGTATGCTAAACCTGGAACAGAACTATGGAATCCCGGTTGCCCCTATCTCAGCCTACACGATGGAGAGCGTGGCAAAGAGTGAACGGGGGCATCATTTACCCTTCATATATACGCCGCTCCCGGTGATAGGTATGTCTCCTGAAGTTCTCGATAAGTTTATCGCCGGCAATGACCCCGAGACCGGCAAGCCTGTCATCAGAGAAATAATTGACGCATTGACAAATCCAGCGAGTGTAAGGAGACCAGAGGCGGAGACTGCGCCTCCTGAAATCAAGAGAATGGTCACTCCCCAGGCACTCCTGGGACCGGATACTGAAGATAACTTGCAGCGTCTTTTCTATGAAAAGGGGTGGACAGACGGGCTACCCATCATACTTCCCACGGAGGAGAGGGTGAAGAAGATGCTCACTGGTACCAGTGCTTCTCCGGACGAAGTAGTTGGTCAAGCATTCAATATGGATAGCGGAGAACTCCTCAGGTACACTGTCCAAAATATTGCCGTTATCGCCGTCATGGCTGGAGCTAGGCCGGAGCATTTCCCCGTGATACTGGCTATCGCCTCCACTGGACAATCAGCACTTATGCCCTCAACGACAGCTTTTGGAACGATGCTTCTGGTAAACGGACCGATCCGCAACGAAATCGGCATGAACTGTGGTATCGGCGCATTCAGTCCGGTGAATATGGCCAACTCGGTAATCGGCAGGTCCTGGACACTGATGAGCATTTGCTGGGGATTCGCCAAGCCTAAAAAGACGCTGTGGAGCTCTCAGGGGAATAACCTTCTCTATAATAATATGTGCGTCGCCGAGAATGAGGAGAGGAGTGTCTGGGCGCCGTTCCATGTCGGGAAAGGTTTCAGGGCAGACGAGAGCGTTGTCAGCATCTTCCGGGGGTGGGGCTTTTTCAATGCCCCTGGGACGGCTGCCCACCGGTCGGTGGCTGAAGAATTGAATATCCAACTGGCGGCTATGCCCCCGCAGAGGTCTGAAGCCACGATTATCATTGACCCGCTGGTGGCCAAGACTCTAAAGGAAAATGAGGGCTTCAATACCAAGCAGGACTTCTGCCGCTGGCTATCAGAGAACATTAAGATACCAGCCGGGCAGTACTGGAAATTCGACCATATTGATATGCTGGTGGCATCCCAGGCATACCAGGGAGTAGAGCCTTATGCCTCGTGGAAAAAGCTCCCGGATGATGCGTTGATAGCTCCCTATTATAACCCGAACAATATTAATATTGTTGTCGTCGGGGGGGAGACCAGCCCTCTGTGGAAAGCCACGGATTACAACTATGTCACCAGCGCCTCTATTGACAAGTGGCGGGTGAAGAAATCTGGTAATTAGTGCTGGGGAAAGAACCCAAATAAGGCTACGGTTGCCTGTGCCGATGCTGTAATCGGGGGTTGGCTAAACTCGGCTCTGCGGCTGAGTGCTTTCACTATTTCTCCAGACGCCGTAACAGGGGCGATGGCCACCAGCTCCACCGTCCAGCGAGTGTAGCCAGCGCTGGCACCAAGAGCGCTCGGACAATGAAGGTATCAGCGAGGACGCCTATAGCAATAGCCGCTCCAATCTGGAACACTACCTGAAGAGGTGAAGTTGTCAGGGTAGCGAAGGTGCCAGCCAGAATAATGCCGCAGGCTGTTATTACTCCTCCAGTGTGGGCTACAGCCCGACTTATGGCCTCTTTTACTGGCCGTTGCTGCGTCTCTTCCCGAATACGCGAGACGAGAAAGATGTTGTAATCAGCTCCTAGTGCCACCAGAACGACAAAGATGAAGATAGGTAGCATATAAATTACACTGGGGTGCTTCATTACATCGAGGAACAGCCAGGTGGCGATGCCCAGTGTGGACCCATAGTTAAGGAGTACGGTGAGCACCATATAGAGAGGCGCCAGCAGGCTTCGAAGTAGAACGATTATCACGATGAGTATACCGGCGGTAGCCAGCCCGGTCACTCGAGCGAAGTCGGCATCATTGGTGAACATTATGTCGGCATAGGTGGCACTCTCGCCGCCTATATAGTGGAGACTCCCTTTCAGCTTGGATGTACTGATGCTCTCGTTCACCGATTCCCTGAGTCGAGCCACCGTATCGATAGTCTCTGATGAATATGGGCCACCGCTGAGTATGATATTGACCCGGGTAGTTGTTCCATCAGCAGAGAAATACCGGCTGAGGAGGTAAGCTGTAAATGGGCTGTTTACCTCAAGTCTGAACTCACTGACCAGCCCATCCAGATTATCAGCCAGTCTGTAGATGGCTACCTGTAGCCGTGCTAACAGAGCCGGCATATCTTCAGGTCTGGTAGTAGAGATTTGGCTGGCTATTAACGAAACTTCTGTCAAGTTTGCCTCAAGCTGCTGGAAATTCTGGCTTTGCACAATTCCAGGGTACTGTAAAGCCAGCTTCGGCAGTAGCTGACCGGATGACTGGAGTGCGCTGAGTTTGGCAAGCCCACTGCCGGTACCCAGTTCATCACCGAGGCGGCGAACCTGCATGGCTAACCCTAGTAATTGATTGCTCGGAGCCGAATAGTAGTCTATTCGGGAGACGCCAACAACATCCGACAGTGACCGGGCTACTCCATCAATTGCCTGTAGCGAACCGGGTTCGGTGATATTCCCATGAGTAGATTCTATCAGAAGGTAAAGCGGTGAGAATTCGCCCATAGGGAAGTGTTCACTCATCACCCGGTAGCCCCGCACCGACTCAGCACTCTTGGGCATCTGGTTGACGATATCGGCGGAGCGGTTGAGGTGGAATAATGCTGAGTACGGTAGCAGAAGTACGACAATAATGGGCAGGGCTACTATAAGCGGGTGCCGGCTTACCCAGTTACCGATTTTACCCCAGCCAGAGCCACCTTCCCGGCGAGCAGTGCCAGTAATCTTAGCTGGCCAGAAAAGGTACTTGCCGAAGAGTGACATCAGCGCCGGGACCAGAGTTAGACCAGCCACTAGGGTAATAGCAACTCCAATCGCCAGTGCGTATCCGGTGGTCTTGGTCATGCCAAAACGCGATACACTTAGGGAGAGGAAGGCAACAACCACAGTTAGGGCACTGGCAACGATGACCGGGCCAATGTGCCTCATAGTGAAACTCTGGGCTTCGTGACGTTCTCTCTGTTGAAGCTCCTCCCGGAAACGGGACACGATGAAAAGGCAATAGTCAGTACCGACCCCAAAGATGACCACCACTAGGTAAGCGTCTGCCAGTGTGGAAATATCCATACCCGCTGAGCCCATATAACCCAGTATCCCTCGGGCTACAGCGAAACTACAGCCAATAGCAACGAGCGGTAGCAATACCGCTACCGGGGACCGATAGATAATGAGCAAGAGAATAGCCACCAGCACCACAGTGACAAGTGTAGTCCTATCAACGGTCTGCTGAATTGAGGCGAATAGGTCCTGAAAAAAGCCGATTTCCCCCGTAAGGTATATATTGATATTCGGGTGGTTGCGCTTTAGATAGTCTCGTATTTGTTCCACAGTTGCTTTGGCTTCCTCAGACAGGGGAGAGACCGAGAAGCCTATCGGCATCAACATAGTTGTCTGGTCAGCACTCACCAAAGTTGAACGCAGTGACTCTTCATCAAAGATAGAGGTGACATTCTTGACTACTTCCGGCGCCGAACTTGAGAGTAGCCAGTCACGGATAACCTTTGCCTCTTGCACATCAGTGCCGGTAAGTCCCTGCTCATTGTAGATGACAATGAGTCCACTGCTGGGCGGGACCTCAGTGGTAGCGGGGAACTTCTCGCTAAGTAATCGGCGTGCCTCGGCCGACTGGGTGCCCTGTGGTAGGAACTGGCTTTCGTCGGTAACACCTACCTCAGACAGTCTCGGAGCAACTGTAAACAGAGTAACAGCCGCCGCCAACCAGAAAATAGTGATTACTGCTCGGTACTTGCTGGTAAAGCTAGCTAGTCGGTTAAACATATTTGTGTCTCAAGTTCCTCCTATATTCAAGTTTCTGCATCCTTCAAGAAGAGCTGACTCTCTTCCCCGTCACGTTATGGAGAAGAAACTCAGCCACTTCATCTACCTTTTTGAGCTGTTCCACGGATAGTCCCTGCAAAAGTTTCTCAATTTGAAACCTGCCCAGTGTCCACATGCGGTTGATAGTCTCCTGTCCTTGGGAAGATAAGGTGCAGATAACCAGACGGCGGTCTTCGGGGTCGGCTCCCCGCACGACCAGCCCTTTTCTGACCAGGTTGTCCACGATACCAGTAGCGGTTGATACTGCGATTCCGATGGAAGAGGCAATAGAACCCATCCGGCTTGGACCCTCGGTATATAAAAACAGTAGTATCCGCAGTTGGGCTACCGTCAGGTCAGATGTCAGCCACTCGGGGGGGACGCTGGGCTTGATTGCCCGGTATATTTCCTCAGCTAATTTTAGGATGTGCCGAACCAGCGTCTCGCTATCTTGCTCCATAGTTCTATTCGGTCAAAGCATAATATCTGACAAAAGCAAATATTATGCTTTAACCGAAAAATTATTATAAACCCGAGTTGAGACCTTGTCAAGGGCAGTGGAGGGAGGTTTTTATCTCTCACCTTCTGGATACAGACAGGCGTCAATTTCAGTGACATCCGGTAGGCTAACCAAATCAAGCGAGATGCGTTATTTATAATGTATAGGAGAATTTAAGGTCTTCGGAAAGGGTGCAAAATGAGGAAAGCATTATTATCCATGCTGGTATTAGCAATATGGCTCGGGCTCTCAAGTTGTGGTCAAACAGCCTCAGGGCAAGAAATGAAGTCGGACAAACCACGTGATTCCTCCCCAACGGTAGACGAAGCTGACGTAACAGCCATCGTTGAGGGTAATAGTGCCTTTGCCTTCGACCTATACCAAGTGCTAAGGCAGACCGATGGTAATCTCTTCTACTCGCCATACAGCATCTCAGAGGCGCTAGCGATGACTTATGCCGGAGCCCGTGGCGAGACTGAGACAGACATGGCCAACGCTCTAAACTTTAACCTGTCTCAGGAACTCTTGCACCCGGCGTTTAATAGCCTCGACCTCCAGCTAAGGCAGCGTGGTCAAGGGGCGAAAGGCAAGGACGAAAAAGGCTTCCGGTTACATGTGGTCAACGCCATCTGGGGGCAGAAGGACTATAAATTTCTATCCCAGTTTCTCGATGTTCTGGCAGAGAACTATGGAGCAGGGTTGAGGATATTGGACTTTATTAATGAAACGGAGCCGTCCCGGCTGACTATTAACAAGTGGGTCAGTGACCAGACTGAGGGGAAAATCAGGGACTTGGTTCCGCAGGGAGCGATAAACCAGCTAACACGACTTGTCTTAACCAATGCCGTCTACTTCAACGCAGCCTGGCAATATCCGTTTGAAAAGGGTGCGACCGCTGACGGTCTGTTCCATCTGCTCAGCGGTGGTGATATAACGGTGCCCATGATGAAGCAGACCAAGACCTTCCGCTATACCGAAGGTACTGACTATCAGGCGGTTGAATTGCCATATGACGGGCAAGAACTCTCAATGGTGATTTTGCTGCCCAAAGACGGGCAGTTCAGCACCTTCGAAAAGAAGCTAGACGCAGCGCTCGTTAAGGCGATAATCGGTAATTTGGAGACAGCCGAAGTATTCCTGACAATGCCCAAGTTTGAATACGAGTCCAGTTTTAGCCTAAAAGAAGCCCTCAGCACGCTGGGCATGCAGGTAGCTTTTACTGCCGACGCTGACTTCTCCGGGATGGACGGCAAGCGCGACCTATTTATTCAGGCCGTGCTCCATAAAGCCTTCGTCTCTATAGACGAAGCCGGGACGGAAGCAGCTGCAGCTACAGCGGTGATAATGGGACGAACAGCCATGCCCTCGCAGTCTGTTGAGGTCAGAATAGACCGACCTTTCATCTTCCTTATCCGTGATATAGCAACGGGTAGCATAATATTTGTTGGGCGTGTCCTTAATCCTTCGGTGGTAAATCCCCAGCAAAAATGAGATGGCGAACACTACCTTAAGCCTAAATATGGGACTGGATAGGAGGTACCCAAGGTACAGTGTGCTGACTCCAAGCTCTTCGGCTTGTGAATTTTGTGACCGCTATGCCCGAGGCTTGAAAATAATTCCCGTGCCGCTTGACCTATTGCGACCAGATGGGTTAATATTTTTAATAGAGGTATTCTTGACGGGCTGAAAATCCGCGTGTCACCAGTTTGATTCTGCGCCTCGGCACCACTAAGTTGACTAATAGCTGGCAAGAGCGGAAGTAGTTCAGCGGTAGAATGCCTCCTTGCCAAGGAGGAGGTCGCGAGTTCGAATCTCGTCTTCCGCTCCAATTTATATTTCTGGGGGAGTATAAGAGGGGCTAACACCCCTCTTTCTTTTCTTTCCCCTCTCCCCTTATTAAGGGGAGAGGGATACAGGGTGAGGGGTCACCAAAAATTTAGATCACCTTCTTTTTGTTGGAGATATAATCCACCAGCAGATATTCACCTAGCCTGTCGGCGCTGGTAAAAAATACCCTTCCTTTGTTAATACGTGCCATCTGCGTAACGAAGGCGGTATGAAATTCGTCACGAAAACCGCCATAAAAACCGCCGCGAAAGCCACCACGAAAGCGCCCGCCCTCAAGCATGAAGGTATTTATCACGATACCTTTCTGGGTACAGTTCCTCACCTCTCTTAGCGTTAACTGGAGGGTGCGGAGGGATGGCGGCATCTGGAAGTAAAGGCGTCCGCCCTCCAGGTGAGCCGTAGGCTCACCATCCGATATCAATATTATTTGCTTATTAGTACATCTCTCCTTAGACAGCAGTTTCCTGGCCAGATACAGACCGTGCTGCATGTTGGTATAGGGGTCAAACTCGTCCCAGCTCATATAGGCTAAGTCTTCCTTTTTTATCTGCCGGGCATAGCTGGAGAAACCGACGATATACAGGCTATCTTTGGGGTACTGGCTCCTGATGAGGTTATCAAGGGCAATAGCCACCCGCTTGGCTGCCTCAAAGTTGCCCCGCATCGGCATAGATAAGCTCAAGTCAAGCATTAAAACGGTGGCTGACCGTGTTAACTGCTCTGTCCGGAACACCTCAAAATCCTCTGTGCTCAGCTTCAGGGGCGGCATTCTCGGTTCCCGATAGAGGGCATTCATAATCGTCCTCTGGAGGTGGAGCTGGAAATCGTCTCCAAACTCAAACTTCTTGGTCTCGTCTATCCGCTCACCACCACTCCCTTTCAACCTGAGGTTATGTCCGCCAACACGGTCTTTCTTGAGCTGGGCAAATATATCTTCCAGAGCCCTCTGCCCGATTTTCCTCATACCGCGCGGGGTCAACTCATATCTGTTGTCCTTCCAGCGAATGTAACCCGCCTCCTCCAGAATCCGGGTTATGCTGCGCAATCTCTCCAGCTCTTGTGCTGACTCGTCTCCCAGCAACTCCCTGACCAGCCGCTCATCCACGCTATCCAGGGAACGGTTATACCTGGAGTCCCTAAACTGTTTTTCCAGCTTATCCATTTTCTGGAGCATTTCCATCAGTTTCAGGGCTTCGGTATATGAGATAGATTCCTCACCGGAGAAGGGGTACCGTTGCCGCAACCTATCGCTGGGATGGAGAGTTTCCAGATTAGCCGCCAGCTTGGCCAGTTCGTACTGAGTGCTTTCGTCGAGCATCGAGCGTAATAAATTCTCGAGCGCTTCCCTGTCTTTCGGTGATAGACTTTCCAGCAGAGATTGTGCCTGGGCTATCTGGTTCTGTAGACGTTCAATAAGTTCGTCTAGGTTCTGAGGTGGGTTAGAACCAAAATAGTCACCAAACTGCTCCATAAACCTGTCAAAATCGGGCTCCTCCCCTCTCATCCGCTGTTCCAGCATCTGGTTTATGGCTTCCACCAGATGTCTTAAGTTAGCCAGGGTACTGGCATCCATATCCTTGAATTTCTGTACCAGGTCCCGGCCATATGATTCCATGGCATGCCTTTTCAGCATCTCCATCAGTTCCTGAAATTGGCTCCTGGCTTCCTCATCCATGAAATCATACTCAGTCAATTCCCTTATCTGACCACCAATGTCCGGTGGCAGTTCATCAAGCCTGGCCAGGTTTTGTGCTGCCCTATCCTCGATGCTCTTTAACAGCTTCTGCTGTACATCAGGACTCAGCTCGCCAGCACCTTCTCTTGCTTTTTGCCTCGCCTCATCCAGTTTCCTCTGGATCCCCTGCCGTTCTGTCTTCAGTATTTTGTCTAACTTCTGACGTATCTCGTCCAAGACTGAAGAAAGGTTGTACTTATCAAGCTGGTTTTGCCTCCGCTGGCGCAACCGCTCGAGCAATTCTTGGATGGTTGGCAGTCGCCTCCTCTGTCCATCTCTGGGACCACCCTGCTGCATCAGATGCAGAGCATAGGAAAAGTCCCCGTAGGACATCAGGTTGCGCCCGAGCTCATCCATAAGCTCGTCGGCGTTCAACTCAAACAGGTTCTGACTTCCGTCCCACTCTGAATAACGATATATGTTCATTTCAGCGCCGATAGACTGTTTTACCTTTGTAACTGGTCTTATTTAGCCTTTTATTTAGATGAAGCCCCTCAAGAACAAACTCCACTGCGGCAGCTATTTCCTCAGGTTTTTCCGAATCAGCCACCACCTTTACCGCTTCAGTCAAGCCCATCATCTCCTTGATATTACGCAGGTAAGACTTGGCACTCATCGTGTCCGAAACCTCAACGCTGAAGCCGCCGCTAAACTGGGCAACTATTCCCTCCAGCTTAGCCACCTGGTGGTAGCGGTTGAAAACGTCGAGCACCGCCTTCTTTATCAGGTCATCGATGACCTTCTCCTCTTTGGTCTCTTCAAAACTTTCCAGCTCTATCTTACCTCTGGTTGACGAATGAATATAGGGAAGGTCGCTGATGCGAGGCACCGCCAGTTTCTCACCCAGTGTTACCGCCCGCCTGATGGCGTTTGAGAGTATAGTTTCATAATTAGCGATTGACGTCCTGACACTCACCCCGGAACGCTGATTGATATCCGGACTCTTCCTGGCTAAATGTGTTATCCCCGCAATAATCTCCTTCATATACTGAGGTACGTAGCAGTCAAATTCAACATCGTTGAACCGCCGCCGTTCCTGCTCAACGATAGCTATTTCATCTTCAATAGTAGCGGGATAGTGGGTTCTCACCTGAGCCCCGTATCTATCTTTTAGGGGAGTGATAATCCGGCCACGGTTAGTATAGTCTTCCGGGTTAGCACTGGCGCAAAGGAATACATCAAGCGGAAGCCTAACCCGGTATCCCCGAATCTGTATGTCGCTCTCTTCCAACAGGTTGAAAAGACTAACCTGCAGCCTGTCCGTCAGGTCTGGTAGCTCGTTGATGCAGAATATGCCCCGGTTGGTCCTGGGAATCAAACCATAGTGGATAGTGAGCTCATCTGATAGGTATCTTCCCTCAGCTACCCTAATCGGGTCTACATCACCAATCAAATCAGCGATGGCAATATCAGGCGTAGCCAGCTTTTCACCGTATCGCTCCTCACGGGGCAACCAGGCAATCTCGGTAGCATCCCCCTCTTCAGCCACCTTTTTTCGGCACCACTTACATATTGGCGCCAGAGGGTTATCGTTGATTTCACAGCCCTTGATGACGGGTATCTCCTCGTCGAGCAGGTTTACCAGCGACCTCATAAGCCTGGATTTAGCCTGCCCGCGCTCCCCGAGGAAGATAATATCCTGCCCCGAGAGTATGGCGTTGACAATCTGGGGAATGACGGTATCATCAAAACCGATTATCCCGGGGAATATATTCTTTTTCTCCTTTATCATAGCTATCAGGTTACGCCTCATTTCCTCCCTGACCGGGACAGGCTGATAACCCGAGGCTTTGAGCTCACCAATAGTCTTTGCTTTATTCTTATTTGCCATACCACTTTCCCAGCTTTCCAGTCTTGTTTTTTATCTTCAGGGCATTGTGTTCCGCTTCAGACAAACTAACTATCATTTTATCATAGAGGGATACGCTTTACCAGTAAAGAATGACAGACCAAGGCTTTGTTAGCTACTCTCACCGGACTTAATATTTACTTAAAAATCCTGACGTATTATAATAGTAGCAAGGGGGGATTGGTATGTGGCTTCAAACCAGAATGTATTTACTGATTGCTGTTCTCTTCGGCATTCTTTATGGCGTCATCGTTGGTATCGGTACTTTAATAGGGGCGGGCAACGCTATTTCTTACATCATCCTAGCCTTCGTCTTTCTCGGCTTCCAGTACCTAATTAGCCCCAGTCTGGTTAGCTGGACAATGAGGGTAAAGTGGGTCTCGGAAAAAGAAGCTCCAGAATTACACCAGATGGTTGCCGAGCTTGCCGAGAAAGCCAATCTGCCCAAACCCAAGGTCGGCATCTCACAGCTAGCAATACCGAATGCTTTCGCTTTCGGGCGGACACAGAGGGACGGGCGGGTCTGTGTTACCCGGGGCATCCTGAATTTATTGAACCGGGACGAACTCAGGGCTGTCCTGGGACACGAGATGTCCCACATCAAGCACCGTGATATGGCAATCATAACCCTGCTTTCCGCTATCCCGATGATACTTTACTGGATTGCCTGGAGCACGATGTGGCGGGGTTCTTACAGCGACCGCCGGCAGGGAGGGAGTTATGCGGCACTGATCGGGCTCGGTGCCTTCATCCTCTACTTTATCACCAACCTCCTGGTGCTCTATGGCTCCAGAATACGTGAGTACTATGCTGACCTGGGCAGCGTTCAGTTGGGGAATATGCCGCATCAAATGGCTACTGCCCTCTATAAGCTGGTCTACGGCAGTGCCCGCTTCAAGGGCAGAGAAGAACTGAAACAGGTTGAGGGGGTCAAGGCTTTCTTCCTCAACGACCCGTCCCAGTCATGGTATGAGATTAGAGAGCTGTCCCAGATTGACCAAGACATGAGTGGCACCATCAGCTACGATGAGCTTACTGACCTCCGCCAGAAGCGGGTGCGTCTGGGTTTCGCAGACAAGTTGATGGAGCTTTTCACCACTCACCCCAACATGCTCAAAAGGATAAAGCACCTCTCAACTTTAACCGCTTAGTCTAAGTAAATGGAGAATATACCGCCTCCTCCCTTCTCTATTTACTGTCGCCCAAACCGGGCTTATGAAGCAGTCTCAGCCCTGAGTGTGGTGGCTAGCCGACGAATACCTCGACCTTGAAGGCGCATATCATTGACCCAGAGGTCAACCAGAGAGGCACACGGGGAGGGTACACCCATCTTGGCGAAAATCTCGTATAAGATAACATCCCGGAGGAGAGTAGGGTCGCTCCAACCATTTTTGAAATGTACCTTTTGCACGCCGTGGAAGGTACGCGCCTGATTAAACAGGTTAAAATCAACTGCCAGCGGAAAGCGGGAGCTGTTCCAGCGGACGGTCTCCATAAGCGAAGCGTTACCCTTGGTCCTGACACCGACATCCGGCACCAGCTCATCGTCAAACCAAAAATCAGCCCTGTAGTAGTCTTTCGCGTAGGCATTGGCTTTTAAGGATTCCCGGTCCTCTTCACTCACGACGATGCGCACTGTGGCGATACGGTCAGTGAAAAACGGGTTAATGCTTCTATCCCCGCTGTTTGTCGCCGGGCTAACGACGCACCCGGCTAACATCGCCGCCAACAAAATAACACCAGCATCCCCGTCAGAGTACTAGTATTTTCCCATACCTGCCTCTTGCTCGTAACAGTAAAACCGCTAAATCACACTTTGCTGCCAGTGCTACAAATTTTTTTCCCCACACTATAACATTGTCCCCGTATCAGAACAAAAAGAACCTACATCAAATTAGAGCGAATTTCGGGTTTTGCCAGAAGCTCCTAGATAAAACAAGACTCAAGCTATGAGAAGGTCTACCAGTTTCTTTACGCTGTCCAGGTTTTCCAGGTCTTCTACCAGCTTTACAACTTTCTCAGCGTTCTTTCTGGTTATAGTCCGGGAAAAGTCGATATTCATCCAGAACTTGGCCAGCAGTTCCTCCCTGGACAAAGGGTTCCGGGGGTCTCCCTTCGCAATTTCTATAAACTTGTCAAATTCTCTTCCGTCCTTCATGACCACCCTCACCCTGCCGCTCTCCATATTCCCTTCCTTCAGTTCTGCCATGGAGACCTTTTTCAGAAAGTCGCTGAGCTTTGTATCCCGGATGGCCTCCTCTGTAAAATGCTCCGGCCGCGAACTTCCCCTCAGGAGCGTGCTGGCCACGGTATATTGAGCGCTGAAGCCGGCGCTGGCATGTGGGGAGTTTTTAATTCTGAAAGGCTGCCCGATTACGTCACGCATAGCTCCGGGATGCATGTATATGATGACTTTTTCTATATCGTCCGCGGATATATGATTATCAGCTACGATATCCACAGCACAATTAACTACGGCGTGATTCATGCGGCAGCAGGGATACGGTTTGAACGTCCCGTCGCTGTAGTAATTTTTCCCCAGGTCTTTGGTGAGAAGGTCAGGGTCTTTGATGCCATCAGTGAACATACTGTAGTATCCACCTTCGGACAGCAACGCATCTTCAGCCCCGGTCCAGCCAGCCTGGGCAAGCCGGACGCAGTAGATGGCGTCCCGCGCCGAGTTTCCCTGTGATAGTTTGAATCCGGTGGCTGTATCGCTTATCATCCGCTGAGCACCTCCAAGGTGATTCAGTATGAGGCCAAAGGCATGCTTTAGCTGCTCATGGCTTAGCCGCATCAGCCTTCCCGCTATGGCGGTTGCCCCGAAGGAATTCGCCTGCCCCACATGGTCGTACCCCCGGCGCGTACCACCTTTCCCGGCAAGCAATACGCGGGTCGCCATATCATCACCGACCAGCAGTGAAGCGAGGAGCTCTCTGCCACTCACCCCCTGCATGTCTCCGAGGGTAAGCGCTGTCATGGTGGTGGTGCCGCTGATGTGCCCCGGAAGCTGTTGACCATCTATCACCGGGCTTACCGGCTCGAAATCGAACGAACGGGCCATAATGCAGTTGACCATAGCTGCGGTTGGAGCAGGTACTTTATCCCCGTGGACGAAGATTCTGGCTTCCGGTTTACCGCCCCAGTCCCGGACTATACTGAGAAGTTCGGGGTTGCCAATATCGTTCGCCCCGCAGACCATGCACCCGATGGTATCGAGCAGGCGGTCTTTGGCATGCTCAATGTTATCAGAGGGGATGTCTTCGAATTTCGTATTCAGTATATTATCAATCAACCTGTCAAGATGAGCACTCTGTTCAACGCTACTCATGAACACCCTCCTGTCCTTACCGCCCCAGCAGTTCGGTAAGCTCGTTAATATCTTTTATGTTCTCGAAGTCCGCCACCATATCCCTGATACTGGATATCACCGGTTCCTCATAATGCGCATAAAGTGCACACTTCCGGAACTTGGCTTCCAGCTCTTCGGGCGATTGGGGATTCTGGGGCTCGCCCTTGGGGTGTTCTACTTTGCAACTGTAGGTATTGCCATCCTTCATTTTGAGGACAACTTCTTGGTAGCCGAACGGTCCTGGGAAATCTTCCCGCTGGATTGCCACCCATTTTATCTTCTTCATCAGGCTGCGGGTATCAGAGTCCTTTACCGCTTCGTCAGTGAAGAACTCGAATTCGATACCCCCGTGTATCAATGACCGGCACAGACAGTACCCCAGGTTGAACCTTCCCTGTACGCCGGTCTCCGGGAAAACCGTGGCTGAATCTCGGACAAAAGGCGTGCAGAATTCGATCTCCGCTATATCCCGCCAGTTGAACGGGTGTTTCTCCCTGAGCTGCTGCCCGGCATAGACACCAAAATGGGCGATATGCGCACAGGGATAGTATTTAAACATCAGTCCGGGACTGACCAGATTCCACGGATTTCCCAGCTGATTCAGCCTCTCCCGCTGCACTTCTTCCGAAAGGGGTTCGAGTTTGCCGGAAAAAGCATTATAGAACCCGCCTCGTCCCTCGATTACATCGGTGCCGGTGGCATCATACCCTTTCTGTGCCAGTATTACGGCTTCGATGCCGTTCCTGGCAGCATTGCCGCCGTGGATGTGCCCGGCAAATGAACCGAAGTTCCGTATCAAACCGCAGGCCATCGTGGCAGCGATACCCAGGGCATTTATCATTTTACGCTGGTCAAGTTTTAGCAGTTTGGACAGCGCGACAGTGGCACCTATCACTCCCAGCGTGCTTGTCCATTCCCAGCCGCGATTGCCAACGCCACTTTCAACGACGAGCAGACCCGTCTTACCGTAGGCTTCGATACCCAGGCAATAAGCGGTTATCAGGTCCTTTCCTGACATATGATTCTTTTCACCGACCGCGAGCAGTCCTGAAAACGTTCCCGCGGTAGGATGAGCCAGGCCTGCGGTGGGGAAATCGAGACAATCGTCGTAGTCCTGAGTATGGGCAGAGGTGCCGTTAGCCAGAGCCGCCAGCGTACAGCTTGCCTTGTACCGTCCGCCGATGACCGTGGCTTCTTCGGGAGACCGGTTTTCTGTTACCATCTCGCTCATTATCCTGCCGGATGGCTCCTGGCTGCCAGACATCGCCACCCCCAGATAATCAAGTATTGCCCGTTTGGCGGCTTTTATTACTTCCTCGGGAATGTCTTCATAGCCTGTCTGACAGATAAATTGACATAGTTTCTCTGTAAACATTCTATTCTCCCTTTCTTAAATAAACTTTTATACGGGCTGTCTAAAAACTTTTTGTGCCGGAGGCCAACCACCGACCATAGATTGCGTCCGACGCCCTAAGCATTACTCTACTTTTTGAAGGCTGCCACCCCCTTCGGCTAGTTTTGTTCACCCTCAGGGCTGATTTTACCCCTCGGCTCCGACCAAAGTCAATCGTTTTGGGGTTCTGTTAGGAATTTTTGAAAATTAGACTGTCTACAGCTATCTAATTTTTCAAAATTGGACTCTTGGGAACTCGTTTAGCGGATAGGTAACCGACTTTACCATCCGGTTCTCCCACCAGATTCGCACCTC
>Ga0209102_1000560_pt1 | contig 24159 bp, 25 predicted proteins | sample ConPoolayeHmetaG_FD_185483 | JGI IMG/M metagenome (GOLD analysis project Ga0209102, IMG submission 185483) | Hot spring microbial mat communities from California, USA to study Microbial Dark Matter (Phase II) - Cone Pool mat layer H metaG... ...
AGCCAGATGGCAAGATGATTTCGTCGAGATTTTCTCGTGAGGCAATGAATCAATTTTATATAGATTTTAAATGAGGCAATTCGTTGCCTTGACAGGAATGACTCCCTTTTCTATAATTCTTTTAACCCTAAAGGGACTCAAGATGATTTTTAAAAAGAAGGTCATAATCTTAATAATCTCCTCATTTCTTCTCATCCTCACGTCTCGCGGAGCAGAAGACGTAAAACAACTCAAGGTTGTCTCAGACCAGGCAAACATCAGGCTTAAGCCTGATATCGGAAGCATTATCATCGAGCAGGTCCCAGAAGGCACTTTACTGGAATATATCGAAAAAGAAGGTGAATGGTACCTTGTCAAAGTAGTTACCGAGAGGGGAGTTGCTTCAGGTTATGTGCATCAAAGTCTGGTTATTGAGCTCTCTCCTCAGCTTAGAGAAGAAATTATTAAAAAAATTGAGCCTGAGAAAATCATCAAAGAAGAAACCCGCCTACCTCGACCAAAAGCTAAAGAAACCCTCCCCAGCGAGAGACCTCCCCTAACCTTCAAAATCTCTGGCGGAGGGATCTTATTCAGGGGAGGAGACCTAAACAGGGGAGCTCAGGGCCTTGCAGATTTTTACCGGGATGCTTTCGGCATGGAAGGAGAAGGAGAAGTCAAAACCCTAAAGCTTAGTCCCATCTTTGGAGCCGAGATGAGTTTCTCGCTCCTTAAAATGCTTTCCCTGGGAACGGGCTTTGACTATTTTTTAAGGGAAAGAGAAAGCCAGGTTCTGTTTGAAGAAGGCAACATAAAAAATAGATTCATTACCAATCCCGGTCTTCGAGCTCTTCCTCTGAGGATTGTCCTCATTCTCACCCCTAGCAATTATTTTTATCTTAAAGGTGGAATTGAGTATTTCTTTGCGAGATGCTCTTATTTTTATCGAATTGAAGAGAGGGATTCATGGAAAGAATGGAGGGGGAAGGCTTCTGCCTCTGATTTCGGGTATTTCGGAGGAATTGGCTTTGATGGAAATCTTCTTTCTTATCTTGGTTTTTTCATCGAGGCCCAAGCAAGATATGCTCGATTGAGCGGCTTCAAAGGAAAAGGAAGTTACAGTGATTCGGAAGGTCTTCAAGCTTCAGAAAATGGCCCTCTTTATTCCTTCGAGGGAAAAATATCAGGAGAAAAATCTTTTCCACTCCTCTTCATAAGGGAAAAGAAACCGACCGAAGCCGGCGTTTCTAACCCAAGAGAAGCGCTCATTGACCTTTCTGGGATGAATCTTAGAGCAGGCATAACAATTAGGTTTTAATCCTTTTCAAGAAGGGCAATCTCTTGAGAATGTATCCTCTTGAATAAAGGAAAGGTTTGAATTATATGAAAGCCTGAGCTTTCAACCTCAGACTCAAGCTCAAAAGGGGAGAGCATCTTTATTTCAGTCTTGCTCCTTTTCAACTTCCTCCTCAGTTTCCTCTGGATTGAATGGAAGAAATTCCACCTGTAATAAGAAAGTATGAGCCAGCGAGTTGAGACTCGATTAAACTCTCTCAGGATTAAATCCCTCTCCTCTCTCTCATGAAGGTGATGGAAGAAGCGGATACAAAAGACTGCCTCGAATGCTCCATCTTTGAAAGGAATTCCTTTTTTCACGTCTCCCACAACAAAAAAATGGTCTTCATTACCTTCACTCTTATTCTTTGTCCTTTTTACCATTGAGAATGAAAGGTCGCTACTCACCAGAGATAAGCCCCTCTTTAAAAAGAGCTTTGAAAAACGTCCGAATCCGCAGGGAAGATCAAGAATAAGGTTAAGTTCTTTCCCTAATTTTTCTAAAATTTTTTTTATAATTTTCTTTTCTCTCCAGTCAACGAGCCTCTGGTCCCAACCTCTATATCTTTTTTTTTCATAATCTCTCACCTGAAGTTCATCGAAAACCTGGTTTAGTTTTTTTTCACTTCTCATGCTCTTCCCTTCCTCAAAATCAACCCACGCACTCTTCTGGAACTGGCTCACCCACTGTTCTTGTAAAAATTAGAAAATTTAAGGCGTGGTCTAAGGAGCAAAACTCAGGAGATAAATTAGGAAAGCACCAAGCCTTAAAACTTTTCTCTTTAGGTATTCTCAGCATGCTATATCTCTTTAGGTGAAAAAAACATAAATTGGGCTTTGAGTTAGTTTTATTCTCTTCCCGACAGGCAGAATTTCTTCGCCACTTCGATTCATTAGTCGTGAGACCTTCCGGGAGAAAGAATACTCTATTTCTAGAGATGGCCCCTTTAGCCAACATATTGCAAAATCCTGCCCACTTTTTCGAAAATTGAAAACCTGGGCTTTTGGGTGAAACTCTTTCCCTTTAAATTCACTTCCTTGAAGAAAGGATATCATATTTTTAAGGGCTGAGAAGCTGGGTCTTTTCCTCCAAGGTTGATTCCGATTGTCAATGAGCCCATAACCAGGTGAAACGAGTTGCCACCAGTAGACTCTCTTCACCATCCCGCTTGCGAGTGAAAGAATAAAATAACGAATAAGGTAATCAGCTTGTTCTTTCTCACTGACATTGGGCCTCCCTGCTGCAGGAGAATATTTCCCTGTGCCCTTTAAGGGCCAGTTCATCTCTGTAATCCACAACTCAAGACCCTCCGCAGCGCAGCAGTCGACGATAGCTCTCAACAGGGCGACCTTTTTCGAGAGGTTGAAGCCAAACTGCTTGTTTTCAGGTGCACCTTTTCTATCGACATAAAGGAGAGAGCTAACCACATCAAAAGGAATCTCCGCTAAAACTGGAGGATAAAGATGAAATTCAAAATCAATCACAGCAGGACCTACAAGCTTTACCCCATGAAACCTTGCCAACTCAAGGGCAGGTTTTACAAGCTCAAGGTATTCTCGATGATTCCATACTCCCCACTTTGTTCTGTTCCAGGCATGTCCGACCTCAAAGAAGGATGAGAAGGGGCTGAAGCGAAGGAAAGCTTCTCTCAGGAAAGACCTCCAGCGAATGCCTTCCAGAACATCATCTCTGTTTTGGAGCAAAGCAACGGTTACCTCAAATCCCCTCAGAAATAAAAGCTTCAGGAAATTTTCGTAAGATTTTATCCTTTCCCTCTCCCACGAAGGAATACGCACCAAAGTCTTCTTTACTCCTGTCTCACTCAAGAATTTAACAATTTCCTCATTTCTTCCTTCAAGAGGTGAAACCGAGACTCCGCAAGAGTCGCCAATTTTCAGAGGAACATGATACATCAGTTTTGTGTAGCTTCTGTAAAGAGAAATAACAGGGAATGCCAGGCAAATATTTTTACTTAATATTTCTAAATAGGCATGAGCATGCCCCAGATGATGCTTGAGACGCTTGCTTCGAGAAGCCACATTATGGGGCTGGTCGGCGTAAGGGTTCCATTTGAAGTGAGAACTCATTTATTGAAGCCTCAAAATCTGAGCAAGCTTCTTCAAACGAAGCCTCTTCTTAAGGAGAAGATAATGAGAGTAACACATTTTATTAATTTTGTAGCACAAAAAGATAGGTTTTTTTACTTTTTCTGCCCTGAAGTACTTTTTCAAAAATAGAAATTGATATTCACCTGGAATCCCGAATCTAATCAGGTTCTTTACTCTCATGAAGAGGGTAATCTTTTTTTTTATTCTAATGCGATTGGTATCAACGAGATAAAACTTAAACCCCTCTTTTTCATCTTTAGAGACCAAGACATTCCCATCTGAAAGATCACGATGGAGAATCCCGCTCTCATGGCAGGAGAAGACATATTTGGCTAGAGCAGAGAGAAAACCTTCATACTCTGAAGGAGGGAGCATTTGCCAGTAATGCCTCAATTCCTTCGCACCAGAAATCCGCTCACTCAAGAAATAACCCGTCTTCTTTGAAAAATGCCCTCTCTTCTCGAGATAAGCAATAGGGAAGGGCGTATCAATCCCTACTTTTCTGAGGATGTTTGAAGCTCTCCATGCCTTCCGAGCCTTTCCCGGGGAAAAAAAGGCCTTTACCCTCTCTACCCCTTGAGGACGAAACTCCTTGACTACCACTTCTATCTCCATGTTTTGGTCGAGGGGAAGAGTCACAATTCCGAGGCGATTTCGTCCCCGGTGGAAGATGATGCTATCTTTTCTCTCCAAGATTCCCTCGCAATCTTCGAGGGCCTGAAGGAAACTGGGCTTCTCATAAGAATCACTCACCCGCCCTTGATAAGAAGGTAAAATTAACTCCTTCCCGAACTCTTTCTCCATCCAAGTCCTCACCGTTTCCTCAATTGACCGCTTTCTCCTTAAGTATGGCAGCCAGTCTTTTTCCTATTTCAAGGGGAGAAAACTCTCGTAAGACTAAATTAAATCCATTTTCAGCTATTTTCTCCCTGAGAGAGGCATCCTCCCTTAATTCAAGGATGGAATCTGCCAGATTTTTGGGGTCAGTGCCTTCACTGAGAAAAATATTTTCCCGATGTTTGAAGAATTCACGTATAGCAGGAGAGTCAGCAGTCACCACCGCCTTCCTCATCGCCATAGATTGAAATATTTTATGGGGAACTATCTGCCTAGCCTTCTTTGAGCTCCCAAATACACCAAGACACAGGTCGGAATTGACTATCTTTTCAGGGAGCTTTCGCTGAGGAAGCCAGCCTCCAAACCTTATGTTCTCGAGATTTAGTTCTGAAGCCAGGGACTTTGCTAAAAGCAAAGTCTCGCCTCCCCCCACAAGCTCAAAGCTTATCGAGCCATCCTTTTCCTCAAGGATTTTAGCCGCTCTCACGATATTATCCACTCCATGAAGGGGAAGAAAAGATCCAAAAAAAAGAACTCTAAACTTTCCATCTTCTTTTCTTTTGTTTTTAACCTTGGAAAGGTTGAAGATCTCATCATCAAAACCAACGGGAATCACTCTGATTTTTTCCTGAGGGATGGTGAATGTCCGCGAATAATATTTCTTGTGAGCTTGTGTGTCTGAAAGAACAAGGTCAGAGAGGTTAAATGCCAGGCGGTCAATCATAAAATTCCAGCGCGCCTGCCAAGAGCTTTCGGGTTTCCTTTTTCTATCCAAAATCTTCGTTTCAAACCTGGAAGCCAGAGGGTCAAAGATTATTTTTTGGGAGGAAAGAAGGGAAAGCATTTTTGCTAGGGGTACGTCTTTATGGCAGAACTCGGGGACAAAGATGTAATCAGTCTTAACTAATTTACCTAAAGAAGTGAGAAAAAGCAGGGGATATCTCAACCAGAATCTATATTTTGGTGAGACTCTCCGTTCAACAACTTCAAGTCCAGATAAGATTAAGCCTTTTTTGATTATGTTATTGCGCGGATAATCCCTCGCATAACCCCCTACAAAAAGCACTCTCATCGCCTGCTAAAAATATCACCCTCATCTTGCCCTGTCAATCATTTCAAAAAATCAGAAAGAGGAATAGGAAAAAGAAGAAGAGCTCATATCTTTGGAAAGTAGATTACTGAGCTCACTTGGGGCTCTTTACTTCCTGGAAAGGGTCTTCTCTCTTCTCTGAACTCTGTTGACGGGGAAAGGTTCTTGAGATAATATACCAGAACGGAGAAAAAAATGGCTATAGATTCAGAGCTTCTTGCAATTCTCGCCTGTCCTCTCTGTAAGACAGAGGTAAAGCTCACTTTAGATGAAAAAGGCCTCAAGTGTGTTAAATGCCATAGGGTTTATCCCATTAAAGAGGATATCCCGGTCATGCTCATTGAAGAGGCGACAATTGAGCCAGGAAGGGAAACAAAAGATTGACCCATTTTCCTTGAGGAAAATTCTTCTCATCAGGCTAAGACGAATCGGGGATATCGTCATGACTACTCCTGCTATCTCAGGCCTCAAAGAAAAAATTCCCCACGCCTCCCTCACCTATATAGTCGAAGAGCCCTACCGTCAGCTCGTGGAAGGAAATCCGAGCTTGGATGAGATATTCGTCTTACCTGCCCACCAGAAAAAGAGAGAATTCCTCCGCTCTCTCTTCCAAATACGTCGGAGAAGATTCGATGCTGTCATCGATTTTCATGGAGGACCAAAGGCTTCGTGGATAACTATCTTCTCCGGCGCAAGATGGAAGGTGGGTTATAAGTCAAAATATAAGAGCTTCATCTATGATGCTACTGTCCCCAGAAAGAAAGCTTCTGGTCATTTCCACAGTGTAGAAAACCATGTGAATCTCATCAGAGCCCTGGGAGTTAGGGTTGATTCCATCCCCCCCTTATTTCTTCCTCAGCCTGAGGATAAAGAGAAAGAGAAGATAGAGCGACTCATTAGAGAGAATAATCTAGAGGATGTAAGCCTGATTATTCTTCACATAAGTGCAGGTAACGAATTCAGGAATTGGGGGCTGAGAAACATCATAACTCTTATCAATCTTTTCTCTCCTCACCGGAAGGCAAGGGTCATCCTCGTCGGCTCTGAAAAGGAGAAGAAAATAGAACGAGAAATCAGGAAAAGCTCTCAGGCTGAGTTCCTTTCCTTGGTAGGGAATTTAAACTTGAGAGAACTGAGAGAGATTATCTCCCGGGCCTCACTCTTCGTAGGGCCTGATAGTGGACCGATGCATATAGCTGCTTCCACCTCAACTCCAATCGTGGCCCTCTTCGGTCCCACTCTTCCGGAAAACTTTTCTCCCTGGAAAGCCAGGGCAGTCATTCTCGAAAAAGACTTCTCTTGCCGCCCCTGCCGCCAGAAGCACTGCGTCTACGAAGATTTCAGATGCCTGAGAAGCATCTCGCCCGAGGAAGTTTACCAAAAGTGTTTGAATTTCCTCTCTATTTAAGGAAAATTAGAATTCTAAGAAAAGCCATGAAGGCGAGAATAAAACTCAAAAATCAGTCCCAGAAGTCAGAAAATGATAACAAGTGATTTCCTCTCGAACCTCCAAAAGATTCCTTCAAGAATTAAAGAGCCTCTTCCTGTTTTGATTTCCCTCTATCTATTATTCTCGATGGTCTCCATTAGCCTGAGCCAAATATTCCTCTCCCTTTCCCTCCTTCTCTGGGTTATTCTTCTCCTCAAGGAAAAACTTAAACCAGAATTCCCTTCCTTTTTCTGGCCTCTCCTAGTCTATTCCGCCTTCTCCCTTCTCTCCTCATTCTTTTCAGTCAACGTGGCTGTAAGCCTGAAAGACTCAAGAGAGCTCCTCCTCTATCTCCTTATTCCCGTGGTCTACATGGGGTTTAAAGGTCAAACGAGCATCTCTAGAGTTAACCTCGCCCTTCTTTCCTCCGCCTTTTTAAACCTTTTTTATTCATTCTACCTCTATCTCTTTAAAGAAAATCCGGGGGGAAGAATCACAGGCTTCATGGGACATTACATGACCCAAGCAGGCATCTTGCTCCTTTTCAGCACCATGGCGCTCAGCATGCTTTTATTTTCAAAAGAGAGAATAAAGTATGCTTGGGGAGTTGCTTTCCTTCTCGCCCTCATCGCCCTCACGTTCACCCTGACGAGGAGTGCCTGGATCGGGCTAATCTTCGCTTCCTGCTTACTCCTCTTTCTCTTTAAACCCGTCTCCCTAGTTATCCTCCCTCTCCTGGTTGCTCTCTTTTATCTCTCGAGCCCGAGCTTCGTCAAAAAAAGAGCCTTGAGTATCTTCAACACCAAGACCTTATCGAATAAACAGAGAATCGAATACTTGAGGACAGGATTAAAAATAATAGGGGATTATCCATTGTTTGGCACAGGACCAGACACTGTAGAAATGGTATGGCAGATGCCGAAATACAGGAAATGGCTTTCAGAAGAAGCGGCACGAAACGTTCATCTCCATAACAACATCATTCAGATTGGAGCCGAGAGGGGTCTTTTGAGCCTTACTGCCTGGCTTGCCTTCATAGCATGGGTTTTTGTTGCTCTCGCAAGGCTAATCAAGAACAGGTCTCCCTCTCTCTTCCCCTTAACTTCTGCTGCCCTAGCCGCCACTCTGGCTCTCTTCGTTTCAGGAATGTTTGAATACAATTTCGCTGACTCAGAAGTAACGACTCTCTTCCTTTACCTTATTACAATACCCTTTGCCCAGAGAAAACAAATTTATCATTCTTCCCCGGGGGAAAAAGATGACTCCAGATAATTATAAAAGAATAAAAATAATTGTCAGGAATTTCCAAAAGAAGAAGGTCCTTGTTCTGGGTGATTTGATGATGGATAAATACATCTTCGGTGACGTTTCCCGCATCTCACCTGAGGCACCTGTTCCTGTTGTTGAAGTTACAAAGGATTTGCGATGCTTAGGTGGTGCAGGAAACGTGAGCCGCAACCTTGAATCACTCGGCTGTTCCTCGATTTTGGTCGGTGTCGTAGGAGATGATGATGAAGGAAGATGGATACGGGAGAACGTCTCTGAAAGCCGAGGGATATTCGTCGACCCCAAAAGACCCACGACCACAAAAACAAGAATCATAGCCCATCAGCAGCAAATAGCGCGTATCGACATTGAAAAGAGAAGTGACATCTCAAAGGAAATGGAAACCATCATCCTCGACTTCATAAAAAGCCAAAATTATGAAGGAATTCTGATCTCAGATTACAACAAAGGGATTTTGACTCGTGGATTGATGAGGGAACTCATTCCCTTCGCCCAAAAGAAAAATATCCCGATTTTTGTTGACCCCAAGATAGAAAATTTTTTCCTCTACTCCCCTGTAACTCTCATCACTCCCAATCATCACGAAGCAGAAAAAATCGTTCATCATCCTTGCCTCAGCGACTCTCAGGTGGAAAAAGCGGGAGAAACAATCCTCAATAGAATATCGTCACGCTACCTAATTCTTAAAAGAGGGGAAAGAGGAATGAGTGTTTTCGAAAGGGGGAAAAAGGCTCTGCACATTCCGGCTATTGCCAAAGAAGTATATGATGTCACAGGAGCTGGAGATACAGTGATTGCCACGGCGACTCTTGCCCTTCTTGCTGGCGCTTCCATCATCGAAGCCGCAATCATGGCTAATGCTGCAGCTGGAATAGTTGTAGGGAAACTGGGAACAGCCACCGTAAACCAAGAAGAACTGCTCGCTTCACTCAGGACATATAATCCTAAATCAAGAAAATTTAACTGCCCTTAATAAATCATGATTCGGGGTAAACCTCTTCTCAAAATTATTGATTTCTAGATAAGTAATCTTAGGTTACATTCTTTTTTTTATCCGTTTTTCTTCTGGTCCAAGAAAATTTATGGTTCATCTCCAGATTAGTTAATAAAAATATTAATCTTCGCAGGAGTAATTGAGAGATGTCATTGAGGAAACCGTGGGAATAAGAGCGGCGAAATAAACTGGAGAATGAAAGATAGACTCTTTTGTGCTCTCTCAATCTTAACCCTCAAAATTAAAAGATGAAATGTTTCCCTTTTCCTTTTTTCCCTATGAGTTTTTACCGACTAATTTAGAGAAGAGCCAAATTTTAATGCAGGAACTTGATCCTCTCATCCCCCATCCATCCCTTGTTTCCAAACATCTTCCCTCAGATTTTATTCCCCTCAATCAATACCATCGCTTCAGAAAGTCCTCAAACACGCTCTCCCCCTTCATAATTCATCCCCTTTCCTAATGCCTTCATTAAACCTGAGGGACCTTTAATTTAGCGCCAAAACTTATTATAATCATATGTAAGTAAAAATGTGTGGCGTTATCGGGGTCATTGGAAATCAGGATGCCTTCAGAGAAATCTACCAGGGACTCCTGGCTATCCAGCATAGAGGTCAGGACTCTGCGGGCATAGTTACCTATGATGGGCGTATCCACATCAAAAAAGGAAATGGACTCGTAAGAGATATTTTCACTCTGGAGAATGCTCAGCGCTTGAAGGGAAACATCGGAATAGGTCATACTCGCTACCCTACAATTGGGGGGGGAGGAGGAGAGGATGCTCAACCATTTCTTGTGAATTCTCCTTTTGGAATCATCATGGCTCACAATGGAAACGTGATCAATTATGCAGAGTTAAAAAAAAACCTTTTTGAAAAATATCAGCGCCTCCTGAACTCTGAAAATGATGTTGAAGTCATTCTCAACATCTTTGCTCAGGAGCTGGAAGAGCAGAAAGCAAAAAGGCTAAAGCCCAGCAACATCTACTCAGCTGTCAAGGGAGTATTCGAGAAAGTCAAAGGAAGTTATTCGGTTGTGGCTTACATAGTCGAACAAGGGATGGTTGCCTTCAGAGATCCTCATGGAATAAAACCGCTTGTCTATGGGAGAAGGAAGGATGGCTTACTCACCTCTTACGGGATTGCTTCTGAAAGTGTTTCCTTGAACATCATGGGTTTTTCTGACATTAAAGACGTCAGACCCGGAGAAGTCATCTTCATTGATAGGGATCGCCATCTCCATCGCCGCAAAGTAGCAAGCCGTCCCCATACACCCTGTCTCTTTGAATGGGTCTATTTCGCCCGACCTGATTCATTCATTGAAGAGGTAAATGTGTATGAATGCCGGGTTATGCTGGGTCATTTTCTCGCGGATGAGATTAAAAAGCATAAACTGGCAATCGATGTCGTCGTCCCTGTCCCAGATTCAGCTCGTGATGCAGCCATCGAAATCGCGCGCAAACTCAACTTGAGATACAGAGAAGCCCTGGTCAAAAATCGCTATATTGGTCGCACATTCATCATGCCTGCAGATCAAGCGAGAAAGACATCGGTCCGACAGAAGCTAAATCCCATCGCCTCAGAGCTCAAAAATAAAAATGTTCTTCTTGTCGACGATAGCATCGTGAGAGGAAACACATCTCGAGCCATTATCCAGCTTGTCCGTGAATGCGGTGCAAAAAAGGTTTATTTTGCTTCTTATTCTCCCCCTTTGAGATTCCCGTGCGTGTACGGTATAGATATGCAAAGCAAGACAGAATTTGTGGCTCGGGATGCAACCTTAAAAGAAATAGCTAAAAGAATAGGAGCTGATGAGGTAATTTATCAGACCCTTGAATCACTCAAAAAAGCAGTGCGCATGGGAAACAGGAAACTAAAAGACTTCTGCGCTGCATGCTTTGATGGCATTTATCCAACAGGCGATGTCACCCCTGAAATTCTTAAAGCAATAGAAGAAGAAAGGCGGCAAGCCCAGGAAAATCAGCTCGAGCTAAACCTCTAAGCCTCTCTTTACTTCATGAGAGAAAATTAAATTTGAGATATTCCCTCTTTTGCTCTCCAGAATTCTAAGAGTTCATAAAGGGTTTGAGAAAGGGGAATCTCAGGGCGCCAAGATGTCCTCTTCTTCAATTTTTCACAATCACCCACAAGATAAGGGATGTCAGCCTTCCTGAATTTCTGCCAGTCCACAACCACCTCTATCTTTTTTTTTGAAAAAGAAAGAAGAGTGGCTAAGATTTCCTTAAGAAGCACACCTTTCCCTGAACAAACATTGTAAATTTCGCCGCTTTCTCCTTTCTTCATAAGAAGAAGGTAAGCCTTAACCACATCCCTGACATCGCTGAAGTCTCTTCTAAGCTCACAATTCCCTACTCTTATTATTGGTTCAATTTCTCCCCTTTCGATTCGGGCAATCTGAAAAGCCCAATCGGAACAGACAAAATCATTACTCTGACCAGGTCCTGTGTGAGGAAAGGAGCGGACAATGATGATATCCATGTTTTCAACTCTGGAATAGAAACGAGACAAAATTTCACCGCTTAGCTTGGTGAAAGCATAGGGACTCAGAGCCTCGCAGGAGTCCTCTTCCTTTAATGCCCTCGAATCATGAGCCAAAAGACCATACACATCAGAGGAACTCACAAAGAGAATGCGAGCCTTGGGTGCCTCCTTCCTAAGAGCCTCAAAGAGATTGAAGGTGCCCATGAGATTTGTTTCTAAAGTTTCTTTTCTCCTCTCCCAGGAATGTCTAACATTGGAGAGGGCTGCCAGATGAATGACCCATTCCGGTTTTGTCATCTTAAGACAAAAAGCCACTTCCTCCTCTTTACGAAGGTCGAGATGGAAAATTTTCTTTCCCTTAGCCACCGGAAAAAACTCGGGTCTTTCAGGAAATGATGTTCCCTGAATTTCATATCCCTCACTTTCCAAGAGATTGAGGAGATGGGTTCCCACAAACCCTGTTGCTCCTGTGACAAAAACTCTCAGACTCACATCAAACCCGTTCTCTCCAGTAATCGAGGAGGTCTCTAAGAGACTTCTCCAAAGGAATCTCGGGTTTCCAATCGGTAAGAGCCATGAACTTCGTAGAATCGGATAAAAGAATGGGTACATCGGAAGGCCTGAGTCTCTGGGGGTCGACCTCAACCCTGACATTTATCTTGCTCAGGGAGAGGAGAATATCCAAGATTTCTCTCATCGAATGATTCTTCCCACTTCCGATGTTGTAAACCTCCCCATCCTCTCCTTTTTCCAGGCATAACCAGTAGGCTTTCACAATATCCCGCACATCTGTAAAATCCCTTCTCGCCTCTAAATTACCGACATGCACCACTGGCTCTCTTTTCCCTTTTTCAACCTCTGCTATTTGCTTTGCAAAATTAGAGCAGATGAAGACCTCTCCCCTTCGAGGTCCGGTATGATTGAATCCTCTGGTGCGGACTATTCTCATCCCGTAGCTCTTGTGATACTGATAACCGAGTAAGTCCTGGGCAACCTTGCTCACTGCATAAGGACTCAGAGGCCGTAGAGGATTGCTTTCCTTCATCGGAATTTCTCCAGGATAAACAAACCCGTATTCTTCACTCGAGCCAGCGACCTGAATCCTGGGATTAAGTCCTAGGCTCAAGATAGCTTCAAAGAGATTAATCTGGCCAATCACATTTATCAAAAAAGTCTCAGTAGGAGACTTCCAGGAAAAGGGAACATAACTTTGGGCAGCAAGGTGGAAGATGCGATCTGGTTTTGACTCCGCCAAGGCTTTCTTCAAAGAGACAATATCTTTTATATCAGCCTCAATTAATTTGAGCCTATTTTGGAGATGGAGAATGTTATCCATCCTGCTTCGCCAGCGCACTGTCCCGAATACTTCTACCCCTTGCTGATTTTCCAAGATGTATTCAGCAAGATGACTACCCGCAAACCCCGTTATTCCCGTGATTAAGACTCTCATCATCCCTCCTCAGGTTGAATCATTCTCAGAGAAAGAGAAACTTCAAGCAAAATTTTTTAGCTTTCCTCTCTCTTTTTTTAAGATTAACATTCCATGTTTATGAAAACTAAGAGCTTAAAGAAATAAAGCGATAAGGAATCAATCCTCATCTTCGGTTTCTGTACCATTCGGCGTAAAATCTCTGATATTCCCTGCTCTTCTCTCTTATATCTTTCCACCATTTCCTATTCTGCTTGTACCAGCTTATTGTCTTCTCCAGAGCCTCGCTGAAATTCGTCTCTGGCTGCCACCCAAGAGACTTTATCTTACTCCAATCAAGGGCATATCTTCGGTCATGCCCCAAACGATCGGGAACAAGTTTAATCAAGCTTCTCGGTTTCTGAAGGAAATCAACAATCATCTGGGCTAAGACTATGTTCTCCACCTCATTGTTTGCCCCTACATTGTATGCCTCCCCGAATCCTCCCTTTTTCATCACCACTTCTATTGCCCTACAGTTGTCTTCCACATACACCCAATCGCGGACATTTCTTCCATCTCCATAGAGAGGGAGAGAGACATCTTCTAAGGCGTTGGTCACGAAAAGGGGGATGAATTTTTCTGGATATTGATAGGGTCCGAAATTATTGCTAGGTCGGATGATGATGATGGGTAGATTAAAAGTTTTGAAGTAAGCATACGCCATCCTGTCTGCTCCCGCCTTGCTTGCCGCATATGGTGAGGAAGGATTAAGAGGAGAATCCTCGCTGAAGTATCCCTCTGCGAGACTTCCGTAGATTTCATCAGTAGAAATATGGATGAAAAAGTGCACCTGAGAACCCTTCCTCCTCAATCCCTCCAGGAGAACATAGGTTCCATAGACATCTGTAAGGACAAATTCTCCCGCATCGAGGATGGAGCGATCTACGTGGGTTTCGGCTGCAAAATGGACCACACCTTCTACTCTCTCCAGGAGCTTATTCACCAGCTCTTTATCTCGAATATCTCCCTTAATAAATTCATATCGAGGATCACCTTCAATGTCTCTTAGATTCTCCAAATTGCCAGCATAAGTCAGTTTATCCAGATTGATTACTTTAAGGTTAGGATATTTATTAAGCATGTAGCGGATGAAGTTACTACCTATGAAGCCTGCCCCGCCAGTGATAAGCAGAGTCAAGCCGTCTAATCTTCTTTCTTCAGCCATCCTTTCTACTCCAGTCGTAAGGGATGTCGTTTAGATGGGGGTCGAGACGCTGCTCATCAGGAGCTTCATGGTTATAGGCTTCGGTGGGAACATTAACGATGATTGCCTCCTCATTACTCACGCACATCCAGCCATGATAGACTCCAGCGGGTATCTGAATCAATTCAGGATTGTAAATTCCTATATAAAACTGGTTAATTTCTCCATAGGTTGGAGAATCTTCCCGAGGGTCATAAAGCGCAAGCTTTATCATCCCCTGAACACAGGCCACATTATCTGTCTGTTTTTCGTGCTTGTGCCAGGCCTTCACCACTCCAGGATAGGTTGTGGTCATATAAACCTGACCAAATTTTGAGAAAAGCTTATCGTCATTGCGAAGAATCTCCATCACTCTTCCCCTCTCATCAGGAATGACTCTAAGCTTTTTTGTCTTCACTCCATCTATCATGGCACCCTCCTCAAACAAGTTCTCTTCTTATTTTATTCCTATCTCGCTCTTATCGCCCACCATGAATCTATACACAGAGGGCCGAGGTGGGCACTTATATATTTTCACCTCTCTTCCGATGAGGCTTTCATCTATCCGGCTTCCCACATCGCAAATCTCGCTCCCTTCCATCACGATGCTGTGTTCTATTTCAGTGCGGACGATTCTGCATCTTCTCTGGATGGAGGTGAAAGGACCGATATAGGAATCTAAAATCTCTGTTTCTGCCCCGATTATAGCAGGACCGCGAATGATGCTGTTTTTGACCACCGTTCCAGCCTCAAGAATAACCTGCCCATTTATTCGGGAAGCCTCATCTACGTAACCCTCAGATAAACCTGTTATTCCTTCCAGAATCAATCGATTTGCCTCAAGAAGGTCCTCTATCTTGCCCGTGTCCTTCCACCAGCCTGTGACGAGGTGAGGATGAACTTCGTAACCATGGTCAACAAGGTACTGGATGGCATCCGTAATTTCTAACTCGTTCCTCCAGGAAGGTTTTATGGCTTTAACTGCCTCAAAGATGTGGCAATCAAACATATAAACACCCACAAGAGCAAGGTTGCTTCGGGGGTGCTTCGGTTTTTCCACTAGCCTGACTACTTTCCCATCCTTCAGCTCAGCCACACCAAACATTTGGGCATTGGGAACTTTTGTAAGAAGAATCAAGGAGTTTGGTTTTTTCTCCTTAAATTCTTTCACCAAGGATTTAATCCCACTCTTGAGGATGTTATCTCCAAGATACATCACGAAAGAATCCTTCCCCAGAAAGTCTTCCGCAATCATCACTGCATGAGCCAATCCGAGCGGTGCTTCCTGCTCTATATAAGAAATTCGCACTCCCCAGCGACTTCCATCCCCAACGGCATCAATTATTTCTTTCTTCGTCTCCCCGACCACAATCCCAATCTCCTCAACCCCAGCTTCCTTCAACGCCTCGATGCCATAGAAGAGAACAGGTTTGTTGGCCACAGGGACAAGCTGTTTTGCCTGCGTGAAGGTAAGCGGACGAAGCCTTGTCCCTTTTCCCCCGCTTAAAATCAATCCCTTTAATCTTGTCATCTTAAAACCCAATTCCTCCTAAAAAATCTGTAGTCTTTCCGATATTGCCCAGGCCTATTGATACCCGAAATTGTGTCTCCGGTCTTTCGCGGAAATAGAATATCTTGAGGTCCACCCTGAAATCAAGGCACTGGTAATGGTAGATGAACATGAAAGCCGAATAAAGCATCTTCCTTTCCTGGATGTTGAAATCAATCTCAGCCTGGGTTTCAGTCGAAAGCTGAGGAATTTTCAGGCCTGCGTATAGTCCTACCTGATGCCGATTCCAGACTGACATCTTTTGATACGGATTTATGCTCTTGTACCAGTTCACCCTCAGAAACGTATTGTCCAAGGGAGAACCAAGATTCGCTCCCAGACGCAGACTTGAAAATGTTCTGTAGTAAGGATTGAAATTTGCGGTGAAATCAAGGCTATAATTTTTTAGGGGATAAAAACGAAGATAGGCCGAGAGGTCTGAAAATTCAGGTATTTTTCCATCCACTCGATAACGGCTCAAGGGACCTTCTTCGGGAAGAAGATAGAAATTTTGAGAAAATCCCAAGGTAAATATCTCCCGGGGCATATTATCTTCCTTGATGATGATGCGATTGGTGAGACCGTAACGGAGGTAATGATTTCGCGAAAGATAACCAGCGGTAATTATCCTTTGAGACGACTCCAGAGGGCTTTCATATTTATAGGAAAAGGTTGGCTCTATGATGTGCTTCAGTTTCGGTTCGTTCAAGGAATCATAGAATATTTTATAGAAAACAGGGCCGATGAATTCAACGTCAAAAACATAATTATTGGTGAAGAGATGTTCATCCACAACTGTCTTTGTCCCCGGAGCATAACTCTGGAAATAATAGGCAAATCTTGCTGAAAGGGAAGAATTTATAGTCAACCAGGGAATCGAAGTTAGGGGGAAACTAAGACAAGGATTAAAGGTGAGGCTCTGCGATTTCTTCTGGCTTCCAGCCTCATAATCAGTATCCCACCCATATTCCCAGCGAGTAAAATTAGAAGTAAAGGAAAAAAATAGAGGTGAAAACAATTTTATTTTTGAACTGGAGAATGAGGCCTCAGGGAAATTGTTCTTTATGATAGAGCCATCCCTCTGCGAAAAATAAGTTTCAAACCTTGAGACTCTGAGGTTAAGATTAAAAGAGGACCATGACCTTGAGAGATAAACTTGAGAGTTTCTGTTAGAAATAACAGCTCTCTTAAAATTATTATCGAATTCTCTTAAAAAATCATAGGAGCTCTGATAGTCAACTTTGGCAACAAGATTAAAATTATAGGGCAGGGGATGATTGTGATTGAGACGAATTATGTAGGCACTTTGAGGTTCATTACTCTCCACATTTTTCCTGAAGTCAAAATAGTAGAGGTTAAGCTCTCCTCCTGTACCTTCAGAAAAAAGGTATCTGTACTCAAGCCCGCCCCCGATGCCTCGGGCAGAATAAAAATCCACATTCAGCGTTGCATCCATGTTTCTCTTCAGCGCCCAGTAGAAACTTTGGGAGATGAAGAAACCTTTTGGCCCTGAGTGGCCGATTTGAGGCATCAGGAATCCAGTTGACCTTTCTTTATCCAAAGGATATTTCAAGTAAGGAAAATAAAAGACGGGAATACCTTTTATCCTCAAGAGCATACCCCACATCTCTATATACTTATCCTTCTTGAAATCAGCCCTGGAACAGGAAAAATCCCAGCGAGGCACAGGTTGAGTGCAGGAAGTAATCCTTGCCTTCTCAAAGCGGTACAAGTCTTGCTCTTTTCTCTCTATGTTATCGGCTTCATAAAAGATGGTTGGTTGAATCATCCCGAAAACTTTTCTCAGCTCCCCCTCAGAAGAATGGAGGTTGAACCTTATTTCTTCTGCACTAATCACCTCATCCGGTGTCTGAAGAACAACGTTACCACTGGCAAAGACATCTTTGCTCTCTGTATCAAGCTCAATCCTGTCTGCAAGAAGCTTTATATTTTTGTAAATGACTTCCACATTCCCGGAGGCCACAATCCTCTTTTCTACCCTCTCACTATGAGCGGCAATAATCTTCACTTCTTCAGAAATCTGGTTCTCCTCTTGAAGGCAAAATAAACAAGTCCCTAGAGAAAGAAAAAGAGAAAAATAAAAAATTATTTTTTTCAATTTAGAAAAATTTATCATAACCTCCACCTCTAATCAATAGCAGTTTACCTTCTTGAATGGTTCGAAGGCTTTAAGATAGAATTTGAGTCATTCTAGAGTTGTATATGTTTAAAGGTCAAAGATATGGTATGATAAAATAAATTATGAATAAGTTCTTTTCTAAGATCGATTTTAAAAGGGTTGCCGAACTCAGTTCCCTCGTCCTTATGTTGCCCTCCTCAATTGCAGTAGGACTATTCATCGGCTATTACCTGGATAAGCTCTTCCGAACTCAGCCCTGGCTCCTCTTAGTCTTTACAGTTCTCGGAATTTTTTCTGGATTTTATAGTCTGATAAGAGGAATCATAAGACAGAAAGAGCTTTGATTTTAGAAAAAAAGAGAGGCAGAGAAAAGATAAAAAATGAAGGCCATAGGAATCGAAGAGAAAATCCTGAGAAGAATACCTCTTGAAATCATCCTCATCTCTTTTTTTGTTTCTCTTGCAAGCCTAGCCTTTTTTGATGCCCTTTCTTCTCTCTTCATCTTTTCGGGTGGAGCTTTCTCTGCCTTAAGCTTCTTCTGGCTCAATCGGTCTCTTTCTAAGCTCCTCATGGGTGAGAAGAAAAAGGCCCTCAAATCTACCTTGATTTTTTACCTCATCCGCCTTGTGTTGATTCTTACTATTTTTTTCATTATAATCTTTTTCTTTTCAAAAAAAATAATTGCTTTTATAGCTGGCTTTTCAATCATTATCTTGGTTATCTTTCTTGAAACTTTAGTAGCCGCTTTCAAAGGAAAAGAATGGAAGAACTAGAACACAGTCTGTTTATTGTTCGCTTCTTCAACAAACTCTTCGGCAAGCCTCTCTCCTATTTGCTCGGTTTGGTGGGGATAGAAATTCAGAATCCTGAAAAACTCTTCCCTGACCATGTGGTGATGGTAATCATCGTTGTTTTCTTCCTCATCCTCTTTTTTGGATTATGCGTAAGAAGATTAAGACTTGTGCCTTCAAAACTCCAGAGTGCTCTTGAGCTCATCATCGAAATTTTTGAAGGACTCCTCATAGACACTATCGGAGAAAGAGGAAAGAAGTACTTGCCGCTAATCGCAACCATAGGTATTTTCATCCTAGTTTGCAACCTTCTCGGTCTCGTGCCCGGGTTTATGTCTCCCACAAGCAAGCTCAATGTTACCGCTGGCTGTGCCCTGGTGGTCTTCTTCTATTACCACTGGCAGGGAATTAAATCCCAGGGACTACTTAAATACCTCAAGCAATTCACAGGTCCCATTCCTTTTCTTGCCCCTCTCCTTCTACCTATCGAAATCATCAGTCATTTTTCCCGTCCCGTCTCTCTTTCCCTGCGTTTGTTCGGCAACATTTTTGCAGAGGAATTGCTCATCGTGATCATTGCCTCGATTCTTCCTTTTTTCCTTCCACTTCCCTTTATGGCGGTTGCTATCTTTACTTCAGTCATCCAAGCCTTTGTATTCGTGCTTCTCGCCTGTATCTATATCTCAGGAGCCATAGCTCATGAAGAAGAACATTAATCTCTAAAAGGAGGACAGATGAGAAAAAAACTAAAATTTTTAATTCTCTTCTTTATTTTTGCCGTTCTGGCAAGCACTGAACTGCTGGCACAGGAGACATCATTGGACTCAAATAGGGCCTCCCTCTTCAAATTATCGATAATCGTTAGCGGAGCAATAATCACCCTTGCCTCAGCCGCGGGTGCTTTTTCTCAAGCAAAGGCTATCAGCAGCGCCTGCGAGGGGATTTCCAGGAACCCAGGCTCAGGCCCTCACATCCGCGTCCCACTCATCTTTGCCCTAGTCTTGATTGAAACTCTAGTGATTTACGCTCTTCTCATTGCCATCATCATCCTCATGATTCAGTGGGGGAAATACGCTTAAAAAAATCGGATGAAGTTTCCGCTCTTTGAGATCTTAAAAATATCCGTAAAGCGCTTCAATGAAGATAAATGCGGTAACTTTGCTGTCACCATTTCTTATTTTGCTCTCCTCTGTGCCGTCCCCCTCATAGCTCTCTTTGCCGTCATCACCACCAAAATCCTGGGCGGAGGCTCTGAGATAGCATTCAGAAGCCTCAATCTCTTCTCAGAAGAATTCTTTGGAAAATTAGACCCTTATTTTTTCGAAAGAATTCGCTCTCTATCCCGAAACATCACAAGCCTGGGCTGGTTCGGGTTTCTGGGTTCACTCGTGGCTGCAAGCTTCCTCTTTTCCAACTTGATTTATGCCATTAACTTTATCTTCAAGGCAAACTACCAGAAATCTTTTTTCTACAACAGACTCTTAGAATATACAATCATGTTTCTCATCGGAATCATCATGCTCATTTCTCTGGTAATCACCGTCATCTGGACTGCCGTGCATCGAACGGTAAGAGAAAGTGTGATTGTCCGCAATTATATAAACCCGGATGTGGTCTCCTTCGTCGACAACTTCTTCATCCAGTACCTGATCCCCTTTTCGCTTACCTTCCTCGTTTTCTTTTCCATCTATAAATTCATCCCCGAGGTCAAGGTTCATACCCGGGCTGCCGCAATGGCAGCAGGAATTGGCACAATTCTCTGGGAATTTTCCAAGAGGCTTTTTGCCTTCTACGTGGCGCACTTTTCGGCCATAGGAGTGGTCCTTTCTCGGGTGCTTAAAGGAACCATAACTTCGCTCATCTTCTTTCTTCTCTGGCTGACCTTCTCTCTGATGATTCTTCTCTGGGGAGCGGAATTAGCTTCAATCCTTAATGAAAGAATCGATGAGAAAAAAGTTTGATAATTTTAAAAACCACTTAACCGTAGAGCAAATCTCACGAATCCTCTCTTGCCCTTATGAGGGCGATGGGAGTAAAAAAATTTATGGTGTCTCAAGCCTTGAAAAAGCCAAAGAAGGAGACCTTGTCTTCGTCACCAACGAAAAATACTTTCCTCTTCTCCAAGAAAGCAGGGCCACGGCTGCTATCATACCTAAAGAGCAAAAGTATGAGAAAATTCCGGTAATAAAATCTGAAAATCCTTACCTTTCCTTCATTAAAATTGTTGATTTTTTCTGGAAGCCCTATAAACCTGAACCAGGAATTCACCCTTTAGCCTTCGTGTCTAAATCAGCCAAGATTGAAAAAGATGTTTCGATTGGCGCCTTAACCTATGTTGGGGAAGAAACCGAAATTGGAGAAGGGACTGTTGTTTTTCCCCTTGTTTGTATCTATCCCAGGGTAAAAATCGGAAAACAGGCTCTGATCCATTCATTTGTTTCCCTTAGAGAAGGAGTGAGAATAGGAAATAGGGTCATCATCCATAATGGCGCTGTACTTGGCTCTGACGGCTTTGGATATATCAAGACAGCAGAAGGAGAGTACGTAAAGATTCCTCAAAAGGGAACTGTAGTCATCGAAGATGAGGTTGAAATCGGAGCAAACACAACCATAGATCGAGCAACTCTGGAGGAGACAGTCATCAGAAAGGGAACGAAAATAGATAACCTGGTTCAAATTGCTCATAACGTTGAAATCGGTGAAAACACCATCCTTGCCGGGCAGGTGGGGATTGCAGGAAGCACAAAGGTAGGTAAGAATGTGGTAATGGGGGGACAGGTAGGTGTGGCGGATCATATCAAGATAGGCGAGAATGTGTCTATAGCTGCCAAAAGTGGAATAACGAAGAATGTCCCACCCCATTCATTTGTGGCCGGAAGTCCTCATCTCGAAATAAAGGAATGGAGAAAGGTCTGGGCCTCCCTTCCTCAGCTCTATGATTTAATCAAAGAAGTAAGGTCTCTCAAGAAGAAAATAGAAGAGCTCGAGAAAAAGCTGGCTTAGATGGAACTCAGATAGTCATTAACACTTAGAGCAGCAGAAACTCCTGCTCCCACGGCAGCGGCCATTTGCTGAGGACAGGCATTAGTCACATCACCTGCGGCGAATATTCCTTCTTGAGAAGTTGTCATTCGAGGACCAACTTTTATCTTTCCTGCTTCATCGAGCTCAACCAGCTCCCTCACTAAGCCAGAATTCGGGTCCATACCGATGGAAATGAAAAGGCCTTCAAGTTTTAATTCCTTTTGTGCTTGAGTCTTCAAATCCTTGAGGATAAGGGATTCAATTCTTTCTTCGCCTTTAATTTCTTCGACGATTGAATCCCAGATTATTTCAATCTTCGGATTCACTAAAACTCTTTCTTGAAGTATTTTTTCTGCCCTAAATTCATCTCTGCGGTGGATGATCCACACTTTTCCACAATACTTGGTTAAAAAAAGTGCCTCAGTAAGAGCATGGTCCCCTCCCCCAACAACCGCAACCTTTCTATCCTTAAAAAATGCTCCGTCACAAATTGCACAGTAGGAGACCCCCCTTCCTGTAAGCCTTTTTTCCGCTTCAAGCCCTAGCTTCCGATACACTGAGCCGGTGGCGATGATTACTGCTTTCGCTCTATATTCCCCTGCATTTCCCCTTATGAGCCATGACTCGTCCTGTTTTTGAATCTCCTTTGCCTCATCCTGGATTATCCCCGCTCCGAATCTTTCTGCCTGTTTTCTGAAATTTCCCATCAGTTCGAGAGGTGCCACTCCTTCAGGAAAACCGGGGTAATTTTCCACCCAATCGGTGAGAAGAATCTGCCCGCCGGGAATCCCCTTCTCGATGACCAAAGTCTTCAGCCTGGCTCTCCCCGCATAGATAGCAGCCGCAAGACCCGCAGGTCCCGCACCGATGATGATCACTTCATAAGTTTCTTTCATAGATGTTTGGAAATTATATCAATTATTTTTTCTTGAGGTTGAACGCCAATGATTGTCTCTTTTACCTTTCCATCCTTGAAAAGCAACAAAGTGGGGATACTCATTATTCCATACCTAGAGGGAATCTTGACATTACTCTCCACATTCAGCTTTGCAACTCTCATCTTTTGCTTAAAATTCTGAGCAATGCTCTCAAGTGTGGGTGCAATCATCCTGCAAGGCGCGCACCACTCAGCCCAAAAATCAACAAGCACGGGCAGCTTTGAATTCAGCACTTCTTCCTCGAAAGTGGAATCTGAAACTTCAATTATCTCCTCAATCAAATTAACCTCCTCTTTTAATTTTTAGAGCCTTTCGGTAGAGCTCAAGATATTTCCTGGCTGAGACTTCCCAGGAAAAGTCTTCTTTAAGACCAGATACTACTATTCTTTTCCACACCTCTGGCTTTGCAAAATAAAAAAATGCTTTTTTTAATGCCTCTAAAAGAGCCCGAGATGAATATTCTCGAAACACAAAACCATTCCCTCTTAGACTCCGGGGGTCGAAGGGCTTCACCGTCTCTGCCAGTCCCCCAGTATGCCTTACCACAGGAACCGTTCCGTAGCGGAAACTGTACAATTGGTTAAGTCCGCAGGGCTCGAAAAGGGAAGGGATGAGGAAAATGTCCGCACCTGCAACGAGCTTATGGGAGAGTGAAGGATTGGGATCCAACTTCACACACATTTTCTTCGGATATTTTTTCTCTAAATCAAGTAACCTTTTTTCATAAGTCTCATCTCCCATCCCTACCACCACAAGCCCTGCTCCCAAAGCCATTATCCCCTCCACTGCTTCCACCAAAATATCTATGCCTTTCTTGGGAGTAATAAAAGAGGCCACTCCCACCAGCGGCTGTTCCAGAGAAAGAGAAAGCCCCAAGTGATGAATGAGGTCAAGCTTGCACTCCTTTTTTCTATGTATCTTAGAAGGTGAATAATTCACGCTTAGGTAAGGGTCGTTTTTCGGGTCCCATGTTTCATAGTCAACGCCGTTTCTGATGCTAAAAAAAACATCTTTCCTCTTCTCAAGCTCCTTCCGCATATCATTTCCATGTTTGCCTTGGAGAATTTCTCTTTTATAAGTTAGACTTACAGTATTAAGAACATCTGCATGAATTATCCCCGATTTCAAAAAATTGAATTTCCCGTTGAAACTCGATTTATAGGAATTAAGATAATCCCAATTCAGACCTGTCAAGGCAAGTGTTTCGGGAGGGAACTCTCCCTGGTAGGCAATGTTATGCAGAGTTAAAACCGTGGCTAACTTTGAGAGCTCTTTTCTAGGGGAATATGTAGTTTTAAGGAAGGCAGGAATAAATGCCGAAGGCCAATTGTTACAATGGATGATGTCAACCTCCATCCTGGATTTAACCAGGAATTCAAGGATGGCACGGTTAAAAAAAATGAACCTCTCGTCATTATCCAGATATTCTCCTTTACCTGTGCCATAAATTCCTTCTCGCCAAAAATATGCAGGGTTGTCGACAAAATATATATCATATCTCCCAA
>Ga0209102_1000561_pt1:0-5000 | contig 24091 bp, 18 predicted proteins | sample ConPoolayeHmetaG_FD_185483 | JGI IMG/M metagenome (GOLD analysis project Ga0209102, IMG submission 185483) | Hot spring microbial mat communities from California, USA to study Microbial Dark Matter (Phase II) - Cone Pool mat layer H metaG... ...
ATCCTGAACGTGGGATGAGAAGGCAATTGAGGAATGGTGTACCCTGGCAGAGAGGGTTAATCATCAGTTGAGAAAAAAAGTTTGCTAAGACCCTGTGGCTACAGTGGTAGGGAATTCTGGACCACTGCGACTCTCCGATTCATACAGTAAAGCTGGAGGGAATCAATTAAGATCAAAGTCATTAGACGAAAGGCTTATGGCTTCCATGATCTGCGTGACTTCTCTTTAAAGATCATTCAAGCTTTTACCAACTAAATTGAAGAAGAACCAATTTTAATTAAGCTCAGGAGTGCTAGAAATTAAGTTTCCCTAAATAACCTTTTTTTGATAAAATTTTGGCTACTCCGAGTCAAGCTTCCTAAAGCTTTTATTCGAGCCAAGGAGCTTGACCGTTAGGGTAAGGCCGGAAACAGCCTTGCCTTCCGTGTTTGAAAAGGAGGTCACATGTATCCAAAACTCCCAAATTTAAAAATATTACTCGTTCTCTTTCAAATCTCTTTCTTGATTATTAATTTAAGCGCAATTTCAAATCAATCTCAAGAAGAAGATGAAAAAGCAAAAAGTATCAAAGTTGATAAAAAAATCACCGAAGAAATTATAGTTTATGGAAAGAGTCCTAAAGATCTTCCTCCAGCAACAGTAACAAGTGTGGACACAGGAAAAATTGAAAGGCTCAAACCCCTCGACCTTTCTGAGGCAATCAAATATACGCCAGGTGTAACGGTAACGATGGGAGATAAATCTGAGTATACCCTGAAACTCAGGGGTATGGATTCGAGACGAATAGTTCTTCTTTTAGATGGGGTCCCTGTTTATGAGCCTTATTTTAGCTCTTTTGACCTCAAAACAATAGTAGGTGGAGGAATCGATTCTCTTAAAGTAAGTAAAGGCCCTTCTTCTGTGCTCTACGGCCCAAACTCTTTAGGGGGAATAGTAAACGTTATTACTAAAAGACCATCTTCCGATCCCGAGCTTTCCCTTACCTCTTCATATGGAGAAAAAAACACTTGGAATCTAGGGGTTGAATCAGGGAAACAATGGAGAAAATTAGGTTTTACAGGAACAATTTTCTATCAAGTTTCAGATGGTTTTAATTACCCTGACCCAAAAAGAGGACGGCTTGCAAGAAATAATACCGATTACAAGAAGTTAAACCTAAATGCAAAAATATACTACACCCCTTCAAATAATACAGAAATCCTTATTAATGGTGCAGCCTACCTCTCAGAATATGGTATGCCAGCTGCATTAGAAGTCACCCCGCCTCGTTATTGGCGATTTAAGAACTGGAACCGTTATTCCTTGAACGCAGGAGGAATCACAGCGCTAGGGAAAAAGTCAACACTTCATTTTAGAACATACTATGTCCAGTACGATAATACCCTTGACTGGTATAAAGATAAGGAGCTTACTGAACTTACTTCTGAAAGCACCTTCGATAACTCTGTCTATGGATTCTTTGCTCTTGCTGACCTATCTCACAGCAAAAATAATGCTTTTAAATTGAGTCTCAATTATAAAATTGATAAAGCTTGCACTCAAGATGACAGAGGCCTTCCCTGGACAAAACTAGACCAGGGAACCTTCTCTATAGGAATTGAAGAACATTTAATTTTCCTTCAAAGATGGAAGCTGGTGGGCGGATTAAGCTTCGATTACCTCAATAAGTTTGTAGGCAAGAATAACTTCAGTCTTAATCCTCTGCTTGGGATTCAATTTACCCCTCATGAATATTTAAACGTTCATCTTTCTTTTTCACTTAAATCAAAATTTCCCTCGATGCGCGCCATGTATTCACCTTCCTCAGGAAATCCTGACCTCCTCAGTGAAAGAGGTTTAAACTGGGAATTTGGATTTACTTATGAGGATAATATCTTCTGCTCCGCCGCTGCTTTCATTACCCGCTTCAAGGATATGATTGATTCAGTTAGAATGCCCGATGGAACTCGGCGATATTTGAATATTGAAGAAGCTTACATCAATGGATTTGAAATTCAAATTCAGAAATCATTAGAAAAAATCTCCACAAACATAAACTATACCTATCTTGTGCATAAAAATAAGAGTGAGAATAGGCCACTCGATGCTCTTCCCTCTCATAACCTAAATTTCGACTTTCAGCTTGAACCTCTGTCCCATTTTCAGATAGATATTTTTGGGACTTTAGTTTCTTCCTCCTCCTGGTTTGACTCTCGAACAAAAGAAATCCTCCAAATCCCCTCTTTCTTCTCCCTTGATACTATTTTTGCCTATCATTTAAGACGATTTGAGCTTTTCACAAAAGTCTCAAATGTATTTAACAAATATTTCTACACAGAACCCGGTTTTCCCTGGAGGGGAAGATATTTTGAGGTGGGAATTAGAATGAAGTTAATATAAATATCTAGTATTTCTATCGAAATACTAAAATATTTAGGCTTTAATTGGAAGAAAATTTAAAATTTTCTTTTAAATTTTCTGAAATAAAGTGAATCTTCCTCTTTGAAATTACGACTTTGTTTCAGAGCGAAAGAAAGATTGAAACAAGAAAGCCTAATTAAACTTCTCTAATTCTATTAATATCTTAATATCTACGACCACCGACGAATCCGCCTCGACCTCCTCGTCTAGGAGTAAATCTTCCACCACGGCGATCATCTCTTCGCGGACGAGCCTCATTCACATTAATCGTTCTGCCCTTTAAATCCTTACCGTTAAGACCTGAGATTGCCGATTCTGCTTCAATTTTATTAGGCATCTCGACAAACCCAAAACCTCTTGATTCACCCGTAAACTTGTCCTTAATTATGGAAGCCGAGGTGACCTCTCCATATTCTTGGAAAGCTTCCCTCAGTTCAGTTTCGGACACGTCCCTTGATAAATTTCCTACATAGATGTTCACGCTCATCTCCTTGATAAATGTATGTTTAAATAAAGGAGAGGAGTATGACCGACAGCGGGCCGTGCCCTCTCACTTTATTCTTTCCGGTTTCTCGCAAATTTGCTCTTTAAACCCTCTTCCCTCCAAATTATTCATTAAGGAGGCTTTTCATATATTAAAAAACCCGGCAACTACCTACTCTCCCACCAAGTTCCCCTGGCAGTACCATCGGCACTTGAGGGCTTAACTTCCGTGTTCGGAATGGAAACGGGTGTTTCCCCTCAGTTATGGTTGCCGGGATTAAATGCAATTTATTGCCTTGATTAAACTTTATGGTCAAGTCTCACGGGCTATTAGTACTGGTAAGCTCAACGCGTTACCGCGCTTACACACCCAGCCTATCAACCTCGTAGTCTACGAGGGCCCTTTAGCCCCTTTCGGGGTGGGAGATCTAATCTTGGGGCAAGCTTCCCGCTTATATGCCTTCAGCGGTTATCTTTTCCGAACGTAGCTACCCAGCGCTGCGCCTGGCGGCACAACTGGTACACTAGAGGTTCGTCCGTTCCGGTCCTTTCGTACTAGGAACAGCTCCCCTCAAATCTCCTACGCCTACCGTGGATAGGGACCGAACTGTCTCGCGACGTTCTAAACCCAGCTCACGTACCGCTTTAATGGGCGAACAGCCCAACCCTTGGGACCCACTTCAGCCCCAGGATGCGATGAGCCGACATCGAGGTGCCAAACAGGGCCGTCGATATGAGCTCTTGGGCCCTATTAGCCTGTTATCCCCGGCGTACCTTTTATCCGTTGAGCGACGGCCCTTCCATACGGGACCGCCGGATCACTAAGCCCTGGTTTCCCACCTGCTCGACCCGTCAGTCTCACAGTCAAGCTCCCTTATGCCTTTGCACTCTACGGCTGATTTCCAAACAGCCTGAGGGAACCTTTGGGCGCCTCCGTTACATTTTAGGAGGCGACCGCCCCAGTCAAACTACCCGCTTAACACTGTCCCTCAGCAGGATAACTGCTGCAGGTTAGAATCTCAGAATATTAAGAGTGGTATCTCACCGGCGACTCCATTCCGACTGGCGTCGGAACTTCACAGTCTCCCACCTATCCTGCACATAATACCCCGAAATCCAATGCTAAGGTGCAGTTAAGGTGCCGGGGTCTTTCCGTCCAGCGGCAGGTAACCGGCATCTTCACCGGTACTACAATTTCGCCGTGCCCCTCTTTGAGACAGCGCCCAAGTCGTTACGCCTTTCGTGCGGGTCGGAACTTACCCGACAAGGAATTTCGCTACCTTAGGACCGTTATAGTTACGGCCGCCGTTTACCGGGGCTTCGGTTCAGAGCTTCGCCCGAAGGCTAACCCCTCCCCTTAACCTTCCGGCACCGGGCAGGCGTCAGACCCTATACGTCGTTTTTTTGACTTTGCAGAGTCCTGTGTTTTTAGTAAACAGTCGCCTGGGCCATTTCTCTGCGGCCTCTTCATGCTTCATCCACGCAAGATGGATTACCACACTACTGAGGCACCCCTTTTCCCGAAGTTACGGGGCTAGATTGCCGAGTTCCTAAAAGAGGGCTCACACGTGCGCCTTAGGATTCTCTCCTCACCTACCTGTGTCGGTTTGCGGTACGGTCACCTGGAAAACTCCTTAGAGGCTTTTCTTGGCAGTATGGATTCAGCAAGTTGGCAAGGCCGAAGCCAAGCTTCCTCGCCGTGCTCGAGGTTAATGAGCTTCCGGATTTTCCTGGAAGCTCCCTCTACCTGGCGACCACACGCGTCCAACAGTGTGTATGCCTATCCTCCTGCGTCCCCCCATCGTACAAGCGCTTTCCAGGTGGTGCAGGAATGTTGACCTGCTCTCCATCGCCTACGCCTTTCGGCCTCAGCTTAGGTACCGACTAACCCTGAGCGGACTGACCTTCCTCAGGAAACCTTAGGTTTTCGGCGTTCCGGGTTTCTACCGGAATTATCGCTACTCATGCCGGCAGAGTCTCTTCCCATCCGTCCACCATGGCTCACACCATGACTTCATCCCGATGAGAATGCTCTCCTACCTCCCTTGAAGTCCGAAGACCTCAAAGAACCGTAGCTTCGGTAGCAAGCTTAAGCCCCGTTACATTGTCGGCGCAAA
>Ga0209102_1000561_pt1:10000-24091 | contig 24091 bp, 18 predicted proteins | sample ConPoolayeHmetaG_FD_185483 | JGI IMG/M metagenome (GOLD analysis project Ga0209102, IMG submission 185483) | Hot spring microbial mat communities from California, USA to study Microbial Dark Matter (Phase II) - Cone Pool mat layer H metaG... ...
TTCTTTCTGATGCACTTCAGGGTGAAACCAGACTCTCTTTAAAGCCACCAAAAGATATTTCTAAGGGGAGGGAAATTTGTATTTTCAACCCCTTTAGGGGCGAAGTAAAAAATATTTCAACTTTTGATAAAGAGAGTATTACCCTCAATTCTCCGCTCCAATCATCATACTTAAAAGAGAATTCTACAGTTATTCTCATCAAACAGATCTTTCTTTCACTTGAAGAAAAAACTGGAATATTGAGAAGGAAAGTAAACACAAGCTCTGCTCAGCCCCTTCTTGAAGACATAGAAATTTTCGAATCAGATTACGAAGAAAAGAAAAACCTTGTGAAAATAAGATTGATTCTCAAGCCTCAAAAGGAGAAGGAATATGAAGCTCTTATTTTTCCCAAGAACTTGGCACTCATTTCTTTTTAGAGTAAAAAGGAGGAAAAAGTCAAAAGGAAGCATGATACTCACCTCTGTATTTCTTTTTCTCATTTTTTCTCTTTTAGGATTGAGCATTATCCATCTCTCAGAGGTGTATCTTCGTCTCACCGGTTACAAGAGAAATTCCACAATTTTACATTATGCAGCAGAGAATGGAATAAAATTTGGATTCGATCAGCTCGTCAGCATGCTTAATGACTTTACAACACCTGTTGTCCTCAGGTCTGATGACAAGAATAATATTTTCCAAGATAAAATCGATAAAGGGATTGAAATAATTAATACTCTCTTCAGCCCATATCTTCCTTTAACTAAAACGGGAAGATACGAAAATATTTCTTGGCAAAGCCAAACTGACTTTACACTCCAAGACATCCATAATAAAGTGGACTTTTTTATTGCTATTTATAAAACATGTATTCAATCAAAAGGAAAAATACTCAATTTCCAGCCCGAGAAGGAATCAACGCTTGAATGTCGGTTGGGAATCTTAATTGGAAATATTCCCTTACTTTCCATCCCTCTTCTTATAGAAAGACTCCCTGAAGGCGTCTCCAGAGACGGATTTATCCAGAGAAATAAAATAGAAATCTTACCCTCTAAAGAGAATTTAATTCCTTACAAGGTTTCTTTCGCTGAAGAAAAATTAATACCCCAAGATGCATCTCCTCAATTGGGTGAAGCTCTTAAAATAAAAATTTTCCATCCCCAGAATCTTTCCTCGCTCGAGCTTAGAAAAATCCTTGGTCTAGAAATATCAAATGAGCCCATTCCTGATGGAGTATATCTTATTCGCGATGATTTAGGTCTTGGTGGTGTTTATGTAGAGGGAGATTTGGAGAATTTGTTATTGGCCATAGAAGAAGAATATCAAGTGATATCCTTCGAAACAAAGGATGGTAAATGGATTCTAAAGTTCAGCCCATCAGAGTCTAAAACAATATTCTCTACACCCACAGAATGTCTTTTTTTCAACTCTTCGCCCCTTGGAATCATAATTGTCAATGGCGAAATCCATTTTCTTGGGGGCGCCATCGTGGATGACTCAGGTGAAATAAAAGCCATTCACAATGAAGAAACTCCCTCTATCCTTCGAGGCCTCAGCCTGACCATCATCTCTTCTGATAAAATCTCTCTAAACACCAACTTAATCCATCAAGGCTTAGAATGGAAAGAGGGCATTCCCTTTGTCAAAGATTCAGAGTCCCAGCTTATTATTTTTGCAACAGGAAAAGATTTTCTGGATGGAACAGAAAAACGTGGCGAAATATCGATTAATGAAAGTTCACCACAAGAAATAAAAATTCAGGCAGAGTTAATAGCATCTGGAAATGGATTTTCTATCCAAGGAAACGAGAAAAAAGTGCTTATCTTAGGAAGCCTCCAAACTACGAACTACATCTCTAATGATAATTCACTCGTTCTTAAATTTGATGAAAATTTCTTGAATAAAGAAATTTTTCTCAACAAATCACCAAAAACAATAGCGCCTGTGGTCCATTTTTATAATTTTAAGGCTGTGGAATGGAACGATTCAAATGAGTGAATTCTATATCTACACAGACACAAATTCTCAGAGAGGGCATTCCCTGCTTGAACTTTTAATAATTATCTTAATCTTAGGATTATTTTTCTGGCTCTCTTCGGTATCTTTCTTTCACATTTCTCCGGCGTACAAACTTCAGAAGTCAGTCTGGGAAATTTACTCTATTCTGAACTATGCTCGATATAAATCAATATTTAGATATGAAAGAGTTAGGATTAGCTTTAACGAAAATAGTTACTCCATTGAAAGATTCGAGGAAAAAAATGGAATTTGGACAATTGAAAAGAAAAAAAGCTTTGAGGGAGTCTTACTCCAATCGAATAATAACCCTGTTTTCTATCCGCGTGGCACTGTATCCAATATGTGCTCGATAAATATCTCTAATTCAGCTGGAAAATTTAAGATTTCACTCGCTATTTCGGGGAGAATTAAAGTAGTAAAATTATAAAAACCTAAACTTCAGTTCTCTCATAATAAGTAATACTCATCTTTGATTAAAAGTTCAGGACCACCCGGTTTCATTGGAGGTAAAAAAGAGATATCTTCAGGAAACTAAGAATGAATCCAGAACAATTGAGTTTACTATGGAGGAGGTTTATTGCATTAAAAATTAAAAAGATAGGAGCCCTCGATTGTAATTTTCCCTTCATAGCACCTTATTTAAAGCCTATCTATAAGCTTTCTGTTTTCCTCTGTTCTTTAGGTTTGCCCCTAAAATACCCTCAGCTCCAAAGTTTATTCTTATAAATCTTTAAAAACCTCTAATTTGAATCGACAAATAAAAATGAATCTTAAGCATATTCCCAATCTCAACTCAGATTCAAGAACTAAAGAAGGGCATTTCCTGTCCAGACAGTGTGGAGGGGCTCACCCAGCCCATCTCTTTTTCCCCAAACACGTTCCCCTCTCACCTTGAAGTCCCACATTTCTTCCCTCCACCCTCAAAAACTGGAAAACTCAATTCTTATAAGAGCATGGCTACTGAGCATAACCTTCGGCCAATTCCTCCACTCTTCTCTAAAGCGGGCTCTTACTCATATCCCCTGAAATTGTAAGAAAGATGAATCACTTGTCCCACCGAAGCCCCCATAGATTCCCGCTAATATTGTTTATAGCGAAGAATCAAAAGCTTTCTTATCAAGAGGAAAAATATCGTGCCTCTCTTGCCCTCATCCATCTGAGCCAATCGAGAGCTAACTTCCCCAAAATAGTCAGAAATTTCCTCACTCTCGCTCTTCGAGCATGTTTGAGATATCTCTTCGGGTCTTTCCCCTCATATTCCTCTATGAGTTTCTCTTCCAATGCATTGAGATTAACCTTGACCAAACAACTCATAAGAACGTCCTAATGCTTTTCCAAACCTCTTAAAAGACCATTGAATGTCAAACCATTTTTTGGTAGCCTATATCGCTGGAGGAGAAAAATTTCCAGTTTGTCCCTGAGGCTTACGGCCTCCTTTTTAAACTTGTATGTTTTTATAGATTGGAGGCTCTCTTTTATGCCTCTCTCAAGGATCATCTAGCAACTTTGGCACAATGCCATAAATTAAATAAAAGAAAAATATCAATAAAGTTATAAAAATGGAAAGAGAGATATTAGACGAAAAATCGTTACCTCGATGCGCAATATGCAGCCAAAAATATTGTAGCAAAGGAATAAAGGATCACCCTCATCTTCCCCATTTTTGCCCACTTAAGAATTTTAAAATGACTATAGACAAGGTAAAAAAGAGATATAAAAGTCATTTAATTAAAAACTTCTATCTATGTTCTGCAATAACAGAAAAAGAAAGTTACGACGAAAAAGCATGTAGAGAAGAAGGAAAGACTATCCCTATTCGCCCCAGAATAAGAGAAATTGCAGAGTTTGCAAAATTAACCAAATCAAAAAGGATCGGGATGGCATTCTGTAGCGGTCTTTCTGATGAGGCTGAAAAGGCAAGTAAAATTCTCGAAAATCATGGATTAGAAATATGTTCTGTTATCTGTTCTTGTGGAGCTTTAGATAAAACAGAAACAGGGATCCCAGAAAGGTATAAAATTAATAAAACTAAATTATTCGAATCAGCTTGTAATCCACTTCTCCAAGCTGAATTACTCAATCAAGCGAAAACAGATTTCAACATTTTAATAGGCCTTTGTGTCGGCCACGACATGCTTTTTACGAAGTACTCAATTGCTCCTGTGACCACCCTAATAGTAAAGGATCGCTTGACAGGACATAATCCTGTAGCTAGCCTTTATTCAAAATATTATAGAGATCTTGTTTAAAATAGAGAAAAGCTAACGGGGGAAATAAATATTTCTAATGAAGGCGCTTTGAACCGAGAGAGGTGTAAGAGTCAATTAAAAAGCTTCTTTCATATATTTCCATATCACATAAAGGAGGTTTTGCCATGAAAAAAAGAAGCTCAATTCTTATTTTTATCCTCTTCTTTGCGATCGGGAGTATCTGGGGAAAAAAATACTCCTCTTCAGAAGAAACAATCTCTGTTAAGGAAGTAATACCTTTTGTGTATTGTGGCATAAAACAAAAAGGCCCCTACACAGAAATACCAAATGTCATTCAGATGTTAATGAGTGTCTCTCGAAGTCAAAATATATTTCCATCCGGCGCCATTTTTGGCATTTATTATAATAGCCCTGGCGAGGTTAAGGCTGAAGATTTAGAATGGGAAATAGGCTTTCCTGTAACTCCTCAGGTTTTTGCTCAAGCCCCTTTAGAATTAAAAAGATGGAACTATACAACGGTAGTGTGTATCATACATTCAGGTTCGTATGAAGAAATTGGTAATACAATTTTAAAAATGTTCAAGTGGATGGAAGAAAACAATCTAAGCCAAGATGGTCCGCTTTTAGAAAGGTATTTAACCATGCCCTCGCCTGAAATTCAACCCCAAAATTTGAAAACAGAGATATGGATTCCTTGCAAGAAAAAATAAACAAAAGAGTGGCTAATTTAAAAGGGTGAGAGAAAATAGTTTTAGGGGTGAAAAACTAAGGGATATTTTCCTTCCAGAGTTCATCTCCCAAGGCGATTTACACATTCCTTCTCCTTATTTATTCTCTCTTCCTAGAAAAAATGGCAGATAACATTCAAACCCAAACAGAAATTCAGATAAAAAAAGAAACGTATCCTCCGCCTTCAAATGAATCTCTTCATGAGCTTGAAGGCAGGTATTTTTCTCTTGTGGAGAATGCACCTGACATAATATTCACAATTGACCTTAAAGGAAAATTCTTATTCCTCAATAAAACAGCTCAAAAAATAACCGGTTACACAATTTCGGAGCTTCTCAATAAAAATCTTCAATCTATTGTAATCCCTGAACACCAAAGCCGTATTTCTAATATCCTTGAGAACATCCCTAATCTCCAGATTATTCCTCCTTTTGAGGCCGAAATTATTTCTTTAAACGGGAACACAATTCCCTTGGGAATCCATATAAAGCCTATTAAAGACTCAAAAGGGAAAATTTTATTTCTTCTGGGAATAGCAAGAGATAACACTGAAGAAAAAAAAGCACTAAAGGCTCTAAAAGAATCTGTAAATAAATACTCTACACTAATCGAACATGCTAAAGATGGTGTGGTAATTATCCAGGATGGAATCTGTAAATTTGCCAACAAAGCTTTCGTAGAACTCTCTGCATTTCCCCTAGAAGAACTAATAGGCAGGTCATTATTTGAAAAACTAGAATACGAAGAGAAGGGAATTTTATACCAGAAATTTAAAGAACATGTGACAAAAAAAGAGCTCCCCTCTATTCTCGAACTAAAGATGAAACGTAAGGATGGAGCCATAAAGGATATTGAGATATCCGCTTCAAACATTCAATATGAAGACCGACCTGCTTATATGGCCATAATTCGAGACATCACAGAGAGAAAATTAATAGAAAAATCACTTCGAGAATCGAAAGAAAAATATAAACTTCTTGTCGAAAATATCAATGATGTCATTTTTACTCTCGATGTCAATGGAAATATCACCTATATCAGCCCGGCATTAGAAAAATATCAAGGATTTAAAGTAGATGAAATAATTGGTCATAACTTTATGCAGTTTGTGCATCCTGAGGATAGAGAAAGACTAGAAAACTCTCTGAAAAAGACTCTTCAAGGCAAAATTGAACCATATGAATTTCGAGTAATCAATAAAAACGGTGAAAGCAGATATGTCCTTGCTTCAAGCCGGGCCCTCTTTGAAGAAAATAAACTTGTTGGCATTTTAGGGATCATAACTGATATCACTGAAAGAAAGATTGGAATTGAAAAATTGAACAAAGCTTATAAAGAAGCAGAAGACGCAAAAATGAAGCTTAAAGCCATAATAGATAATGCGCCGAATATAGCAATTCAAGGATACAATATAAGAGGCGAAGTTTTATTCTTAAATTCCTTCTCAGAAAGTCTTTTTGATATAAGGGAGGCTGAAGCAAGAGGGAAAAATATTAAAGCAATTTTATCATCCGTAAAAGATACTTTGGACCTCCCCAGTCTTTTGAAAGAGGTTTCCCAGACAAAAAAATCATCTTCTTTAAGAGAATGTTCGATTACAACAAAAAACATGGAAACGAAACACATCCTCTGCTCGATATTCCCTATCTTTCTACCTGAGCAAGAACCAATCATCGTTGCTATGGAAGTGGATCTCAGTGAAAGAAAAAGAGCAGAGGAAAAAATAAGAGAAATGAATCGTCAGTTAGAAAGTTTTTCCAGAATATCTGCAGATATACTTTCAATTGACAATGAAGAAGAACTATTTAAAAAGATAGCTCAGGCAGTAGTCGATATTTCCGATTTTAATAGAGTTCTTATCTATTTTTTCAAAGATGAACCCCCCTATCGAGAAATACTGGGAAGTATAGGAGTAAAGGAAGAAGACTTAAAAAGAGTAAGAAAGATCAATATGCCCAAAAGAAAATATGAGATGTATTTCCAAAAAGGAATAAAAATTGGAAATCAATCTGTGTACATTCCTCATACTTTAAAGAATATACTCGACCCTGAAGCACTTATCCCGGGAGAGAAAGAATACCCAGATCAGGAAGGTCTATGGAATAGAGAAGATAATCTTTTAGTCTCGATGAAAGATGCAAAAGGAGAACTAATCGGCATCATCTCAGTAGATGATAGCAAAAGTGGCAAGGCTCCCACTGATGAAACAGTAAGGCCGCTTGAAATCTTTGCAAACCTTATTTCAGAAATAATACAAAAAAGAAAATTGGCCAAAAAAATTAAAGAATCCCAGGAAAAATATCGAGAATTAATAAGCAACATAAAAGTTGGAGTCCTCAGGATAACTCCTGAAGGTCATCTCCTTGAAACTAATCCTTCAACTTTAGATATGTTCTCCTATGAAGACCCGGAAAGTTTCCTTAAACTCAGGATGGAAGATTTGATCCAAAATCCTGATCATTATAGAGCTTTTACGGAAGAATTAGAAATACACGGGATAATTAAAAACAAAGAGATCGAAATGAAAAGAAAGGATCAAAGCACTTTTTGGGCTTCGATAACATCCTCTGCAGTGAAAGACACAACAGGAAAAAGAATTTATTATGACACAGTCATCGAAGACATAACAGAAAGGAAAAACCTTGTCGAAAAAGTAAAAAAACTCTCAATCACTGATGAATTAACAGGTCTTTATAATAGAAGATATTTAAATGAACATCTTCCAGAGGCACTGAAAAATACCTCGGGATGGAAGAGTGCATTATCTCTTATTATGATTGATATCGATGAATTCAAAAAGTTCAATGATACTTATTACCACCTTGAAGGAGATGAAATTTTAAAAACTATGGCTCGAATTATATTAAAAAACATTCGAAAAGATTTTGACTGGGCATCAAGATTTGGAGGAGAAGAATTTGTGATAATTCTACCTGGAACAACTGCAACTGAAGCCTATCTTGTCGCACAAAGAATAAAAAGAGAATTTGAATCAATCAAATTCAGGCCTAAAGGAGCTACAGTTCAACAAACCATAAGCCTAGGTATTTCTCAGTGCATCTATACTCAAGAAAGCGACAAGCACGTAAAGAACGACAAAAATTTTCATATAAATTATGAAAAAATAGCAAATGACCTAATCAATCTTGCCGATAATGCTCTTTTCGAAGCGAAAAAAATGGGAAAAAGTCGAATTGTTATTTCTCAAGAGAGTGTAACACTTAGTAGGACATTCTCTTGCTGAAATCAAATATTTTAATTGTTTATGCTTTTAAATTTCAGCAAATGAATCTAAAAATCAAACTTTTAGCTTTTTGCCTTCGCAACTTTTGACGCAGACGCCACAGATATATTGATTACATATCCCAAGTCTTTTAAATTCTTTCAATTTTTCGAAGCATGCAAAGTGGTCAAAATCTTTTCTAGAATTCTTTATCGCTCCCGCCGGACATGATGAGATACAATTAAGACAATCTTTACAATCTTCATCTAAAGGAATGTCACATTTTAAGGGCATATCTGTTAATATAGTAACAAGCCTAAACCTTGAACCAAATTGGGGGTTGACAAGTAGATTATTTCTTCCTATCCATCCCAGCCCAGCAAAATAAGCAACTTTCTTATGAGAAAGATGAGCTCTCTGCTTTTCCCAATCTATGACTTGAGATGCAGGTATAGGAAGAGCACTGAATCCATAATCCTGAATTAAACATGAAATAAGCAAAGCTAATCTATCAAGAAAAAAATTTATCTGTCGATAATGATGAAAATATAATTTTGTTGGCCTATCTTCAATTTCTTCTAAAATAGCATTCAATAAAACTTTTCCAAGTGATATAGCTCTTGGATATTTTTTCTTAATATTTAAATCAAGATTGAATTCATCTCTAATAGAGACTATATCGGCAATTCCAAAAAGATTTACACCTTGACTGAAGGCAAACTCTCGCAATCTTTCATAATTTTTAAACTCCTCTTTCATTGCTTTAATTTTATAGACCAATCTAATTAAGTGTCAATCGAAGTTTTCTTTCAGGCTAGGACATGGTATCCAGTCTAAGGGGAGTATCTGGAGGCGGCGGGGTGGACAGCCAGCTATCGGGATTGATGTTGAGCAGGCCAGAGGCTTTTTAAGATTAGCACTGGAAAAAGCAGGGCTTCCACCCTTAAATATTTTGTTGAAACTTTTAAACGAGATGAGGAGGAAGCTAAAGTTGCAGGAAATATATACCCTACTTATCATGAACTTTGTAAGAGTGTACTCATACTTGCCAGGTAGGCTATAAATAATCAGGACTTATGGGGAGACGAGTAATATCTCTTAGGTAGCCAGATTGTTTCGAACTACCTGCAAGGCAATACGGAAGGTTCCGCGCAGGTACCGGGAGAAAGGGGAGGAAAGGCTGAAGAAGTTTTCTCGGAGGCCGAAACTCTCCCCTGGCAAAACCTTAGCTGCAGTGGAGGCAATGATTGTGGCCGAGAGGAAGGGAACTAGCTATGGCGGGGATCGAATAGCCCTGCTCATTCAAGGAAAAGGAGTGGAAGTTAAGCCCTCTACCGTCCGATATGTTCTCAAACGCTATAAACTCAGCATCAAGCATAAAGTTCCCCCTATCGACGCAGGAACCGTCTCTATGATTTAGAGTCACTCTATCCCTTCGAGTATTTTCAGGTAGACTTGAAAGAGGTTTATGATGCTACCACTCTTTCTGAAAAGCCTCTGCGCTGAACCAAGAGACTAAACATCTCTCGCTACCAGTGGATAGCCATAGATATGAAGACAAGCCTCAGGTATATCTCTTACTCTCACTATAAGACCTTCATCAACGGTCTGATGTTTATGCTTATGCTTAGCTATTTTCTAAGCAGATTTGGAATAGAACATAAGATAACCATTCAAACCGATACCGGAAAGGAGTTTGAGGGAATTTGTGGATAAGTTAGAGTACCTGAACAGGGAGGCGATCTCTCCGCTTAAGCCTGATCTCTTGCATATTCCCAAGAGTAAGAAGGAATATCAGGCTTTTGGAGAACGGTCGCACCAGAGCGATGATAATGAGTTCTACATCCCTCAGATAGAACGGTATGCAGACCTTAAAGAGTTTTACTTCAGAGCGTTAAAATGGCAGTTTATATAATAACGTACGGCATCACTCGATTGAGGGTATGATGCTTTACAGGAAGCTGTGGAGGGAAACATAAATCTCAAACCGTGTGGTCTTGTTTCCGGTAATCCAGATTGAAAAGCTCACAGAACTTTATACGAAGATCTTCCCCCAACCTGGCTACCATGTATCAGCTACCCAAATATTCGGATAAGCCCTGGTTGAGCGGGAAAAATGCTGAATCAATGATGGCCATCTCACTCTGGGCACATCAGGCTGGGTTTTCAGCCCCAAATATGACAAGAGGCGGCGTGATTGGCAGTATTATGCCTGGTCTTGTTAGACCGAAATCTCAGTTTGACAAAACCTCGGCCTGAGAAGACAGAATATCAGAAGGAGAATGCAGGCTAGAGCCGCAGCTCGACTGGGGCAACCTGAAGCAGCTGGAAAATGCGACGAAACGTCTCCACATAGCGGTAATGGACATAAAGTCGAAGAACGCTCCGACGGGCGTGACGCACGACCACACCAGCAATATTGATCAACCTGAAACGCAACTGTTTGATCCGCAACCGCCACCACGAGCGGTCCAAATGCTCATACTCGAAGACCTCAATCAGGTCGGAGCCCAGAACCTGGAGTTGAAAGAAGACGGCATTGGCCAGAAAGTGTTCCAAGAGGATATGGTCAAGGGCATACCCTTGCTTGAGCTCCCGGATGACGTTCTCTGCTTCGCCACGCTTGCGGTAGAAGTGGACCACCTTATGAGGCGACCAGTCGGTGTTGGTGAGGTAGAGGCGAGAGCTGTACTCGAACTTCGGAAACAAAGCCCGCTGCTTGTTTCGTTTACGCACCACGACCAGCCGGTAGACGGCTCCCTCTTTCTCCACACTGAAAAAAGGGAGGCCTTCCCCGACTTCCTCGTTGGCCTGGCCACCCCGGAGTATTTCCCAGTGCTGTATCGCCTGGATTATCTGGAAGATAGCCTCCGACTCCCGCCTCCCCCAATGACAAACCCGATTGCGTTCTGGTCACAGTAGCCCATGAGCCTGTGTTTATAACCGGCAGAGTCCGAGCGCAGCAAGAGCTGAACCTGAGGAAGATGTTCGACAAGATAGCTATGGATTTTCCGCACCAGGCTCAGGTTGTGTGACTGAGGTGCTACATTGCCTGGACCAAACACAGAAAAAGCCGCCAGGCTCATCCCGCCGGCTCGCTGCATCCCCAGAAGGGGGTTAAACCCCCGGAAGCCCTCATAAGTGCGCTCGGCAATCCGTACCCCGCTTTCCACCAGCGTCGAGTCCAGATCCAGGATAACACGCCGGACCTTGCGGGCCCGAAACGCTCGTACCGCCACGCGCATCGTGCACTCGGCCAGCCGATTGATGTCCCGCCGTCTGAACCGCCGAGCCAACTCAGAAAGCGTGTTCGGCCGGGGAACTCCCCTTATCCGTAAAAGAGCGAGCAAGCCCGGATCAGCACGCAAAACGTCAATATCTGAAAGCCTGTCGCCTCCCTTGATGACCATCTGCAGAAACGACATCACCTTGGCCGAGAGCGAATATCCACGCTCTCGGAGCTTAAGATGAGAAAAACTCCGGTCGAGCTGTTTCACTAACCCGATATCTTTGGCGAAGATCAGCAGTAGAGCCAGGCCGCTGGAGGCAGTAGCTTTGGTGCGATGAAGGGAACCAAGTTTGAAATTTTGGATGTCCTGATGTATCATGAACTCACCTCTTTGGGTTTCACCTGGAGGGTGAAACTTTTTAATTTTTTCATTGCGCCTCTATTTTACCAGCATTCTGGGGAAATAGAGGCTTCTTTTTTTACCCGGAAGAAAATCAGAACCTGTTATTCGAATATTCGGGATCAGCTAACGGACAGTTGACCTAAAATTTAGATTAATGTATAGGAAATTATTTAAGAATATTCCAAGTTGAATATAATACAAACCAAAACAATAGCGCATTCTTGGACAGGGCTCATAAATTATGAAATTTGAAAATAATTTTTAAAGAGAGGTAGGTTCATGATTGAAAAAACTTTAGCTATCATTAAACCAGACGCAGTAAAAAAAAGGGTTATCGGGAAAATTATTCAAAGAATTGAAGAAGAAGGTTTTAAGATATCTCAAATGAAAATGCTTCATCTCAATAAAGAAGAAGCGAAAGAATTTTATAGTGTACATAAAGAAAAACTATTTTATGAAAGCCTCACTGATTTTTTATCATCAGGAGAAATAGTAGTCATGGTTCTTGAAAGAGAGAATGCTATCAACCACTGGAGAAAGGTTATGGGAGTAACAGACCCAGCTTTAGCAGAACCAGGTAGCATAAGACATATGTACGGATTTTCAATAGAAAGAAATGCAGTTCATGGTTCTGATAGTCCGAGCACTGCTATTTGGGAAATTAATTTCTTTTTTAAGAAAAATAATAAGTAAAATCTATTCACAAAAATATCATTAAAAAATAGTATTGATTTATCAACTGTGATAGGTCATTGGCAAAGACATGGTATTCAAGTAGAGGGAAAAGGAGAGAAAAGAGGTAGGTAAGCTTTTCTAATTGAACAACAGGAAAAAATCTACCTTAGATGGCAAGTTTGGCTGACTTCGAAGTTTCTCGGGTGGAGTTAAACCTAACACAGAATGAACTCGGCTTTGTATTATACACATATACATAAACTCCTAGCTAAGAACCCTGAAGAAAAACTCATTTTGCTCCTCACACACCTCTATTTGGGGGTAGATAGAACTCATTATCATCGGTTTAATGGGAGAGCTCAACAAAAGTTTGAATACTGCTTCTTCTTTTTAGGAATAAGGTGCTGACAGGTATCAAAGAGAACAAAAATTCGCCGCTTTAAATGATCAAGTTTGACCTTAGATTTCTCTCCAAAATCTCCCCTTATCTGCTTGGAAGGTAAGCTTATGCTTAATCCCTAAGCTATGCAAAAAATAGATAAGCATGGGCATAAAAGATAAGACCATTAGCGAAGCTCTTCTCCATTGAATAATTGAGAAAACAAAGACAATTTTTTAAATCAATGACTGGCCATTGATATGGTGGAAAATTTATTAGGCATGCTTAATTTAACATTCTTTAAGTAAGAGTGGATTTATCGTAGTTCTCATTCAAGTCAACCTGAAAATTTTGGAGAGGATAGAGAGATTCAAAGCGATAAAAGCACTGTCTGCACCTTTATTTTTGTTTCTTATGCTTAGCATTTACTCATTAGAGGCGAAACACACATCTTACAGTGGAAGCTTTCACCTCAAAGCCCCTGAATTTCAATGAGCGAACCACTCTCTCTTGGCCATAGGCAGTTCTTTTCCTTTAAACTAAAATTGCTCCCTCAAGTCTTAGTGCAATTCTTTGAGGCGGGCCCTTCAGCACTTCTTCCAATCCCTTTTTGCAGTGCCGCAACACCTTTCGCAATATCTTCCTCGTCGTCCTATACAATCTTGGACACCTCTGAAATATTCCCAACCTCCTTACCTCATAGGTTTTAAATATCGCTTTTCTGGCGAAAATTGGCGAGCTCTTGTAAATCTCATAGTAACGAGGGTATATATTCTGTCATTTGTGGGTGAGCTTCCTCCTTCCATTTAAAAGTTTCAACAAAACTTTTAAGGAAGGAAGCCCTACTTTTTCAAGGACAAATTTGATAAAACCCTGGCTTCTTCAGCCCCACCACCAACTTCCGGACTACCCCTACGCCTCTTCCATATACTTCCCTTAACCTGGATACCATGTCCTAACCCAAAAGAGGAATCAATTACGGCTCTTCCGTAAAAAGTGTGGTGATTTTTAGATAGAAATGTGGTAGGAACTCCTTGAAAATAAAGGAAAAAAGAAAGGGGTTAACCTACCACAAATGACCCTTCAAAATTTTATGCTAATTTTTTTAGGCTTGCAAGGTTTCAAAGTAAGGCAAGTAGAGATAGGGGAAGAAGGGATAATGCTGCGCGTAGAGAGGACAAGGAAGACGGGCACATGTCCCTGGTGTGGCAAAAGGACAAAGCATCTTCATCAGTACGGGAAGGA
>Ga0209102_1000564_pt1 | contig 24000 bp, 18 predicted proteins | sample ConPoolayeHmetaG_FD_185483 | JGI IMG/M metagenome (GOLD analysis project Ga0209102, IMG submission 185483) | Hot spring microbial mat communities from California, USA to study Microbial Dark Matter (Phase II) - Cone Pool mat layer H metaG... ...
CGATAATACCAGCCAGAATTTTGACAGGGAACTGTGAAGCGTATTGCATAAATCTCCGCAGGCTAGATAGGTCGAATATGCCTTGAGTCTGGAAGAATTGCGCCCCGGCAGCAACTTTCTTCTCGAATTTGATGAGCTGTGGCTCGATAAAATCTGCTTCGGGATGGACTGAAGAACCAAGGCAAAAATGAGGTGCCCCTCTTAATTCATTCCCACCCATATCTTTGCCAGATTCCATTTGCCTGACCATCTTTAGTAGTTGCACCGAATCCAAATCGAAGACGGGCTTGGCTTCCTTGTGGTCGCCAACATCAACGGAATCACCGGTGAGGCAAAGCACATTTCGGATGCCTCTCGAGTAGGCTAAAAGGAGGTCGGCTTGAATCGCTAGACGGTTGCGGTCGCGGCAGGTTACTTGCAGAATAGGCTCGCCACCACATTCTTTCACCAATAGGCAGCCGCCTAAAGAAGGGAAGCGCATTACCGAGCTCTGATGGTCAGTGACATTGATAGCGTCAACCTTATCCTTGAGGAGGTCTATATGGTGAATCATCTCTGAGACGTCTGCTCCCTTAGGAGGCCCTATCTCTGTAGTCACCACGAATTCATTGGAACTAAGTTTTTCTTCAAATAGTGAGTTAGCCATTGTTTTCTCCTAGCTTAATATCAGCCTTTTTGACGATTCTTCGTGGTCTGGGGATAACGCGAAAGTTCCTGGGGGGATAATATCGGCGCATCTTCTCTAATTGTTGCAATCTCTCGAGACGCTTATAAATCAGAATCCAGGCACAGTCCATATCTTTGTTTGCCTCGCATTTTCCATTCTTGGTGCCGGCGCAGGGGCCGTTGAGTATTCCCTTGGTGCACCTGGTGATGGGACAAATTCCGGCAGTATCTGCCAATCGGCAATCACCGCAGGCAGCACAGCGTTCATCCCAAACCCCCCACTCCTTAGCCATACCCATGAAGGAGGTGTTAACGCCGGGCAAAACAGGTATATCAGGGAAACGTTCGGCTATGACCTGCACCCCGATGCCACACCCCAGCGAAAGTATGGCGTCCACTTCCTTGACTTTGTCTGTGAGTAAGTCCAAGAATTCAAAGTCACATTGTCTTTTTACGGTGTATTCCAAAAACTTATGAATCCCGTCGCCGCTCCTGGCCTGGGCTACTTGTAATGCGCTATGCAGAAAGGAGACCTCGTGCTCGCCACCGGCGCCACAAACAGTCACACAGGTGCCACAGCCCAGAAGCAACACCCTCTCATAAGGAGCAATAACTTGCCTTATCTGCTCCACCGGCTTTTGCTCTGCCACTATCAAGTTCTCACCTCCTGTTTTATTATTGAATTCAAGTAAAGCCCTCCTATTTGTTCAGTAAAATTGTCCAGTGCCTCGGCAGCATCTGCCTCAGCGATACGTCCCCGATTAAATCGGGGATCAAATGTTTGCAAGCGCTGCGGCTCCAGACCAATCTGAGCCAGCACTTTTCTAACCTTTTCCACACGCTGGAGGACCCAGAAGGCGGTGTTTTCTCGACTGCATTGTTCCCCGCATCCTGCGATGAAAACCCCCTCTGCACCCATCTCAAAGGCGCGTAATATGTGCACTTCTTCTAACTTAGCCACGCAGAGGATGGGCACTATCCAGATACCAGCTTTGCCTTCCCTCCACAGGCTTGCCAACGCGCCTGTGCCAAAGAGCCCATATTGGCAACAAAAGCCAATAATCAATGGTTTCGACTTCGATTCTGCGGCAGACTTAAGGGCATGCTCCAGTTCCTCATCTATATGTCTGCGGTCATATGGCTTCCGCAAGACTATTGCCTCGGCTGGACATTCAGCAACACATATGCCACAAGCTTGACACTGCTCAGCAGGTATCTGGATGCTTCCGGCATCATCTATGTAGGGCACGTGGTAGGGACAGACTCTGAGGCAGGTAAGGCAAGTGGCACACTTATCTTGGAACAATATCTCTGCTCCCATGCCGCAGCGCAGACAACGCCTAGCTTCGTTAACGGCAGACTGCCAGTCATAAATTAGCTCCACCGTTGTGAATTCATTCACTCTGGCTTCAGGAGGGAGGAGAGGAGGCTCAAGCCGCTCTAATTTTCTTATCATCTCTATTGTCTTGGGAGAAAGTTCGCCCAACGAGCTTTTCTTCTCCCCTGTGTCAGCTAGAGGGTATCTGTGCTGGAGATAATCATCAATACGAAAAGCTGCTTGCCTACCACTGGCCAATGCTTGGGTTACAGTGGCGGGTCCGGTGACGGCATCCCCGCCGGCAAAAACCCCCGCCCGATTAGTAGTAAGTGTAATGGGGTCAACTTGAATTGTGCTGCCTCGGCCGATACGGAGACGGAAGTCCTCAGAGAGATGGGGCGCTTGCCCAATAGCGGTAATCAAAGTATCAAACTCTGTATTGAATTCGCTGCCCTTTATTGGTATTGGACGTCGTCTGCCATCGGCATCGGGCTCCCCAAGCTCCATCCTTACGCAGGTCACATTCAAGTGCCCATTTTCTCGCTTCACCCTAATTGGTGCTACCAGGAACATGGTCTCTATGCCTTCCTCCAGAGCTTGCTCAATTTCAGTGGGGCTGGCTGGCATTTCCTCTCGGCTGCGTCGGTAGAGAATGCTCACTTTGTGTGCTCCCAGTCGAACAGCGGCGCGAGCAGCATCTATAGCGACATTCCCGCCACCAACTACGCCCACCCTTTCCCCCAGAGACGGCTTAAGTCCCAGATTCACTTCACGGAGAAAAGTCGCCCCATCTATCACCCCGGGACTATCTTCCCCCTCTATTCCCATTCTAAGGCTCTGATGGGCGCCCACTGTGATAAAAATAGCTTTGTAGCCCATATCAAAAAGAAGGTCCAGGGATACTACGCGTGTATTGGTCTTGATTTCGACGCCCATGTGAGTTAGCCTTTGGACTTCAGTATCCACTACCTCCCGAGGAAGGCGGTATTGTGGAATGCCTACCCGGAGCATGCCGCCCGGTTCGGAATAAGCCTCGAAGATTGTTACTGGATAGCCCAGCTTCCTGAGGTAGTAGGCACAAGCTAGCCCGGCTGGTCCCGACCCTACCACGGCAACCTTTTCGCTCTGTGTCGTTTCGGCTTCAAGCTCTATCATCCTGTCACCGCCAAATTCCACAGCGAACCTCTTTAATGCTCGGATGGCGATAGGTTCATCCACCTGGCTGCGACGGCAGGCATCCTCGCAAGGATGGGTGCATACATAGGCGCAGATGGAAGGGAAGGGATTGCCATCTCTTATGACCTGTAGTGCTTCCATAACCTTGCCTTGGGCCACCAGATCAACATATTCGCCGATCTCCATGTGCAACGGGCAAGCTGCCTGGCAAGGCGGGATAATGCTGTGTCCATAAGAAGCTTCCTTCATGCGGTTAGATTGATAATTATCCATAGTCTGATATGGCTCCTACTCTGCTCCAAAAATTAGTCTTGGTTATAGGATAACTTATGCTTGAAAGGTGTAAAAGAGGCAATCCCGATAATGATGGTTCGATTTTGTTCGGGAATTATTGACGGATTAACCCCTATTTTGCGATGGGAAAAACTCGTAGACCAAAACGAACAGAGAAGGTTTTGCTCACACGGTGATAATGCCCTTACGTATGGCAAACCTGATGAGGTCAGCTTTATTGTGGATATTTAGCTTTTTCATCAGGTTGGTTTTATGCGTCTCCACCGTCCTCAAGCTAATGACTAACATATCTGCTATCTCCTTAGCAGTATATCCCTCGGCAACCAGCTTAAGCATCTCCCTTTCCCTATCGGTCAGGTTTTGATAAGCGTCTTTTTCCCCTTCTATAGAGACTTTTTGTTGACATTCTTCAACAACAGCCGCTGCAGCCATGGGGGATAGAAAAGACCCTCCGTGATATACAGCCTGGATAGCTGAAGCGAGCTCAGAAAATGCTGCTGTCTTGCTAATGAAGCCACGAGCTCCTGCTTCGATAGTCGGAACGATGTATTCTCTATCTTCATACTGAGTGAGTGCCAACACTTTTGTTGTTGGGAACCTCTTACGGATCCTCCGCGTTGCTTCCAGCCCACTCATAATGGGCATGGCCAAATCCATGAGCACCACATCCGGGGCGAGCTCTTTTACCTTCTCCAAAGCCTCCCTGCCATTTGCAGCTTCCCCCACTATCTGTATGTCGGCAACCAGCGCCAGCAAAGCACGAATTCCATCTCGCACCAAGGTGTGGTCATCAACTATCAAAACTTTTATCTTTTGCATCCGCCGCAAATCCTTTTAGTGGAACTTTTACAACAATTCTCGTCCCTTTCCCCGGCTGGGACTTAATGCTACACCTGCCGCCCACTAAACGTGCCCTTTCTTTCATAGTAAATAAGCCTGCCCCCCGACCACCTTTGTCTACCTTCGTAATCTTACTAACGTCAAAACCTTTACCGTCATCTTTGATGTCCAATACACATTCACGGGCATCGCATTCTAACCTGATAGAGACGTTCTTCGCCTGGGCGTGCTCCAAAATGTTGCCTATTATCCCTTGGGAGATACGGAAAAGCGTCACTTCTACTTCTGTGGGCAAGCGCTCTTCAGCTTCTTTGAATTCCGTAGATACGTTGGTCCCCAAAGGTTCCAAGTTATCCTTAGCATAGCGGCTGATGGCGGCCGGTAATCCAAGCTCATCTAACAAGGTGGGGCGGAGTTCCTTCATCAGCTTCACTATCTCATTTTGAGTGTAAACTGCCAGAGATTGTATCTTCTGAAGCTTGCCGATGAAATCGGCGTCTATAATGCCATCGGTTTCCGCCTTTGTTATAGCAGCTTGAAGATTTAAGGTTAAGCTGGTGAGAGCTTGGCTGGTCTCATCATGTAGCTCCCGGGCAAGCCGTTTGCGCTCCTCCTCTTGAGCCGTCAGGGCGTGTTGAAGGAGAGTTTGGTATCTTTCTCTGCCTAGCTCCAATCTCTGGTATAGACGGGCTTGTTCAATGGCCGTGCCAAGCTGACAACCAATTGAATTCAGGAGGTACATATCCTCTGCCGAAAATTGACCTGGTACATGAGCAGCCACATTCATCACGCCGACAACCTTGTCCTTGGCTTTTAAGGGAACGCTAACAAACCCTCTAAGACCCTCTGTGCTCACCAAGTCTGGATAGGCAACCCGTGGGTCTTTGGAAATATCTTCTAATACAACTGGCTCCCCGGTTTGGGCTACCCTGCCTGCCACTCCTTCGCCCAGCCTCATCTTCACCTGCTCAACGTATTTAGCAGAGAGGCCACGGTATACCCGGTAGCTTAGCAACTGGTTCTGCTCATGAAGAAGCAGTATCCCCCCTGTGGTAGCACCGATGATTTCCAGCACGGTGTCCAGGGCGATATTCAGGATGGTGTCTAAGTCCCACAATCCACTGGTGGCGCTGGAAATACGGTTTAGGGCCTGGAGATGGTGATGACGCCTTAGAATTTGATTCTCTAACTCCCGTTCTGCGGTGACATCTTTTCTCAGTTCGACAAACGCATGGATATCGCCTTGGTTGTCCCTGAGTGGATAAAGGGTGATTTTGACATATCTGTTAGACGTCGTCTCAGTACCAAGGGCATGGTCGGGAGAGATAATTGTTGCTGGCTCGTTACTTTGAAGCACCTTGGCGAGGGGGCATTTCCATAGAGGGAAGCTACAAGGATTGTTCCTGCCCTCGAAGACTTCGTAGCAGAAATTGCCAATAAATGGTTTGCTCTCTGGCAAGCTCTGCTTCATAGCTAGGTTGGCAAAGTTAACACGATATTCCCTATCGATGACAAAAAGCTTATCTTCTATGCCATCCATCACATCCTGTAAGTTCATGTCTAGGCTGACAGTTTCGCTAGCTCGTTGAATCGCTGCTTTTTTTTGATCCATTATCGCCTCAGCTCTTCTAGAACTCTGATAGGAATAAAGTATCTCAGAAGTGCCAAACTTGTCAAAATTGAGTATAAACCGCTGGCTAGATGAAGCTATTTACCAGCGATTTTCCCAAAGTATAAAGTCATGCTATACTTCACGGATTCGACTTTAGAATCGCTGGAGAAAAGCGATGATTATAAAAATGTTAGTGGTCGGTCCTTTGGCTTCTAATTGCTATATCGTTGGTTCATCCTCAACGGAGCAAGGGATGATTATTGACCCTGGTGCCGAAGCTGGGACTATTTTGAGAACGGCGCAGCAAATGGGATTGTCTATATCCTTAATCGTGGTAACTCATGCCCATATTGACCATGTCGATGCCCTTCGTGCGGTTAAGGAGAGGACTAATGCCCAGTTTGCTATCCATGAGGCAGAGAGGGGACTACTATCCACCCCGCCCCCCATGAGTATCGTAGCATCGCTTGGTCTCGGCTCTTTTAAATCAGCTTCTCAACCAGATAGGTTACTCAAGGACGGTGACCACATAAATGTCGGCGACTTGCAGTTTGAAGTTCTCCATACTCCCGGACACACTCCTGGCGGAATCTGTCTTTTCGGGCATGGGGTAATCTTTAGCGGTGATACTCTATTTAACTGTGGAATCGGCAGGACTGACTTTGCCGGTGGCAGCTACGAACGTCTGATGGAGAGCATTCGCGAAAAGCTTATGGTCTTGCCTGACGAAACCATTGTCTATCCCGGCCACGGACCTCCCACGACTATTGGCGATGAGCGCCGAGGAAATCCCTTCCTTCAGGATTATCCCTTCTAGAGACTTCTTCTGGCAGTCTTTCGCTTTCGGTAATACTGCCCCTTTTGCCCTAGCTAGGAGCGGCTCAATCAGGATATATTGCGTAGATAATTACGATAATTTGCCAGGGTCTCTTTTAGGTTGTCACCGCCGAATTTGTCCAGACAGGCATCAGCGAGGACGATAGCCAGCATAGCTTCGGCGATTACCCCGGCGGCTGGCACAACACAAATATCGCTGCGCTCATAGTGAGCTTTGGCTACCTTCCCAGTGCGCAGGTCAACGGATGGTAAGGGCTTAGCCAGAGTAGCGATAGGTTTGACTGCCGCCCTGACTATTATATCCTCGCCATTGGTTATGCCACCTTCGATGCCGCCAGCATGATTAGAAGCATGTCGCCAGGGGAGAGATTGCTTCGTCACGATTACATCGGGACTCGCAGTGGCAGAAGAAGCAGGTTCGATAACATCGTGAGCCTGCGAACCTTTAAGCTCAGCCAGAGCAAATCCGGCTCCGATTTCCACGCCTTTCACAGCATTGATGCTCATTATGGCTTGAGCAATCTGGCCATCGAGGCGGCGGTCCCAGCTAACATGGCTGCCTAAGCCGATGGGAATACCGCTAGCAATCACCTCAAAAATGCCCCCTAGCGTATCCCCATTAGCTTTAGCTTCATCAATGGCTGCCATCGCCGCCTTTTCTAACTTGGGGTTGGCACAACGGACTGGGGAGGCTTCCACCTTATGCCAATCTATAGAACTTGCTTTGCTTTGTTCCCAGTGATGTCGCCCAACGGCTATGGTGTGGCTGTGAATAGCAATGCCCAACTCCTCCAGGAATCTTCGGGCTATAGCTCCGACAGCTACCCGGGAGGCTGTTTCCCGAGCACTGGCTCTTTCCATAATTGGTCTGATATCCTCCAGACCATATTTAGTCACTCCGGCTAGGTCGGCATGTCCTGGACGGGGACAGGTTACAGGCTCAGCCTCTTTCTCTATTGGGGGGACGCTTAATTGTTCCTGCCAGTTTTGCCAATCTCGGTTAGTGATAAAGAGCGCGATGGGGCTGCCTGTGGTGAGACCGTAGCGAACGCCAGCCATAATCTCTGCCTTATCTTTTTCAATCTTCATGCGAGGGCCACGTCCATAGCCCTGCTGTCGACGTTTGAGTTGCTCGTTGATATGCCTCTCTTCCAGGGGAAGGTCAGCCACCATTCCTTCCACGATGGCTACCAATCCCTTTCCGTGGGATTCTCCAGCGGTAAGAAAACGAAATTGCCCCATTAAATTAACCCCGTAAATTTGACTCCAAATTTAACCGGGTTCCCGCGAAAATCGCAAGACTTTCGTGGGTGGAATTAGCTTTGATATAAGAATAGAGGTTGCCTGTAATTATGATTCAAGATTTCCAAGAGAATTATGTCTTGGGCACTCAATCCTGATAACCTCACCTTTATAGCATCGGCAAGTCCTAGCAGCGACCATATTGTTAACTTAGGTGGTTGATAATACTCCACCATCGCAGTTTCGAGGCCAGCCAGTTCCATTGCCAAATCTGTAGCTGTATCTAGGTCGCCGAGCTCGTCAACCAGACCTAACTCTTTGGCTTCGGTGCCAGTGTAAATCTGCCCTGTAGCCAGGTTTCTAACCTCTTCCTTGCTTAGGCCTCTCCCTTCAGCCACCACGTCGACAAAATCCTCGTAATACTCATCAACCAGTTCCTGCATAATTTCCTGCTCCTCTGGCGTCAACTCCCTGAATCCCCAATACATGTCCTTGTATTTGCCACCTGTGAAGGTCTCTATCTGGATGCCCAGCTTCTCCAAGAGCTCCTCGATGTTCATTACTGTATAGATAACTCCAATGCTCCCTGTCATTGTGGTAGGAAGGGCGACAATCTTATCTGCTTTGGTTGAGATGTAGTAGCCGCCTGAAGCAGCTGTGCCGCCCATGCTTACTACGATGGGCACAGACTTTGTCTCCTTGAATCTTTCTATCGCCCAGAGGATTTCCTGGCAAGGTGCTATCTCGCCGCCAGGGCTCTCTATATGGAGGACAACCGCCTTGACTGCTGGGTCTTTCTTGGCTCTTGTTAGATAATCGTTCACCAAGTCTGGGGTAATGACTGAGCTAGAGAACAGCGAAGACTCCTCTGTCGTAATAGACCCAGTGAGCTGGATAACAACAATCTTACCCGTCGCCGGTCTGGGGATGGAGAGAAGCGGAATCAGTATTGCTGCCAGCACTGCTACTATGACTACACTGATGATAATTGCCTTTTTTTTCACGTGTTTCCTCCTGTCAATACTTCCTTGGCTTTATTAAACATTATATCAACTGGAGCTTCCTTTCCTGTCCAGAGCTTGAAAGAAGCTGCTCCCTGATATACTAACATAGGCAAACCGCCAAGTATATTGGCTCCGGCTTTTTGTGCTAACTTCAATAAGGGTGTTAGCCAGGGGTTATATACCAGGTCATAAACTAAGACACCCTTGGGGATTACCTCCAGATTCAAAGGTGATTGTCCTTCTTGAGGACTGTCCTTCATCCCTATGGTAGTGCAGTGAACTATTAAATCGCAGTTGTCAAAAGTTTGGGCTGAACTTAGTTTTTGCCACTGAAAAGCAGTGACATTCGTCTTCAAATCCTTTGAACCAGGTGAAGCCCTTTTGATGTGCTTCACTAAATTTCCTACCAGTGCTGTAGCTCGTTCAAAGATGCCATCAGTAATAGCCAGTGAAGCTACCTGCCTTTGCACCAGGACGAAACTCACTGCCCTACCTGCCCCGCCAGCCCCCAGGATAACTACCCGCTTACCTTGAGGGTCAAAATGCCCCTCTTTATCTAGAGCCTCGATAAATCCATAGGCGTCAGTATTAAAACCCACGAGTCTGCCTTTTTTGACTATGGTATTGACAGCTCCGATTGAACTTGCCAGGTCATCAACTTCATCTAGCAAAGGAAGAACAGCCTCTTTGTAGGGCACGGTTACGTTAGCTCCGACATTCTGGGGTTTTCTTAAATCGTTCACTCTATCCTGAAGTAGGGCTGGGCTGGTCTCCCAGGCCTCATAGCGAATATCAAGTCCATAGTAATCCAGGGCTGCCTGCTGAAAATAAGGAGAGATAGAATGCTTAAGCGGGTGACCGATGAGGCCTATGTATCTCGGCATCGCTCAAGTCCCTTCGTCGTTGCTCTGTCGGTTGCTATCCAGAAAACCCTGGAGGATGATGGCGGCTGCTATGGCATCTACTTTGGCTTTAAGCGGGAAGCTGTGATTTTTGGCTCTTCTTTCCCGCCTGCCAGGCCTTGGCGGGCAGGTTGCCTTGGAGCGCGATTTACTTCCCTGACCACCGGCCCCCATTTTCAGACGCTCGGCAACTTTGGTAGACAGTCGTTCATCCCATAGTTGCACATCAAGTTGGTTGAGGTTGCTTTGCTTGGCTCGCCGTGACAATTTCTCAGTGAAAGCTGTCACCTTACTGGCTTGCTTTCCTATCTCGCCATTTAGACGGCGAGGCAAGCCAACTACGATGCGCTCTGCTTTATATTGCTCCACGAGCTTGAGAATCTCATCTATAGAGGTATCTTCATCTTTACTGGACAGCACGGTCAAGGGGGTTGCCAAAATCCCGTGCGGGTCGCTTATAGCCACTCCTGTTCTCCTATCTCCGATATCTAGCCCCAGGCTGCGCATTTCACCCCACCTTTACAGAAATTAAAATTACAGTTTAGGAGTCAAAAGTTAATTTTTAACTTTTCCATTTGTCATTTTTATTTTCTTCACTGAGAAGAGATTTGGCTGGCAATGACACTTTTGACTAATTTCAAAGCCTCGTCAATTTTGGCAGCATCCTTGCCACCGGCTTGGGCCATAGCCGCCTTGCCACCACCGCCTCCACCGGCGACCTTCGCTGCTTGCTTGATAATATCGCCGGCATGAAATCCCTTAGCTATCAGGTCGGGGGTCACCATAGCCAAAAAGTTAGGCTTGCCATTATAAACTGTAGCTAAAACCACTATGGCGCTCTTGAGTCTGTCTTTTAATATATCGCCCATCTCCCTGAGCATAGGTGTGGTTAACGGCGGCACCTTGGCAGCCAGAACTGTAACCCCGCCTATTTGCTCCGCTTGCCCAAACAAATCCTCGGCTATTTTGCGCGATAGCTCCCTTTCCAGTGCCAGTGCTCTCTTGCGTTCTGCCTCCAATTCGCTGATAAGAGTTTTCACCTTACTAGGAACTTCGTCAAGCGAGCCTTCTACTTCTTCGGCGATGCTCTGCAAAGCTGTTAAGCGAGATTCAATCAGAGATTCAGCTTTTCTGCCCGTTACCGCTTCAATGCGATGTAAGCCTGTGCCGATGCTGCCTTCGCTGATTATCAGGAATATGCCAATTTCTCCCGTTGACCTCACGTGAGTGCCTCCACAAAGTTCTTTACTTATGGCTGGCTCCCCAATTTCTAGCATACGAACTTCCTCTCCATATTTTTCCTCGAACAAGGCGATAGCGCCCTCAGCAATGGCCTGCTTGTAAGAGAGAATTTTTGCTTCTGCTTTTAAGTTTTGGCGTATCCATTCATTAACTTGCCTCTGGATTTGCTTGAGTTGCTCTTCAGTTATGGATGCCAGGTGCGAGAAGTCAAATCTAAGCCTTTCTGGCTCTACTAGCGAGCCCTTTTGGTAAACGTGGCTGCCCAATGTCCGCCTTAAAGCAGCCTGGAGGAGGTGGGTGGCAGTGTGGTTGCGAGCAATATCCAGACGGCGAGCGGTATCAACCTTAGCTTCCACTTCGTCACCAACGGAGATACTCCCTTCAACCACCTTGCCCCTGTGTATTATCACCTCCGAAGGAGTTCTAATAGTATTTGTGACGACCACTTTTCCCTTTGGGCTGTTGATTTCGCCTGTGTCGCCTACCTGCCCTCCCATCTCGCCATAGAAAGGAGTTTTGTCCAGCACTACGTCAACCTTACTACTTTCAGCCGCACTTCGCACGGAGCTTTGGTTACTTATCAAATCGCGAACCTTTGACCTAGAGCTGTATTTTCGATAGCCCAAGAATTTTGTGCTTGTGGTAAGTTTTATTGAGGCTCTTGTGTGTGTAACAGACTTACCGCTAAGCGATATCCGGGTATCGAGTCTAAGGTTAGCCCTAGCTCTTTCCCGCTGCTTCTCCATCTCAGCTTGGAAACCCTCCCAGTCTATAGAGAGGCCTTTTTCTCGGGCGATTTCAGCAGTTAGCTCAGCAGGGAAACCATAGGTATCATAAAGGCGGAATACATCTTTGCCTGCTAGTTTCTTTGTGCCTTGGGTTAAAGCTTCGCCAATGAGTTTTTCTACCAGGTTAAGCCCGATGTCCAATGTGCTAATAAACTTTTCCTCTTCGACCCTAACGACCCCACTAATCAGGTTTCGATTAGCCGTAAGCTCGGGGTATATGTGGCTCATTGTGCTGACGACGACTTCAGACATTTCATTAAGGAAGGGTTCATTCAGTCCCAGTTTCTTGCCGAAAACTGAGGCTCGTCTGAGTATTCGTCTCAGGACATATCCTCGGCCTTCGTTGGAAGGCATTACGCCATCAGCGATAAGAAAGGCAATGCCACGCGAGTGCTCAGCCACAATCCTGATGGCTCGGTTGATATTATCGACACGACCGTATTCTTGCCCGGACAATTGACAAATGCGGTCCATCAGAGGGGAAAACAAATCCGTTTCATAGGGGGAAGGCTTGCCCTGAATAGCGGCTAAAGTCCTCTCCAGTCCCATACCGGTATCAATGTTCGGTTTGGGTAGAGGGGTGCGTTGTCCATTCTGGCCCTGATTGTATTGCATAAATACCAGGTTCCAAATCTCAGAGAAGCGACCGCAGTCGCAATTAGGCTTGCATTCAGGTCTGCCACAGCCAAGCTCCTCACCCAGGTCATAATGAATCTCGCTGCATGGTCCGCAGGGGCCGGAATCGCCAACTGGCCCCCAGAAGTTGTCCTCTTCGCCGAATCGCAGTATCTTTTTGGCGGGGATGCCAATCTCTCGCCAATAAGCGAAGGCTTCATCATCGTCAAGGTAAATAGTTATCCAGAGCCGTTTCTCAGGCAGCTTCAAATACTTGGTAACAAACTCCCAAGCCCAGAGGATAGTTTCCTTCTTGAAATAATCGCCCACGCTGAAATTACCCAGCATTTCGAAGAAAGTAAGGTGTTTACTGTCTCCCACCGAATCTATATCGGTGGTGCGAAAGCACTTCTGGCAGGAAGCTAATCGCCGGCTAGGCGGAGTCTCTAACCCCAGGAAATATGGCTTGATTTGCACCATACCAGCACTGGTCAACAGTAGAGTAGGGTCTTTATGAGGCACCAATGAGGAGCTGGGGATAATCTTATGCCCCCTATCCTGAAAGAAACTCAAGAAGGCTTGCCTCAGTTCGTCACCAGTCACTTACAAATCTCCTTCCTGATTTTAGAAGGTGCCAGCTTTAATGTCAATCAAGCTGTAAGAGAGCACTGAGTAATGTCATTCTGAGCCCCGACTCGCCAGGGCGAAGAATCTAAAGGCTCTGCTCTACCGCTCGGGGCGACAATATCAGACGTGGTGCTTACGCCAACCAACAGTTCAGCTATTTCCCTTTCTTTGCATAATCAGGGCACCACGTGGCGTTGGGGCGCTCAGGGCGGTGGCAGGCGGACCTCCAATTCCATTTACAGTTGTCACAGAGGAAAATATTCATACCGAGGGCTTTTTTGACCTTCAGTTTGAATCTGTCTAGCCAGGTGGGATTGTTTCGCTTCTTCACTTCGTCCGGCGTGACAGTCAGGATAATAGTATTCCCTAGATATCCTTGGACAGAGTAGCTAAGAATTCAGCGTTATTCTTTGTTTTAGCTAGTCTTTCCAAAATCCTCTGTGTAGCCTCGCTGTGGTTGGAGGAATCGCTATCTAGCATGCTAACTATGCGTCTGAGCAGCCATACTTGCTTCAAGGTATTTTCATCCAGCAAAAGCTCCTCTCTCCTTGTGCCGCTGGGCGTAATATTTATAGACGGGAAGATTCTTCGCTCAGATAATCTTCTATCTAAGTGGAGTTCCATGTTACCTGTGCCCTTGAACTCTTCATATATGAGGTCATCCATACGGCTGCCGGTATCTACAAGGCAAGTGGCAATAATGGTCAAGCTTCCTCCCTCGTCAATGTTGCGAGCAGTGCCGAAGAAGCGCTTGGGGGGATGTAAGGCTGTGGAATCAATACCGCCAGATAAAGTACGCCCGCTGGGTGGCAGGGCTAGGTTGTAAGCTCTGGTAAGTCTGGTAATGCCATCCAGGAGTATGACCACGTCTTTGCCCATTTCGACTAGCCTTTTGGCTCTCTCTAAGGCTAATTCCGCGACACGAGTCTGGCTTTCTACCGGTTCATCAAAGGTAGCAGCAATAACCTCAGCTTTAACTGACCTTTTCATATCGGTGACTTCTTCGGGCCTTTCTCCAATAAGACAAACCATGAGGTGAATGTCATTGTAGTTAGTCGTTATGGCGTTGGCGATTTTTTGAAGAAGCACAGTCTTGCCTGCCTTAGGCGGTGAGACGATAAGCCCTCTTTGTCCCCGGCCTATGGGTGCCACTAAGTTGATTAGACGAGTGGATAGCTCATCTGAGGTTGTTTCCAGATTGATGAGCTTATTGGGGAAGGTGGGCGTCAGCGAACCAAAATTGCGACGCGTCCTTGCCAGTTCAGGGTCGAGTCCATTGATACTCTCCACTCGAAGTAAACTATAGTATTTTTCGCCTTCTTTAGGAGGTCTAGCCTGGCCACAGACAGCATCGCCGTCTCTTAGGTTGAAACGGCGGATCTGGGAATTTGATACATAGACATCATTAGCACCGCGTCGGAAAGTATCCTGTCGCAGGAAGCCATAGCCCTCACTGATGGTTTCCAGGATACCTGTTATAAATATATTTCCTTGCTGCTGAGCTTCCGCTTGCAGGATGCGGTGGATAAGCTCGGACTTCTTCAAGCCGGACAGGCCGACGATGCCGTACTCTTTCGCTATCGCCTCTAGCTCCTCCCGATTTTTGTTTTCCAATTCCATTAAAGTTGACATAATAACCTCTTTTCAGATTCTATGATTTGGTGCGGGCTTTTATAATGCCTTTCCCGCCCATCACTTTCTTCCAGTCTTCTCTAAAACGCTCAATGCCGATGTCTGTTAGGGGGTGTCGTATCATTTGCAGCAGCACTTCGTATGGCACTGTGGCGATATGGGCCCCGACCTTAGCGGCCATAAAACAATGTTGAGGATGCCTAATACTGGCAGCGATAACCTGAGTTGGTAGTTGATAATAATCGAGGTATTCCACAATGTCAGCCACCACTTTCATACCATCTTCGCCAATATCATCTAATCTGCCCACAAACGGGCTGACAAAAGCGGCCCCGGCGGCTGCCCCTAGCACAGCCTGGTTCAGTGTGAAGCATAAAGTGAAATTCACCTTTATGTTTTCACTAGCCAGCACCGAGGTAGCCTCCAATCCTTCAAGGCTAGCTGGTATCTTAACCACAATGTTCTCCGCCCACTTAGCTATTTCTCTGGCCTCAGCTACCATTGATTCGGCATCTTGGCTCAATACTTCTGTGGATACAGGTCCAGGAACGATGGAGCAGATTTTCTTGACTAATTTTCGGTAATCAACCTTACCTTCTCGCGACACAATGCTGGGATTGGTGGTTACGCCTGTGACCACCCCAAGTCGCACCCCGTGGCGAATATGCTCTATGTTAGCAGTATCTAAGAATATCCTCATCTTCCTAATTTAAAGGTAAGCTTGTCTGAGCACCCTCCACAAGCGTCTCCTTGGCTGCCGCAATGAATCCCAGAAATAACGGATGGGGAGAATCGGGGCGAGATTTGAACTCAGGATGGAATTGGCAGGCAAGCATCCAGGGATGCTCTCGTAATTCAGTAATTTCCACTAATCTCCCATCGGGAGACAACCCAGAGGGCACAAGGCCAGCTTCTTCCAATGGCTGGCGGAAATTATTATTGAATTCGTAACGATGGCGATGCCTTTCATAAACTACTTCGGTGCCATAGGCACGAGCTGCTATTGTGCCGGGCACTAAATGGCAAGGATAAGTCCCAAGCCTCATGGTTCCCCCTTTCTGCTCTATGCCATGCTGCTCGGGCAATAGGTCAATCACAGGATAATCGCTGTTGGCATCGAACTCAGTGGAATTTACCTTTTCGCTGTGGAAAACCCAACGGCCAAATTCGATAACCATAATTTGCATCCCCAAACATAAGCCAAAGTATGGGACTTTCCTTTCTCTAGCGAATCTGGCAGCTTTTATCATGCCTTCGATTCCCCGGTAACCAAACCCACCAGGAACAATTATACCTTGAACTTGCTCAAGCTTATCATCGGCCGTGCCATCCAATTGCTCTGAATCCAGCCACTCTATTTTCACCGCGCGATTGTGGGCTAATGCAGCATGACACAACGCTTCGCGCACTGAGTAGTAGGCATCTCGGAGCCCTACGTATTTGCCTACCAATCCAATAGTTACAGGCTCTTTAGGAGCTTTCAACCTGACTACCATATCCCGCCATTCATCTAAATTGCTTTTCCCGGCCATCAATCCCAACCGGCGGACTATGAATTCACCTAATCCAGCATCCTCAAGCAGTAGGGGTACCTCATAAATGGTTTCGCTAGTAACCAGAGAGATGACTGCCTCTTTATCTACATCGCAGAATAGTGATATCTTGTCCTTTATCCCTTCAGATACTTCCTTATCGCTGCGACACAGTATAACATCGGGTTGAATACCAATTCGCCTTAGCTCGTTGACGCTATGCTGAGTGGGCTTGGTCTTTAATTCGTCAGTGGCAGCAATATGTGGCAAGAAGGTGACATGAATGTATAGCACATTGTCCCTGCCTTCGTCCTTTCTCATCTGCCTTATAGCTTCAAGGAAGGGTTGCCCTTCAATATCCCCCACAGTGCCGCCAACTTCAACGATAATCACTTCAGCCTGAGATATTTCGGCAACCTTCCTTATCCGTCTTTTTATTTCATTGGTTACATGGGGCACCACCTGAATTGTGCCTCCTAAAAAATCTCCCCGTCTCTCTTGAGCAATGACCGAAGAATAAACTTGTCCGGAAGTGACGTTAGAAGCTTGGGTAAGCTCCACTCCGATAAATCTCTCATAATGTCCTAAATCTAAATCAGTCTCGGCACCGTCTTGAGTAACAAACACTTCACCGTGCTGATAAGGGGACATCGTACCCGGGTCAACATTTAAGTAAGGATCCAGCTTCTGCACGGATACAGAAATGCCACGGCTCTTCAATATTTTGCCGATAGAGGCTACTGAAATTCCCTTACCTACAGAACTAACTACGCCACCAGTAACGAAAATATACTTACTCACTGCTTATTACAAGAGTTTAAGGAAAGCCAATCTTGTAGGTTGATCCTAAAAGGCGAAGCAAACCTGGGTTTCTTTTTATTATAAAGATTAAGATTCTAAATTGTCAAGTCTGCTTGTTTAAATGATTTGACGCACCTTGCCCGGAAGTCTGGCACAGATTTTTGTAGAAAAGGTAGCAGTGCTATAATAGGCATAACAAAAGATGTCTAAAAAATACATTCTGGTTTTAGTAATACTAATAGTGGTAGGGTTAAGTGTCGGTATTTGGGCTCTATCCCTTTCCCCAACATCCAGTCCGCCTCAGTCCAATAGCACAGCCCAGCCCACTAATCCCAGTTGGACATTTCCATTACAGAATGAGCCGGCTACTCCTTTGCCTGATTTCCCTCCGGTGGTTGCCAAGGTAATGCCTTCAGTGGTTTCCGTAACTACGGAGATAGTCGCCTCTGATATCTTCGGTCGGCAGTATACGGATTATGTTAGCGGGTCCGGGATACTTATTGATAACAATGGATATATTGCCACCAACAACCATGTAGTTGAAGATGCCCAGGGCATCTACGTGGAATTGGCTGATGGTAGAACTTTCTCCGCAGATATAGTAGGCGCTGACTCTTTATCTGACCTGGCCGTCATCAAGATAGACGCCACAGAGTTGCCTTACGCTTATTGGGGCGACTCGAGTTTATTATCTGTTGGCGAGTGGGTGCTAGCTATTGGCAATGCGCTAGGAGAAGGAATAACGGCGACTGAGGGTATAGTCAGTCGCTTGAACGTATCTGTGAACGCTGGGGGGAATGTCCTCTATGGCTTGATTCAAACCACGGCAGCCATCAACCCCGGTAACAGCGGTGGTCCATTGGTGAACATGTCTGGTGATGTGGTAGGCATTACCAGCGTTAAGATAGTGGCGTCCGAAGTGGAAGGTATGGGCTATGCTATAAGTAGCAATGAGGCTAAGCCTATCATTCAGAATTTAATTCGTTATGGTCGCGTGACATATCCCTGGTTGGGAGTAAAAGTGGGGACCGTGACCCCTTTGCTAGCTGCATCAGAGAATCTTTCTGTGGATAGGGGAGCGATTATCAGAGAAATAGTTGCTGGCAGCCCGGCGTATGATGCGGGATTAAGGCTGGACGATGTCATCATCCACTTTGGGGACAAGGAAATAAGCAATGTTGCCGACCTTGTCCAAGCCATCCGAAGCAGCGGGATTGACGAAGAGGTGGAGATAGTCTTCGTTAGAGGCGAGGATACCAGAACGACCTCAGTGCGACTGGTAGAACGCCCGTCTTCTTAGGAAGGACAAATCCTAAATCCTAAGCTCTAAATCCCAAACAAATTCAAGTTTCAAATGCTCTAGGTTCAAAAACGTTTTGGTCATTTGGCTTTTGAATTTTGACACTGTTTAGTGTTTCGTACTTGCCTTCGCTGAAGCTTTAGCGCAAGCAGGTTTACTGCTTAGGATTTGTTTTTTTGATTGCCAAAGAGACTTCGCTATCTGAGACGCGGTGTTTCTCACTATAAGCCCCGTCAGGAGGCACGCCATCAATAAGCTCTTGAGATAAAGTCTCTTGCTTAATATAACTGGCAAAAGCATTCATCACTTGCTTGATGAGTGGTTCTCTTGTCTGGTAATAGGTGATGATATGGTCTGTAATGTTGAGCTTGGCATTACGGCGCATATTCTGAAGATAGCGCACAAGCTCTCTACTTATCCCTTCGGCAATTAGTTCTGGAGTTAGTTCAGTGTTTATGGCCACCCGATATCTGTCATCCCCAGCCACGCTGTAGCCGGGCATGTCTGAAGAAAATTTCTCTCGTTCTTTTGCTTCACTCAATATGATGAGTTGCTTAACATTTATCTCTTCCATTACCTCGGTAGCTAATTTCTCTAAAGCTTTTTTCTCCTCTTTTGTCTCGACCCCGACCACGGCTTTAGCCAGTGGCTGGCGCACTTTAATTCCTGCCTTAGCCCGTGCCGCCCTGCCCAAGCTGGATATTTTCATGGCTAGCTCAACGTCGCTATTTAGCTTGTCATTGATTTTGGACTCATCTGCTACGGGGAAATCAGTTACATGAACGCTTTCTCTGGCTTGAGGGTTAACGGAGCGAACCAAATTCTGATAAAGCTCTTCAGCAATAAACGGCACGAAGGGAGCCAACAATTGAGACAAAGTCACTAGACATTGGTATAACGTAGTATAGGCGGCCAATTTATCAGCATCGTTCTCGCTTTTCCAGAACCGGCGACGGTTTCTCCTTACATACCAGTTAGAGAGATTGTCTACAAATTCCTCAATCCTGCGTGCTGCGCCGGTAGGATTGTAGCTATCCATTAGTTTGGAAACCTCGCTTACGAGCCGATTAATTTCTGAAATAATCCAGTTATCTAGCTCCGTGAAAGCTTTTGGCTGAACTCTGTCAGTTATCGAGGGCTGAGGAGCAAAGCGATCGATATTGGCATAAAGGGTGAAGAAGGAATACGTATTCCACAAAGTAAGGATAAATTTACGTATCGTCTCTTCAAGCATCTTGGTGGAGAAGCGATGGTTATCCTCTCCCGGGGTGGAAACCAGCATATACCACCTTAGAGCATCGGCACCATAATTATCGATCACCGCCCAAGGGTCAATTACATTGCCCTTGGACTTACTCATTTTCTCACCCTGAGCATCAACAACATGCCCTAAGCAAATGACATTCTTAAAGCAAGGACGATTGAAGAGTAGGGTGGATATGGCATGTAAGCTGTAAAACCAGCCCCTGGTCTGGTCCACGGCCTCGCAAATAAAATCGGCGGGAAAATTCTGTTTAAACTGGTCTTCATTCTCGAAGGGATAATGCCATTGAGCTAGGGGCATAGCTCCAGAGTCGAACCAACAATCAATCACCTCGGGGACACGCTGCATTACGTCGCCGCATTGAGGGCAAAGAAGGAGGACCTCATCAACAGAAGGGCGGTGAAGATCTTCAAGATCTTTGGGATTTCTAATTGGTCTCCCGGCGAGGATTTCCTCCTCTAATCTCTCTGGTTTTGCTTGCTTTAATCTCTCAAACCCTTCACACAGCTCTTTTACACTTCCAATGCATTCATCGTGACCACAGCTCTGACATCTCCAAATGTTAAGTGGAGTTCCCCAATACCTCTCTCGGGAAAAAGCCCAATCAACATTGTTCTCCAACCAATCACCAAAGCGACCATGCTTAATGTAATCAGGGTACCAGTTGATTTCGTTATTGCCCCAGATAAGCCTTTCTTTTACCGCTGTTGTTTTGATATACCAAGCTGGCTTGGCATAATAGAGAAGGGGTGCGTCGCACCTCCAGCAAAAAGGGTAGGTGTGAATAATCTTCTCGCTGCGGTAGAGCAAACGACGTGACTGAAGGTCACCAAGGATAAGAGAGTCAGCGTCTTTAACAAACTTGCCGTCAAAAATGGGATTGCCACTCATAATTCCTTGCTCATTCACAGGTTGGACAAAATAAAGCCCTTGGGAATAACCCGCTTTATAATCCACCTCACCAAAAGCCGGGGCAATATGCACGATTCCCGTACCTTCGTCCAGAGAGACAAACTCCTCTGTGATGAGCCAGAAATTCTCCCCTCTGGCGAGAACTTCCTGCACCAACCCGCCAGGCTCGATAGTCTCTTCGCTTGTAAACACAAATTTCCATTTCCTGTACAGTGGTTCAGGCAGACGATAGAGGGGCTCATATTCCACACCTTTCCCCCTCAAACGCTCTCCCACGAGTTGTTTACCTTTACAGGTGCCCAGAACTTCATATTCATCAATTAGGGCACTATTGAGGAGAGCCTCAGCCAAGATCAGTTGTTCGCTCCGATTTTCAATGCTGACCTTTACAAAGGCATAATCAGCCTCAGGAGCCACTGCTAGAGCAGTATTACCGGGCAAAGTCCATGGAGTGGTTGTCCAAGCAAGGAGATAAGTCGGTAAGTTAGAGTCAGCCCCCAATTTGCTCAGATATTCACTGACTACTTCTTCTGGGACTCTAAACTTTACATAAACGGACGGGTCTTCAGCGTCGTCACGATACCCCAAAGCTACTTCGTGAGAGCTAAGGGATGTGCCACATCTAGGGCAATGGGGGGTTACTTTGTAGCCCTGGTAGATTAAGTCCTTACGCCAAAGCTCTTTTATTATCCACCAGCAGGATTCAATGTAGTTGTTGTCCAAGGTTATATAGGGATGCTCCATGTCTAACCAGCAACCAAGGCGCTCAGTCATAGCTTCCCATTCCTTGATGTATTTGAAGACGCTTTCACGGCAATGCTCATTGAATCGAGCTACTCCATATTGCTCAATTTGAGCTTTACTGGTAAGGGCCAGAGAGCTTTCTACCTCCAACTCGACGGGTAAGCCATGGGTATCCCACCCTGCTTTTCGTGGCGCATGATAACCTTTCATTGTCTTGTATCGGCAAACAACGTCCTTGTATAGACGAGACAGCACATGATGGACTCCAGGGCTACCATTAGCCGTCGGTGGTCCTTCGTAGAAGACATAATGTTGCCCATTTTCTCTCATTTCAATGCTCTTATTGAAAATGTTGCGGTCTTTCCAGAAGCAGAGGATATCTTCTTCCAGTTGGACGAAATTAGTTTTACTACTGATTTCTCGGAACATGGCTAGTCCTGTCTCGGTAAAATGACCACCTTTCTATTCTCGCCCTCGCCTATGCTCTGAGTTGTTACCTCGGGATTGTCAGCCAGAGTTAAATGAATAATACGGCGTTCGTCAGCGGGCATTGGTTCCATGGTTATAGCACTGCGTTTTGATTTCACCTGCTCAGCCAGATATAAGGCTAATTTTTGCAGGGAATCGTAGCGACGTTTTTTATACCCGGCAACATCAACGCTTAGTGGCAGCCAGGTCTTCAACTGTCCAGCCACGATCAATTTGGTAATATGCTCCAGGGCAGCTAGAGTCTGACCCCGCCGACCAATCAAGATACCTAAGTCGTCGCCTTTGATATCCAACACTAGAGGTATCTCATCAGATAGCACCTCAACCTTGCCTGTCACCCCCAGCAATCTGAGCAAAGTATCTAGAATCTCCGTCACTACCTGAACCATGTCTCTTTCCGGTGGAGTTATTGGAGTTACCCTGATTAAAGCTTCTTTGCCTCCTACTCCTAAAATCCCCGACTTTCCCTCTCTAATAACTTCTACCTTGAATTGGTCTCGGCTCAGCCCTAGCTGTGCCTCTGCTTTCTCTATCGCCTGTTCTACTGTTGCAGCTGTTATCTCAATGCTTTCCATGGTTTATTTCCCCTTCGCTGGTTTTGGCTTAAACGGAGAGCGGAATTTAAGGTATCCCCAGCCACCAGTGGCGAAATATTGGGTGATAATGCCAATTATATTGGAAACTGCCCAATAAAGAGCTAAGCCACTGGGAAACATCAAGGTAAGGAAGCCAAATAGGAGAGGCATCATCAGCGTCATCATCCTGTTTGTGGACTCTTGCCTGGGGTCAACTGCTGGTGCTTGACTCATCTTTTGTTGTATCCACATTGTGCCACCGACTATGATAGCTAAAATCCAATATGGGTCAGGTTGTCCTAAATCAAGCCATAAAAACTTACTGCTCAACGGAACTGCTTGATTCACTATGCCCCAAGAGTAAAGACGATGTGCTAAATCAAGTAAGTTCTCCGGTGTGGTCGCCAGGGCTCTCATGATGGCTTGATAGAGGGCAATCCAGATAGGAAATTGGACCAACATCGGCCATAAGCAGCCTAGAGGATTTACCCCGGCTTCCTTGTAAAGCTTCATCATTTCCTGCTGAAGCTTTTGCTGATTCTTACCATATTTTTTCTGCAATTCTTGAATCTTTGGCTGCATATCCTGCAAAGCCTTGGTGGACTTGAGTTGTCGCTTATTGAGAGGCCAGGTGACTAGACGAACAATAATTGTGAGTGCGATGATAGCTAAGCCAAACTGACCGAACAAAAAGTGGCTCAGAGCAATCAGCACGTTAAGTACTGGGTTACCTATGATAAAGTCCCAAGGATTCATAAGGTGCGACTCTTATTCTTTCTGAGCTAAGGAGATCATCCAGCTCACCTCTCCCTTGTCAATATCCACAGCGTATAACTGGTTATTCTCATCTCGAATATAAACCACGCCCTCGCGGGCACAAAAAGAGCTTCTAACGGTAGTATTAATTGGGATAACCTTCAGAGGTGCTAGAGCATTCTGAAGATTAGCGTTTAGGTCGAAAACATGTACAGTGCCTTTTTCACTAGTTACTATCAGTAGATTATCCATCAAAACAGGCGAAGATACTATGGGGCTTCCAGCGTCATATTCCCACAGCCTTTCCCCTGTTTCCGTGTCAATAGCATATAGCTTGCCATCAAGACAACCAGCATAAATAATGCCTTCATTAACTACGGGGGATGCCCAGAACCAATTACCAGCCGGTTTCTCTTTGGGAAATTTCCACACTGGTGTGTCGCCACCTATTTTTATGGCGTAGAGATGGCGGTCAAACGAACCCACATAGACGGTGTTTTCGTCAATCACTGGCGAAGAAACAAAGCCTGCCTCTGCTTTGAAGGACCAGTCCAATAACTCGCCGGTTTCAGCCGATAGAGCATAGATATGACCATCGAAAGTGCTGACATACAGAGTATCGCCGATAACCGTGGGACTTGTCCAAAGCTTGTCAGCTAAAGGCTCAGATTTCCACTTAAGGTCACCGTAAGTTGTATCCAGAGTATAAACTCTGCCATCCGAGCTGCTAATATAGATAGTTTCATTAGCTATAACTAAGCTACCCACAATAGCTCCCATTGAACCAGTTCTGGGGTAGACCCACCTCTCAGTGCCTCGGGCTATGGTTAGG
>Ga0209102_1000566_pt1 | contig 23844 bp, 21 predicted proteins | sample ConPoolayeHmetaG_FD_185483 | JGI IMG/M metagenome (GOLD analysis project Ga0209102, IMG submission 185483) | Hot spring microbial mat communities from California, USA to study Microbial Dark Matter (Phase II) - Cone Pool mat layer H metaG... ...
GACATAAACACTTATGGTCTTATGTGCTGAAGTATGAGCCAGACTATTTTGGGAAAGGTGGTTTTACTTCGCCTAAAAGTTTGAAGCAGAAAGTGAGAGTTGTAAATGTCGGTCTTATCAACGAGTTTGCAGAGAAGCTTTCTGCAAAGAAGGAAGATGAAAAGTTCTTCATTGATCTGGACAGTTTAGGCTATACTAAGCTTCTTGGTTCGGGCAAGGCTACTAAGCCTATGGTTGTGAAGGTTGCCGCTTGCTCCAAATCTGCTGCTGAAAAGATTAAAGAAGCTGGAGGACAGATTTTAACCGAATCCGAAGAGCAAGGAGAGTAACAGTTAACAAATGGCTGGAAGATTCCTAAACCTATTCAAGCCTATTGCTAGAGTTATTCCCGAAATCAAGATGCCCGAAAGAAGAGTAGGGTTTAACGAAAAAATTTTCTGGACCGCTTTGGTGCTCGTGATTTTCCTCATAATGTCTGAAGTTCCGCTCTACGGAGTTGAAAAAACAGCCCTAGGCGAGCTTGCGGCTCTCAGAATAATTTTTGCCTCAAGCCGCGGAACCCTCATGGAGCTTGGAATAGGCCCAATCGTAACCGCTGGTCTGATTCTGCAACTTTTGGTTGGGTCTCAAATGATCCAATGTGACATGACAAACCCAGAAGACAGAAGCTTGTTCACTTCAGCAAGCAAAGTCTTCTCAATCATCCTGACTGGCGTTCAAGCAAGCGCATATATAATTGGCGGAATGTTCGGAACTTCCGCTCAACAACTAGGACCAACAGCCATAATCATCTTTCTACAGCTTATTGCTGCTGGAATCATTGTCTTGCTACTTGACGAGCTCGTCCAAAAAGGCTGGGGCTTCGGAAGCGGCATAAGTCTCTTCATCATGGCAGGTGTAGCCCAGAGAATATTCCTAGACAGCTTTAGCCTAGCCGGACCAGTGGGCGACTCCAACTATTTTGGAGCATTCATCGCAATAGCCCAAATAATACCGAGAATAATGAGCGGCGGGCATATCATGATAACTACACAGTCAGGTTCTCCTCCAGAAGATCATGGCCCTTGGACTTGGCAACATATTTTTATAAGACCCGAAGACCCAACACTGCCCGCAATGCTTGGCTTTATCGCTACCATCGTAACTTTTCTTGTAATAATTTACATGGAAGGAGTAAGAATAGAATTGCCCTTATCCTATGCTGGCCATCGAGGCTTCCGCAGCAGGTATCCAATAAAACTCTTGTACGTATCAAACCTTCCAGTAATCTTCGCCTCAGCTTTGTTTGCTAACATATTTTTCTTCTCACAGCTTTTCTGGAGCCTATACAATTCCAACAACACTAACTTCTGGCTTAACCTTCTTGGACAGTTTAAATCAGAAAATAACAACATCGTACCTATAGGCGGTCTTGTATATTATGTGACTGCGCCTCGAAGTTTTGTAGAAGTGATTAACAATCCTCTCAAAGCCTTTGGCTATCTTGGAATTCTAGTGGCTTTCTGTGTTGTTTTTTCGCTTACATGGCTTGAAGTAGGTGGCTTAGGTCCTTCAACAGTTGCAAATCAGCTTGTTAGTGCTGGTATGCAAATTCCTGGTTATAGGCGTTCTGAACAAGCTCTTGTGTCCGTGTTGAAACGTTATATACCTCCAGTTACGGTTTTGGGAGGAATTGTTGTAGGCTTGATTGCTGGAATTTCCGACTTTTTCGGAGTTTTTGGTTCTGGAATGGGTATTCTGCTTTCTGTTGGAATAATCTATCAATATTACCAAATACTGGTGCAGGAAAGGGCTACAGAGTTGTATCCAGCGTTTAGGAAAGTATTCGGTGAATAGCCTTGAACCGGAGGACTTTAAGCAAGAGAATTCATTAGTAAGAAGCTCTGAAGCATTGCATTTTACCGCGAATGCATGTTTAAAGCTGATTAAAGTGAAAATGGTTATTAACATGAAACGAAAACAAGCTACAAATACCAATGAAGACTTTAAAGGCGATATAAATGTTTGAGCTTCTTCAAACAATTCCATACGCAACGCTCTTCATAATGTTGTTAGCAGCCGCTATATCCTTCTTAACCTCACTTGCAAACCGTCTATTGTCAAACCCTGAAAAAATGAAGGGCTGGAGAAAAGAGATTTCTGAATGGAATGCTGAGCTTCGAGAGGCGCAACGCAATAAAGACAAGAAGCGAATTGACAAGCTTCTAAAGAAGCAACAGTATATAATGCAGCTTCAATCGAAAATGATGTGGCAATCAACAAAAGTTATGCTTCTTTTCATCGTGCCACTATTCATAATATGGCAGGTTCTGGGCGGTTTCTACACTACAACCGTTGATGGGAAGACATTTTCAACCCCGGTAGCTTATTTCCCAGGTTTTGGTCCAATTTTTCCAATAATCTCATTTCCATCGCTCTTCTGGTGGTATCTTCTCTGCTCTTTCCTTTTCGGAACCCTCTTTCAGCATTTGCTGGGCATAACAAGCATAGGTGACTAATTGTCCAAACTTTCTCTTTATTCAGAAGATGACAACAGCATTTACCTACCTTGTCAAGTGGGAAAGCATTACTTATCGTTAGTGTAAGCAAACAAGCATTCAGCGAATATACGACGGGCAACTATGCTACGTGCTTCAAAAATGTTATAAAACTAAACGTAAAAACGCTTTGACAGAGATCAAGGTTTTAGACTATGATAAAGAAAGATAAAAAAGAAAGAATAAAGCGAAAATCTGTAGTTATTTGCATTTGCGGAATGGCTGGAAGCGGGAAAAGCACACTCGCGAAGCGAATCGCCAAGAAATATAAACTAAAGTACTACTCTGGCGGGGATGCACTGAAGGCAATTGCCCTAAAACTGGGACATAAATGTATTATGCGCGGATGGTGGGAAAGCAAAGAAGGATTACAATTTCTCAATATGCGTGAAAAAGACCCAAATTTTGACAAAACTGTCGACAAGCATCTTATTGAAATGGCTCAAAAAGGAAACGTTGTTCTAGACAGCTGGACCATGCCATGGCTTCTCAAACAAGGCTTTAAAGTGCGACTAGAAGCATCATTCAAGAACCGTGCTGAAAGAATAGCTAAAAGAGACGGAATGAGCGTCGAAAAAACATTGGAAGCGTTAAAGACTAAGGAGGAGAAGACAAGAGCGATTTATAAAAAGCTGTATGGGTTTGATTTGAAGGAGGATTTTTCGCCGTTTCATCTAATTTTGGATACTGATAACCTGAATGCTGATGAAGTTTTTCAAACGCTATGCGTGATAATAGACAATATTGTCATGACTGGAAGAATGAAGATTTAGGCATTACTTCTCAGAATAAGTATTCAATTCTTATAATTTCAAAAGATTATCCTAAAAGAGTAAATTTTTTATTCAAATTCTAGAATTAGAATTATATTCTATAATTAAGTTCTATCAGAATCGGAAGGGAGAAGCTTGGATAAGACGACCCAAAAAGAAAACGTATGGAAAATCAAGCATACACTCGTCGGCTTATCCATTGGATTTGCTCTCTCCATCTCTGTATTATTTTCAAATCTTCTCATAAACGAGTCGAAACTTATGCTCGCTATCTTTAACGTTCTTTTCGCTTTACTTATCTTTCCCTTAAAAGGCTCTTTACTAACAAAAGTTGCCTTGCTACTATTAGGCAATGCTCTTGGCTTCGCTTGGAATTACATTTTATTTGTATTCTTATGCTACACGATAGGTCAAGTTATGTCATGCGACACTTTGTTTTTAATTATAAATCCAATTGCTAATCTCGTTTGGATAGTTTCATTCTGGTCAATAAGCCTATCCGCATTAACAAAATCTAAAAGCTAGATGGAGGTCATGAAGCTTGATAGTTGAATTTTTAGAAATTTTGCTTTTCGCTCTGTTGGTGCTAATGATAGCCTATCTTGTTCGCCATTGTCTTTTCTCTATAACAGCGCTCAACTTTTTAATGAAAAGAAAAAAAGACGAAATTCAAAACATGCAAGACACGAAATATGAGCCCACAGTAACTATCCTAATTCCTGCCCGCGATGAACAACACGTAGTCGACAGAATACTTCAGAGAATGACTGAACTAACCTATCCAAAGAATAAAACCCAAATCATTATTATCAACGACGCTTCAGTCGATGAAACTGGAAAAATAGCAGACAACTACTTCAAAAATCATAGCAACATACAAGTTATCCATCGAAGCAAAAAAGCCGGAGGCACAGGAAAAGCCTCAGCTTTAAACTACGCTTTACGCTATGCACGAAATGAAATACTTCTCTGTTTTGACGCAGACTACTACCCACAAACCGATATAGTGGAAAAACTTGTACAACCCTTTGCAGACCCAAAAGTTGGGGCAGTCCAAGGCAGAGTAATAGTGTTAAACGAGCCTCAAAGCCTCGTAACACGGCTTGTAGCGTTGGAAAGAATAGGCGGATACCGAGTAGATCAACAAGCAAGAAACAGCCTAGGACTAATTACCCAATTCGGCGGCACAGTAGGAGGCTTCAGACGAGCACTATTGGACAGATTAGGCGGATGGGATGAATCCATTCTAGCTGAGGACACTGATCTAACTTTCCGCGTTTACCTTGCAGGATACCGAGTTCATTATGTTCTTGATGCCGAATGCTATGAAGAAGCTGTTGAAAACTGGCGTGCTTACTGGAAACAACGATACAGATGGGCAAAAGGTCACATGCAATGCTGCTTCAAACACTGGTACAAGTTTCTAACAAGCAAAAACCTCAATCTAAAACAGAAAATTGATGGACTATTACTGCTAAACATCTACTATATGCCCGTCTTCTCACTTTTTCTATGGATCATAGGCGCCCTTCTATTTCTAATCAATCTTCCACAGTGGCTAAGCCTTCTCTGGGGACCCGTGCAATTTTCTCTTTTAAGTTTCACGGGAAATTTCGCGCCCTTTTTTGAAGTTGGAATTGGAGCTTATCTAGATCAGAGAAAAAGAGCTTGTTGGCTTATTCCATTATTAATATTCACGTTTTTATACAACATTCTCATCTGTACAAAGGCGTTTTTTGACTTGGCAATATCAAAAATTTGCCGAAAAACTTATCATAATTGGGATAAGACAATTCATTCAGGCAATGGAAACTGTTATATATTGTGAGTTAAGACAACACTAATAAAGATCCAAATGCTTCCTGAAGAGACATTCGGAACATTCGTTTCGTTGCTTTTTGCAGTTTCAGCCCTCATTCTTATAATGTTCTTGCCTGCACTGCTTGAGCTGAAGAAACCTAAAGATGCGGGTCCGAAAAGTATCTCGGAGAATGCTTCGAATTCGGCGGAAATGTTTTTCTTACAGAGCATTGAAAGAGAAGAAAAGCACATTTTAGACAGCGAGATTCTGAAAAGAATAGGAGAAATTATTGGGTTTTTGCCAAACTTGGAATCATAATCCTATTCTTTTTGAGTAATAGTCCCGCATTTCTCCACTGTTCTTTGGCAAGTTGAAAATTGCCGATGACACTTCCATGAAGTGAATAGAATACGTAGCAGAGATAATTGCACTGAGAGCATTTGCTGTAGATTTTGCGCATCTCTTTAAACTTTTGACTTTTCCACATTTTAGGCAAATCGAAGATTGTGGCTATTGGATCGTGAAGGTGGCATCCGGCAACTCTTCCTATGTGGTCTATCACGAAGAAGTTTTGAAGTGCACGACATTTCCAAGTTTTCTTACCAGTTAAGAAAAGCTCTCTCATGGCTTCAAGTATCTGCGTTGTCATTAGAATTTTATTATTCTTTTTTTTCATTTCAATCAGTGTGTTGAAAAGGTCTACCGCTGCTTTTGTGTCGGTTATTGTGAATTCGTCATTTTTCTTTCCTATTTTGAATAGTTGAGGGCGTTCTCCAAGGTCGTAGGAGTATAGACAATACCAGATTGGTATATCTCTTGAGGTGAAGTAGTTCGTAAGCTCTAGGATTTCGTGCAGATTGAACTGAGAAATCGTGGGGGAGACAGCAACAGCTATCCCTTCTTTGTGAAGTGCTTTTACTGCTTTCATTGCATTGTGCCATGAGCCCTTCACTCCCTTTAAGTTATCATTCTTGTCAGAGTCTAAACTGTCAATCGAGATAGCAACAAAATCTGCCTTGCGCAGCTCTTCAATCTTTTTTGCAGCCATACTTCCATTGTCATAAACAGTCGTGATAAAAAATTGTGATGAATAGCGTATAATTTCGCCAATGTCTTCTCTCAAGAGTGGGTTGCCTCCGGAAAGGACAACCTCTACCACTCCTAGCTCTCGGAGAATATCCAGCCCTTTCTTAATCTGCTTAGTGGATAATTCTTTTTGGTCTTGTTCTTGCCAGACATTGCATCCTCTACAAAGATAATTACATTTTCTTGTTAGCAACCATTGGACGTGGTAGGGTTTGTTAGGCGTCAATGAGCGGATGAGAATGTTTGCGGTTTTTTCCAGATTAGTAACCAAATTTGTGTCTTCCTTCATTCTTGAATAGTTTGAGAGGGAAAGATAATATATAAAATTAGAGTAAAAAAGGGGCATGTCTGAGCATTGCTGTAGGAGAAGTTATGTAGGTCAATATTAGTTAACGATTGTGAGAATATAGTCATGAAACCGGTTGACATTGTAATGCTTACAAAAAACAGCGAACGAATGCTTGACAAGTGTCTGGCTTCTATCTACGAAAACGTTCCTGTGGCAAGTTTGATTGTTGTTGATGGTTATTCAGCTGATAACACATTGAAGATTCTTGAAGACTTCAACAAGCGCTATGGAAACGTCAAAGTGGTGACTGAGGCTGGCACACGAGGCGCTGCTAGAGAGAGGGGAATAAGAGAAGTTAGGACTGAATGGTTTGTTTTCGTAGACAGCGATGTAATCTTATGTAAGGACTGGTTCAAGAAGGCATACGCTTCTGTTGACGAGAAGGTTGGCGCTGTCTGGGGCGTCGACATTCCAGGAGATGTGGAAAACAAGCTGACTGTAAGAGTTTTGCAGTGGATGGAGGCACGGGTTTTTGATATTAGAGGAGGATGCCATGACCTTCTTGTTCGCTATGATGCTGTGAAAGACATAAAGATTCCAAGTGAATTGCACACTTTGGAGGATGCATACATTAGAGATTGGATTGTTTCGAAAGACTACAAGGTTTTTGTTAGTTATGCTGCATGGTGTAAGCATTATAAGACAATGGGAAGCTTGTTTTCAAGAGAGAATGCGCTTTCCACTGTTCGAGAGTTTAAGAGCATGCGGTTGATGAGAGAACGCCTAATCTACGCGGGCATTTTTGCCTTTATGTGGTTGTTGCAAGGCGCCAAATCAAGAGGTAAAAAGGGATATTAAACGTGAAAGCAAAGCAAATCTGCTTTGAGCAAAGTGCTTCACATAATCGTGATGGGTTAGACTTGACTGGAATTAATGTTGATGTTGTTGTTCTTACAAAAAACAGTGAAAGACTGTTGCAAGGGTGTCTCTCCTCAGTTTATGCTAATGTGCCGGTTAACAAGTTAATTGTCGTTGATGGTTTTTCTACAGACAAGACTTTGGATATTGTGAAGGATTTTGACAAGAAGTATGGTAATGTTGTTTTGATTCAGGAGAAAGGAACACGTGGCACAGCGAGACAAAGAGCAATCGACGCTGTTAAGACCGAGTGGTTTGTGTTTGTTGATAGTGATGTTGTTCTCTGTGAGCGTTGGTTTGAGAAGGCTTGGAAGCTTGTTCGAAGCGATGTTGGAGCAGTTTGGGGAATAGAGATTTGGTCGGTGTTAAAGGATGAGTGGTTTTTGGGGCTTTTTGAAAGAGTAACTGTGAAGATTTTTGAAGAGAGAGGCGGAACGCACGACTTGCTGGTGCGACGTGAAGCTGTTAAGGATATTCGCATTCCTTATTATTTACACACCTACGAAGATTCTTATATCAAATCATGGATTGAAAGAAAAGGTTACAAGGTTGTTCCCGCATACGATCCGTACTGCATTCATTATAGACCTGAGAGCGTTTGGACGGTTAAGCAGAGTATAAATTTTATAGCTAGTGATTTGAAGTATGCTGTTCATCGTCCTCAGCTTATACTCGCTTACATATTCTACACGGGCATCGTTTTGAGACAGAATTTTCTGCGCAATTTTGAGAATAAACACTAATAAGAAATGTTTTGAGCTATTACTTGTGCGTTTTTTCCAAGGCTTGCCAAAGATGGTCTGCGGCGGGTCTGACAAGGTTTTCTGTTTTGCCGTTTTTCCGTATTATTAACCGCTTTTGTAGTTCAGCAATGAATTCTCCAACGATTTCTGCTGGGATTTTATTTTTTCTTAGGGTTTGTATGATTTTTTCTGCTGAGTCTGGTTTTGCAGCGATTAGTAGGCTTCCTGAAGCTATAAGTTGCAATGGGTCTATGCCAAAGTACTTGCAAATTTTTCGGGTTTCAGGTTTTATGTGGATTTTTTCTTCCCAGATTTTGAAGCCAAGCTTTGAGGCATCTGCTATTTCGTGGATTCCTCCGGCTATTCCGCCTTCTGTTGGGTCGTGCATGGCGTGTACTCCGCCTGTTTTATAGGCTGTTAGTGCATCTTTTACTATGCTGATTTGCTTGTAGAATTCTTTTGCGTTTTGAAGCGCTTTTGAGTCTAGCGCTTTTTTTAGTTGCTCCTGTCGGTCTGTTGCGAGAATTGCTGTGCCTTCTATTCCAGCGCTTTTTGTTAGAATAATCTTATCTCCTGCTTTTGCTTCCGCTGCTGTTATATAGTTTCCTTTTTCTGTTGTGCCGAATGTACAGCCTACAACTATAGGGTTTGCAAGTTCAGGCGTTACTTCGCAATGTCCACCAACTATGGCTATTCCTAGGCTTGACGCTGCTTCGTTAAGCTGCGAGCTTAAGGTTTCTACAGTTTTTCTGTCTGCGCCTTCTGGAAGGAGGATACATGTGAAGAGGAATGCTGGTTCTACGCCGAAGGTTGCGATGTCATTAGCGTTAACGTGTACGGCTTCCCATCCTATTCGCTCCAACGCTCCTGTGATGGGGTCCATCGAGATGATTAATGATTTGTCGTTGATGTCTATCACTGCTGCATCAATTCCAACCGATGGCCCTAAAGCGACTTCTTTGCGTTTAGCTCCTAGATTTTTGAAGACTACTTCTTTTAGAATATCTATTGGGATTTTTCCGTGTGGAAGTGCCATTTCGTTAGCCCTGTTTAGAATATTGTCTAGCTTTGACTTTTAAGCTGTGGGAATATTCGCAAGACTATTCTTTGGACGGGTACAGCGACGATTAAGCCTACGAGCATTTGTACGATGTTGAAAGGGATTTCTGTGGCTGCCGCGGCCATGCTGTAGCTGAGTACAAGTTGTTCGTATATGAAGTAGCCTGCCACCATTTCGAGTCCGCCGATGGTTGTGGCGATGATGGCGCTTAATGCTGGGGAGATTCGTTTGGCTAATTTTCTGTTTAGAAATCCCACGATTGTTCCTTCTATGCCTTTTGTTATAAGTGTCCCTAGAGCGAATTGGGGTGCGAGCATCATGTCTGCTATTGATGCGCCTATGCCTCCTGCAATTGCGCCGACGTATGGTCCGAAGACTAATGCTGCTATGTAGATGACTGTTTCTCCTAGGTTGAAGTATCCTGAGGTTGCTGGGATATTGATAATGAACATTATGGTTGTTGCGCACACAAGTGCAGCGAAGATTGTTGCTATTGCAAGTTGGGAGGCTATTCCAAAAGCACCTTTTTGGGTTGTCATGTTGAAAACCTGATTGTCTGTTTAGCTGTGAGGTGCTTATTCTATTTTTGGTGGAACAGTTTAAGAAAGTTATCGTGAAAGATCTTTCTTTTAACTTTTTGAGAAACTTGTGCAGCTTCAATTATTGCTGTTTGTGTTGGAAAGCGATAGTATGGTATGTCTGAGCCGAAGAGTATTCTATCTGGGTCAATGTCTGCTGCTTGTTCGATAAAATCTGGAAGCGTTCCAGATGTTTCCACATAAGTGTTAGCTGACTCTTTTAGTGCGCCTACTGAGGCTTCACGCAGATGAGCAAGTATTATAATTTGTTTTGGATGTCTCCTGGCAATTTTTGCTACTAGTCCGGGAGAGGAGAAGCCGTCGCCAGTGTGGAACAATATTGGAAGTGCAAGCTGGTTTGCGGTTTTAAAGAATTTGCTGAAATACGGGTGGTCAGGTCTGAAGCATTCCACGAAAGGATGAAGCTTCATTCCTTTAAGGTTCAACGTATGTTTTATGCGTTTTAACTCTTTCATCGCGTCTTGTCTGCGGGGGTCAACTCTTCCAAAACCTATAAGGCGAGTAGGATACTGCTTTACGGATTCTGCAATGTAATCATTCATTTCTGGATATTTGTCGCCAACGTTTGGATTAGGAAACACCACAGCCTTTTCAACATTATACTTGTCAAACAAACTGATAAGCTGGTTTACATGAATTGTCGGGTTCATATAAGGCTGCCAAGGACCAGAATCGCCCAAATGAACATGAGCATCACAGATCATCATTAACAGCCAACCTCTCAGAATTGCAGTGATATTTGCAGAAGATAGCTTAAAGATTTACATACAAAATAGCAACAACTTTCAACCACGATTTCACCCTGTATATAGAGGGGGTCTAAACGCCCTAGAGAGCAAGCTTTCTCTGTCTAAGCCTAAGCATACATATTTGAAACCTAAATAAACGTGAAATGTTGAAATCTAAGGGTAGAGGTTTCCGAAGGAGTATGGAGGTCGTCTGGTAAAGCGTCAGAATTATTAGTTCTGTTCAAGAATGTAATCTTTTATGGCTGATTATTATGAAGATCTTGAGTCAGGGTTTGTTCGAGTGGCTTCTTGAGGAATCGAATCCTTCAGTTCGCTACTTTACATTGCGTGACATTCTTGACAAAGATAAGCGAGATGCACAGGTTGTTGCTACAAAGAGCGCTATTGTCAGGTCTGAGATTGTTAATAAAATTTTGCGGAAGCAAAATCCGTCTGGTTTTTGGGGTGAGAAGACTAGTCCTTATCTTCCGAAGTATAAGTCATCTTATTGGACGATAATGCTTCTCGGTCAGCTTGGTGTGGATAGAAGCGTTAAGCTGGTTGAAAATGCTTGCGAGCATGTTTTTCAATTCCAATCAGGCGAAGGTGGCTTCTGTTCTCAGACCCGAGAGACTCTTATGAGAGAATATGATTGGCGTCTTAAAAAGGGAAGAAAGCTTCCTCCAATTGATGAATGGCTTGCCTCTGTACTCCGTGAACAGCAGTTGTCTTGTCTTACTAGCAACATGGTTGTAGCCTTGATTAGGCTTGGCTACATTGACGATTTGAGAGTGAAAAAGGCGTTAGAGTGGCTTGTGAAGATTCAGAATCTTGACGGAGGCTGGCTTTGTCCATACTGGAAAGCACACATTAAGGATAAGCATGGATGCTTTTATGGAACAATCTGTTCAATGGAAGCATTTTCCGAAATTCCACCCGAACATTTAACGTCTGAAACAAGGAGCGCTATCGAGAAAGGTGCTGATTTTCTGCTGATGCATCGCTTGTTTAAAGCAGATCATCATGATTACAAAATTATTAACAAGGCATGGTTGACTTTGAGTTTTCCATGGTTTTATGGATACAACATTCTACGTGGATTAGACGTTCTTACAAAGCTTGGCTACGTGAAAGATGAGCGTTTAAATGATGCTGTTCAGATTCTTTTGGAAAAGCGTCAGCATGATGGAAAATGGGTTTTGGAGAACACTCCCGTTGGGAGAATGCAGGCTAATGTTGAAGAGAAGGGAAAGCCGAGCAAATGGGTAACTTTGATAGCTTTGCGAATTCTGAAACGTTTAGAAATGGGCTTCTAGCACGGCATAGCTGTGACATGATGTTTCTTTGTCATATTCTGCTAATGGAAATATCGCCTATTAAAGGCGTAACTATTCTTTACGATTTTGGAGAGGGCTTTGACGGATACAGAAGACGGAAAAGACAACATTTCTTCCCCTGTTTCAGGTAAATACACAATATTTCATGCTCTTTTTGAAGCTATGAAAGAGAAGGATAAGAAGAAAAAGAAGCATTAAAGCTGAAATGAGGCTTTTACAGCTTTTACTGTTCTTTTTAGAAGCAGTTGAGCAGATTCTTGAGAAGGCCAACCTCCCAAACCGCAGTCAGGTCCTACGAAGGCTAGTCTTTCGTCATACTTTTCTTTCGCTTTCAAAAACCTGTTCTTAATAGTCTCTTCGTTCTCCACAAGCTGTTCTTCGGTTGGTTTTGTTATGCCTTTATCGTGTAGCTCTGCTAAAATTGAGTTTATGTCTGTTCTTGATATGCCAATCCTCACATGCTTGTCCGCTTCTTCTAGCATTCTTTTTGATAGGCTTTCAATATTCTTGTGCGATGCAGCGTATTCGAATGATAGAACATCAAGATTTTCGATTTTTAATGTGTCTGTGATTCTTGAGACGGAGTGAAGATGAATTTGTTTGGCAACACCTGTGAATTGGAAGGCTTTTTCTAAAGCTTCTATTAGAACATCTCTATCGGCGAGGATGTCGTGAAGTCCGAAGCTTGGCTCGTCTATGGAGATTACTTCGGTTTTGACGTGGTTGGTTTTTAGGATGGAGTTTTTTGCAAAACGATTAACTGTTTCAGCGAACATTAGAAGAACATCTTTGTAGAGTGCTGTTCCTATTTCTCTAAGATAGAGTTCCATTGGTCCGGTGATGGAGATGCGAAGCCGAATTGGCTTTTCTGTTTCTTCAGAGAGCGCTTTTGCTTCTTGGCTGATTACGTGTACTTCTGGTATGATTGCCTCTTTTTCCTCAACAATATATGTGCCTTGGTTTGTTGCTTTGTGGATTGCTATGGCGAATTGTTCGTGCATGTCAAAATGTTGCGGATAGTTTATGACATCTAATCCAGTGCTTTGCTTTGTCTGAAAAGAGTTGACTATGATTTTGTAGAAATTGTTTAACAGAAACTCGTTTTTTCTAATGTCTTCACCGTTTATGATTGCTTCTCTGGCTTCGATGTATGCTTTATCGAATGTTTTCCTTTCAATCGTGGGCGGTAATGGGAAGCTTCCCACATCATCAACGCGAGTGCTCATACTTGAAGAGTGTGTGCTAGTTGTTATAAGATTAACTTAGTAGGAGATAATATTGTCGTGTTGGATTTTGATTTCATGCTTTATCTAGTATTCTATAGCTGAAGCGAGGCTCTGGCTTTTTTAAGCGAAAAAATTACAGTTCAACAGGCTGACAGAAAATGTTTTCTGCTATGCTTGGAAAATCTTTAACTTACTTATATAATGGCATCATTTTTTGGATTGAAAATCAGCCAATACGCCCTAGCCCTCTCTAGGTGTCAACATTTTATTTCTACTAGGCTTCAAATATGCTCGCTTTAGGATTTAGAAAATGGCTATTATCTGCCGATTTTTTCTTTCGCCATCTTAAATATTGATTCTGTTTTTCTTTGCCATTCTTCAAATCCTTCACAAGTTTCAGGGTAGTTCTTGTAGTGTGCCTTAACCTGTTTCATCATCTTAACTGTAAGCCGAAGTTTGTTCAAGAATCGCACGTTTTTGATTCCTCTGAATACTCGTCTTGCAGTTTCAGTGATGTTCAAGTGGAAATCTTCGCCTAATCCAGCTTTCAAAACATCATCCTCGGTCAGAAGCTTATAACCCATGCCGTAATTCAAGTCCTCATCGCTACTGGCAATGAGCAACAGGCGGAAAATATCCAGTCCAGCCTGTTTTCCACCATACGTCTCAATGTACCGCTTATTATAGCTCCACAAGGCTTTCTTGCTTACGTCGCCTTTTTCCAAAGCTTCAACAACTGTTCTTCCCGCCAAGAAACCGCTAAGCATCGAAGGACCAATACCGCCTCCATGAATAGGATTCACTAGGCATGCAGCGTCGCCGAGAATTGCAACGCCATTTCCAACCATGTTGTCGAAGGGTCGCCTAGTTGGGTCGTACCATGCGCCTCCGCTTAAGAGAAGGGAGCCTTCAAAGATGGGTCTTGTTAGAATATGATTGTAAAATTGGCTTTTCGGATTAGGAAAATTGCCGCGCATACAAATGCCTAGACCAGCGTTTACTTTGGCTCCTCCTTTTGGAAAAATCCAAGTGTAGCCGCCAGGCGTTATCTTTTGACCCAGATAAATTTCGCAGTAGCTGCTCGTCTCTGTTTCTTGTTTGAGCTGGCGAATCTCTCTGTAGCAGGCTTCAACATCCTCATTTCTAACTTCATTTTCAATTCCAAAACTGCAGGGAAGTTTGCGTCTGACTGCACCCATAAAACCGCTAGCGTCCAAGACAACTTTTCCTTCCAAGTGAAGATTCTTGCCGGTTTTCAAGTCTTTAGCCAAAACTCCGACAACATGGTCTTTAGCGAAAAGTGGCTCCAAACACTGTGTAGAATCCAGGAGCATCGCCTCAGCGTCAAGAGCCTTTTTGAGTAACCATTGTCCAAAAAGTCGCCTGTTAAGGATATAACCTACAAAATCTTCATGTCCAACTGTGAAAACAGTTGCCAAATCGGGTGAAAAAATCTTTATGCCTTCAATTCGCTTATCCAGTTCTTTGCCCTGAGGCTTCTCTAAACCTAAGGTTTTCAAATGATGTTCGCCTAAAGCGTCTCCGCAGACTTTTTCTCCAATATCTTCTCTGCGTTTTCGTTCAACGATACAAACCTTTAATCCAGCTTCGGCTGTGGTTTTTGCAGCTAAACAGCCTGCCGTACCAGCGCCTACAACGACTATGTCAAATTTGTCCATCACAACTGCCTCTGTTATTCTTTTAATGTTTTGGCTTTTTCCTCATAACCTTTACTAGGCTTTTGCTGCTTATCTACAACTATTTCTGTCGTCTCCTTCGAGGTTTCGAAAACCATGCAAGTAAGAGTCTTCTCTATCCCCTTAACGAGACGTAGCTTGTCGATGACAAACTTTCCAACAGCATCCACATTTTCCGCTCTGAGCTTTATAAGAAGATCCCAATCGCCCGCGATGATGTGAACCTCTTGAACCTCTGAGAACTTGCTGATTTCTTTAGCTATGTCTCTTTGAGAAATCAGCCCTCCATTGTTCTTCCCCATGTAAGAAAAAGAAGCCAAAACAAAGGCAGTTGTGCTGCAGTCAAGCTTATGTGCATCAAGAATTGCCCTGTACTCTTTAATTACGCCTAATTCTTCCATCCGTTTTATTTTTGCAAAGACTGTGGTTATAGGAGAATGAACCATCCTAGCGATTTCTCGAGCAGTAAGTTTACAATCATGCTGCAACAGTTTGAGAATCAGTCCATCCTCTTTATCGAGCTTGAAGTCCATAATTGTAATTATTACAATTTTAATATATAAGACTTTAAAATTTTTGAATAAATTACACTTTTTATTGTAAAAAATTTATAATCAACGCCGTCTATCAAATTCTTCACAGCTAGAACTGGGAGGAAAAACAATGAGCCGACAAATCTATCTCCAAAAAAGCCTGGCATCACCAGAAAATATGCCTCTGCAGATGCCTAAACCTTTATATGAACTTTCTGAACAGGAACTGCAAAGAAAGATATGCATCAGTAAAATAACGACACATGTGCTTAAACAACTTACTATCAAATTCTTAAAGGAAAACTTTGAATGGTTGCTGCCAGTGATATTTTCAAAATCTACCGACCCTTTGTGGCCAGATCCGGGAGCTTCCATCGAAAAACGTGTTGAAGTCGAAATTTATGGGCATCCTCTTAGGACTACGCAGAGCATGATAGTTCATAAAATGGTTGCCTGTTCACTAATCTATCCAAAGTTGTTTGTGCTATCTCCGAACATTAGAATAGAAAGAAGAGAAAGAGCCAGCACTGGAAAACATGCTTACGAGTTTACACAGCTCGATTTCGAAGTTAAAAACGCTACTTCCAATAGCATCAGAAGCTTTGTTGAAAAGATAATTTGCGAATTGCTAAGCAGCTTGAGGAGAGGCATGAGCGAAGAGCTAACCTCTCTCGGCAGATATGACAGTTTCAAGATTCCAGAAACACCCTTCAAAATATACGACATAAAAAAGCTACAAGACGAAAATGGCAGCAGTTGGGAAGAACGGTTAGCTCTTGAAATCTCAGAACCAGTATGGGTTACAAACATCCCTAGGGAGTTCTATGATTACGAAGACTTTGAAAAAGGCAAATGGGACAACTATGACCTTTTCGTACCAAAATACGGCGAAATACTCTCAGGTTCAAAAAGGGAATGGGAATACGGTAAAATAGTTGAAAAAATGGAAAGAGACGGCGTTATTAAAGAAAACTATGCGGTATTACTCAAGTTGGCAAAGGATGGAAAGCTGAAACCTTCGGCAGGAGCAGGTATCGGAATAGAGAGATTAGTAAGCTGGATAGTTGGAGCCCAGCACATAGGAGAAACACAGCCATTTCCAAAAATACCAGGAACAATCTACGACTTGTAAAGACAGTTGGAAGCATTTCTGCTCAAATTCTACCTTAAAGGTCAAATAGACATAATTCCATAACGTATTTATGTGGAATCTGAATTCGAGATTCATAATCGTTAATTATATTCTAACCACACACGGAAAAACAAGTCAAACTCAAAAGAAGGAAACAAACATGATGAAAAAAGCTGAAACAAAAAAAGAAGAAATGTACACAATAGATTTAACTAAAATAGATGGTGATGGAGCATTTCCATGCCCAAAATGTGGAACAATGATTTCGCCAGATGACGAATCAGAAGAAACTTATACTATACTTGAGACCAAAGTCAAAAACGACGAGCTTGCGGAACTGTTGCTTGCCTGCAACACATGCAAAAGCAGAATAAGACTAACAGGCTTTTTGACACCCGCAGAATAAAAATAACAGACGTTTCAAACAGCTATTTCTTCTCCAGATTTCTTACAACAATAATCGAACAGTATCAAAACAAGACAAATGAAATATTTTAGAAACCCAAGAACTTCAGTAGATAGCTTAGAACGTCCAGCATTGCAAAGAAAAAGTAGTGCAAAAATGAGGAAAGCACAAAAATAACAGCCATTCCAACAAACATAAGCTTTCTACCCCTTGACAAGCTAGAAACATCATCTAAAGGTCCCGGGTGTTTGCTCATAGCCATGAACAAGACAAAAATCGCCATAACAGGACTAATAAGAAATAGAGAAAGCACTGAAAAAGCAGTCAAAACAGCCCGCGTTTTTTCACCAAACAGTGAGCGCGAAATATGACCGCCGTCAAGCATTGCAGCAGGCATCAGATTAAGCATCGTAACAAACATTCCAACCCAGCCAGCAAACGCAACAGGATGCGGCAAGATATAGGCGTATGGTTTGCCTGGAGGAGTTTGCGGAACCACAATCATAGTTTCAATAAGTAGCCAAAAGAGTAAAGGAAGAGGCATACCTGGTTCCTGCGTTGATTTGAAAACTAGAGGAGAGAAAAGAAGCCCAACAATAGAGGCTATAGTAGCTAGGGTAAAACTCATAATTGGACCGCTTGAACCAACATCAAATAGGGCATCCTTGTTTGGAGGAAGCGACTTCTGAAATATCACAGCTCCAAATGTTCCTATTCCTAGAAAATTGCCTATTGGTGGTGGACCTGGAATAAAATACGGTGGCGTGGCATCTATTCCTTTCTTATCTGCTGTCAGCTTGTGACCCATCTCATGCAAACCCAGAATAACCATTATGGCAATTGTAAAAGTCAATCCTCCAATTAAAGAGTCAGTAACTCCTTCTGAGAGCATGTATCCTGTGATGAAGGTTGTTGCAATTGTTGCAAACAATAAAGCCCAGTTTACTAAGACATTGCTAGGCTTTGCAACAGGCTTACGAATAATTCGCAAGACAATCTTTCCTTCCTGTTTTCGTAAAATAGCCACTAGATTCATAGGCTCTAGTTCTTTGAGTAGTTTTAAGAAGGCTTGTTTTGTTTCTTGAGGCTGTTTAAGATTGTATGTGGGAATGCCGTTAGCTAGAAAAGCTTCCTCAATTTGGAAATTTGAGATTACGATTTGTGTTATCTTTTCAAAGTCAGACTGATTAAGCACATTTGATGCTTGGTTTTCAGCTTCACTCATAGTTTTCTGTATTCCTCGAAGGTTTAGCGCTCTACTAATGCGTGTTGCAGTAGAAAAATCTATTGGAAAATTTAGAATTCATGTTCTGAATCCGAACCCCTACAAACTTTTTAATAATCGTCTAAGAAAAGCACCTTCACAACCTAAACCACACCAACCCTAAACCTTCCCCACTTTAAGGCTGATGAAAAAGTGAAACCGGAAAACATTGAAAAAAACTGTTCTAGCATCGCCATAATGTTGCCAACCTACTGTGAAGCAGAAAACATTGGAAGCATCATCAACACAATTCAAAATCTCAAACTCAAATCCACAATCATTGTAATAGACGACTCAAGTCCAGACGGAACAGGAAAAATAGTCACAAAACTACAAGAAAAATATTCTAATATAATTCTGTTAAGCAGACAAAGCAAATCAGGACTTGGAACAGCCATAACCGACGGATTTAGGTTTATACTATCACTGCCTAACCCTCCTCAACACATAATTGCAATGGACGCAGACTACTCGCATAACCCAGAAGACATACCTAGACTATTACAAAAAGCAGAAAAAGGCTACGACCTTGTCATCGGAAGCAGATACTGCAAAGATGGAAAAGTCAAAGGCTGGACTCTTGCAAGATTAATTATAAGCAAAGTTGCCAATCGCATAACCTCAAAGCTCGTAGCACTTCCAATAAACGACTTCACAAGCGGCTTCAGATGCTATTCAAGGAAATATGTTCAGCAAATTCTACCTCATCTCCACAGTCAAACTTACGAAATTCAAATAGAAACCCTTAGACAAGCACGAATTCACAACGCAAAAGTTTCGGAAATCCCAATAACATTCACAAACAGAAAAAAAGGAAAATCTAAACTTACAAAAAACGAGATAGCTGGTTTTCTCTTCTACACCCTCAAAACTACACTGAAAAAACAGGAAACAACCGTCCGCACATCTTCATATGCACTAAAGAACGAAGCTTTCTCAACTGCAAAATTGGCTGCATAGGTTGAAAATCATTGCTTGGAGGATAGTTGCTTGAAAATAGCAGTTTTGGTTGAACATTTCCCTCCAAAAATGGGCAGCGACAGAAGAATATACGAGTTAATGAAACGCTTGACGCAAAGACATCAAATCAATTTTCTCCAAGTTCCCTCTTTTCGCGAATTGTGCGGAATTCTTAACACAGAGAATTTCACAACTAAACCTGCAAAAACCATTTATGCCCATGAAGGAATAGTTGCTCATCGTCTCAGAATACCTTGCAAGATTCAATTCTTATGGATAAAATCATTTAAACTAGCGTATGTTCTCAGCATGTTTTTGCTTTTTCCGATTGTTGTTGGAAAATTGAGGAAAATAAATCCAAATGTTATTGTCCTTAATTATCCCAGTGTATACACTGGAATGTTAGGATTTTTTGCAGCCAAGCTTCTGCGGAAGCCTTGTGTGGTTGATTTTAACGATTTAATAGCCCAATACACAATAAATCTGTTAAAGCTGAAAAAATCCAGTCTCTCTAGCAGGATTCTCATCAAAATTCAAGATTTCATAGTTAAACATTCTAAAGCTGTGGTTGTTCCGACGGATTTTATTAAAAAATATGCGGTGGCATTAGGTTGTAACGAAAAAAAGATTAACGTTGTTCCTAATGGTGTTGACACCCAAGTTTTTCATTGGAGAAATACGTCTAACTATCGCTCTAGTCTAAATCTCAACGGCAAAAATGTCTGTGTTTATTTTGGAAGGCTTGAGGAATGGGCTGGCAGCAGTATTTTGAAAGAAGTCAGCGGCATTATTGAACAGAAAAGACCTGATGTAAGGCTTCTAATAGCTGGAGGCGGAAGTGCAGAGCCAGAATTTTCACAGAATGTTATAATGATTAAGGAGGTTCCACATTGCGAGGTTCCGAAGATTATTGCGGTGGCGGATGTTGTTCTTGTCCCATTTCCTAAAAATGAAGTTTCTCACGCCGCAAGCCCTTTGAAACTTTTTGAAGCTATGGCTATGGGAAAGCCTGTAATTGCAAGCGGAGTAAGTGGAATTCGAGACGTGGTGGAAAGCGGATATAATGGGCTTCTTGTTGATTCTAACAATCCTGAAGAATGGGTTGCCGCTGTGGAGACGGTTTTGAATTCTAAAATGTTGCAATTAAAGTTGGGCAAAAATGCGGGAGAATGTGCTAAAAACTACGATTGGAGCGTTCTCGCTTACCAGTTCGAAACCGTCCTGTCAAGTTTAAACTAAGGGGTTGTATATAGTGAGCAGATAGCTTAAGAAATGAAATACTGAGAGCAAAACCAAATAAACGACTATCATTTTGCGATTTTCAGAAGCGTGTAAAATCACGAAGGGCAACGCCCACAAAAGATACCATGGTTGAAACTGAGGAAGCAGAAAAGGTAGAAGCATAAAAATGATGCTTAGACTCTTCGTTAGAGACCAGTCGCGTAAATGAGAATAGATAAAGATTGAAAGAAAAATAATTGTTGAAATAGCTGATGAAACGATTAACACGGACATTATCAGAGAATCGGAAGAACCGTTAAGTAGCTTGAACATTAGCATTTGAAAGAAGCCATAAGGTATGGTGTACCGTGTTGCACCAAAAAGCATGCCAAAAAAGGCATTAGGCGACAAAAGGATAAATGGAGTGGATATTAAAGCCAAAGACGAAGCTAACGTTAACAAGAAGTGTGAGGCAGTTTTCTTGTTCTTCGCCCATTGTTGCTTTAACAGAAAAGGAACTGTGGCGAGTGGAAAAATCTTGGAGCAAATTGAAAGGCCTAGAAAAGATGCAGAAATAGTTTGCTTATCGTGCAAGAGTGCCAGCGAAGCTATGAGTAGCAGTAAAGTGAACGAATCGTTGTGACCTGAAACAGAAAATTCCAGCAGTAAAGGGGGGAAAAAGAGAAGAATCAATGAGAGCATCTTAATTTTCTCTACTGAAATGTTCTGGGATTTTAGCATACGACACAATAGGAAGATTATGGCAAGGTCACATAAAACAAAAAAAAGTTTCAGCAATCTTAGGTCGCCAATGATAAGGAATGGAACAGATATGTAAAGCGAAAGAGGAGGATAGGGTGCTGGAAAATCTTTGTACGGGATTTGACCGCTTAATATTTTGTTTCCCAGATAGCCGTATTGGACAATATCGTTGGAAAAGGTTGCCGAAATAATTATGCATGGCAGTAGTCTATAAACTATGCCGAGAGAAAGAGCGAATCTAAAGTTATTTGGGTAAATTTCAATTTTGAACAAAAAAACTGTGTAAACCAGTACAATCGTTAAGTATGTGAACAATGCTTCAAATTGCTTGTCCACGTTCAGAACAAGAATAATACATAAGCTGAGAAATGACGTTAAAAGACTCCGGAAGAAAAGTTTTTCAAACTTTAGAGCCAGCTTTGAGGCACCTCGATAAGTAGAAATTATAATTAACGAGTGATAATTGTTCCATTATTGCCACATCCACTCAAATCAGGCATTATTGTCGTACCGCTGTCCTCAAAATCAAATTCAAGAATTAAGCCATCTCGTGCAATTTCTCCTAGGATATTATTAGCTATCTCATTGTATGATAATATTCGGTTATAAAATCTGAAGGAGCCGAAGAAGCCCTCGTAATGGGAATTGTCGTATGCCTTTCCTATTCTCAGGGGTTCTTTGCTGAACAGTGGTGCCCAATCAGGAGTTTCAGCTATTCCAGTGAGCTGACCATTACAGTAGGAGAGAATATGTGTCCCATTGAAAACAAACACAATGTGACTCCACACGTTTAATGGTGTAGTCACAAAATGGCTTCTTTTTTCCACATTGTTTTCATCCCACATGGCAAGATAGGCATGAAAGCTTGCAGGGTCATCCGTCCACATGATTTCCCATCCTTCTTTGTGTTCAGATGTGAAAATGCTCTTTCCCATCCATCTTGACCATCTATTGAAATTGGTAGGTTTAGCCCAAAACTCGATGGTGAAAGCTTCAGGAGAAAGCATGCTATTGTCAGGCACCTCAACAATTGTGACATTTTCGAACTTTAACAAACCCTTGTTTGTAGCTAAATGAAGCGGTTTAAACTCTCTAGGTCTAACATACACGGATAGAACACTGCTAGTGTAAATTTTGAGAAAACCGATGTCTCCGTCGCTCTTCGGCAACTCCTTATCTGTCCACCAGATAAAATAGACATAATCATAGTTACTGGCTAAACTTTCTTGCACCACTCTACCAAATTCAGTATAATAGTAGGAGAATAGAGTTACATTGCTTCTAGGTGTTAAATTCAGTAGCACATATCCGGAAAGAGGTGTTTCAAAAATTATTATCGAATTCTCTTTTGCGTTTTTGTCAAGCCATTTTGCGCAGTTTTCTATATCAGAGATATGCTCAAATGGAAAAGCTGTCTTCTGCATTGTTTCAGGTAGGTACCACTTGGATGGAAATTGGTTATACAGAACAAAAGCTTCTGTCAATGGAAAAGTAACATACATGAAAGAGATAGAGGCAAAAGAGAACGCTATTGTAAATACGAAAGACTCTTTAAGCAGATTTTTCATCAAACTTCCCATTTTTAACTTCGAAATTCCGCCAACTATCACAGACAGCCCTTTATATGCGTAAACGCTGAAGGGAAAAATCAAAAGCCACATCCACCTATCCCAATGAAAAAGAGAAATTCCAGTGAGTAAGGGTCCGAAAGTGCACAGAAGCACAATTACAACATAACATCGAAATAGAGACGAAAGTTCTTCATGTTTATACCCGATTAAAATTAAAGGAATTAGCGGAGCATAAGCAACAACAAACGTTAAAATAATGCGACCTAGAAGTTCTGGGTAACTCATAAAGTTAAGATAATTCACGAAAAATTGGGTCCCAGCCTGTTCCATCATCAACTCTTTATACGATATTTGAAAAGGATTTGCATTATTGTAAACATATTTCGGCAAAAGAATAGTCAAAGCAATAATGACAAAAGCTGGAGCTGAACTAACCACTAGCTTCTTGGTTGAAAAACTAGAAACTTTCTCAAACAAGCTTCTTAACGCCAAAAAAAAGACTATACTGAAAAGGATGAAAGTTGTCAACTGGTGAGTCAGCGCTGTCAAAATCGAAAAAACAGAAAATTTCACATAAGTCCACTTATTTCTCTCTTCAAACTCGCTGAGATTGTTTAATTCGCTTAATGCAAAGAACATGAAAGACAACCCTAGAACATTGTGAAAAAGATCCCAAGACAACCGAAGTGCTGGCACCTGCACCAACAAAATCAGTGATGTCAAAAAGCTTCGCTTATTAGACCATTTTAATGAAAGCAGGAAATTGTAAAAAGAGATTATCATAAAGCCATACAATTCAGGTCCAACAATCTTCAATGCAAGGTAGGGATTGCCTCCTGCAATTGTGTAATTGAATTTTAGGAAAAGCCAGCTTACAAGGTGTCCCCAATAGAACATGTTTAACAAGTCAAATCGAAACTTGGCTAGGTAGGGTGCATAGAAAGTTATTGTATCGTTTCCAATGGGATATTTGCCAACCATGAATTCTGGAACAAGCCTCAAAATGTATGCGAATAGAAAAAGGATCGTAGAGTGAAAAAACCTTGGATGCTGAATTGTAAGTTTGAACGAGTTGCCAAATTTTTGAAGTGAAAGAAAGTTTGGAAGGTTAAGACCTCTGTTGATTTTCCATTCTTCAAAAAGAATACAAATATTCACAACAAAAGAGATTACTCGATTCTTTATGCACTTTTTATTATCC
>Ga0209102_1000568_pt1 | contig 23819 bp, 22 predicted proteins | sample ConPoolayeHmetaG_FD_185483 | JGI IMG/M metagenome (GOLD analysis project Ga0209102, IMG submission 185483) | Hot spring microbial mat communities from California, USA to study Microbial Dark Matter (Phase II) - Cone Pool mat layer H metaG... ...
GACACGCTTAGGCATAGAAAAAGACGGAAGGAGGTGAAGTAGAGAAATGGAAATGAAGTATAAGAGAGCCATGAAATTCGTTGTACTTCTACTAACATCATTGTTGATTGGCGCTGCTAGCGTTGCTGCTTACACAGAGATGTTCATGCATGGAAACAACATAACAATAGGCACAGCAGGAGTGCAGTTTGTCGCAGGAAGTAACACTACAACTTTGGGAGGTATTGATGCAATAAACACTCAAGGAACAGAAGTAATATTCGACACAATTCCAAACATTGCGCCTGGAGAATTGAAAACTTACAGCGAGGCAGTCAACATTTCGAACGGTGCAGGTTCTGTAAAGACGATAAGCGTAAGCTTTTACTCGCTCACCGGAGACTGGAGTTTAAACTTTGATTATATCAGCTTAACAGTAATCGCTGCAAACGGCACTGCGTTAGGAAACACTATCAACATTACCTCAAGCGGAACTAACGTAACATCCACTGGTAACATAAGGATGAACAACGGCGAAGAATGGGCACTAAAGTGGGTCATAAAAGCTAAGACAGGAGCAACAAATGGGCAATCAATAACAATAGTGTACAAGATCAAGGTCGAGTAATAGCCACTATTCCCCCATTTTCTATTTTCCGAATTATTCTAAAATCTTAGATAGTAGAAACAATATTTTATGCTCAATAATAAAGGACAGCGAGGAATAGAAATGAGTAAATCCTCTACTGCTTCAGGCTTCTACAAGCTCAGCCCAAAAGAACGTTTAAATTTCGTTAAAGAATTCGCTAATCTAACCGATGAAGAAACAGCTCTGCTGCAGAACACTGGCGCTTTGCCATTAGAATTAGCAGATAGAATGATAGAAAATGTTGTTGGAGCAATGCCAGTACCCTTAGGCATTGCGGTAAACTTTCTCATAAACAAAAAGGACTATCTAATTCCAATGGCTATTGAGGAACCTTCAGTTGTCGCTGCAGCCAGCTACGCTGCAAAAATGGTTCGCGACGGCGGAGGATTCCATACAAGCAGCACTCCACCAATAATGATTGGCCAGATACAAGTTGTGAATGTAAAAGACCCTTATGCAGCTAAGATGAGACTAATACAAGCAAAAGAGGAGATTCTGAAAAAAGCAAATGACCAAGACCCTGTTCTAGTTTCAGTTGGCGGCGGAGCTAAAGATTTGGATGCAAAGGTCATTCACACGATCCAAGGACCGATGGTTATTGCAGAATTGCATGTGGACTGTCGCGATGCGATGGGCGCTAATGCTGTTAACACTATGGCTGAGGCTGTTGCTCCCATGATAGAGCGTATAACTGGCGGAAGAGTGTATTTGCGCATTATTTCTAATCTTGCCACGAAACGCTTGGTGAGAGCTTGGTGTCTTGTTCCTAAAGACTCTGTTGGCGGCGAAGAAGTGGTAGATGGCATAGTGAATGCTTATGCTTTTGCAGCCGCAGACCCTTATCGTGCAGCGACACATAATAAGGGAATTTTAAACGGCATAATCGGCGTGATAATTGCAACATGCAATGACCATCGAGCAATTGAGGCAGGAGCACACGCCTATGCAGTTAAGAACGGACAGTACACAACGCTCTCAATGTGGGAAAAGAATGAAAACGGCGATTTAGTTGGCTCGATTGAGTTGCCTATGGCTGTGGGATTGATAGGCGGAGCTATGCGAACTCATCCAATAGCAAAGATTGCACTGAAAATTCTCGGAGTGAAGACAGCTAACGAGTTTGGAGAAGTTCTAGCTGCTGTAGGCTTGGCTCAGAATTTAGGCGCTTTGCGTGCATTGGCAAATGAAGGCATACAGCGAGGACACATGTCACTTCACGCCAAGAATATCGCGATTGCGGCTGGCGCAACTGGTGATTTAATAGAGCTTGTTGCTGAGAAGATGGTTCAGGAACGCAAGATTCGCATGGATAGAGCAAAAGAGCTTTTAGAGCAGTTTAAGACGTCTGGCGAAGGAAGATGAAAATAGTTTCTGGTCCCGCATCTAAGGAGTTAGGAGAGCGAATAGCAGGAATTCTGAAATTGGAAGCAATTCCTGTTATTTTTAAAAGCCATCCTGATGGAGAATCCTATGTAAGGCTTAATGGGAAAGTTGAAAATGAAGATGTAGCAATCGTGCAGACGACAAGTCCACCGCAGGACACTCATCTTTTTCAGTTGGCGTTGATTGTCGATGCTGCAAAGCGTAATGGTGCAAGAAAAATAACGGCTGTTGTTCCCTACTTAGCTTATGCACGTCAAGACAGAGCCTTTCTTGAGGGCGAAGCAGTCAGCATAGAGGTTGTTGCACATTTTCTTAAAGCTTCTGGAATAGACAATCTAATCACAGTAAATGTGCACCAAGCCAAGGTTTTGGATAGGTTTCCGTTTCCAGCAAAAACTGTTTCTGCCATTCCATTGTTAGCAGCATATTTTAAAGAGAAAAAAATTGACGAAGCGTTTGCCCTTGCTCCTGACCGTGGCGCTTTATGTCTTGCCGAAGAGGCGAAAGCAGTTTTAGGTGGCGGATGTGGCTTTCTCGAAAAGCATAGAGACCGTATTACTGGGCAAACAAGCACCGATAAGAAGGAGCTTGATGTTTCAGGGAAGACTGTGATTATTTTCGATGATATTATTAGCACTGGAGGCACAATTATCGCTGGAGCGAAGATAATGAAGGAGCTCAGTGCAAGGAAAGTGTATGCTGCATGTGTGCATCCGCTTCTGATAGGTGAAGCTGAAAAGCACATTTTGGAGTCTGGAGTTGAGGAAATTGTTGGCACAGACAGTGTTAAGAGCCGTGTCAGCAAGGTTTCTCTTGCACCTTTGTTAAGTAAGGAACTTGCCAGCCAAGGAGTTTGAAAGTGGCTAAACTTTTTTTCCTCTTTTCTGGCGAACACGATACTCTGCCTTTTTCAGAACTGAAATCTATACTTGCGGCTGAGGGCTGCGAGTTTAATGTCTTAGAAAAGCTTGATCAAGTTGTAAGGCTTGAGACTGATTTAAACTGTATAGATGCTGTAGTGCGTAGGGCTGCTTTCATAAGACTTTGCATGCTAGAATTGTTTTGTTGCAAGGCGGAAATAAAAGAAATAGTAAGAAATGTGCATTTGTCAAATTTTGACAACGTCTTAGGTTATAGTGAAAGCTTTGCGATTCGTGTACGGCATGTAAAAGACTATTCTCCAAAGATTGATGGAATGCTTCTTGAGAAGAAGCTCGGCGAACTTGTTTTGAGCAAAGCAAGTAGGACGAAGGTGAAGTTGAAAAATCCAGACAAGATTCTTATTGGAATATTAACGTCTAACAAGTTTCTCTTCGGTCTGAAAGTTGCGGAGATCTTGCCTAAGCCTTTTGTTGATAGACGTCCGAAAAAGAAGCCGTTTTTTCATCCATCAGCAATGACTGCAAAACTAGCTAGATGCATGGTTAACTTGTCAAGAGTGAAGGCTGGAGAAATAGTTTTGGACCCTTTTTGTGGCACTGGAAGCATGTTGATTGAAGCTTCACTTATTGGCTGTCGCGCTTTAGGTTTGGATATTCAAAGGCGCATGGCAAAAGGAACCCTCCAAAATCTTAAGCATTTCAACAAAGAAGCTGAAGGAGTCATTGTTGCTGATTCACGCAAACCACCAATAACAAAAGCTGACTGCGTGGTCACTGACCCACCTTACGGAATATCTGCCACTACTCTGAAGCGCACAACGAAACAGATAATTGAAGAGGCTTTAGATGCTGCTCGTCCTATGCTTAATGTAAAGGGGAGAATTTGTATGGCTGCACCTAAAACTTTAGGAATTAAAGCCGTTGGTGAGGCACATGGCTACAAACTTTTAGAATCCCATCTTGTTTATGTTCATCGAAGCTTAACTAGAGAGATAGCAGTATTTGAAAAGAGGTGACTAAGCTATGAGCTTGCATGTGATTTTCCTTGGTACTGGCGGGAGCGTTCCAACGCTTAAGCGAAGTTTACCAGCCTTGGTTGTGCAGCGTGAAGGCGAGCTGCTCATGTTTGACTGCGGTGAAGGTATTCAGAGACAGATGGTGAAAGCTGGAATTGGGTTTCATAAAAAGATGAAAATTTTTGTTACGCATCTACATGGTGATCATGTTCTGGGCTTGCCTGGGCTCTTGCAAACAATGGCTTTGCTTGACAGATCTAGAAAACTTGACGTTTATGGTCCAGTTGGGATAAAGCGTTTTTTGGAATGTATTAAGGAGACTGTTCAGTTTGTTTTGACTTTTCCCGTTGAAATTCACGAAATAGATGAAGAAGGAACCGTATGCGATGAAGGAGAGTATGCTGTTGAAGCAGTTTGGGCTAATCACGTGATTCCAAGCTTGGCTTACTCTTTTGTGGAAAAATCGAGACCTGGGAGGTTTTATCCCGAAAGAGCTAAGGCTTTAGGTGTTCCAGAAGGACCTTTATGGTCAAAGCTTCAAAGTGGAAAAGCTGTCATGTTGCCTGATGGCGCTGTTGTGAAGCCTGAGCAAGTTTTGGGAAAAGCAAGAGCGGGAAGGAAAATTGTTTACTCTGGAGACACAAGACCCTTCAAAAGTTTTGTAAAGTTTGCTTCTGGCGCGGATTTGCTTGTTCATGATGGCACTTTCGATGATGAGCTGGCTGAAAGAGCTAAAGAAGATGGGCATTCCACTGCTGGTCAAGCAGCTGAAACTGCGAAAAAAGCTAGGGTTAAGAGGCTTGTTCTGATGCACATCAGTGCGAGATATGGAGATACAAGCAAGCTTTTGGAACAAGCAAGAAAGGTTTTTGAAAAGACTGAAGTGGCTGAGGATTTTATGAAGATAGAGATTCCATTAGCGGAAAGTTGTTTTGCTCTCTAAGGCGTCTAAACCCCCTATATATACCTTGAAATGCGGATAGAACTGTAGGTAGGCGTGAGCTATGCTGGATTGAAGGATTAAAGAATATCTTTTAGAGAGCTTGAATAAAAGGAGCCAATGTGATGCTTGTTTTTGGCGTGTATCCATAAATTGATAGTTTTGAGAAATTTTTGCTAGAATGGTGGAAGGGGTAAAGCTAATCCATTAGATTCTCTCTTGAATAAACAGAAGAGTGGCTGATAATTGTCTGCATCGCAAAAGATTGACGAGCTTAATCAAACTCTTTCGATGCTGAAAGAAAAGAGAGAGACGTTGAATGCCGAAGCAAGAGGCCTTATGGAAAAACGAGATAGGCTAAACGAAAAGTATAGACAGATACATGTGGAGATACAGCAGTTAAAAGCTGAAAGAGACTCCTATAACACTAAAGTGAAGGAATTAAAAAAACAGCGAACCCAACTTAAAACCAAAACAGCTGAAAAAATAGAAGAAATCAAAAGAGTAAGAACAGAAATCAAAGCATTAGCAAAGAAAAGACCGCCTAAGACTCTTCAGCAGCTGCAAAGAGAAATTGAAAGCATTGAATGGAAAATACAAACCACGCCAATGAGTATGCAAGAAGAGAAAAAGCTTGTCGAACAGGTAAAACAGCTTGGAACCCAGCTGAGCATTCAAAAAAAGCTCGAAGACCTAAACGCTAAGCTAATCGAACTGCAAGCAGAGATAAAGGCATTCGAAACAACAAGTAAAAGTTGCCACGAAAAACTTACAGAAATAGCTGAAACTAGCCAAAAAATTCACGAAAAAATGATAAGCAAAGTTAACGAAGCAAAACAGATTAAAACAGAAGCCGATAGTTTACACCAACTTTTTCTAGGCACAAAAGAAAAAACCAAATGCATAAACCAAGAAATAGAAGAAACCTTAGACATTATTGCGCAACTAAAAGGCGAAATCCGAATAAGGGAAGAGGAAAAAAAGAAACAAGAAGAAAAAGAGCTTTTTGAAAAGCTTGAAAAACAGGCAAGAGAAAAAATGAAACGAGGCGAAAAGCTCACATGGCAGGAGTTCCAGCTGCTTGCAGAAAAAGGCTTAACAGCACAAGATTAAAGTTATCAACTTGCACAATAAGAGTTAGGTATAGAAAACAAAATGAAAGTTGAAGAAGACAAGCAGAAGCAAGAAAAACGTGTCCTAATCTTATGTGTTGATAGAGACGGTGATTTAGAAACCAAAGCTGAACTTAAAACCCCAATTATAGGAAGAACAGAAAACCTTAACGCGGCCATTGCGCTTGCCTTGAAAGACCCAGAAGAACCAGACGCTAACGCAATGTTTGAAGCAGTTCGATTATATGACAATTTGAGGAACGAAGGAAAACCAGAAGAAACCTTCGAAATCGCAACAATCTCAGGCACAGAGCTAGGCGGCGTTGGAGCAGATAGAAAAATTGCCTCTGAACTAAACCAGCTGTTAAACAGTTTTCCAGCAAGCGAAGTTGTCCTAGTCACAGACGGGTACACTGATGAAGCTGTTCTGCCCCTTGTTGAATCAAGAATCGCTGTTTCATCAGTAAGACGAATTGTAGTAAAGCACAGTGAACGAATAGAGGAAACTGCAGCACTTTTCACTCGATATCTAAAAATGCTCATGGAAAACCCACGATATTCTCGCATAGCTTTAGGCTTACCTGGGCTGCTCCTACTAATCCTAGTAATTTTCTCAGTTCTAAACTTGCTCTACATCTACTGGATAGCCTTCATCTTCGTCCTAGGAATCTTTATGCTTGGTAAAGGCTTCGGAGTTGACAAACAAATAAAAGGATTCTACAAGTGGGTAAAAGAATACTCGCCACCGCCAATCCAAGTGCAAATATCAAACTACACAGCTGTGGCAGGCGCGTTAAGCGTAGCCATAGGCGCCTATCTAGGGTGGTCAAATGCCGCGAAAGTGGTTATCCCTTCTGGATTATGGGAGTGGGTTAATGTTCTGCCGGCACTCTCTGGACATTTCATCAAAGGCGCGCTAGACCTTACGGTAGTTGGAGTAGGCGTATTCTTATTTGGGCGAGCAGTGCGTTGGTATCTGGAGCATGATTCACGGTTACTCCGCAACGCTGCCCTCATAGTCACAGTCGGCTGGTCTAGACAAATTTTTGAAGCAACATCAGACGTTCTAATACTGCCAGAATCCTATGAAAAGCTAATCTTTACAATAGTTGTAGGCATCCTCATAGGCATAGCCTCTTTCCTGATAATCACAGTTATCCATCGGTCAAAGAGAGACTTTTTCAAGAAGAGTGAGGGAGAGGCTGAAGATTTTGGAGAAGAGTAAGATTGCCATCATCGGCGGAACAGGCTTCGAAAAGCTTTTCAAAAATGTGGAGCAAATAAAGATAGATACGCCATACGGCGCCTCTCCAATATTATTTCTTGGCAAAATAGACAGAAAATGCATCGCCTTTCTTCCCAGGCATGGACAAGAACATTCCGTTCCGCCTCACAAAATAAACTATAGAGCGAACATCTACGCGCTACACAAAATAGGCGTGGAACGTATACTAGCCACAAATGCTGTAGGTGCAATAAACAGAAAATTTAAGCCCGGAGACATGGTAGTGCCGCATGACTTTGTTGACTTCACAAAACAGCGTCCAACAACATTCTATGACGAGTCACCAGTTACTCATGTGGATGTTTCCCAGCCTTACTGTCCAGAAAACCGCAGGCTCTTAATAGAAACAGCGAAAAAATTGAAGCTTTCTGTCTGGGATAAAGCGGTTCTGGTTTGTACAGAGGGACCTAGATTTGAGACGCCCGCTGAAATAGAAATGTTCAGAAAACTGGGATGCGACATCGTAGGAATGACAAGCTTTCCCGAGGTAGTATTAGCTAGAGAGCTGGAAATGTGCTATGCTTCAATTTGCTGCATTTCAAACATGGCGGCAGGCATTCAAAATCGACTGCCAGCATTTGAAGTTTCCAAGCTTTCCAAAGAGATTTTGCCAAAAGTGGAGCAACTCTTAATTGAGACTGCCAAAGCTTTACCAGATGAACGCAAAGGCGGTTGCCCATGCTCTACAGCTCTTAGAGAAGCGAGGATAAAATAGTGCTAAAAAAACTCTTATCAGTCCTCGGAACCTACAAGTTATATGAGAAATGGCTTTGGCATCAAGTAAAAAGCGGTGAAAAGCCAGAGCACATAGCCATAATTCTAGACGGCAATCGAAGATGGGCTTCAGAAAAATCGTTTGCACCATGGTTTGGGCATGAAAAGGGCGCTGAAAAGGTGGAGCAACTTCTCGACTGGTGCTTAGAGTGCGGCGTCAAATCAGTTACAATCTACGCTTTTTCCACTGAAAACTTTAGACGCACAAAAAAGGAAGTGGAGGAAATCATGCACATTGCAGAGACTGAATTCCAAAAAATTCTGAAAGATGAGCGCATACATGCAAAAAAGGTTCATGTCAAGGTGATTGGAAGAACAAATTTGCTGCCTGAAGACTTGCAGAAACGCATAAGCGACGTAGAAAAAACTACAGAAAACTATGACGAACATTTTCTAAATATTGCATTAGCTTATGGCGGGCGAGCTGAAATTGTTGATGCAGCGAAAAAGATTGCGGAAGAAGTGCGCAAGGGAAAGCTAGCTCCAGAAAAAATTGATGAACAAACATTTGAACAGTATCTGTACACTTCACATTTGCCTAAACAAGACCCAGACGTTATTATTCGAACCTCGGGAGAAGAACGCTTAAGCGGCTTTTTGCTTTGGCAATCTGCCTACAGTGAACTGTTCTTTCTAGACGTGTATTGGCCTGATTTTCGTCTGATCGACTTGCTGCGAGCTATTAGAACGTTTCAAAAGCGTAAGAGAAGATTTGGCGCCTAAACCGCTATTAGACTCGTTTTTTTGCGCTTACAATTGAGATTACGTCGCGGTCTTTTAATATGTAATCTTCGCCAATGCGCTTTCTTTCTCTTGCCTCTATAGCGTAAATGAAGCCTTCTCCGAGCTCTGTGTGAATGAGATAGGCTAATTGTCTCGCTGTTGTTCCGTACGGAACAAGATAGGCGTCGGGTAACACTTTTCCATCATGGTCAGTCAAATGTTCTATATCTTCGACTGGATAGACGGTTACCATTTTTAGCAGTTTGTAGAAAGCCAGGTTTATCGCATCTTGAACTCCAGTTGAGCCATAAGGGTAGAGGATTTTCTCTTTGATTGTTTCAAGTGCCTTAACTTGGCTTTCAGTCAGTTTCTGTGAGGTGTTAATGTTGAAGTTGCAGTCGCCTGGTCTATAATCAATTAACTGTTTTTCTGCAGCTCTTCTTAGGGCAAGTTCTGCTTCTGCACAGCATGGGACCACGATGTAGTTTGATTCTTTCAGTCTTTTCACGTTTTCTTCAGCCGTTGGAATGTCTATTTTGTTAGCTGCTATGAGCATGGGTTTGGCAACATGCCTCAATGTATCAACAAATTTTATGAAATCATCCTCGCTCCAGGCGGCAGGCTTCTCCGCATTAAGTCCGCTTCGTCTGACAGCTTCAAAAATGTGAACTCGTTTTATGCTTAAACCGCTTAAACGTTCTTCCAGCATTGCCAGCAGGTCGCCAGAATCTGATTCCGCGGTTCTCGCAATTTTCGGCCAATCCTTCTTTAGAATGTTAGCCATCCACATCGTTATTTCATGCTCAAGAAAGCGCACATCCTCCAGCGGGTTGTGTTCCCCCGTTTTGCATAATCTTCCCTCGCAGTCTGTTCCACCTGAAGCGTCGATGATGTGTATGAGAGCGTCTGCTTTTCTAATTTCGTCTAGAAACTGGTTGCCTAAGCCTCTTCCTTGCCATGCTCCTGGAACCAGCCCAGCGCAGTCGATTAGTTCAACGGGAATAAGTCGAATGCCGTCCAGGCATAGAGAGTTTTTAGGCGTATCTTTAACGTTAAATTCTTCATGAACGCATGGAGTGCGAACGTAGCCGATTCCCCGGTTAGGTTTTATTGTGGTGAAAGGATAGTTCGCTATTTCAGCAGGTGCAAGCGTAGCTGCGCAAAAGAAGGTGGATTTACCTGTGTTTGGTTTTCCAACTATGCCAACCATCAATGTGAAGACCAATCCTTCTTTTGTTTTTACTATGTGAAAAGTGTTGCGCATTTAGCCATCAAAACTTATTCGGTAGATTGGAAGCCTAAAACTTCTCGCATTTGGTGCTGCTAAAGTTTGGTTCTGCAACCATGTTTTCTCATAAATATAAATATGCCGAGTGCAATGGCAGTCAAGATGCCAAAAAAGATTATTAGAATTTTTGTGATTGTCATCAATGCATTTTCTAAAGCTTCTTCAGCCTTTTCTAATGCTAATGACAAGTTTGATTGCGTTGTTTGTGGCTTTTTTTCAAGAAGGTCAATTGCGTTTTGTAGGCTGATTTCGCTTTCTAGAATTTTCTGCTCAACATCTGTGGTTTCTGAGGAGAAAAGCGCGTTTGAGCCGAACATTTTTCCAAGAAATGCTACGAATTTTGCTTGTTTTATTTTCCATACGGTAGCTGTGATGTTGTCTATCGTCGGTTTGTTTTTGAAAATGCTTGCTGATGACGGTTTAATCGTAACTGTTTGTTGTTCTGTGGGCGCGTAGCTTTGTGAGTAGGTGAAGGCAAAGTTGACGTATGAAGTTTTTTGAGGTATGCTTTGTAGCGAGGCAAAGTGTTTAGCGTCTGTTTTGTCGAATAGATGCCATGTGGCGTCCACTGGTATCCAGCCGTAGTTTTCTAGATAGTATTCTGCCCACATGTGCCCGTTTTCTGTAATCTCATTAGATGAATGAAAGCCGAAGCCAGCCTCAATTTTTGCTGGAATTCCAACAGCACGGCATAATGCAACGAAGAGATAAGAGTATTCGGAGCAGTCTCCAACACGATTCTCTAAAGCCCACAAGGCTCCTCTTTCGAAGCTTTGAATAGCATAGCTCAAGTGTGCAACTACAAAATTATATATACTTTTAACTTTTTCATGAGTGCCCTCTACTCCTTCGATTATGCTTTTCGCTGTGGAGACGATTCTTGGGTGATTTGACTCAATCAACTCCTCAGGCTGAGTATATTTCTTATACAATTCTGAGCTTTTGTCATAATCTCCTATTAGGCGTGAGTTAACCGCATACTTGGTGCTGAAAGATAGAATGTTGTAGCATATTTCTACGGTTAAGGATTGTTTTCCTTCAATTATCACGTTAGTCCAAGTGGCGTAAATGTTTTCGGAAGAATCTTGCGAAATCTGTTTTCCAGCAGGGGGATATATGCTTTGGATAATGACATAGTGGCGTGCTGTCTCATTTCTGATTAAAGGAACTATTAATTGCCCGTCGGTGATTCTCTGGCTTAAAGGATTTTCCAATTTTATCGAATGTTTAATAGTGCCAGTGAATACGCTTTCCACCTGATATTTAAGAATGCTTGAACTCACGCTTTCGGGAGATGCTGAAGAAAGAAGAATGAGAAAATTTGGCAATAGTGAAAGGCTAATCAAACAAACAGAAAACACAAGCAGGCTTTTCTGGTTTTTCATATGCATCGTTTTAGCTAAAACGACTGTAAAACAATATAAAAGCATTTGGCTATAAGAAATAAGCCTAGGCATGATAGAGGTTTCAAAGTTGACATTAAATCTTGAACGAGACAAGCTAATTGAAATGTATAGAAAAATGCTTGAGAGTCGCTTCTTTGAAGAAAGAGTCTTCGAGCTTTATGCACAAAATCTGGTTCCAGGCACCATTCACCTTTACGCTGGCGAAGAAGCTGTTGCAGTAGGCGTATGTAGTGCTCTACGCAAAGACGACTACATCACAAGCACCCACAGAGGGCATGGTCATTGCATTGCTAAAGGCGCTGACTTGAAGAAGACTATGGCGGAGATTCTTGGCAAGAAAACTGGCTACTGTAAGGGAAAAGGCGGTTCAATGCACATAGCTGACTTCAGCATAGGCATGCTAGGCGCAACCGCAGTTGTCGGCGCTGGAATACCCATAGCCGTAGGTGCAGGTTTATCAATAAAGCTTAGAAAAACAGACCAAACTGTTGCATGCTTCTTCGGTGAAGGAGCTTCAAATCAAGGCACGTTCCACGAAGGAATCAACATGGCTGCAACATGGAAGCTGCCTGTAATTTTTGTTTGCGAAAACAATCTTTATGCTATGGGGACTCGACAGTCAAGAGTTATGGCAATCGAAAATATTGCAGATAGAGCAGTGGCTTATGGAATTTTAGGAATGGTTGTTGATGGGAATGATGTTTTAGCTGTTTATGAAGCGACGCAGAAGGCTGTTGCGAATGCCAGAAAAGGCGAAGGACCAACGCTTATTGAATGCAAAACCTACAGGCGCAGAGGGCATTCACGTGTAGATCCAGCACGTTATAGACCAAAGGAGGAGGTTGGAGCGTGGCTGGCGAGAGACCCAATTGAGCGCTTCAAAAACAAGTTATTGGCTGATAGGATTCTTTCAGAAACTGAGAATCAAAAAATCGAGACTGAAACTGCAGCCAAAATCGAGGAAGCTGTTAAATTCGCTCTTGACAGCCCACAGCCTGCTCCTGAAGAGGCGCTTGAGGATGTTTACGCTTAAATGGAGGAATAGGCAATGAGAAAAATAACTTATAGGGATGCCCTTCGTGAAGCGTTAAGAGAAGAAATGCGCCGAGACCAGTCAGTATTTCTTTTAGGCGAAGACATTGGCAGATACTGGGGAGGCGCATTCAAAGTAACCGAAGGCTTAGCTGAAGAATTCGGCGACGAAAGAGTGCGAGACACGCCAATATCAGAATCGTGCATTATCGGCGCAGGAGTCGGAGCAGCCATAACAGACATGCGCCCAGTGGTAGAGATAATGTTTGGAGACTTAACCGCCTTAGCTATGGACCAAATTGCGAATCAAGCAGCCAAGATATGCTACATGTTCGGCGGACAAGCAAAATGTCCACTCGTGATTCGAACACCCTTCGGCGCTGGAGTAAACATAGCCTCGCATCACTCACAAAGCTTAGAAGCGTGGTTTATGCACGTTCCAGGATTGCATGTGGCTGTGCCTTCAACGCCCTATGATGCAAAAGGATTGCTGAAAAACGCTATACGAGGAAATAATCCTGTTTTCTTCTGCGAGCATAAATTGCTGTATCCCGTTGAGGGTGAGGTTCCAGAGCACGAGTTTACTGTTCCTTTCGGCGTGGCTGACGTGAAACGTGAAGGAGAAGATGTTACAATAGTTGCCACTTTATTTATGGTTTACAAGGCGCTTATTGCAGCTAAAGAGTTGGAGAAGGAAGGTGTAAGCGTGGAAGTCGTCGACCCTCGAACCCTAACTCCCTTGGACAGGCAAAGCATAATTCGCTCTGTGAAGAAAACTGGGCGATTAGTTGTTGTAAGTGAAGACTGCAAAACTGCTGGTGTGAGTGCTGAAATTGTTGCAGTAGTAGCAGAGGAAGCACTTGACTATTTGGACTCTCCGATAAAGCGAATTGCGGAGCCAGACACGCCTATTCCATTTAGTCCATCTTTAGAACAGTATGTTATTCCAAACGAAAAAACTATAATCAAAGCTGTTAAGGAGATCCTCTAAAATGGCTACAAAAGTTGTGATGCCTAAGCTCAGTTTGACAATGAAAGAGGGAACAGTAGGCAAGTGGTATAAGAAGAGCGGAGAAAGCGTTGAGAAAGGCGAGCCCATTGTGGAGATTATTTCTGAAAAAGCCGCCTACGACTTGGAAGCTCCTGCCTCAGGAATCCTCCGGAAAATTCTTGTTGAAGAAGGCGTAGACGCTCCAGTAGACGCTGTTCTAGCCGTAATAACAGCGCCAGACGAGGAATATTCCGAAAAAGAAGAAAAAATCGAAAAGCCACGAGAAATCAGTGAAGAAGCAGAAGAGCGTGTCTTGGCTTCGCCGGCAGCCAAACGTCTAGCAAGAGAACATGGCATAGACTTGTCAAAAATAGTCGGCAGCGGTCCGGATGGGCGAATCGTTGAAGAGGATGTTAGAAAAGTCATAGAAGCAAGTAAGGAATTTCAGCCTAAGGTAAAGGAGATTGTTAGACTAAGCGGTTTCAGAAAAACTTCCGCAGAAAGAGTTTCAACAAGCTACAAAACCGCTCCTCACAGCACAGTAGCAATGGAAGTTGACGTTTCCAAAGCAGAAGATTTGCATGAAAAGCTTCAAGTTTCGTACACGGCAATTCTCGTAAAAGCCGTTGCAAAGGCTCTAGCAGAAAACCCTACAATTAACTCAACCTTCGAAGCAGACAACATAAAAATTTTCTCGGACATTAACATCGGCGTCGCAGTTGCCACAAACTACGGCTTAGCAGTGCCCGTCGTCCATAACGCTGACAAAAAATCTTTGAGAGAAATCGATACTAGCATTAGAGAATTGTCGGAAAAAGCCAAACAGGAAAAACTAACACGAGAAGAGGTAAGCGGAGGAACTTTCACCATCACAAACTTAGGCATGTACGAAGTTGACTTTTTCATACCAATAATTAACCCGCCTGAAGCCGCAATTCTAGGCGTTGGAAGAATCGTTGAAAAACCAGTTGCAGTTGATGGAAGAGTAGAAGTCAAGCCAATTATGACTTTAAGCCTATCCTACGACCATCGCATTGTTGACGGTGCGCCAGCGGCAACATTTCTAAAAACAATCAAATACTACTTAGAAGAGCCAGAAAAGCTCGCATAATCGCCCTAGTCCATAGGCGCTTCTACCGTAAATTCCACAGCTTGAAGTATGCCCTTCGCAATTTCCATCAGATTAACAACTATAATCAACGCAAGCAGAGGAACGAATTCTATAATGAAATGAAAACTCTCAATATCCATAGAGAAAACTCCACCGCTTGTAGCATAAACAATATAGATAATAAGAAAGAAGGCTCGCCCAATAAGAAACCCATACTTAAATATCGTGCCATCAGTAAACCTTATCATAAAAGTGAAAAAGACCAAAGCAACGGCTAACACAGCGAAAAACGTTTGAAAATTAGGATAACCCGCAAAAATTTGCGATAGAAAAACCCAGAAGAAAAGCAAAACAATTCCCACAACAAGCGTTACGATTGTCGCTTTAACAGTTCGCTGAAAAAGACTCTGCGAACCGTTTCTTCCAGAATAATCAAAACCGCTCAAGCTAGCACCACCTCTCTATTCAATATTTGCACATCGTCAAAATAGACTCGAACAGTACCGCTAGACGTAATTTCAGCTGGGTCAACACTTAGCTCATACAACCTGCTAAATGCCTCATATGAAACAACATATAAGCGCTCTGGAGAAAACGTCCCTAAAAGCTCGTTTCTGCTGTTTCGAATCTCCAGCGCCATCATTCCATCTACTGGGAAATATGCATGATTCACGAAGCTTAAAGTGAAGGAAATCTTTTGAAAAGTATAATTATATGGAGAGCTAAGAACAGTCAAATTGTAGAAGGGTGCACCCCAACTAGCAGTGGCGTTTGCCTGACCACCAAATCCTATTAGGTAAGCCACACGAAAGAACAGATGCATATTTAAGTTCAAGGTTGTGTCATTCGTCAAAAGCTCCTCATCATTAGACAAAAGTTCAGCTAAACCTATCGCAACATCATAGCTTTCATTCAACATCGAACCCGCATTTATTGTTGGAAAAATCTGCGAAAATCGGGCAACCGTTTTACTTTTGTCTCCTACGTTTATCGTAATATTAATGTCTGATAAGTCGTAGAACCCAGTGTTGTTAATGTAAAATGGAGCTGAAAGATAGAAAATTCCATTAGAATAAGTGAAGACGGGGTCTCTAAAGCCTATCGACTTTGACTCTGCAAGCTGCAGAAGCGACAATCCTATTGTCATTGGCAATATCAAAGTGATAATCCAAAGAATCGCAATCGCCCACGTAAGCGCTCTAATAGTTTGCCGCACTACGCTTTCCTCGCAAGATTAGAGAGCGTCTATCCTTCAGTTTTCCCTTCCTGCTGCTTCTTCACTTTTACCTCTTTAACTGCTTCAACAACTTGCTGAGGTTTCAAGGCTTCCCTTGCCTCTCTTAAAAGCTGTATTCCTCTAATTGTTAGTATGGAGCCAACCCAGCCCATGACGCCAAGGTAAAGAACCTTTATCAGCGCCTCAGCTATTGGTCCTAGAATCTCGCCTAAAGCTTTAGAGAGGTCAACGCCTGTCGGCATGTTCAGCTTTGCTATCAACATTATAAACGCCATGATAAATGTGAAGATTAGCAGTATGATTCCGACCACTAGAAACATGTAGGCAATAAGCTGTGTTCTTTCAACTTTCATCTAACGCCACCTTTAAACTTTTAAAGGTCAACTATTTTGGGAACTCGTATATAAAAACATGTGTTTCAACAACTTAACAAACTAGACACAAAATCTGCCAGCACGTCTGGAAACTTTTAAGTGCTTATCGATAGAGAGAGAACGCTGAACCAAAAATGAAGGTCGCTATGTACTATAGTCAAAAAGATATCCGAATAGAAGAAATGCCCGTGCCTAAAATAGGCAAAGACGAAGCACTAGTGGAAATGAAAGCCTGTGGACTCTGCGGCTCAGACTTAATGGATTGGTACCTGAAAACTCGTACTCCACTGGTGCTCGGTCACGAACCATCAGGAATAATTGCCAAAGTAGGCGAAAAAGTCAAAAAATTCAAAGCAGGAGACAGAGTTTTCGTGCATCACCATGTGGCAGATTTAACATGCCACTACTGCAAACACGGCGACTACACTCTATGCCGGCAGTTTCACGAAAACAACATACACCCCGGCGGATTCGCAGAATACTTCAAAGTTCCTGCTCCAAACTTGCAACTAGACACCTTAAAGATTCCTGAAAGTTTGTCTTTTGAAGAAGCCACCTTAATCGAGCCCGTCGGCTGTTGCATCAGAGCTTTGAATAAGTGTACCTTGCAGAAGGATGACGTGATTGCAATTATTGGAGCTGGAGCAACAGGAATTATTCATGCTACCCTTTCCAAAATCTACGGCGCATCCAAAACCATAGTAAGCGACTTATTCGAATATCGACTGAAAGCGGCGAAAAAATTTGGCGCCGATGTTACCGTTAATCCTGAAAAAGAGAATTTCGCCCAGATAGTTAAGGCTGAGACGGAGGGAATAGGCGCAGACGTAGCGGTTGTTACAGCGCCAAGCCTAGAAGCCTATAAATCCGCCATAAGCGCCTGCCGAAAAGGCGGAAAGCTCGTTGTATTTGCTCCAACCGTGCCCGGAAAATTCCTAGAAATAAGTCCAAAAGAACTGTTTTTTTCTGAAATGCAAATTATCCCATCTTATTCGACCTCGCACGTTGAAACAAGAGAAGCATTAGAACTTATAGCTTCCAAAAGGCTGAACACGAAGAGCTTAATTACACATCGGTTTAAGCTGGTCGATATAGAAAAAGCGTTTAAGACAGCCTTGGAGAGTAAAAAGTGTTTGAAAGTTGTTGTCTTGAATGAGTGATGCTGTATGAAGGCTGCAATGCTTTACGGCGTGAAGGATTTGCGTGTAGAAGATGCTGAGGTGCCTAAAGTTGATGCTGGAGAAGTTCTTGTCAAGGTCAAAGCAGCAACAACATGCGGCACAGACCTCAAGATATTCCAACGCGGCTACGTTGAGAAGGTGATACAGCTTCCCACAATTTTTGGGCATGAGTGGGCTGGGGAAGTTGCGGATGTTGCTGAAGGCTTAGACTGGCCTACGAAAGGCATGCGCGTCCGCGCAGGCAACAGCGCTCCATGTCTACATTGCTCAATGTGCCAGAAAGGCAAATACAATCTATGCGAGAACATGATTTGGCTTTGGGGCGCCTACGCTGAGTACATTAAAGTTCCCGCCAGAATGGTTCTGGTTAATATGCAGGACATTCCAAAGCACGTTTCTTTTGAAGAGGCAGCAGTTACCGAGCCTCTGGCTTGTGTTTTGCATGGCGTAGAAGAGGCTGGTGTGAAGCTTGGAGACTCTGTAGCGATAATTGGCGCTGGACCAATCGGGCTTCTGCATTTGTTGACTGCTAAAAAGATGGGCGCTGAAAAAGTAATAATGATTGACCTTATAGACGAGCGCTTAGATTACGCTGCCAAGCTTGGAGCAGATGCAACCATTAACAGCGGAAGAGAAGATGCTGTTGCAAAAGTCCAGCAATCGACAAATGGTTATGGTGTAGACATAGCAATAGAAGCCATAGGTTTGCCTTCAACATGGGAACAAGCCTTGAAGCTGGTAAGAAAAGGCGGAAAAGTGCTCGAGTTTGGCGGATGCCCGCCTGGCACAGAGATTCGAGTTAACGCTGAAAGGCTCCATTATGGCGAGCTAACAATCCTTGGCGCTTTTCACACCACTCCACTACACTTTAGAAAAGCCCTCAATCTCATAGCCTCAAGAACAATTGACGTAAGACCACTTGTAACACGAAAAATGAAGCTTAACGAAATTAGACAAGCATTCGAACTGCTGTCAACCTCCAAGACCGAAATCAAAATAGCGATAAACCCACAATAAAAGAATCGAGCGTTATGGTCGAGTTTGCGGGTTACATTCTAAGAATAGCCACCAAACAGTGGGTTAACCAAGTCTTCGACATGGCAATCTACTATACAAGCATTCACAGAAAATGGAAACCTGAACAAACGATACTTTTTGTGCACAAAACAGAAGCCGGCGACGCCATAATAGGCTACGGTGTGATAGACGCTGTGCATGAAAAGGAAGAGCTTTCAGAAGAGGAAAAAAGCGAATGCAAAAAATATGGTTGGAAAAAAGCAATAGAATTTAAGTACATCAAACCCCTCGAAAAACCGCTCCTAATAAAAGAGACCCCTTTGAAGAACATGAAACTTAAAGGAAAACTGCTTCACGGATTCCCACTAAACAAAAAAGAAATTGAATCTATCATAAACCAAGCTGAAACCCCCACTTTAAACTAAGCATATTTGAAGCCTAATAATTGTGGAATGCAAAAACCTAGCGAGGATAGATCAGCATTGGCCGATTTTTCACCCTCAAAAGGTATGGTGCGGCTATACATAAAGGAGGAAGTTAACAGCTACCTTTAGGCTGTCATAGCCCTAACTTCTGCTTAATAGCATTCCGCTTCTCATCCGCCAGAGAACCAAATTTCTTAATCCTTTCGGTAAACATTGAGAATAGTTCAGCTGCTTTCTTATACACAGGCAATGGAACATAACTGTACCTCACGCGCATACTCTCAACACCAAACTGTCCTAACTCTCTACTCAAGTCGATCATCCGCTTCTTTGTGAAATGTTCGTCAATCTCTTCGCTTCCTTCAATGACAAGGACTCCATCTGCACCGTAGGCAAAAGCGCTCAAAATGAGCTTCTTGCTAAGAAGAGCCGTTGTAGGAACAGCTACAATTCGCACATTCTCCGGATATTTTGTTCTGTCTAAGCCTAGAAAATCCATACCCGTATAGCCCACATTCTTATCTACAAAAGCGAGAACTCGCACTTCACCTGCATCCTTATCCATAAGCACTCCTTTGACGCTTGCTAAAATCTGTCTTGCAGTGGCATTCTTAAAATCAATAGCCTCCTGTGGACAAACAGGAATACAAGCACCACAGCCAGTGCATTGAAACGGATTAATCACAGCCTTGCCATTCTGCATACTAATCGCACCAACAGGACAAGTGGGCACGCATGCTTGACAGCCGTTACATAAATCTGCAATGACAAAAGCCTTCTCGGGACTGGTGGTTACATAATCACTTTTCAAAAACAGAGCCGCTTTAGCTGCGGCACCTAACCCATCGCTAACAGTGTCGCGCACGTCTTTCGGACTTAAAACGCATCCGCATGCAAACACGCCAGTAACAAGCGAGTCTACTGGGTCAAGCTTCGGATGCTTTTCTGTTACGAAGCCGTCTTCGCCGATGCTTACTTTCATCTTGTCCGCAAGTTCTTTCAAGCCTTTTGGCGGAATCATTGGAGTAGCTAGGCAGACCAGATCATATTCCTCGCTTGTCATCTCGCCAGAAATTGTGTCTTCAGCAACTGCAACAAGCTTGCCGCTTTTAGCATTCTTGTAAACCTCGGCAACCTTGGCTCTGATAAAGCTGACACCCGCCTCTTGGTCACGCCAATACAAATCTTCATAGCCTTTTCCAGTAGCACGAATATCCGTATAATAAACTGTAACATCAATTCCAAGCATCTTCTTCAAAACGAAAGCCTGTTTCAACGCGTACATGCAACATATACGGCTACAGTAAGGAATGTAGTTTTTATCTCGAGAACCAGCACAGAGCAGAATTGCCACACGCTTCGCATCGCTACCGTCAGCACGCTTCACGATGCCGCCTGTTGGGCCGGTTGCGGAAACAAGTCTCTCAAGCTGCATCATCGTGATAACGTCTTTGTACAGTCCATAACCATACGTCTCAAGCTTGTGTGCATCATACAACTCGTAACCAGCAGCTACGATAATCCCGCCAACATGCAAGTTCACAACTTGCCCAGCATCATCAATCGTAATCGCCTTAGCAGGACAAAGCTGCTCGCACTTCCTGCACTTTGTACAAGCGTCAAAATCAATAGCGTAGGCTGAAGGAACAGCCTGTGGAAACTCGATGTAAGCTGCTTTTCGTTGCGCCAGACCTTCGTTGAACTCGTCCGCAACGCTAACAGGGCACACTTTTGCACAAACGCCACAACTGCGACAGGTCTGAACATTCACTCCACGAGGCTTCATGAACACTTTTACATCAAAGTTTCCCGGGCGCCCAGCAACCTCTTGCACCTCAGCATAAGTATACAAGGTGACATTCGGGTTACGTCCTACCTCAGCCATGCGAGGAGTCAAAATGCACTGTGCACAATCCAAAGTTGGAAAAACCTTCGTGAGCTTAGCCATGTTCCCGCCGATGCTTGGCTTACGTTCGACCAGATGAACCTTGTAGCCCAAGTAGCCAAGCTCCAAAGCCGCCGTGATTCCAGCGATACCGCCTCCAATAATCAGAATTTCGCGAGAGCCTTTCTCGCTAACTGTTTCCAGAGGCTCAAGCTCTTTACTGCGTTCATAGCCGCCCCGGATAAGGCTAACAGCCTTTTTTGTAGCCTCTGCAGAAGGATGTGGACCAAGAATCCAAGAATCCTGCTCTCGGATGTTGACAAACTCAAGCATGTATGGGTTTAGTCCTGCACGCTCTAGGACACTTTGGAAAGTTGCTAAATGCATGCGTGGTGTGCAGCTTGCAACCACAACGCGGTCTAAATTTTCCTTCTTTATTGCTTCGAGAATGATTTCTTGCGCTGGTTTAGAACATAAATATTTATGGTATTTAGCGACAACCACCTCAGGCCAGTTTTTCACTGCGTCAACAACTGATTTTACGTCTACTACTTCGCCTATGTTGCCGCCGCATTCGCAGACAAATATTCCAATTCGAGGCTGCTTCTTCTCCATAGATATGTTCCTTCTAATTGGATGGTCTGTTTTAATTGATTCACGGGAAAACGCTTTAATAATCTTATGCTCCCTTTTCACGTAAAAGTGATGGAAAACATGAACGCTCAGGAGCTCACTCAGAAGCATAAACTTCTGGAATGCATCCAATGCGGCACATGTACTGGCAGTTGCCCGGTTGCGAAGAAGGCGAATTTGAACATTAGGCGGTATATGCGTGAAGTTGCAACATTAGGCAGGTTGACTCAGCATCCGCAGAATGAGGTTTGGAGCTGCACAACCTGCTCAACGTGTGGCATTAGATGTCCAAAGGACTTGAATCCTTACGAGTTTTTAATAGACATTCGTGGCATGGCTGTTGAGGAGGGAAGTATTGCGCCTACCATTCGAGATGCGTTGGAGAGCATTTTTAAGAATGGCAATCCTTGGGGAAGAATAAGAAACAAGCGTTCAGAATGGATGCAGGAGCTAAATGTTAAGCCTTTTTCTCAAGGAGCTGAGGTTCTGTTTTATGTGGGCTGCACAAGCGCCTACGACCCCCGCGTGCAAAATGTTCCTAAAAGTCTTGTGAAGTGTTTTGAGAAGGCTGGTTTAAGCTTCGGAGTTTTGGGCGACGAAGAAAACTGTTGCGGTAGCGAAGTCTATGGCATGGGTGAAAAAGGGCTTTTCGATTTTCTAGTAGAAGAGAACATGAAAGTATTCAACAAATACAGTGTAAAACAAGCAGTAACGTCATGTCCACATGGTTATCATGCGTTCAAGAACCGTTATAATCAGACAAGTTTTGAGCCTTTACATCATTCGCAATTGTTGCTGAAGCTGATTGACGAAAAGAAGCTCACTTTTTCGAAGCCGCTGGAGAAGAAGGTCATTTATCACGATCCATGTTTCCTAGGCAAACAAAACAATATTTACGAAGAGCCTAGGAAGGTTATTGAAAGCGTTCCTGGTGTTAAGCTGCTGGAATTTGACCGCTCGCGAGCCAGAAGTGTATGCTGCGAAGGTGGTGGAGGAAGAATGTGGGTTGACATTCCAGGCGAGCGTCTTGCAGAAATGCGGGTTAAGGATGCTGCTGAGGCTGGAGCAGACATTTTGGCTGTGGCTTGTCCATATTGCTTGTTGACTTTTGAAGATGCTGTAAAGATTACTGGGTTAGAAGGAAAACTGCAGGTAATGGACATTGCGGAACTGCTTGCATTAGCTCTATAGTTTCTAGTCTTGTTTCTCTATAGGTTGCGGTTTTTCAGCGCCGTAGTCTGGCAGCAAGTCCTCAGCGTTTCTTATCGCTGGAATAGCATATCCTACCAAACCAATCAATATGCCCAGAATACCAGTTATAACAAACATAAGCGCCATACCTGAACCAATTCCAGTGCCAACCAGCCAACCAAAAACATTCGTCCAACTGCCGCCTGTCTTCATTGCAGGCTCAAAAATCAAGTCAGCTAAAGGTCCGGTAATTATCATACCTAAAGGCACAGAAATCTGGGCAATAAGCAAGCGTGTCGAGAAAACTCTTCCCTGAACATCAGGAGCCACCTTCGCTTGCCATATCGCTTGATTAGAGCCATTTATTATAGGAAGGAAAAATGTCCCGAGAAATGCAGCAGGTATCCAAACTAGTAGGTCTCGCCCCAAACCAAAGAAGAGAGTGCCGAATAAATCAAGAGCAACCATTCCAAACAACACTCCATGCACCTTACGTTTCGGACCTCCCCATGCGGTTAAAGCAATACTGCCTGCTAATCCTCCTACTCCAATGAAAGCCATAACTGTTCCCAGAATGTTCTGATCTTGATTTGTTCGGGCAAGAATCATTGGACCCACCAGAGTGTTGCTGAAAACTCCAACCAAGTTGACTGAGAAAAACACTAATTGCAGTCCTAAGAGGCTGGGGCGTTCATAGATGTAGCGAAAACCGTAGGCTGCTTCTTTTAAGATATTGCCCTTTCCTCGGCGTCCAGCTTCAGTTACTGGCGGTCTTGGAATGTGAACAAAGAGAAGCATGCTAATTGCTGTAAGGAATGTGATTATGTCGATTATTAGAATCAGAGCAATGCCGTTTGCGACGCCAGCTAGGCTCATGAGAATTGCTGCAACAACAGGAGAGAAAATGGTTGCAACAAATTGCGCGACGGACAGCATTCCATTAGCTCTTCCTAACTGTTCCTTACGCACCATCATAGTTATAGCGGCAGAATATGCTGGAAAGTGGAAAGATTGAAAGGCTGCTGAAATGGCACCTGTTATGAAAAGATGCCAAATCTGCAAGTTCCCAATAGAGTATAGTAGCAGAACTCCTACTGTTGGCAGACCAGCAGCTAAGTCGGCGAGCATCATTACTTTCTTGCGGTCGTAGCGGTCCACTATGGCGCCTGCAAAGGGGCTCATTAAAACTATGGGTAGGAAGCTGAAAAATGCGACTAGCGATAAGGCTGTTGCCTGCTGGGTTGTTTGCCATGCCCATATCATCATTGCAAAACCCGTCATGTTAGTTCCAAGCAAAGAAAGCGTT
>Ga0209102_1000569_pt1 | contig 23815 bp, 28 predicted proteins | sample ConPoolayeHmetaG_FD_185483 | JGI IMG/M metagenome (GOLD analysis project Ga0209102, IMG submission 185483) | Hot spring microbial mat communities from California, USA to study Microbial Dark Matter (Phase II) - Cone Pool mat layer H metaG... ...
GGTTAGACATGTCATGGTTGTTGTTGATAGACAGCAAGGTGGAAAAGAGAATCTTGAAAGATTAGGTTATAAGATTCATGCATTGGCTAAAATTTCTGACATTATTGACATTTTACTTCAATCCAAAAAAATTTCAAAAGAGCAAACAGAAGCTGTCTCAAAATTTATTAAAAGCAAAGTACACCATCTGCCTCAGAGTCAATAACGTGAATTTTTTATGAAACATTGTTTCATAAACCTTTTTTATACCATTTCCAGCTTTCTCTTAATGTGGTGCAGGAAACTATCACAATGATGTTGATGCGAGGCTTGACAGTTTCCCTTCCTTACATAGCCTGCACCACAATACACAACTGCTAATTACTGCCTTCTGCAAAGAATATGAACTTATCTTAACGGTTAACATTTGAGACACACGTAAAAAGGCATGCCTACTTTCTAATTTCTCCACAAGCATGCGAAATATTTGACCTGTTTTCCTGTTTTTAGCCTACGAAAAAACTTTTGTACAGCCAGTTTTCATCATCAGCATTGATAATGATGCAGAAACATTTCCAAATGCTAAGCGGAAATTGGGTGAACTTTTAAAGTTTGTCGACTTTATGAAGGCAGACCTCGCAAATATGCAGCAGATTAAAAGCGAATCAGTCGACCTAATCGTTTGCCATGCCACAATATGTGCTGTAAACGATAAACCGCTTAAGGCTGTAAAGTCGTTAGCAGAATTTGATAAAGCATTGAAGAAGGGGGCTGGTTGATAATTGCTGACGAATATCCTCTTCCAAAAGCATCAAGAGCTGAAGAAGAGGCCCAGGTGATGCGGTGGTAAACCTACAAAGTCATAGTTGAGCTTGTTGATGGTGAGCATTATACGGAGATATACCCAGAAGAGTTAAAATTTGTCGTACAGTTCGTCGGATTCACAGACATAGAGTTATGGCGATTTGAAGATGGATCTCTTTCAAAACAAGTAATGGAAGAGTGGAAAGAAATGATGCCAGAGCTAATCAGCAATCGCAACAATTTGGCAAAAATTTAAAGATCAAGGCGGAGTCTTTCTAGATTATTATGTAATGCGAACCCGCAAGAAATAATGCATTAATGCCATTTCTTAAGTAATTCTTGAAGGATTTTTCGAGCTGATTGCTCTGGTGAGTGCTGAGTTGTGTTTATGGTTATTTCTGGAGTTAAAGGCGGTTCATAAGGTTGCCCAACACCGGGTACATTAGGCGCCTTACCTTCTAAAGCTTTAGCATAAATCTGTTTTGGTGCAAAGTAAGTCTTTCCTCTTTTTGTTTCACGTTCTGTGCAGATTTCTAAAGGACATTCAAGATAGACTTCAAAAAAGCGTGAAATTCGCTTTCTAGCATTTTCTCGATAACGTCTCAAGTTGCCAGTTGCATCAATTACGACATTTACATCATTTTGAGTCAGCAACTCTGCAATGTAAACAATCGTAGCATATACCATATCACGCTCTTCCAGAGAGTACGTAGGAGCAGGAGTCATTATTTTTCGTAAAGCATCAGAAGACAGCAACTGAGCATGAATACCTTTTCTATTCAAAAGTTTAAGCAATGCTTCACAAACGACAGATTTGCCACTTCCAGGTAAACCAGTAACCCAAACACACCAACCAGTCAAATTTCCCATTTTGCCTAGATTTCGCTCCTTCATTTTTTCCATGTTCTTAGGCTTGATTGCTACTCATCTCGTACCATTTCAAAATCTCTTCAACTGCCTTATCAGAATAACCTATTTCCCTAAGCATTCGCTTCAAACTGTCTATAGACTCGACATCCAAACAAGTCACCACAAACGGCAAGATTAGTTTGAAAACCTATTTATTTCTTTAACTTTCTACACTGCCAAGATAAGTATTTATACGATTTAAATCAAAAGTTTCAAAGTTTAAAACATTCTTTACAAAGTTGAGAAGCTTAACGCGAATGTTTTTGTTGAGATTGGGGTACCAAATAGGCGATGCTACAACTAAACCTCTCCAAGCATAAAAAGGCTGAATAACTTCAAGAATTTCAGTATCATTAGTCTTCTGCAAATAGTTCGCCCAAAAAAGCTTAAACAAGCGCTCAAACACACCAGTCAGTTCACCATACTTCTGCACAGAATAGAAAATATAATTAATCGTCATAGCAGCCATATCATCTGCAGGCTCACCCCATTCACCTCTACTACGATCTAAAACTGTGAAATCAACACCATCGCGAAACATAATATTCCACGGATGAAAGTCACCATGCACTTGACTGAGCCTATGTGCCTTTCGCTTAAGTCGCCAACGCCAAACAATGCAATGCTGCTCAATATCAATCAATTCTGACTCGCTGACAAAATCAAGACCAGGTGGATAACTATCAAGCAATCCCATGATGCATTCACCATGTCCAACTAATTCCCGAACACGCCTAACATAAAGCCAATGTGCATCATACTTTTTCTTATGAATTTCAGCCAAGTAATCAGATAATGCCAAACAACGCTTTTCATCCAATTTAGTTAATGATTCAGTTTGTTTAATATGATCCAAGTCAACATGGTAAAGTCTACCATCCACAAGCTCGGTTACAATGAAAAATTCGCAGCAATCTCCTACGGACTTGATCTTTTCGCTATTTGTGGTGAACGCGCCAACATCTATGGAACGAACATGATTGGGTAATTTGTTAAATGTCGAATGTTGCCAAAGAAGAATTTGGGCACGATCAGTGAAATTATCATGTCCAAAACCTTCAGAGCGCATTGTCTCCAAAACTACTTTTTTAACCTCACCATTAACGTGAAACTCGATGACGTATGGAATACCATAACCAAAACCCTTCAAAACCCTTGCACGCTCAGATTTTTCTGCCCCAAGCCTCCAGACACCGCTAATTTTCACATCTCCTTTATATAAAGAAGAAAGATATTCCCGAAGAGCATCCTCAGAAGGCTTTGAAAAATCAGTCCCCTTTTTTACTACCACGCAATTTCACCTACTCAAACATGTCCAGTAATTTATAGGCTTACGTAAAAGTGGCTTAAAAACTTAAGTAATGCACCATCTGACAGTTTCTAACGTTTTGAAGGGGATCAAAATGGGAATCTTGGTCCACAGTGGAACAATTTTGACAATGCACAATAGAAAAATAATACGTGATGGTGCAGTTGCAATTGAAGGAAGAACAATAGTTGATGTTGGAAAAACTCGTAAATTGAAAAGAAAATACGGAAGGAGCTATGAAAAAATAGATGCAAAAGGCAAAATCGTGATGCCTGGCCTTATAAACACTCATCAACATGCTGCAATGAGTTTGCTAAGAGGCTACGCGGATGATTTACCACTTCAGGAGTGGCTTGAAAAATGGATTTGGCCTGCAGAAAGGCACATGTCAGCGCATGACATTTATGTTGGAAGCTTGCTTACAGCCATAGAATCCATCACTGGCGGAACCACCACTGTCAATACGATGTATCACTATACGTTTGAAGAAAATGAGGCGAAAGCATTTGCAGAGGCAGGATTGCGAGGGGTAATTGGTCATGTTTGTTTTTCTTGGAGAAAAAAAGAGGACAAAGAAGCATTGTGGAATTTAGTTAAAAACTGGCACAACAAAGCCAATGGAACTATTCGTGCCAGTGTGGACCCACATGCGCCTTATACAGTTGACCCAGAATACTTGAAAGAGCTGAAAGAAACAAGAAATGAACTTAACGAGAAACATGGTTCTAAAGAGGTTCCAATAATTTGGCATATCCATATAGCTGAAACTGATGACGAACCACAAAAGATTCAGAAAGCATTCAAAATAAAACTCAAATGTGGCGTAATGGCTTATCTTGATTCTTTAGGAGTTTTAGATGAACAGGTAATTGCTGCACATTGCGTAGCATTAACAGATGAAGATATAGAGATAATTAAAAAACGAAACGTGAAAGTTTCGCACAATCCAGTTTCAAACCTTAAACTCGCCTCGGGAATAAGTCCTGTTGCACAAATGCTAAAAAAAGGTATAGTGGTTTCGCTGGGAACAGACAGCCCCAGTTCAAACAACAGCGCAGACATGTTTGAAACTATGAAAATTGTAGCAATCCTTCATAAGGGTATAAACAAAAATCCAACTTTGATGCCTGCGGAAAAGATTTTGGAAATGGCAACTATAGAAGGTGCAAAAGCTCTGTTATGGGATAAGGAAATAGGTTCGATAGATGTTGGGAAAAAGGCAGATTTGACTATTATCAACCCAAAGAAGCCGCATCTTTGTCCCCTATACAATGAAGTAAGCCATTTGGTTTATGCCGCAAAAGCAACAGATGTAGAAACTGTTATAATAAACGGAAAAACAATCATGGAAAATAGGAAAATAATGTCATTGAACATTGAAAAAGTTATGCGAGAAGTGGAAAAAGTAAAAAGCAATCTTCTCAGCAAGTTAGACATCAATGTTAAATAGTTAGATTAATGAGCATAAATGAAGGAGAAACGCGTAAATGGAAAATTCTAAAGTGAAAGATGTCTCGCTGGCTTCTAAGGGTGATTTACAAGTAGAATGGGCTTCAGAACACATGCCAGTGCTAAGTCAAATCAGAAAAAGATTCAATAAAGAAAAACCATTAAAAGATTTAACTTTAGGTGCATGTTTACATGTAACAAAAGAAACAGCTGTGCTGATTGGCACCTTTCTAGCTGGCGGAGCCAAAGTTGCATTATGTGGTTCTAATCCACTTTCAACTCAAGACGAAGTGGCAGCAGCCCTAGCAGAAAAAGGAGTTCATGTGTTTGCATGGAGAGGACAAACAACAGAAGAATATTACTGGTGTGTTGAACGAGTGATTGATCATAAACCTGTTATAACGCTTGATGATGGCGCAGACCTTGTCGGAGCAATCCACAGCAAAAGGACAGAGGCATTATCACACATTATGGGCGGGACAGAAGAAACAACAACAGGCGTCTTAAGACTACGCGCAATGGAAAAAACTGGTGCCTTAAAGTATGCAATAATAGCCGTTAATGATGCTTACACAAAATATTTGTTTGATAACCGATATGGAACAGGACAAAGTACAATAGACGGTATCCTAAGAACAACAAACATTCTTCTCGCGGGCAAAAATTTTGTAGTTTGTGGTTACGGATGGTGCGGGAGAGGATTAGCAATGAGAGCACAAGGCATGGGAGCAAAAGTGATAATAACAGAAGTAAACCCACTAAGAGCACTCGAAGCTGCAATGAATGGGTTCTGCGTAATGCCAATGGCGGACGCTGCAGTTGTAGGCGATATATTCGTGACAACAACAGGTGACATAAGCGTCATAAGAAAGGAACACATGCAAAAAATGAAGGATGGTGCAATATTGGCAAACAGTGGACACTTCAATGTGGAGATAAGCATAAAGGATTTAGAAGAGCTTGCAACTGCAAAAAGAAACATTAGACCTAACTTAGATGAATATGAACTTAAAGATGGAAGAAAAATATACTTGCTGGCAGATGGAAGACTTGTAAATTTGGCATCCGCAGAAGGGCATCCAGCTGAAGTTATGGACATGTCATTTGCAAATCAAGCCCTTTGTGTCGAATACATAAGTAAGAAAGGAAAAATGCAGCCGAAAGTTTACATGGTGCCAAAAGAAATAGATGAAGCTATAGCTAAACTGAAACTTGATGCAATGAAAATAGAAATAGATGAATTGACAGAGGAGCAAAAGAAGTATTTGGCAGCATGGGAAATGGGAACAACATAGCTACTAATTATAAAGCATGGTAAACTTTTTAAAGTTAAAAAGAGAAACATGACTTACACGTGGTGATATATAAAATGGCAAGTAAAGATCAAGTCATCGGTGGAATAATATTTGCAGTCTGCTTAATAGTGGGAATACTTTACACGCTAGGGCTATTTTGGTGGGGATATCCATTTGGAACAGATACTCAACCTTCATGGACTATAGGATTTTGGCTAATTGTAATTCCTGTATTCTTAGCATTCATCGCAATAATGGCTATTGGTGCATGGATAGGATGGACCATGGCAACGACACCGCCTCCAAAACCAATAGAAGAAATCACGGGAAAAATTGAAGAGACCACAGAAGAAAAACCAGCAGAAGAAGCAGCTGCAGAAACTGAGGAAGAAAAGAAAACAGAACGGAAAAAGAAAAGTTAAAGAATTCAAAATTCTTTTTCACAATTTTTCCTTACATCTAACGAAATTATATTTGTAATCCAACAATTTTAAAAAATGCGGTAAAAATAGTTTCTTAATCTTCACCTCAATGGTGTATATTTCCTTTTTCAAAGAAGACCGATTTGGTTATAAACATCCCTTATTCTCAACTCAACTAAGAAACCATAGCTATAGCCGTCCATGTTTCAGTAGTAGAAGTCTTCAGTTGAGGAGGAGTAGACGCACTAGTGACGTGTGGAGACCTCTTTTGCAAAGTTGCGGCAAGTATTTTTTTCCTCTGCCCACGCTTCAGAAAAACTCTTGAAGATTAAAAAAGAGCGTGTATAATAGATGGGCTTAACAATTATGTTCTTAAGCATACATTGAACAATTCTTTCGCAAATCATGTATTCTCCAGGTAATTTCTCCTTTACAACCAGAAGGCATCAACTATTACATAAAAATTCATATTCAAAGTTCATAACAGTTTTAATCACGCAGACTAATTTTCCCCTACTAAAGTGATGTGAAAAGCTTGTACACAGTATGGATAAAAATTGATGATAGTTTGCCATGGATTGAATTGCAAGGAGAATACCAAACACGGATCGACGCAAAAAAAGCAGCAAAAAACATCCTAAGCCACGCAAGAATAAAGATTGCGAAAACTCGAGGAAAAACAAAATCGATGAAAATGTTGGCAACAATAAACAGATAACACCCCCAGTAAAACCATTTTGCATGTTTCCAAGTTTTAGAAAAATACATTCCATAATACTAAATAGCAAATAAGCGTCATGAAAGGATGATTCACGGCACTTGTTTACCAGTAAATGGTCGTCTACATTTTACAGTGCTTAAGGCGATTCTAAGCCACTAACTAACTCATGTCAAGCAACCAAAAGCTGCTAAAAGTAATGATTAAAGACTTTTCACAAGAAAGTGGCTACAAAGCTTGAACCCTAAAACAGTTTAGAGAAATCGTCATAGACCTGCTTTCTATGCCCAACGAAAAGGATGATGACCTGCTTTCTCGTCCTGTCAATTTCGTAGATTACACGATAATCTCCCACTCTAAGGCTCCAGAAGTTTGAATATTTCAGAGCTTTTCCAACTCTTTCAGGACCATCCTTCAAATCCCTTAACCTTTCTACTATTCTTGTTCTTGTTGTATTCTCGATTTTTTCCAGTTCTTTAGTTGCTTTTGGATGCAAGAGTACAGTGAAACCCACTAAAACTCCTCAAGTGGAATGAGGGATTTGGGATATTCCTTTGCTTCTTCACTGCGTTTTGTAAGCATTTTGAAGAATTCACGTGTCTTTTCACGTTCCTCATAGAATGCCAGTATTGTTTTTATGGCGTCGCTTCGGCTTTTGAACCTGCCCTCTGCTACCCACTTGTCTATCTCTTCAAGCATCTTTTCAGGTAATCTAAGCTGAACTTGAGTCAAGATATCACCGTAAACAATACTGTTTACAAAACACTTAAACGTTTCTCCCTAAAGGTTACTAGTGTACAGGGACTGGAGAAGATATGACATAAGCTTCACAAGAAGACTATTCATTCTAGACTAATGATTGATTCTGTTTCATTGAGGTTCGAACATTTCATTATAAAACAAGCTTCTTTGTTCGAAGTAACCTAAAAATGAGCACTAACTGGTGGAAAGACATCGGAGACAGGATTTCAGCACCAATTTACCAGTAAAAGGATGTCTTATTTATGTTTGGTGAGAGTTCTAATCTTGACTATTAATACGCGTATATGTCCGTGCACCAGTGGTAGACCCGCCTACTGTAAGCCAAATATGTTCTTTTCTTTGTGTTAGTCTAGCACAGACTCTACATTCAGATTGAGCACAATTTCTGCGATATCACTAGCGTACTCTCCTGTTCTTCTTACACTTTCAATAAGCAATCGTAAACTGGCGATTTCTTGGATTCCGATTTTCTGAGAAGAAAGAACAGCTTCTTTTTCTAATTTGGCAATTTCTTTTGTCCTTTCAATGACGCCCTCAGCTAGATTGAAATCATGTTTGAACAGGGAATCTATTGCGTTTTCAAACGCAGAAATAGCTAAGGTGCTCATAGCCTCGATTTTTTTAGAAGCCTCATCATCTACGCGTTTATTCAATAGCAAAACATTCTTCGCAATGTTTACTGCGTGGTCGGCTGTTCTCTCCACAGACTTGGTTATGAGCCTATAGCCAAGACAGTCTCTCGCACTAGATAGTCCGATTTCCGTGATGATTCGTGGATTAGCAATGGCTAGCTTGAGTTGGCGTATTATGTAAAGGTTGAATCTATCTACCTCAGTGTCTGTGTCGATCACAGCTTTAGCCAATTGATGGTCTATCTCTCTAAGAGCTGTCATTGAGTCTCTATGCATAGAGGAGGTTATGATAGACATCCTTCTCAATGCGCTTTCAACAGTAAGTTCAGGATAACTTAGCAGAATCTGCAAGGTTAACTCATTAGGCGTGTCTGTTACAATTTCAGTGCCAACCAAGTAACGCCTAGCAAAATCTTTCAAAGCATTCCGTTGTAGCGAAGAAAACTGTTCTTGGCTTTGTGCTCTCACATGTATCAAGTTATATCCAACCAAGTAAGCGGAAACTACCTTTCTTATTATTGCGTCTGAATAATCTTTTTTGGATATTTTAATGATTGCCTTTTCTTTCTTTTCTTGTTTTACTGCACCAGAAGGCGTCAATAATAACGAGCCATCTTCTTCTCGGAGAATTAAAGAGTTCCCTTTTCGTAGCTGATTGCGAATCACCCATTCCTTTGGTAGCGAAATTATGTAAGTCGATCCTCCAGTTACCTGCAATTTTCTGGTTTCTTCATTTCTTGTTTTAGAAAGGTTTTCCATTTCACTTGCCTATATATTAGCATCACAACTCTACTGATAAATGTTTTCACTATATAGACTCAATATATTATTGGGATAACATATATAGCTACTGTCAACTTTTAACTTAAAAGAAAACATGAAAAGGAGATGTATAAAAAGTGAACTATAAAATAATTGCAATTACAGAAGCATTAATACTCATTGCAGTTACAGCAGGCTTCGCATTCTATGGCATGTATTTAACTAACCAGCCAATTAGATTGAGCGGCGCAGGAGCGACGTTTCCAGCTCCACTAATCCAAAAATGGAGCGAGGAATTCAAAGATATGACAGGAGTACAAATCAACTATGAAGGAATAGGCAGTGGAGGCGGAGTGAAGCAATTCACCAACAAAACCATTGACTTTGGCGCAAGTGATCCACCGATGAAAGATTCAGAGTTTTCCGCAGCGCCAGGAACATTACATATTCCCATTACAATTGGAGGGGTAGTGCCCATCTACAACATCCAAGGAATATCAAAAGGGCTAAACTTTTCAGGGCAAGTGCTCGCAGACATATTTAGCTTGAATATCACTAGATGGAGTGACCCAAGAATAACAAATATTAACCCTGGTGTAACATTACCAGATGCCGAAATAATTGTTTGCCATAGATCAGACTCTAGCGGGACAACCAAAGTCTTCACAAGCTTCCTTTCAGACGAGAGCGCAACATGGAAAGCCACGTATGGAGCAGCCAACGTAATCGACTGGCCTTCACAAACTATCGGCGGAAAAGGTAATCCAGGCGTAGCAGCCGCAGTACAGCAAAACCCGAATTCAATAGGCTATGTAGAGCTTTCCTATGCTCTGGAGAGTAATATTTCCTACGGAAAAGTGCAGAACGCAGCGGGCAAATTCGTTGAACCCAAATTAGAAACACTAGCTACTGCAGCATCCGCTGTATCGTTGATTCTCCCGCCAGGAGACACAAGTTGGGCATCAGTAGGAAGCTATTTCAACCTTCACAATGTAGAAGGAGCTGACAACGCGTACCCGATCGCCAGTTTTTCCTACATATTGGTCTATAAAGAACTCAATGTTAAGTCTGGAATGACGTTGGAAAAAGCTAAGGCTTTGACTTGGTTCTTATGGTGGGCAGTTCATGACGGGCAACACTATGCTTCTGGACTTTCATATGTTCCTTTGCCTCAAGCAGTTGTAACGCATAATGAAGCTACACTACGAATGATAACTTTCAACGGTCAACAAGTTAACGATTGGGCATAGAGAGAAGACAATGAGTCAACACGAGAAATCCCAAAATTTTCTTTCAAAACTCAAGACTAATCCTAAAAAGAAGTTTTCAGGGGATTCAGTTTTCAGAATAATCGTTGCGTTGATTGCATGTAACATTTTCATAATTCTTGGATTAATAATCTTCAAAATAACTCAAGGTTCATGGCTGTCAATTCAAACCTATGGCATGAACTTCCTATGGGGAACAACATGGCGGCCATTTCCTTCAAACCCAAACATTCCACCTATTTTTGGCGCATTACCACTTATCTGGGGCACTTTGATTACTTCAGCAATCGCCTTGTTATTAGGCGTCCCAATTAGCCTTGGCATAGCTCTAGCCCTTTCCGAGTTTGCGCCAAAGAATTTTAACTATGTGATTTCTTTTTTTGTAGAATTACTTGCAGCAATACCAAGCGTAATATATGGTTTATGGGGAATACTCATCCTGATTCCATTTCTTCAAAATAATATCTATCCGCATCTGCAAGCGGTGCTGGGTTTTCTGCCATTCTTCCAAGGTACAATACGTGGTTCGTCAGTATTAACTGGAGGCATTGTCCTTGCGATAATGATTATTCCAACAGTTTCTGCCATATCAAGAGATGTTTTTGCCGCTGTTCCGAACAGTCAAAGAGAGGCAATAATTGCATTAGGAGCTACTAGATGGGAAAAGGCAAGAATTGTCATGAGTTATGGACGCTCTGGTGTGTTAGGAGCGATAATGCTTGGATTAGGTAGAGCAGTTGGAGAAACAATGGCTATCACGATGGTCATTGGAAACTCGTTTAATATGTTTACGTCTCTTTTTGAACCTGGTTCCACATTGGCTTCGATTGTGGCAAACGAGTTCACTGAAGCCAGTTCTCCTCCAGTCTACATTTCTGCATTGATGGAAGTTGGGTTAATACTCTTTGCTCTTGCAATAGTGGTCAATGCCTCAGCGAGGCTGATAATTTGGCGTTCAACACGGAAAATTAAGGGAGTGGAGATGTTTTGAGTTGAGAAGTTACAGCTTCAGAAAATTAGAAAACCGAATGATGATATCGCTAGCTTATGCAGCTCTTATCATTGGGTTGATCCCACTTGCCAGTATCCTCATTGAAACAGTGGGCAGAGGATTGTCAGCAATAAGTTTCAGCCTTCTCTTTGAGGAGATCCCCCCATTGGGTCAGCCTGGCGGAGGAATAGGCCCAGCCATCCAAGGAACATTAATTGTAGTGGCATTGGCGTCAATTATGGGAATTCCAATCGGTGTTTTCTCAGGAATATACTTGGCAGAATTTCGACAATCCCGACTTGCTTCGGTAGCGAGGTTTCTAAACGACGTTCTGACAAACGTGCCCTCGATAGTACTAGGAATCTTTGGTTGGACATTGATAGTTGTTGTAATAGGCTGGTCTGTCATCGCAGGCGCCATAGCATTAGCGATTATGATGATTCCAATAGTAACAAGGACTACAGAAGAGGCAATAAAGCTCGTGCCTATAACTATTAGAGAGGCCGCAATCGCACTTGGCGTGCCGCAATGGAAAACAACTCTGACAGTAGTTCTAAGCAGCGCAAAAAAGGGCATTGCCACAGGTATTCTCCTTGCAGTCGCAAGAATATCTGGCGAGACCGCTCCTTTACTCCTAACAATACTTGGCAGCAGATTCTGGTTCAGCGGGTTTACCCAACCCACCGCTGCACTGCCCTTGGCGATATTCAATTTTTCCCAGTCACCCTTCAGAGTTGTCGATTTACCTCGAGCATGGGGTGCATCTCTGATCCTTATTTTCATCATACTCACTATCAACATAATTGTGAGATACGTTACTAGAGAAAAATACGGATAGGCTTACGCATGAGCTACAAAATTGAAATTCAAAATCTAAATGCGTGGTTCGGAAGCAAACAGGTTTTGCAAGATATCACAATGAAAATAAAGGAAAACGTAGTAACCGCCATAATAGGTCCTTCGGGGTGTGGCAAAACTACGCTTATAAGATGCCTTAACAGAACGCATGAGATGACGCCAAAAACGAAGGCCACTGGAAAAGTTTTGCTAGATGGAGAAGATGTCTACGGCGAAAACGTTGACCCGGTTACTGTTAGAAGGAGAATAGGCATGGTTTTCCAGAAACCAAATCCATTTCCAATGATGTCAATCTATGATAATACTGCAGCGGGGTTAAAGCTTAATGGTGTTACTGATAAAAAAAGGTTAGATGAGATAGTTGAGAAGAGTCTAAGATCTGCTCACCTGTGGGATGAAGTTAAATTGGAATTAGGAAAATCAGGTGCAAGCCTTTCTGGAGGACAACAACAAAGGCTGTGCATTGCTAGAGCGTTGGCAATTGAGCCAGAAGTGATTTTAATGGACGAGCCAACGTCAGCTCTCGACCCTACAGCTGCAGCGAAAATAGAGCAACTTATACGAATCTTGGCTGAGGACTATACAGTGGTAATCGTCACCCACAACATGCAGCAAGCTGCAAGGGTTTCAGATTTTACTGCCTTTCTCTATCTAGGGAAGCTTGTAGAATATGGATCAACCAAGGATATTTTTGAAAACCCGAAAAGTGAATTGACGGAGAAGTATATAACGGGAGAATTCGGTTAGGTGAGAAAAACGATGAGCAGAATAATAGACGTTGGTTTGGAGGAACTTTCAGTAATGCTTTGCAGAATGGGAGAACTCACGTATGAAACGGTTTCCTTATCGATAAAAGGCTACCTAAACGGTACAAGTGCATACTCTCAAGTTCATGAAATGTCAGATGCGCTCATCTCCATGTCAGACCAGGCTGAGGACAAAACCTTTGAACTAATTGCACGGTTTCAACCAGTAGCATCTGATCTCAGAACCATAAAATCATACATGAAAATAGCCTACGATTTTGCTCGATACAGCAGATATGCCCTCGATATATCCTACATCAATGAACAGCTTGGCGGGCTGAAAGAATGTGAAGAATGGATAACCAAATATATTGAAAAGATGAGCGAAAAAGTCTTGAATATGGTTCGAACAAGCATTGACGCACTCAGAAGCCATAATACACAACTTGCCAAAAACATCGCCAAAATGGAAGAAGAAGTAGACAAAATGTATTTTGAATATCTTGACAGATTGATCGAAACAGCACCAGCAACAAGCAAGTGCACGATCTCCAGTGTACTCGTAGTAAGGTATCTTGAACGAATAGCTGATCATGCAACATATATCTGCGAATCGGTGATCTACCTCGTGACAGGTGAAAAGACTACACTAAGATAATTTACACCAAATTAGACTTTTTCCCCAGAACAGCCTAGAAAATAGCTCTAACTAGTAAAAGAGCGCTGGGGAACAAGTTTACATCTCGGTTTAAATTCTCGGAATTTTGGCACTGCCCAAAATAATAGAGATGAAAGGGGATGAAAGGGAATGAAAGGGTGTTAGACGTTCGCTGTGGACTGGGAAAAATGACTATAGGCATTGCGAAAGTTCTGGAGAATGGAAAAGTAATTGGCATTGATATCTGGAACAAAACGGAGATCATGGGAAATTCGCCAGAACGAGCCTACGAAAATGCAAGAATTGAGGAGTAATAGACAAAGTTGAATTCAAATATGGAGACGTGTTAAACATTCCCTTCGCTGGCAATTCTTTTGGCATTGTAACAGCTCAAAGTGTGCTAAACAATCTACATAGTGAAGCAGATAAATTAAAAGCACTTGTAGAAATCCACAGAGTGTTACAGCTTAGAGGCAAATTTCTCATGTTAGAACCGTTGCGAAATCTACGAGGTTTTTTCACCTTCACTCCCTTTGCCTTCTGGTCACTTCAGTCCAAGGACAAGTGGATGAAACTTCTGAAAGAAGCAAAATTCACAAACATAAAATACACCTATGAAAATGGGCTAGGAATTTTCCTAGCTGAAAAATCGGCTGAAGGATGCCACTGAAACTTCCAAGTTCAACCATCTTCTTAAAAACTGCAAAAGATGGCTTTTTTGTGAAAAGAGGCTCAGTGCGGGGATGGGATTTGCACTCCGAAATCCGTGGTGAAATCACCCGCAAAATCCCCTTTTTTTCTATTTTTCTCAAAAACCACTACTAAAAAGAAGATTTTCAAACTTTAGAAAACGTCCATGAATTTCATCTCGTCGCCTAAACATGAAATCATCATCCAAGACACTAGATGTTTTCAAAGGTAGAGATTTTGCTTATAAAACCGATGCATAATTCATCTATTTTCAAGTATCCTAGAAAGGATTGTCTTCTTCGATTTCTTCAAGCTGGCGCACGCGATATGAAGAGGCTAATCTGCTATTTGGGCTCTTCTCAAGGCAAACCAAGCTACAAACAAAAAGATCGAAATGTAGACCCCTGCCACGATGAGTGATCTGGTCAAAATGAGCGCTAGGCTTTCTGTATAGAGTGGTGTTTGGGCGGTAAAGAAGTTCACTTCCGCTGCAGGATTAAGGAAAAGCTTCACCAAGTTGTCGCCGATGCTGCCGGTTCCCGTTTGGACTATTGGGCCAGAATTGGGCGCTCCTTCGCCAGTTTTCATGAAGCCTCTTGCTCCTCCACCTGGGACATAATGTAGTATCCAAGTTTCTCCTGACACAGCAGAGAATATGCCAATTCCAAGTGACAATCCAAGCCAGACGCCGAACGCTCCCAGAGCTGCAGTCAAAGAGCTTCTTGACAACGAGCCGATCGCCAACACAATCGAAACCCAAACGAAAGTACTGATTAAGCTGCCCAATAGAACCAGCGGCATAAGTTGCAAGTTGTTTTGAGGTCCATAAACAATAGAACCTCCAACCGCCATGTATAGGAAGTAGAAGGAGTAGGTCAACAACAGTATGAGAAATGTTGCGAAGAGTTTGCCCAAGAACACTACGGTTCGCGAGATGGGTTTAGTCAACAGTGGCACTATTGTGCCACTCTCAAACTCGCCGGATATGCTGTTCATTGCAGTGACTATGGCTAAGAGAAAGAACCCGAGTTCACCCAAAAATGCTCCCGAATTGATCACATGATCCGGATCAGCATTGACAGGTCGGTTGTAAATGTTACCCAAAACAACAGGCAGGACGAAGGATAGTGTGGCTAGGCTGAAAACCAATATCAGAAGTCCCAACACTTTTTTCTTTCTAATGTGCCAGAGTATCTCATATCTGACAATAGCCATGAAACGGTAGAAAATCGAATCCTTTCCCAACGGCTTCTCTTTGGTCACTTTGTTTGTTCCTCCGATCTGGATACAAGCTGCAGAAACACGCTCTCGAGGTCATTACCGTGCTGAGCCATGTGAACGATAATGCCACCGTTTGACGTAATCAATTGGGAAATCTGTGTCCTCACATCGTCCTTTGTTTGAAGCTGAATACTCAGATGCCGACCCCTTCTAGTCAGGCTTGAGACAAAGGGCATTCTTCGAATTGCCTCCTCAATTGAGTCTTTCATATTGACGATCTCCATTTCTATGCTTGTCTTGCCAGACAGGTGCTTCGTGACTTCTTCAATAGGTCCAGATGCCAGAGAGACTCCATGATTAATTATTGTGACGTGAGTGCATATCTGCTCTACTTCATACAACATATGAGAAGAAAGCAATATTGTCCTCCCATGGCTTGCAATCGATTTTATCAGATCTCTGACCTCAACCATCCCAACCGGATCCAAGCCAATGGATGGTTCATCAAGAATGAGCAGCTCAGGATCACTCAAAAGAGCTTGGGCTATGCCGAGCCTCTGCTGCATGCCCTTGCTATAACTGCCGATCCGACTCTTGCCCCTTCCTGTCAAACCCACCGTTTCCAGAAGTTTAGGAACGACTGTCTTCAATTGAGACCTGCTCATCCCATACATCTGACCGTAGATTTCCAAGAGTTCCTGACCCGTCAGATGCTTAGGAAACTTGGGCAGCTCGGGTAGGTATCCCACCTTCTGTCTTGTACGAGGGTCATCTCCTTTGACATCTGCTCCAAGAATTTTGGCTCTTCCGCTGTCAGCTCGCAAGAGCCCGACCAAGATCTTGATGGTCGTAGACTTGCCAGCCCCGTTAGGTCCAAGAAAACCATGAATTGAATTAGAACTCACACAGAGATTCAGGTTGTCAACTGCTTTTATAGCGCCGAAACTCTTTGTGAGCCCATTGGTCTCAATCGCAAACTCCAAACAAAATCTCCTACAATATCTGCCTACTCACTTGAGATTCTAGAAGGATTGACAAGCTAGTGTGCGTTTCTTCACCATCGCCCACGCCAATATCTCCTCCTCGATCTCCAGAATAGAATTCTGACTACAGCCACAATTATCATGACAATTGTCAGAATTATAAGAAATTCTCCGGGAAAGAAGCTGATTCCGCTGAAGACTAGAACGTAAAAGAGTGCGAGGGATACAATGAGGCCGATGGGCAGCATAAGCAATATCCCAGTATAACGGGACCAACTATGCGTTCCGTCCCTCTTCCGAAGAAACTCCTGGACTTGCCTGAATCGTTCTTCATCAAGATAATATTTGCCATTAACTTCAACAAAAATTCTCAGTCGACCAAGTCTTCGATGCATGGCTTGTTCAAACCACTGCGGCAGTCCAAGCTCTTGTGCAGTCAGGGCTTTCTCAGGGCTAAGAGCACCTTTTTCCCGGAACTTCTCCACCACTTCCATGATCCTTCTGCGGATTTCTTCTCTATTTCTGACCATCTTGATTCTCCGCTACTCTCTTTGTCAGCCGTTCTTATCTGGGGGTCTAATAAAAGTAATGCATGAATCGTTCACGTCAATCAATGGTAAAGACAGATTCTTACTGTTCGGTTATTTCGGAAAAAAATGGAGGGTTGAGGTCGCGATGTTTTTTTCAAACTTTTTTAAGCTATTCTTGCAACGCCTCTCTGCAGCAACAACATTGGTTTGTCAGCTGTCTGTAGCAATGCTTTGCTTCGCAGCGCGTAAGCTTTTCTGCCCCACCAGAAGTAGACTGAGCCAAACTTTAGAGTTATTTTGTTGCCTTGTTCGTCTACTCCTTCACAGTGAATATACAAAATGCATCTCTTGGTTCCTAACACCGCTGTTCCGCTTTGTATAGTATAGACTGCTTCGTTGACCTTCACCGAACCTGTAACGTCAACACATGGCGTGTCGTCTTCTTTTGGTCCAATCGTTACAGTCAGATGCGTCTCCGCTTTAAACTGCTTCAATGTTTCTTCATCGATTCTTTGGAAAGCATAGCCCTTAACATCAATCGTTACCGTGTGAATAGTCGCAACTGACGGGTCTGCAGCCACTGAAATCTCTTCGGTTATTTCCCAGTTTTCCTTGTCAAGTGCATACACGTATTCTGCTTGTGCGTTGCCAACGAATGCTGGGTAGGCAACTAATGCTGCTAATGCAACTACTACCGTGATAATGCCTGAAGCCAGAATCGCCTTTTTTCGAGATGTCGTGTTTGCCATTTTTGTTTCCTCAAGAAAGCCTTTATCTTTTTTATTTAAAGATGTAGTGCATGATTCGTATGGACGATTCATCCATGCTCAGATAGTTATGCCAAAGGCTTCAGCGCATTTTTCAACTTTAACAAACTCGAGGATGAAAGTTCTGCCTTTGTTGGTTAACTTAAACACTCTTTCGTTGTCGTCTGTTTCCTCGGATACCAGACCTAAATCGATGAGCTGCGCAAGATGTTTCATCAGCCTCTCATGTGAAAGATTTGCTCCAAGTAGAAGGCGTGTAGGTCCAGAACTTCCCCCATGCTCAAGAAGCGAGTTGAGAATGTCAGCGTATATCCTGGTTTTTGAGCGGTACTCTTTGTGTTCTTTAGGCACGGGTTTTGTTCACCTTAGCTAGCATTATCAGCAGGCTTATGAAACCGATTAGTTGCATTATCTGCCCGAAGAACAAGAGCAACTCATCAAAAATCATGAACAGAAACAGAAGGTGGCTGAAGAACATGAAGCCGAAACCTAAGAATACCAATGCTGAGTTTGAGTTTCTATGATGCAACCAATTCATTAGTGAACTCACTGCTACAAAACCGAGCATGGTTATAGCTAACAATTCCAGAGTTGGAATGTAAAAGAGACGGGCAACTGGAAAAACTGCCGTTGCCATCGCACCTCCTACAACAAGATCTTGCCGACCAAAAGACCCAGCTTGGATAACATAAGTTGTTATGAAGAGGCTATATGCGACGAGCTGCGTTACTGTGAAGATAATTCCAGCAAAATTTGATAAGCCTTCAAGAGAGCTTGGAATGGGTTCTGTGGTTCGAATGACGAAGACAAAAAATGTTGCTGTTATTGCCCTCAGAAAAAGTCCAACACCCAGAATTATGAACCCCCAGTATAAAAAGAGAAACCCTTTCGCAGAAGAGGCTTTGTAGCCCTTAGAAGCTTGGTATCCAACAAGAATACTGATTAAGGAACTGATAAGTTCCATCATGAATACTAGGAGGACAAGCAACTGAGGAGGCACGTTTTCCACTCAAGGCAAACATATTCGAAATGCCTTTTTTTAGTTTGTGGACGAATCATCCATGGTTTAGGCATTGCAGCAAGCTATTTGCCTGCGCCCTGTTTGAGCAGGTTGACTATGGCAAGAGGAGTCTAATAATGAGGAACGAAGTGGTGCACATGTGTGTTCCGAAAATGGTGTAAATAGTTTTTATTCTTATTTTTTGGTTGAGGGCCGTTTTGAACTTTGCATCCCTTTCTAGCTTGCTTGCAGTACCCGACTTTCTCAAACCCGCAGGTGTATCTGAGGCGACTGAACATGAAGAATATGAGCTAACATGAGAATTTAAACGTCCTTCCGAAATTAAAAGGACACTAAAAACGAAAACTCGATTAATTGCGATTAATTAGGCAAAAACGCTAAAAACAGGAATATTTGGTTAATTTTAGGTGGCGCCGGGGAAGGGATTCGACCCCTTGCGAGCCCGAAGGCCCACTGGCTTACTTGTCTTTTAGTGCTAAGCCCTCTTTAGTGTACTGATCTCGAGGCCAGCGCATTAACCACTCTGCCACCCCGGCACAATTGAGAAGTGTTTAATTTGCAACTTTTAGCTTTATCTCTGCGTTCGCAATAATGATGGAAAAAACCAATGCCTATTCGCCTTTTTCTTTTGCCTGTCCCAACTGTCAAGTATCCGCACAGCTTCATTAGCAACTTTTATAGCATTCTCTTCGCCAGCTCCTTCTCTAAACTCGTTTCTGCATCTGTTAGCGTAAACAGCGCATATGGATCCTGCCCTTAAACCATAGAGGCTTGCAAGAGTGAAAAGGGTCGCCGTCTCCATTTCAAAGTTTAGAACATTTGCCTTCTGCAGCACAGGCACTAAATCTTCAGTGTTAAGCAGGTAACCCTTGGTCAGACGGTTTTGACCAGCATAAAAGTCTGCTGTAGTTGCTGTTACACCCACATGGTAATTACTAATGCCAAGACTTTCCGCAGCTTCAATCAATGCCAGCAAAACTTCATAGTTAGATGCAGCTGGATATTCAGGTATAACGTAGCAGTTGCTTGCACAGTCAAGACGCACTGCAGCCGAAGATATTATTAAATCTCCACACTCAATGTTATCTTGTATTGCGCCCGTGCTGCCAACACGAATAAAAGTTTTTACACCTATGCAAGCAGCTTCATTAACAACAATAGCCATGCACGCAGGGCCAATGCCGCTTGAAACAGCAGATACCGCAACATCCTTGTATTTGCCTGTAAAACTGCGAAATTCACGCTGACAAGAAATTTCTCGGGCTGAATCCCAAAAACTTGCGATTTTAGGCACACGGTCTGGGTCACCTGGCACAAGCAAGTATTCGGCCAAGTCACCTTTTGCACATGCTATGTGATACTGTTTGCCTTTAAACGTGGACGGATGCATAGCCCTTCACCACAATTAAGATTAAGCATGGAGCATTTAATAATAGTGGAATCTGGAGAAAAAAGCAATTGCAGGAAGAACGGAGAAGAACAAAATACGACATTTACGCAGACATAATTGGAATAGTCGCCAGAAAAGGGGTGTGCTCACTAACGAGAGTGTCTTATGGAGCTAATATGCCGGTAGATCGAACAAAGAAAGTGTTAAGTTTTCTGGTTTCTCATGGTTTTATCAGAGAAATAAAAGTTAACGATTCAGTGAAATATGGTGCAACAAAATGGGGTTTAGAATACCTAGAAACATTTAAGCGGATGCGGAAATTTTTTGCTGCATTAGAAGAATGAAGTACAGTAACAAGTTGAAACTACATAACGTGCTTTCATAATGTGCGTCGGCTTTTAAGGGATGCTAAACGTTACTTCCATTTAAGTTAAAATATGAGGTGAAAAGAAATGTTGAATCAACTCATAAATGTATTAAATTGGAAACAAAAAACCAAACTGTTTGGATTCATGAGGAATACTCATGCTGAAAGCACATATGGCAACTTGGCCTATGTCGGAACAGATCTATTTAGAGATTACGAAACAATGCTTGCTCGTACAGAACTAGAAAAAGCCAAAGCATTAGCATTCCAATTCATAAGAATGACAATTTAACATCGCAAAAGTAGTAACTAAACGTGAGTCCCTTTTTTAAGGCATCATAAAAAAATAATGTGCAATGGAGTTTAAAGAAATGAATAATAAAATAGCTGTTCCATCCAGAAGTACAGTGACATTAGAAGTTGTAAATGGAGATCTCATTATAGGTAGAAACTCAACTGTGAAGGGAACGGGAACTCCACCTAAACTGATAGTGGCGGGTACTGCTTACTGTGAAGGAAACAACGTTTTAGAATGCGACCTATCGGCTGAAAATTTGGAGGCAGAAGGCAATTTGACAGTTCACGGAGACTTATCGGTAAAAAATAGAGTTGAAATTGACGATGGTCATCTCGAAGTTTATGGGACAATGATGGCAAAGCGTGCAGATGTAGATGAGACGTTGTTTGTTAGCAAGGATTTAGTCTCAGAGGAAATAGATGTGGGAGGAACCCTAAAAGTAGATGGTATAGTAAAGGCTGAAGAAATAGATGTGGGAGGAAGCTTCAAAGCTAAGGGCGCAGTGAATGTTAGCAAAATTGATGTTGGCGGAAGCCTTTCAACAGAGTCAAAAGTAGAAATTAAAACACTTGATGTGGGCGGTGCAGCTAAAGTCAATGGAGGCAGAATCAACAGGATAGATGTTGGTGGAAGCTTCGAATCAACTGGCCAACTAGAGTTTGAAAGCATAGATGTTGGCGGAATGGTTCTATTAGCCAACAAAAGCAATGGGTGTAAAATAGATGTGGGAGGCTCATTTAAAGTAGAAGGTGACTTAACTTTTGAGACCATAGACGTGGGAGGCAAAGTGGAAATAAAGGGTTCTGGAGAAGGGGAAGAAATTGATGTGGGAGGCAAACTGGCAGTGGACGGTTCTCTTAAGCTCTCGGGAACATTAGATGTTGGAGGCAAAGTGGAAATAGGCGACAAGATTTCAGCAGAAAATATTGACGTTGGGGGGGTATTACGTGCAAAAAAAGCCATCGCAGCAGATAGTGTTGAAGTTGGCGGGTCAATAAATACTGTGGAGGGTACAATTGGACATTTTGTAGAAATTGGAAAAAGAGGCGAAGTACACGGGTTAATCAAGGCTGATGAAGTAGATATTGGTAAAGAAGCACGTGTGGAAGATATTTTTGGAAAACGTGTCATCTTAAGAAATGGTGCACAGGCAGAAAACATCTATGGCGAGAGCATAACAATTGAGTCGAATTGTCGCGTGAATGGAATGGTTCAATATACTAGTGAGGTGAAACTCGGCGATAATGTCTCTTTGGCTCAAGCTCCGCAAAAAGTGGATAACCTTCCTTGTTAGAATGAGAAGAGGCTATAAGCTATAGTTTTTTGGGAACAACCAAATCAGCTATGTCCACGCTATGTTCATAAATTTGCCTTAAGAATGACGCTACAGCCAGGATTTGAGGAACAATGTCAAGTGATTGAGCTCTAGCAACTTTTTCAATATGTGTAAATGCAGTTTCAATTTTTTCTCGCATATTCCTCACATCTTCAGCAAGGGCAATATCTCCGGAAAAGAATGCTTTTAAAGAATTTTCATGAGCCTCGAAACATGATGTGTGAAAGTCCACAAACGCTTTTTTAAAGTCTTCAGTAAGTTTTGCGCCTTTCAATTCAACAGTTTTCATTGCCACGCGAACGCATTCGTCACCAATAGCTTCAACAAGACTTGCTGCTAAACGGTAATCAAGGCATTCAATAGGACTTGTACCCAATTTTTCGCTCAAACTGGGATTTTGAATTATTGTACGTAGAATGCGAACCAGAAGGAAATATAGCCTATTGCCCTCATCATCGCGAGCGATAACACTTTTGGCTAATTGCACATCACCATCCAAGAAAGAGTTAACAATGTCCCGATGCATTCCAGCAGCAATTGCATATCCTCGGCGAAGAATTTTTTCTGGAGGAAACCCAGAAGGTTCCAGTAAGCATTGCAAAATAATACTTGCATAATCCTCCTCAACAATTTCCAATCCTATTAGACGACTCACAGCCTTCTTAATGGCATCTCTCACCTCAAAACTAATACGTTCCTTTGCCTCAACACGAATAATGTCGAAACCAAGAAGATACTTACCTACAATCTCTCGCCCCAAATAAGGACTAGGCTTCAAAGTGATAATGCGTGGAGACGGCTCAGCACCATACTTAGTGTCTATCAAAAGTCCACCATCAGCCATCTCAGTGACACCAACAATAGAGCCTCGTTTCAAGCCTCGCTGCTCCGCCCAAGATTTGGGCAAACAAACAAAGAAAGTGCCGCCTGGAGTACATTGCACTTTGCGTAGTTCACTCATCTGTATCACCATATCAAATAAACAATTACTCCCTGAAAATATAGTAATCTAAACAAAATTCCAATATATAAAGCTAACATATAAGTGTTCAAATTGGAAAATGAAGTTATAATTGGTATAGATTTAGCTGGAAAACCTGAAAATCCTACGGGATGGGCTATATGGAAAAATAAAGAACTGAAAACAACTCTGCTCTACAGTGATGGTGAAATACTTGACAGTATAACACGAAGCAAACCGAAAATCACAGCAATCGATGCCCCTTTCTGCTTGCCAAAAAAAAGGAATCTTCAGAAAAGCAGACAAAGAAATGATAAGGCATGGTTATCGTGTCTTCCCTCCAAATCTCCCCGCTATGAGAAAACTCACAATGCGTGCAATTAGATTGAACAGGGCAATAGCTGAAAGGGGATTCAAAACAATAGAAGTACATCCCACATCCACATGCAAAGCACTTAATATGCCTATAAAAGACTGGGGAAAGATTCAAACAGTTCTAAAGCAATTAGGATTAGGAGGAGACACCGAAGTGCGCACGCTGACACCGCATGAAATTGATGCACTATTAGCTGCTTTAACAGCATATCTCCACCTCAATAATCAGACAGAAGCTTTAGGCGATAACGAAGAAGGCTATATAATAATCCCAAAAAAGCAAGAATGGAGAAAACTCAAAATATGAGTGAGAC